>Ga0302324_100009201_pt1 | contig 20707 bp, 16 predicted proteins | sample Palsa_T0_1_FD_201949 | JGI IMG/M metagenome (GOLD analysis project Ga0302324, IMG submission 201949) | Peat permafrost microbial communities from Stordalen Mire near Abisko, Sweden - Palsa_T0_1 | ecosystem: Environmental > Terrestrial > Soil > Palsa > Peat permafrost | place: Sweden: Abisko...
CGTGGCGGCATAGCGTGCTGGAGTGGATGTAACTACGCCGGAAAGCGTAATTTGTCACCGGCGGAGAGCGAATGGATATCGCAGTTACGCGATGCCGCGAATCATCCAGTGCAGCGTCCGTCAGACAATTGGATGCTCTACGCCGAATTGCCCAGCGACGCGGACAGCCAGGAACGCGAGATCGTCTTGCTGAAGAGTCAGTCATCGCAATTTCGAGCAGCGGGTTTGCGGGTTGTAGCTGTAACCCGGGGAACTCGGGCCGAAATGCGACAGCTGAGTGAAGACTGGCGCCTGGACGCCGATGGGATCGCGATCGCGACTGAAGAGAAAGAGTCGCCCACGCCCTCCATGCTCCTCATATCGCCAGGAGCGGAAGTGTTACAGGAATGGCATGAGCTGCCATCAATCCAGAGCGTAGGGTTGTCGCTTCGGCAGATTATTGGCGAGCCCATTTTTGCTGACCTGCCCGCGCAGTGAAAGCAGCGCAGGCTTGCTTCTATCGCGCGACTAATTCGAAGTTATGTGACTTAGGCATCGCTTCCAAATGCTGTTGCTTCCTGACCGCGGCGGACGCGACGGCTAGAGTCTTTGCCGCTTCCGCACCACCTGGCACAAGAGAATCTCCGGCAATCAGCGAAAAACGCGCGGCATCTTGCTTCATCCGCCGCTCCTCTAGCCACGCTACTCCGCGAGATTGTCCGAGCATCGGTGTAGAAAGTTCCGCCAGGTTCACACCCGTTTCCAGATCAGCCCGGCTGAGTATGGCAATCGATTTCCCGTCGATCCGCAAGTCATAATTCTCCGCCATCAATCCGCGTACTTCCAAAATTTCCTGGTCCATGCTGCTCAGGTTCGCGATACGAAAAACAAATTGTGCCATCGGCTCATTCGTGGGAATCGGCAGCGGCAGTGCGTGTTCCAGGCACGTCCAAGTCACGCCGGAGTTGGTGCGATGCACTGCGCTTACCTCCGCATTTTCACCGCCCGTTGCAACTGAGTTTGCAGCATCGAGCTTCACGCGACTGACGACAGCGCTCGCCCCCCACCGTCGCATCAGCTCTTCCGCCATCACCCAGTGACCCATGTCGCCCGGATGAATGCGGTCCGGAATAATGATGCTGGCGAAGGAGGGATTGTCGGTCTTCGCTCGCCGCAGCAGGTCGAACAGCGGCAAATAAAAATCTGCGACCGGACGATGAGTCTGCTTCCCATACTCTGCGACAAATTGACCATATCTATCCACGGTCGCCTGCAGGCCTGGAAATTCAGTGCCGTGAGTGATCTCGTCGTAAGGAGTCGGCACGATCAGCGTCAGACGCGCCGCGGGCAGCGACGCGGTCAATTGGTCGATTAGGGAGGTATAGCCCGTCTTGTAGACTTCGAAGATATGTTGATCGAAGGGGACGTAACCCGGATCATTCATGCCGAGCATGACAGTTACGACGGTCGGATTGTGTGGATAGACGTCGCGCTTCAAACGCGTCGCAGTATCCCCCGTGTATCCGCCGTATACCGTATCCCCCGGTACGCCGGCGTTAAAAAACTCAACATCCATGCCGGGATAGCGGGTCAGCAAAAAATCCTCGACATAGGCGGTGTATAGCCTCTGCGCGGTGATGCTATCGCCGTAAAATACAACTTGGTCGCCGTCGCGCAGCTGGAAGGTCGCGCCCGGTTGCGCATTCGCAGTTCGACAAAAAAGTGTGACCCCGAATGCGGCGAGATATAACAGTAGCGAAATGCGATAACGTAGCTCTGACATGGAAGAAATCTCCGGAACTAGCCTGCTGGAAGAAGTAAATGCGAAGCACCGCCGGATCGCGGCATTACTGGAAAGCAGGCGGCTGGCAGCAATCCTCTTGCGCCGCCGGGAAAACGTTGCCTGGATGACCGCTGGCCGTTCAAGCCGCACCGTAGCATCCGCCAGTGAGTCCGCCATTGCGTCGTTGCTCCTGATGAAAGACGGTCGCCGATTCTATTTTGCCGCAAACAATGAAGCTCCGCGGCTAGCCGACGAAGACTTTATCACGCTGGGCTTTGAGCCGGTCGTCTATCCCTGGTTTAACGAGCAATTGCGTGAAAGAGTACGCGCCGTCGCGGGAGACGGAGTGATTGGATCAGATATCGCGTTAGCGAGTTATGAAACTACGAATCTCTCGCCGCTGCGCTGGCATTTATTGCCCGGCGAAATTGCGAGATATCGCGAACTGTGCAGTAAAACTGCGGCGATCGTCAGTCGCGTCCTGCTGGAATTAAAGCCGGGGATAGAGACGCGTGAAATAGAAGCGCGTATTTGTTATGAACTTCACCAACAAGGCATCGAACCAACGGTCTTGCTCATAGCTGCAGACGACCGGATTCGCAAGTATAAACATGCTCTGACTCAGGACTCAAAGCTAAAGCATTTAGGCATGATTAACCTCTGCGCGAGGAAGTCTGGCCTGGCAGTTTCCCTCACGCGTTATGTGCATTTCGGGCCTGCTCCGCAAGAATTAGATATTAAGTTCCGAGCAAGCGCACAGATATACGCCGCTCTTATTGCTTCGACTCGCGAGGGTTCGACTTCAGGAAATTGTTATGAATCAGCAAGGCGCGCCTATGAGAGTCAAGGTTTCTCAGGAGAAGAACAGGAGCATCATCAGGGAGGCATGGCCGGTTATCTTGAACGGGAATGGCTGGCGCGACCGGACGGCGACGAAGTCATAGGATCACCGCAAGTATTTGCGTGGAACCCATCAATACAGGGAGCTAAGATAGAAGATACGATCCTGCTGCAGGACGGCCATATTGAAGTAATGACTACCACTCCCGATCTGCCACTGATAACGACTCGCACTGGCGATAGACCGTGCATTTCAAGCGGCGTGCTTATCAGGTAACCACCCGCGTTGAGCTGTCACTTCGCTAAAGCTTCAACCGAAATCTTGCGAAGTACGGGAAGGATGTCACCGATCGCTACCGGTGCGGCACCCTCCGATCCCATCCCAAAATAAAGCTTGCTGTAGAGCGCGTACATCGCGTCGTAGACCAGACTCGCACGCAGATCTGGAGAGAATATCTTGTGCGGCAAACACATTTTCTCTTGCGCCTCTTCGATCGAACTGAAGGCTCCGGCCGCGATCAGTCCCAGAATCCCGGACCCTAGGCTCGTCGGAGTACCGGCAGGCACGAGCACCGGTTTACCGAGGACGTTTGCGTACACCTGATTCAGTGCAGAGTTAGTCTGCGGAATTCCTCCCGCATTAATGATGCGCTCGACTGGAATCCCCGATTCCTCCATACGCTCCAGAATAATTCGCGTGTGAAACGCCGTACCTTCAATCGCAGCGAATAACTCGTCTTTTGCGGTACTTACTATCGTCCAGCCGAGTGTTACTCCGCCCAACATCGGATTCACCAGGACCGTACGATCACCGTTGTCCCATGTAAGTCGCAGCAGCCCCGTCTGGCCAGGGGCGAAACTCTCTAATCCATCTGCCAGTTCGGCGACAGTCGTTTGTGCGCGTGTCGCAATGGCGCTAAATATATCTCCGGTCGCAGATAGCCCAGCCTCAATCCCGGTGTAATCAGGATGAACACTCCCTGGCACAACGCCGCAGACGCCCCGAACCAAATGCGTGCCTTTTGACATAGCAATAATGCAGGTCGAGGTGCCGACCACGTTGACGACATCACCTTCGCGAATTCCGGCGCCGATCGCGTCCCAATGTGCATCGAACGCCCCCACCGGTATGGGAATTCCCGCCTGAAGTCCAAGCTTGTTTGCCCACCCCTCGCTCAGATGTCCGGCGAGATGATCCGATGTCAGATATTCCCCATCGAATTTATCGCGGATACCGTCGAATAACCCGTCAATCGAGGAGAAAAAGCTTTGTAAAGGAAGGCCGCCCCATCTCGGATTCCACAACCATTTATGCCCGGCCGCACAGATACTTCTTTTCACCTTGTTAGGATCTGTAATTCCGCAGAGCGTAGCCGCAATCATGTCGCAATTTTCAAAGGCGCTAGCCAGAAGTCCGCGTTTGTCCGGATTGTGACGCAGCCAGTGCAGAAGTTTCGCAAATCCCCATTCGTGCGAGTACACACCTCCACACCAATCAATCGCCTCCAGGTTTTGTGCGTGCGCGGCTTCTGTAATCTGTTTCGCTTCAACCTTGGCACGATGATCGCACCATAAGTAGTATTCGCTCAAAGGCTGCATCTGCGCATCGACGGGAATGACGCTTGATCCAGTCGTATCGAGCGCAATTGCGGCAACCTGATTTCCACTTACTCCACTCTGCTCTAGAACGTCGCGCATCGCCCACGCGAGCGCATCTAATTGATCTCCGTGTGATTGCGTGGCAAAGTCGGGATCTTCACTTCTCCGATGCAGAGGATAGGTCGCGGAAGCCGTGCCAAGTCGCCCGCGCTCGCTGTCCAGCAGGGTCACCCGAACGCTGAGTGTTCCGAAGTCAACTCCCGCAACAACTGCCATAAGAGTTCGATTCGCCTATCGACCAGATTCGTGCTGGTACATATTCCAACCGAGATAGTTCGACGTCGCTTCCGTAACAGCATCCGCCGTGTGTGAGAAGTTAGCCGCGACATGGTGCTCGAATCCGTTGCGACAAATGTAAGTAAGCAGTCCCTGCAAATTGGGAATCTCAACCACGCCCGCACCGCCAAACGTCTCCAACGGATCATTCGTAAAATGGCCTTCTCCCACATAGCCCCGTATGCCGCCGTGAAGGTCATCAGTCGAGAAACGGACATAACTCATCGCGCCAGACTTAACCCGTCCAACACACGTGCCAAAGGTATTCTCTTTACCAACTGTGCCGGCAATAATTGCTTGAAAATCCATAACAACATCGTTGAAGAAATGTTTCGGTAAATTGGAACAATGAAAGCAAACAGCCTTGTTCGAATGGCCGTCATAGTTATTGTTCCAGTCCAGTATCGCGCTGGGAGTTTCTGAGGCCAGCGCCAAAGCATGCATACTAAGCACCCCGGCAATGTCGACTTCGCAAGCGCTAGGAAGCAGGTTCTCGCTCATCATGCTCATTATGGTGCAGGGCACGACACCAAAATATTCCTCCATCGATGTCCAGCATTGAACCGCACTGATCGTAGTCTGGGTTTGCTGCATCCACTCTTCGATAACCCACCCTAACTTCGCCATCTTGACCAGCGCAGCCTCTGGAATGCCTTGCGTCGTGACATAACTCTTGATCGCAGCAAGCTTCGCCTCAACGTTGCTATCGGAATCAGGCAGCCGGGCAATCCGGCCAAGAATTTCGGATAGGTCGATTGGCTCGACGGAAATGCCGTTGCGCTCGAGCAGCTTCTCGCTGTAGCGAACCGTATTGAAAGCCGCGGGACGAGCGCCGATGGAACCTATCCGCAAATTGTCAAACCCTCGAACGATGCGGCAAACTGCCGCAAACCAGTCAAGATCACGACCGAACTCCTCTGACGAAGGCGCGACCGTGTGCGTTCGTGTCAGCGAATACTTGATGCCGTATTGCATCAGGTTGTTGCAGGCGGACATCTTTCCGCAGAAGCTGTCGCGTCGGAACGCGATGGTCATTTTGTCCGTTCGATCCGGAGTCGCTTGCACCAGGACCGGTACCTTGAGCGTGGAATATCGCAGAGCGTCGGCGATCGCCCGCTCATCTCCGAAGTTGGGCAGCGTGATGACGACGCCATCAATTTCGTCGCGGTGGCGGCGAAATAAGTCTCCGCAACGTCGGGCCTCTTCGTGAGTCTCCACCGCACCATGCTTGGACTCCTCCGGAGTCAGTGCTATCACCCGAACGCCTCGTCTTTCGAGCAGGCTCAACATAGTCTCGCGGCCTTCCTTCGCCAGGTGATCTGGAAAAAACCCGCGGTTGCCGACAATCATTCCAAATGTAAGTTGCCTCGACATGCTGTCTCCAACTCCTTCTTGTCTTTTGCAGCGGGCGATATCTCGAACAAGTCGAGATCAGGGAGTCTTGGACTTAGGAAAAAAGCCAATGAGATAGCCGAGACCGATAACGAAAAGAATTGCGCCCCACCAAATCGATGAATGTAAATCCTCCAAAACAGTGTGATGTGCGGGCGGATGCCAGACCTCCCAGACCCCATTTGTCAGGATCATCAACCCGTAAATAGAAAAAAGCACTCCAGCAAAGAACCAAATCGAAAGAATTCTGCGCATGGCTGACACCTACCAAAACAAAATGTTAAGTCCGATAAAAATAATGCCGACAATCGCTGCCCAGACTATCGGCCGCTGATGCCAATGCGATGCTGATTCTTTGGGCAGTGGAGATATTCCGTATACAAGACCCTCGAGCTCCGACACCGGCTTAGGTAAAGTTAGAAGGCTGACGAAGACAGTGACGGCGACGCATGCAAGCCAGGACCAAAGCGCCCGGTAGAGAGTTTCGGCCATAGGCCTGGCGTCGGGCGAAAGCGCAACATAGCGAAGCGCGTCAGGATGTAACCTGACTGCAACAAAAAGACCGATGGAAGTCACTGTCCCGGCTAAGAGTCCCCAGAATCCTCCTGCTTTGGTCGCGCGCTTCCACAGCATGCCGAGGATCACCGTGCCGAAGAGCGGCGCAATGAAGAAGCTGAATAGCTGCTGGACATAGTCCATGATGCTGGCCGCATGCTGAACGAGATATGCCGTTCCTATAGATACAAGCACGCCGATAAGCGTGCAGGCACGGCCCATCTTGACATAGTGAGAGTCTGTTGCCCGCTTGTTAATGAATGCGCCGTAAATGTCATAAGTCCATACGGTTGAGAACGCGCTGACGTTGCCCGCCATCCCCGACATAAAGCCAGCGATCAGAGCCGTAACTCCCAGGCCTAACAAGCCGGGGCCTAGATACCGCACCATCATGAGTGGCAGCACTTCGTTGTAACTATGTCCCCCGGTCGCTAATGCGCCTGCTTCCGGCATAAGGTGATAAGGAAGCACGGATAGAGCGAGCAGCCCAGGGAGAATGACGATGAATGGGACAGCCATTTTAAAAGCGGCGCCAATGATCGGCGCCATGCGTGCTGACCGCAGATTGTCTGCAGCAAGCACTCGTTGGACGACGAGAAAGTCTGTCGTCCAATAACCGAAGGCGACAACGAAACCCAGGCCGAAAACGATGCCAAACCAATTGATTCCCATGGGATTCGTGTTGAAGCTCCCAAGCGTGCTCCACATGTGGACATAGTCATTTCGCCCAAGGTTAACGGCGATTTGATTGCGCAGGTTCACCCAACCATGAGCTTCGATCAATCCAAGAACCGGGACCAGCATCGCGCCAGCCCAGATGAGAAGGAACTGTAGAACTTCGTTGAAGATGGCTGAACGTAATCCGCCAAGTGCGACATAGAGAGCTACCGTGATGGAGGACACCCAGATACTGAAGTTCAAATCCCAGCCGAGCACAACCTTCATGACCAGAGCCATCGAATACATATTGATACCGCTCATCAGGATGGTCATAAAAGCAAAACTAACCGCTGATAATGCTCGCGCACCGTCGCCGTATCGCAAATGTAGATAACCCGGTACCGAATTCGTTCGCGAGATGTAATAGAACGGCATCATAACAATCCCCAGAAACAACATCGCGGGGATTGCTCCAATCCAGTACCAATGCATCGCCAGAATGCCATATTGGTAAGTCGCAGCAGCCCAGCCCATAAGTTCGAGCGAGCCGAGGTTCGCCGACACAAAGCTCAAGCCAGCAATCCACGCAGTCATTTCACGTCCCGCCATGAAAAACTCTTCGCTGGTATTAGCTGCTCCCTTGAGATAGAAGCCTATAAAAATTACGACCGCGAAGTAGATAGCGATGATCAAAACATCGACTGCGGTCAGGTCAACTAATTTCTGTTCCGGTAAGGCGGTGGCATGTAGCGTAGAGAGAGCCAGCAGATTTATCAAGACGCCGTCTCCCTTCGGCCATTTTGTCCATAAGTGGCAGTGATGCCGTGCTTGCGGTTGTAATGGCGATCCAGCAAAGCTTGCGAAACTCCGACGCTGTCCGGGCGCAATGTCGCCGTTCTGTATGCCATGCGAGCCACAACCTCAAGCATCTCTGCGGTCTGCACTGCACCGGCCAACGTCGCGCCCCAGCAAAACGGGGCGTGCCCCGCAACCAGGGCAGCCGGCATTGCCAGCGGTTCAATCCCATGCAGGCGCTCTACGATCGCAACGCCTGTCTCATAGACATAGTCGCCCCCGATTTGACTGTCACTGAGTTCATCGGTGCAGGGAACTGGTCCATGAAAGTAATCGGCGTGCGTTGTGCCGTAGGCAGGGATATCTAATCCAGCCTGCGCCCAGATAGTCGCGTACTCGGAGTGAGTGTGAACCACCCCGCCGATCGCGGGAAATGTTTCGTACAAAAGAACATGAGTGCTGAGATCAGACGAGGGATTCAGTTTGCCATCGACCAACTTACCTGAGATATCGACCAGGACTATATCCTCAGCCCGCATGTCGGAGTAAGGAACTCCGCTCGGTTTGATTGCGATTAAGCCGTTCTGCCGGTCGATGCCACTCGCGTTGCCAAAAGTGGCGATGACGAGACCTCGACGGACCAGCTCGAGATTCGCATCCAACACTTCTTCGCGTAACTCTTGAGCCCGCAAAATAGCCCCCGTGGATTACCCGCTGCGCAGAATTCAGACAACGAATGCGCAGACCAAGGTGGTAGAATTTCTCAACAGAAAACCTTTTCTCTATTCAGAAAGTGACAATACAGGCTTCCTCTTTTCAGTGTCAACCAAATCCGCCAAGTCTAAATTTAATGCCTGCAAAGGCTGTCGTTAGATGCGCCGGAATTGTTGGTCTGGCCTACACTTAGTAGCCGCATGAAACGCAACTCCAATTCGCCCCGCCATAACCGGCTTGACATACGGACCGTAGCGTCGCGGGCGAAAGTTTCCATCGCGACGGTCTCGCGGACGATCAACGGGGTCGCATCGGTCGATCCGGTCCTCTCCGCGAGGGTGTGGAAGGCGATTCGGGAGCTGAATTACATGCCGAACACCCAGGCGCGCGCCTTAGTTTCCGGACGCAGTCATTTGCTCGGAGTGATCGTTTCCGATATTACGAACCCATTCTTTCCCGAACTTATTCAGGGATTCGAAGATGCCGCCGTTGAGGCGGGATATGAAATCCTCATCGGATCCACGAATTATGACACTCGACGCGTTGAAGCTTGCATACGCCGCTTCATTCAACGCAAAGTGGATGGCGTCGCTATCATGACATTCGGAATCGAAAAGCCCCTGCTTGATCAGCTGGCGGATCGAGATATCCCGCTGGTTTTTGTCGACGTCGGCACAGAGCGGCCACTTACCAGCACGTTGAAAGTGGACTACGCACGCGGCATTCGACAGGCCGTGCAGCACTTGGCGGTACTGGGTCATCGCGAGTTCGGTTTTGTCAGTGGACCAAAGGGGCTGCATTCAGCCGACGAGCGCACAGCCGCATTTCATCGGTCAGTCCGTGAAATTGGAGTTACTCCCGCGCCGGAGTGGATCATTGAGGGTGACCATCGCATGGAAGGCGGACGCGACGCCATGATCCGCCTCATGGCGATCGAGCAAATGCCGACCGCTTTGCTGTGTTCCAACGACATGACGGCCATCGGCGTACTCCACGCGGCACTCGACCGCGGCCTGCGGGTCCCGGAAGATTTGTCCATTGTCGGCTTCGACGACGTCCACTTGGCGGAATACATTTTCCCGCCGTTGACCACCGTCCAAATGTCTCGTCGGGACCTGTCGCGAAGTGCTGTACTCGCTCTGCATGCGTCTCTCACCACGCTGCGCGATTCTCCCGAACCGCAGCACTACGACATCACAACGCAGTTGATCGTACGCAAATCAACCAGCCTCCCACGGTCCGTACCGTTGACCTTGCGGAAGTTAATGAAGCAGATTCCATAGCGCTCCCGCCAGGCATGACTCGCCAGGCGCAACCCATAACAGCGCAACAGCTAGATCACTGCAACGAAATACGCGTTAGATTGCGACCAGACTTAGCTCGCGAATGCCATGCATGCGTATATCCCGCGTGCTGCATCAAGCAACTCTTCTCGCGAATAATCTTTCCCGTTAATCACTACCACCACTCTCTCGCCCCTGGCGTTCACCTGGAAATGGTCCGCGGCATATTTATCGTCGAAAGGCTTGCGATCGGCAATGGCGCTGGTTTTCAAAAGTTCGACCGCGTAGCGCTCATCAATTCTCAAGGAATCGGGGTACATAATTTTCTCCATCGCAATAACTATCTCTTCGCCTCCCCGCTTGTATATCCCCACTTTGGTTCATTCACACAAGTGACACCGAATGCCAATCTCTCTCGCCACGGGTATTAGCAACCGTCACCGTATCAATTGGTGTAAGTGTCTGTGATCGTTAGCGATCCGCGCAAATGGGATATCTGTAGTTAGCCGCCGTGTAATGCCGGACTGATACCGTACTTTTCCGACACGAACATCCGCAACGGTTGGGGCAGCGCTGCACTCAACTCCTGCCAGGTCAGAATCGTACAGCGAGTCCGAATCTCGAAATCGCGCACCGCCCGCAATATTGCGTGGTAGCGTTCGCGTAAGTCGACGCGGGATTCGTGGATCAGCACGCAAAGCCGACACCCGAGCGCATAAGCTGCGAGAACATTGCGGATCATCTGGTAACTCTCGTATCTGTTCCCAGAAACTTCAACGAGCATCTCACCGCAGTCGTGATCGTGAACCGGCTTGCGCCTGATTTTGCTTCTTGGAAGTGCATCCGGGTCAAAAACCGCGTCAAAGTCGCGATAGCGCTCTACCGCGGAAATGTCACGCCGCTGAAAGTCGGCTTCGGTAAGTTTGGCTTCGACCAGCAGGTCGCCAACTCGCATGTCGATTTCCGTCGCGTCGCCGCTCCCATTCGCGCGCGGCACGCGTGCTTTCAAACCGAAATCAGCCACCGTGTCGGACAAGCTTGGGTCGAGAGTCAGGCCAAGCAGGGAGATTACCTCGCGCCGCTGTAGCACTCCTGGAAAGCAGAAAATATTCATGAGCAGAGCATCCGAGCTGGCACAGGAATCCAGTTCACACCACGGACGCACCGTCTCCCGTTCAAGCTGCGCCAATTTCTTCTTCCCAGAGTGCGCCTTGGCTAACCTCTTGCGCCACTGCGCATTTTTGAGGATCGCCGCATAGGATGCGCGCTCGAAATTGCCGTGAGCCTGACCATCTTCGCTCGGCGCATAGACCACAGCGGAACCTGCCTGTGCCGAGACGACATGCGGCAATCGCAGGCGGGAGGCATATTCGCGGTTGCGCGCCGCCAATTCCCACCGAAGAAGGTTCGCCGATGATGATCCGATCATTTAGCCACCTCCCTGGCGACAAGGTTGTCTGCAAACGAGTGATTTTTCCAAGTCTATGGTGATGCTCTGGGCTGCGTGTGGTTAGTGCAACCCCTCCGTGCTCACTGCCCTCTGAGTATTTGGTAGATCTTATCTCTCAACCAGTCGCGCAGGCGCACTGCCGCGCGGTCAATTCAAAGGAGCGCAAAGGTATGAAGCGGAAGACGAAATCTCTACTCGCCGGAATGGCAGTTTCCACAGGATTAATGTTTGCATGCGGCACGCCGCTGGCATTGCATGCGCAGGATCAGCAGCAGACCACGACCACACACGAATCCACTACCAGCGACAACGGGATGGCGACAACGACTCGCGAATCAACCACGACCACCAGCGGTTCGGTCGGCCCGGTCTCCCCCGGCTACGCAGACTTCGGCTACGCGCCCGATAACGTCGCCGCACATCATGGCTATACCGATGGTTATGACAAGGGAATCAGTGACCACAACACGGGCCACAGCTATCGACCGACAAGCGATCATTATTACAACCATCCCATTGGATATAGCAGCGGAGCGATGTCGCACGATGACTATAACCGAATTTATCGCGAAGCTTTCCTGCATGGGTACGAGCGCGGCTACCGCAATGCCAATAACAAATAGTTGTTTCCCATCATTTACGGAATCCAGCTAATGGATTCATCAAGGCGGAGGCTTCGGCTTCCGCCTTTCGCTTTTCTGGAGATGCGTCCACCGAGCAGTGAGAAATAGAAGAGTGCAGCTCGCCGGCCTTTGCCCGTAGCCAATTTATTTGCCGCGTCAGGACGAAAGGAGTGCGCCAAGCTCTCGTCGCGGCACCGTCTCGTGTTATGTTCGTTTGCACGAGACTCACCGCACGTCCCCCTAAAATTTGTGAGGTCAGCATGTTTCGGAAGCCTTCCCTCTTGCTCCTGTTTGTTCTTTTCGCGATTCCAGTCGTTGCACAGACAACGCTTTTACAGGCGGATGTGCATTCACAAACAGCACGGCGGCCGAGGCCGAATCCAGCCGCCGCTGTCCGCGCAAAAGTCTTAAACCCGAGGCCGGCGCGCACTCCCGCGGAGCGACTCCTGATCCCGTATCTGAAGAAGCACGTTCCGGCTAAAGCTGGCATGCAGCTCTCCATGGCGCAACCTAAAGCGCAGCCTTCTTCATCGACGCCCAATTTCGGCGGCTACCTGACGGCGCCTTACTACCCCGCGCATGCTGGAAACGCCTGCGCCATCGACCCGGGAAATTGCGGTGTCGCCGCGGCGTTGATTGCCGACTACAACAAGGACGGCAACATGGACGTCGCCGTCCCGCAGTTCGATGGCACGCTCAACATCCTGCTGGGTGATGGCAAGGGAGGTTTTGCTGCGCCGGTCGTCTATAGCAACCCTGCCTTTGCGACTACCGAACTTCAGCAGTCGGTAGCCGTTGATTTGAATAACGACGGCTACATGGACGTGATCGCGTTTGACGGTTACAACAACGCGCTCCTCGTCTATCTGAATCAGAAGAATGGTACGTTCACCGCGCCGGTCATCATCGACATGACCACGGATTACGGTTACATCAACTCCTTCGCGGTTGGCGATGTGAATGGCGACGGTAACCTCGACGTTGTCACGATAGCTTCGAACATAGTTGGCCAGGAAAGCAGCGACGTCACCACGCAGACATATCTGGGCAACGGTGACGGCACCTTCCAAAGTACTGCGGTTTACACCGCAACGGCCGTGGTTGCAGCGCAGGTGCAGATGAACGCCAACCTTGGTATCACGCTGGGCGACGTCAACGGCGATGGCCATCTCGACGTCGCGGCAGAGTTCGAGGAATACACTTCGCAGCAGACCGGGAACCTGGTTGTCACCGTCGCGCTCGGCGACGGCACCGGCAACTTCGCCGCGCTGAACATCAACAATCCGATAAACGTTCCGGTGACGAGTCCGTTCAATGTCATCGTCACATCATCCGGGGTCCAGCTGGTGGATCTCAATGGTGACAACCACCTCGACGTTGCCGCGGAGACCTTGAACACGGTCTACGTCGCGATTGGCGCAGGTAACGGCACCTTCGCAACTCCGGTGAATACGCCCGGCGTGGCCGCTCCGAATGAAACTGATCAAACGGTCTTCGCCGACTTCAATGGCGACGGCGTACCCGACATGGTCATCGAAGATGGCTTGCTCAATGTCTGGCTCGGCAAAGGCGACGGCACATTTTCCGTTCCGACGGCGCAATACATTGTCGACGGCGGTCCGTTCCAGGATCTCGCAGTCTATGACTTCAATGGTGACGGCAAAACAGACGTCGCGCAGCTGGGAGGAGATTACAAGCAGCTCTCCTTCTTCTCGGGAAATGGCGACGGCACATTCCACGGAGCAACTGTGCTGTCTTCGACGACGGACAGCCTGCCGTCTGCGACGGAAAACACCCTCGGCACCGTGGTTGATCTGAATGGCGACGGAAACTCTGACGTCGTTCTAATTGACACCTCCGATCCCAGCGGCAACATCGCGCTAGCGACCGGACTGAGCGACGGCAAGGGCAACTTTACTTATAAGAGCGCATTGTCTCCATCGCTGCTGACGACCTTGGCCTACATCGAACCAATCGCGGCGGACTTCAATAATGACGGTAAGCAGGACGTGGTGCTGGCCAACATCGATGGCACGCTCACGGTGGCGATATCCAACGGTGACGGAACGTTGAAGACGCCGGTCGCTGTCCCTCTGCCCGCGCTGGGTTGCGAGGTGAGTTATATCGCCACAGCTGATGTGAATGGCGACGGCAACACCGACATCGTCATCCCCTACGAGGGCGACATCACTTGCGGTGGTGCCGGCGATACTCCGCCCGGCTACTTCGTTGCTCTTGGCAACGGCAATGGCACCTTTGCAACGCCGGCGTTTACGCCGTACGGTACGCAACTTTATTCCGCCACGATTGCCGACATGAATGGTGACGGCAAACTTGACCTGATACTCGACGACGCACCATTCGTCGGCGGCACGTTCTCCATCTACCTGCTGAACGGCAATGGCGACGGCACTTTTGGCGCCGGCACAACCGTACTCACCAACCAGCTGATCAGCCAGGTCAGCGTCGCTGATTACAACCAGGACGGCAAGCCCGACCTCATTCTCTTCAACGAGGGCGATCAGAACCTGCAGGACCCTTACCCGACCGCAGGCATTCTTCTTCTGCCCGGTAACGGCGATGGCTCGTTCGGCTCCGGTCCGCTACTCGCAGCCGGCAACTTTTTCCTGAATGGATCGGTGCTCGACGTCAACGGTGACGGCATTCCAGATATCGCTGCACCGCTGTGGTCGCCCGCCGGGCCGCCGAACACCTACTACGGTTTCTCCACGCTGCTCGGAACTGGCGGCGGCGGATTCGCTCCGCCGGTAAACGCGCTGCAGTATCTGGACGGCGAACTTCCGCTGCCTGGCAATTTCTTTTCTGACAATGCGCCGGATTTCGTAGTTGCAACCGCGGCCGGCACAGCCCTGTATCTCGGACAGGGTGGCTCCGCGATCAGCCTGACCGCATCAGCAAATTCAGTCGCGCAGGGCCAGTCGGTCACGTTCACTGCGACCGTCGCGGCCACGATGAGCGGTCGCCCGGCGCCAACTGGGACGGTTTCGTTCTTCGACGGCAGCGCATTGCTCGGATCAATTGCCCTCAACTCTGGCTCGGCGACATTCATTGCCTCCGCGCTCGGCACAGGATCACACAGCGTGACTGCGGTCTATGCCGGAGATGGAAACTTTAATGTCAACACCTCCAGCGCCGTCAGTGTCACCGTCACCGCGGTCAACCCTGGTATTACTGTCGCTGCCAACCCGGGCTCGCTGACCTTGTCGCGTGGCCAGAATGGTACGGTCGCGATTACGCTCGCAGCCAACGCGGCTTATAGCGGCACTGTCACTCTCAGCTGCTCGGGATTGCCGGCAAATGCGACCTGCACTCCAACTCCGGCCAGCATCAGCCTGACTGCAGGTGGAACTGCGACGTCAACCCTCGTAATCGGGACGACGAATAGCGCAGCGGTGAAAAAACTGGAGGCACGTCGGGGATCCTCGCCGTGGCCGCGCTCAGCAGGTGTCGTGAGCCTCGCAGCATTGGCATGGGCATTCTCTCGCCGCCGCCGGATGCCCGTTCTGTTCTCCGCATTCCTAGTGACGACGCTCAGCTTAGGAGCCGTGGCGCTCAGTGGTTGCGGCGGCAGTAGTTCGGTGAAAAGCGCACCTACCGGCACATATACGGTTACGGTCACCGCGACCCCATCCTCCGGAGCCAGTGCCCAGACCGCAACCGTAACCGTGACGATTCAATAAGACGACATAGAACTTGGGTGCTCACACGCAGCGGACTTCGATCGCAGATCTTTGATGGAAGTCCGCTTGCAATTGAGAGACGCAGAAGAAAGCCGCTCCATCAAGCCGGCAGATCCTGCGCGGTGGGAAAGTTGTGCTGCTCTCGTCCAACTGCGCCGTCGTATTTGACGGTGCTTTTGAACAACTCATACCGGCCGTCACTGAACTGCCCACCGTGCTGGCGAAGCGATGCCATCGTCGTGTCATCGAGTGGTCGGAAATTCCGCAGGATAGCAAGGTTCTGATCCAGCACCGCCATCGAATCCATGCCGGAGACTGTCGTCGACACTCCGCGAACACTCATCGCATAGGACAGCGCTTCCGTCGGGGTCAGCGCGCCGTTCACGATCGATTCCCCCGAACCGCCCATGCTCTTCATCGAGAACACGGCCATGCCTTTCTGCACGGCAACGGGAAGCACATTTATCTCAAACGACCGAAAGCTCGGGTCAAACGCGTTGATAGGCATCTGCACCGTATCAAAGTGAAAGCCGCGATTCAGCATGTCGAGATGGATCGACGGATTCTTATGGCCGGTGAACCCGACGAAGCGGACTTTGCCTTGCTGCTTCGCTGCAGCCAGCGCCTCAAGCACGCCGTCCACTTCGTAAGCTTTTTCAGGATCGTTGTAATAGATCACCTCATGTACCTGCCAGACGTCCAGATGGTCCGTCTGCAAACGAGTCAGTGACTCCTCCAGCATCCGCATAGCAACATCTTTCTTCCGGCCATGCGTGCATACCTTTGTCATCAAGATGGCCTGGTCGCGCTTGTCCTTCAACGCTTGCCCCACGCGCTCTTCGCTTGCGCCGTTGTGATATTCCCACGCGTTGTCAAAAAAGTTGATGCCATGGTCGAGCGCCTTTGCCACCATGTTGTTTACTTCATCCTGGCTCGATGCTGTTCCTAAATGAAATCCGCCCATCCCCAAGATAGAAACCTGTAACCCGGTGCTGCCCATCGGCCGCTTCGGCACCTGGAAGCTGGGCGTCGAGGAAGCGCCATACTCGCCGGAGAAATTTGGCACGATGGGATTCGGCAACCCCTCTTCCAGGTCGCCAGCCTCATGCTTCTTCACCTGCGCACTCGCTGAACTCGAGATTGCCGGCGCGAGCGCCGCAGCCCCAGTCAAAGCGGCGCTTTGCAAAAATCTCCGGCGCGAGAGTTCAGACTCGCGGCCCTTGCTCTCAAATTCGCTCATCGACATCGTTACCATCTCCTCAGCAGCCGCACCGCTGCAATTTGTTCGCGCTTGAAATCCATCCACTTCACTCATCACTCCGCGACCGCCCGTCATTCGGCGACTGCGGGATAAGGCCGGCCGGTATTGTCAGTCGACTTCACCATCTGCTTTACCTCGACCGACGCCATATCGAGAGGAAACTCGTGAGCCAGCCGCGCCTCGGGGTTGTCAAACTTGATCGACACTTTGTAAAGCTCGAATCGCCCGTCACCCGCATATTCCTTCGCGCGATCGCGCAACGCCTGCATCTCCGCTGCATTCATCGGAGTAAAACCCTGCGCGACGCCAAGATTTTGTTCGAGGATATCCAGGTCCGAAACTCCCGTGATCGTCGTCGCCACAGGCAGCGACATCGAATAGCGCAGCAGTTCAGGCGCAGTGAAAACGCCTTTTTGCACGGGCTCACCATGGCCGCCGATAGGCTTCATCGCCAGCGGAGCAATACCACGCTGATTCAGCACGGGCAGTACTTTTTTCTCAAAGCTCATGAAGTTGGCGTCGAAAGGATTCAGAGGCATCTGCACCGCGTCAAATGGGAAGCCGGTATTTAACATCGCCAGGTGAAGATCGGGATCCTTGTGCCCGGTAAAGCCCAGGAACCGGACCTTGCCCGCTTTCTTCGCCTTCAAAAGCGCTTCCGCCGCGCCACCGGGCCGCATGAACAGCTCCGGGTCATTTTGGAAAGTAACTCCGTGAACCTGCCAAAGGTCAAGATGATCTGTTTGTAGACGACGCAAACTTTGTTCGAGCATCTGTAGCGCCAAGGCGCCATCCCTGCCGTGGGTACACACCTTCGTCATCAGAAAAACTTTGTCCCGCCGCCCCCTCAAGCCTTTACCCAGCCAATCTTCCGATTTGCCACGGTTGTATTCCCAACAATTGTCGAAGAACGTCACCCCTCCATCGACTGCTCGATGCACAATTTCAACCGCAGTCTGTTCGTCTTTCGCAGCGCCTAGGTGATGTCCGCCCAGTCCCAGCGCAGAAATCTTGACGTCAGTCTTACCAAATTGTTTGAGGGGGATAGCGGCGGAGCTTTGCATGATTACGAAGTATGATGCACGCCGGCCATTCTGACGTGGGAGAGCGCGCAGTTAATTTGATGCGGCTCAAAACAGACCCAGTCACTTATCGCGACTCGATAATTTATTCGATCGATCAGACAAATCCGACGCCGCTCGCCAGTCTCGCGCATCCTACCCAGAGAAAATTCAGTGACGAGTTTAAACATGGAACTCACGGAAAAAGCATCAGTATTGCGGGAAACACTCGTTTCCCTGGGGTCCGTGCTGGTCGCCTACTCGGGAGGTACCGATTCCGCCTACCTCGCCTACGCCGCCCGTCAGGCTCTCGGCAACAAGATGCTCGCTGTAATCGCCGATTCCGCTTCGCTCCCACGCAAAGAACTGGCCGCCGCCCTGGCCTTCGCCGAGCAGCACAATATTCCGATACAAGTCCTGCAGACCGCGGAACTCGATAACTCGGCATATGTTAGAAATGACGCGCAGCGCTGCTTTCACTGCAAAGACGAGTTATTCACGCAAATGGAAGCTGCGCGATCAAAGCTCGGCTTTCAACACCTGGCCTATGGAATGAACCTGGATGACCGCGCCGAATTCCGGCCGGGCCAGAAGGCCGCAGCCTTGCACGCAGCCGTCGCCCCGCTCGCGTTGGCAAATCTGTCGAAAGCGGAAATAAGAGTCCTCGCTCGCGTCGCCGGTCTCGCCGTCGCCGACAAGCCCGCCAGTGCGTGCTTATCGTCGCGCATCGAGTACGGACGTCCCGTCACTGCCAAAAATTTAAGCCAGGTCGAACAAGCTGAGGATGCCCTGCACTCCCTGGGCTTTCCTCAGGTTCGCGTCCGCCACCATGGCGACTTGGCACGCATCGAGATAGCCCGGGAAGATCTGCCGCATGCCCTTAGTCTGGTCGTTCTTGACCGCATCACCAGCGCGTTGCGCGCCATCGGCTTTGTCTACGTCACGCTCGATACCCAGGGCTATCGCTCCGGATCCATGAATGACGTGTTACCCATCTCGGCTGTGACCTCAGCAATCCAAGCAGTAGGTTAGGGAGTTATCTTATCTATGCGAATCGCGTATCTTGATTGTTTCGCCGGCATCTCCGGCGACATGTTCCTCGGAGCTCTGCTCGACGCCGGAGTTCCGGTTGCAGTTTTGCAAGACTCCGCCGCCGCGCTGGCTATCGGCGCCAGCCTTAAAGTTGAGACAGTAGATCGCAGCGGGGTTTCCTCGAAGAAAGTCCACGTCTTCGAAGGCGACACGCTCGCCGAAGCAATCCCTAACCTTCATCAACATGATCACGACCACGATCACAGTCATACCCATCCGCATACCCACGAACACTTTCACGAGCCCGCACCGAAACACGCACATGACGCCGCGCACCCTCATGTTCACGGCCGTTCCTTGACCGCGATCCGCGCCCTGATCCAGAAAGCACCGCTTGAAGAGCCGGTAAAAGAAATGGCGATCCGCACCTTCGAGCTGCTGGGGCGAGCCGAAGCCAAGATTCACAACGTACCCGTGGACGACATTCATTTCCACGAGGTCGGCGCTGTGGACGCAATCGTCGACATCGTCGCCTCCTGTGCCGGCGTTCACCACCTCGCAATTGACCAGTGGTATAGCTCGCCGGTCAACGTTGGTGGCGGCACGGTTGTCTGCGCTCACGGAACCTTCCCTGTCCCCGCACCCGCAACCGCCGACTTATTGCGCGGAATTCCGACTTACTCCGCACATATCCAAAAGGAGTTAGTAACTCCCACCGGCGCCGCATTACTTCGCGCCCTTCGCGCTACCTTCGGCGAGCAGCCCGCGATGACGGTAGGTCAAATCGGTTACGGAGCCGGCACCCGCAATCCGCACAATTTCCCGAACGTGCTTCGCCTCAGCATCGGCCAGACCTCTGATACTGCAATCCCGAACCTTCCACACGACGTACCCCACGCCGCTCAGAGTCACCACGTTCACGACAATTCGCAAACCGTGACCGTGCTCGAGACCGCGCTCGACGACCTCTCCCCCCAGATCCTGGCCTACGTCACGGAGTCCGCGTTGGTCCAGGGCGCGCTCGATGTTATGTTGACGCCCGTCATCATGAAAAAAGGACGTCCTGGGACCCTGCTCACCGTCCTGTGCAACGAAGCGGACCGCTCTGTGCTCGAGCGTCTGATTCTCAGCGAGACATCTACGCTCGGAATTCGCGTCCGGCAGGACAAGCGCAGCTGCCTGGACCGCAGCCACGTCGCCGTGCAGACTGACTTCGGTGAAATCCGTGTGAAGGTGGGCTCGCTCGACGGCGTCCAACTCAACGCCGCGCCCGAATTTGAGGACTGCCGCGCCGCGGCGTTGCGTCATTCCGTCCCGATTAAGAGTGTGCAGCAGGCCGCCATCGTCGCCTACCATCAGGTCGAGGTCTTGCTCACATGACTAACTCCACCTTGCTCGCACTACTGTCTGAAGTGGAGCGCGGCTCGCTCTCGCCAGCCGCTGCCGCGCAGCGTTTGAAGTCGCTTCCGTTTGAAGACCTGGGCCATACCCGCGTCGATCATCACCGCAGCTTGCGCAGCGGTCTGCCTGAGGTAATCTATGCAGCCGGCAAGACCACGCTGCAAACTCTCGCAATATTTTCCAGCCTTGCGGCCAGCGGGGTCGATGTCCTCGCAACCCGCGTCGACCCTGCAACAGCCGCC
>Ga0302324_100009202_pt1 | contig 20705 bp, 24 predicted proteins | sample Palsa_T0_1_FD_201949 | JGI IMG/M metagenome (GOLD analysis project Ga0302324, IMG submission 201949) | Peat permafrost microbial communities from Stordalen Mire near Abisko, Sweden - Palsa_T0_1 | ecosystem: Environmental > Terrestrial > Soil > Palsa > Peat permafrost | place: Sweden: Abisko...
GGCAGTCGGTCCAGATCTCGTCGATGCGCGCGACACTGGCGAGCGCGTCGGCCGGCAGGTCGATGGGGCCGGGCGCGCGGCGCATGTTCATCGGGCAATTGCGCCGCAGCGGCAGGAAGCCGCCATGCATTTCATTGGCGATGGCGCGGGCATGGGCGCGCGCCTCGCTGCGCTGCGGCCACAGGCCGGCGGCGGGAAATCTCTCCGCCGCATATTCGATGATCGCGAGCGATTCCCACACCCGGACGGCGCCGTCGATCAGCACCGGAACTTTTCCGGACGGCGAATATTCGAGGATTTTTTCGCGGGCGCCGGGCATGTAGATCGGCAGCACCGTCTCCTCGAATGCGATCCCCGCGACCTTCATGGCGAGCCAGGGCCGCAACGACCACGACGAATAATTCTTGCTGCCGAGAATGAGCCTGAGCGCCATCCGCGCGTTTCCCTGCCAGTTCGAGCGCGCTAGATTTTCTGCTTGGTATTCGTATCGACCGGGCCGCCGGCGCTGCGCCAGGCGCCGAAGCCGCCGCCGATATGGGCGACCGGCCGCAGGCCCATCCGTTGCGCCGTCTGCGCCGCGAGCGCCGAGCGCGATCCGGCGGCGCAGAAGAACACGAACTTGCCGTCGGCGGCGAACGCCGGCTTATGGTATTTGCTGGCGGGATCGAGCCAGAATTCCAGCATGCCCCGCGGGCAATGGAAGGCGCCGGGCACCCTGCCCTCGCGGTCGAGCTCCCTGATGTCGCGCAGGTCGACGAAGGTGATGCCGGCGCTGCCGTGCAGCTTGACGGCATCGGCCGCCGGCAGGGTTTCGATCTCGCGTTCGGCCGCGGCCACCATGTCGTCGACGCGAAGGGTGATGTTCTGCGCCATCCGGCTCTCCTGTTGCACTGCAATGGTGGCAGAGACGCCGGCGCGGTCAAGCCCATCACGTCCTTGTTGCATGACGCGATGTCTGCGATTTTCCGGGATCACCCTCCAGACGAATCGGACCTCGCCGATGAACTTCCTGCCCCCGCTCGACATCGCCGCGCTCGCCTTCTTCCTGCTTGCCTGGGGCGGCTATGCCATCGCGGTGGAATGGGGGCCGGGCCATCTCGGCGGGCTCAATGCGCGCATGCACGGCTATCGCGAGATATGGATGCGCCGCGCGCTCACCCGCGAGCTGCGCATGTTCGACGCCCAGATCATGGCGGCGCTGCAGAACGGCACCGCGTTCTTCGCCTCGACCTCGTTGATCGCGATCGGCGGGGGTTTGACCATGTTGCGCGCGACCAACGAGATCAACTCGGTGATATCGAACCTGCCGGTGGGCGAGCCGCCGACCTCGGCGCAATGGGAGGTCAAGGCCGCCGGCCTCATCCTGATTTTCGTCTACGCCTTCTTCAAGTTCGCGTGGGCGTACCGGCTGTTCAACTATGTGGCGATCCTGCTCGGCGCGATGCCGCCTTCGACCGAGCGCACGAGCATCGAAGCCGAGCGCCACGTCCTGCGCACCACCAAGCTGTTCGAATCGGCCGGCCGGCATTTCAATCGCGGCCAGCGCGCCTTCTTCTTCGCGCTCGGCTATCTCGGCTGGTTCGCCGGCCCTTGGTTCCTGTTCGTGTCGACCACGGCGGTGGTCATCGTGATGTGGCGGCGTCAGTTCGCCTCGGCGGCCCAACGCGCCCTCATCGCGGAGGTCCCGGAAGCAGTTCCGAAGTCTTTCCCGTGATGCGATAGGCGATGAGCCCGATCCATTCGTGCAACGCGGCGTCGATGCGCTCGAGCCCACCGGACACGCTGCCGAAGCCCAGCATGTCGCGCCAGCCATTGGTCTGGTAATCGACGGGATAGGCCTCGACCGCGAATCCTGCACGCCGGAAGGCGCCGACCGCGCGCGGCATATGGAGGGCGGAAGTGACGATAAGCCAGCGCTCGCCCGGCTTGGGCTGGGCGAGCGCCTTTGAATAGATCGCATTCTCGGCGGTGTTGCGCGACCGGTCTTCCAGGGTGAGCCGGTTCGCGGGCACGCCCAGGCTTTCGAACAGGTCGGTGACCACATCGGCTTCGCCGCGATGGTGGACGAACAGGCCGGCGTCACCGCCGCTGTAGATGATCCGCGCCGCGGGATATTGCTTCGCCAGCGCCGGGACCGCGACGACGCGTTCGGCGGCCTCGTTGATGCCCACCTCCCCGCGCGTCGCCAGCTTGTAGGCACTGATGGCGCCGCCGAGCACGATGATGCCGGTCGGTGCCGCGCCCGCGGGGTCCCACCGCGGAAACCGATTTTCCAGCGGGATCGAAAGCGCTTTGCCGACCGGCAGGAAGCCGATGATTCCGACCAGAACGAGCGAGGCCACCGCGAGCCGCCACCCCGCGCGGGCAAACCGCGTGCGCGTCAGTACGAGGCCGGCGAGCCCGATCGACACGATGACGTTCGACGGCTGGGTGAAGAACGCGAACAGCTTGGAGAGGACGAAGAACACGTGGCGACGGGTCAACCGAGGCTGTGGCGCCATTCCTGGTAGCGCGCCTTCGCCTCCTCGTTGGGCGGATAGAGGCCCGGCAGCTGGACGCCCTTCTCCACCTCGGTGAACACCCAGCTCTCGTAAAGCTCGTGCTCGGCGCCCTCGTGGGCGACGAATTCGATGAGGTCCTTCGGGATCACCACCGCGCCATCGTCGTCGACGACGATGAAATCATCCGGGAAGATGGCGACGCCGCCGCAGCCGACCGGCTCGTTCCAGCCGACGAAGGTGAGCCCGTTGACCGAGGCCGGCGCCGCCATGCCGGCGCACCACACCGGCAGGCCGCTCGCGAGCACGCCGGCACGGTCGCGCAGCACCCCGTCGGTGACCAGCGCGGTGACGTTGCGCTTCTTCATGCGGGCGCACAGGATGTCGCCGAAGATGCCGGCGCCCGGCACCCCCATGGCATCGGCGACGACGATCACGCCCTCCGGCATCGCCTCGATGGCGGAGCGGGTCGAGATCGGCTTGCTCCAGCTTTCCGGGGTCGCAAGGTCCTCGCGCGCCGGCACGAACCGCAGCGTAAACGCAGGACCTATCAGCCGTTCGCCGCCGGGCACGAGCGGCTTCGGCCCGTTCATCCAGCAGCGCCGGATGCCTTTCTTGAGCAGCATCGTGCTGATGGTGGCGGTCGTGACCTTGCGCAGAACGTCGAATAGGGCGGAATTCATCGCTGACCTCGTCAGATGGAGCCGCTGCCCCGAATGGCTGCCGGGATAGCAGGTACCGCGGGTTTCGAGAAGCCAGGAGATGGCTCAATCCCAGTCGGGCGAGCCCGACCAGTTCACGATCCGTCCGCGCGGGTGGGCGAGCTTGCGGATCTCCTCCATCTCGGCCGGCGCGAGCTCGAAATCGAAGATCGCCAGGTTCTCGGCGAGGCGCTCGGGCTTGGAGGTGCGGGGAATGACGATCGCACCCTCCTGGACGAGAAACCGCAGGCAGACCTGGCCGGCGGACTTGCGGTGACGCAGGCCGATCGTCTTGAGGGCGTCGTCGCCGGCCGCGCGGCCGCGGGCGATCGGGCTGTAAGCGGTCACGCACAGGCCGTGGCGGCGGCACGCTTCGACCACCTTCGACTGGTCGATATAGGGATGCCATTCGATCTGATTGGTCACCAGCGGCTCGGTGGCGAGCTTTACCGCCTGCGCCACGAGGTCCACGGTGAAGTTCGAAATTCCGATATGGCGGGTGAGGCCTTCCCGCTTCATCCGGCACAGCGCGCCGATGGTGTCGGCGAGCGGAATGCGCGGGTTGGGCCAGTGGATCAGCAGGAGGTCGAGCTCGGAAAGGCGCAGCCTGGCCAGGCTCTCCTTGGTGGCGCGCTCGAATTCGCGCGGCGCCAGATGGTCCTGCCAGACCTTGGTGGTGATGAACACGTCCCGGCGCGCAATCCCGCAGGCGCGCAGGCCTTCGCCGACCTCGCGCTCATTGTCGTACATTTCCGCGGTATCGACATGGCGGTAGCCGAGCCGCAGCGCCTGCTCGACCATCCGCGCGCAGGTGCGCCCGCGCAGGTCCCAGGTGCCGAGACCGATCGCGGGAATCCGCGCGCCGTTGGCTTCGACGATGGGGATGGTCATGGTATCTCAGCGTTATGACTCTGGCGGTTATGCAATTTGAGTGTCATGCCCGCGAAAGCGGGCATCCAGTAATCCCTGTGCGATAGATGGAAATTCATTCTGTGCCGCAACCGCAGGTCCCGTGGTTACTGGATCGCCCGGTCAAGCCGGGCGATGACAACAATTGGATCAACCGTCTGGAACAAGACGCTACAGATACAGGCTTTTCATCTGGACCTCAGGATAGCGCGTGCCGGCGGCCGACCCCACGGGTATCGCGTCTGAAATCTCGCGGACGTCGCTTTCGCTCAGATGGACCGAAAGGGCGTCCAGGTTTTCGACGAGCCGCTCCTTCCGCTTCGTCCCCGGAATCGGAATGATGTCCGGCCCCTGGGCGAGCAGCCACGCCAAAGCGAGCTGTCCCGGACTGCAGCCCTTGCGTTCCGCGATCGCCTCGATCCTCTGCACCAGCTCGACATTGTGCGCGAGATTGGCGGCGGCGAAACGCGGCTGCCGCCGCCGCGTATCAGTCTCGGCGAGACCGGCCGGCTCTTCGATCTTGGCGGTGAGCAGGCCGCGGCCGAGCGGCGCATAGGCCACGAAGGCGATACCGAGCTCACGGGTCGTATGCAGCGTCTCCTCGGCCTCGATCCGATAGAGCAGCGAATATTCGTTCTGTATGGCGGCGATCCGGTGAACCCGGTGGGCACGCCGGATCGTCTCCGGCCGCGCCTCGCTCAATCCGAGAAAACGGACTTTGCCCTGCTCCACGAGCTTCGCCATGGCGCCGACGGTGTCTTCGATCGGCACCGATGGATCGATACGGTGCTGATAGTAGAGATCGATCACCTCGACGCCGAGCCGCTCGAGGCTCGCATCGCAGGAGCTGAGCACGAATTCCGGCCGCCCGTCGGCGAACTTTCCGCCGCGGCCGCCGAGATTGCCGAACTTGGTCGCCAGGAACACCTCCGAACGCCGCCCCGCGATGGCCCGGCCCACAAGCTTTTCATTGTGCCCGTTGCCGTAAGCGTCGGACGTGTCGAGCAGCGTCACGCCGAGGTCGAGCGCCTCGCGAATGAGTTCGATCGCGTTGCCGTCGTCGCTGGCGCCGTAGACATTGGACAGCGACATGCAGCCGAGGCCGATGGCGGAAACCTCCGTCGAGCCCAGTGCGCGCTTTTCCATGACGCGATGATTGGTCACCATTGTCTCCTCGATCGCCGGCGCTGCCTCACGCCGCGCCGGCGATGCTATATCACAACGTGGTTTTTGGAACGCGGGCTTCCGCCGCAGCGGCCCCGCCCCTGGTGGTGCGACCCGGAGGTCGCCCCAGACCACCCGGTCAGGGCTTCGCGGCCATGGATGCAACGGTGACCGGCTGTTCGCGGTAGACGTCGGAAAACACCCGCTTCAAGTTATCGACCTTGGGGAGATCGTTGTACGCGATATACGGATTGTTCGGATGGATGAGCGCGTAGTCCTGGTGATAGGCCTCCGCGGGATAGAACTTCGCCAGCGGATCGATCCGCGTCACGATCGGGCGGTGGAACACGCCTGCGCCGCCGAGCTGGGCGACGTAGGCCTGCGCGACGCGCTTCTCGGACTCGCCTGAATAAAAGATCGCCGAGCGGTATTGCGTTCCGACATCGGGTCCCTGCCGGTTGAGCTGGGTCGGATCATGGGCGACGGAGAAGAAGATCTGCAGGATCTTCCCGAGCGAAACCTTGCGCGGGTCGAACGTCACTTGAACCGATTCGGCGTAGCCGGTCCGCCCGGTGCTCACCTGCTCGTAGCTGGGATTGGGGCTCGTCCCGCCAGCGTAACCGGACACCGCCTGGTGGACGCCTTCCACATGCTGATACACGGCCTGGATGCCCCAAAAACACCCGCCGGCGAGCACCACGGTCTCAAGCGCATCGCCGGAGGATGCCGGCTGGTCGACGGCGGGGGCCGGAATCAGGTTCGCCGGCTCGGCCGCCCGCGCCGAAAACGGCCCGGCGAGCACCAGAAAGCCCAGCGCGAACAGCGCCTTCGTGACATCGCTGCGGATCATTACGACCATCCTGGGAACTGCCATCTCATACCTCCCGTTGCGACCTGATCCCGGCGCCGGCCGCCGGACTCGATATAGCAGGCGACGCGCGTCGGCGACACCTCGACATCCGCCAGGATTGCGTGCGCAGGCTTCGACAGGTGTTGTCCGCCCACCCTTGCAAACGCGAATGGTCTCATATCCGCGACGGCCCGCAAGGATGTTGCGCAGCGCGCTCGCTATGTACAAATGAATATATCGTGAAGTCCCAGTCCCGCCGGACATGTCATTCGGCCTTCGTCATGTCCGGGGCGGGTCAGGCCGTATCGAAAGCGCACGGTTTCGAACCCGTCGCCCTGGTCGAGCCGCCGGCCGCTGATGCACGTGGGAGGGCAGGCAGAAAGCGGCTCCCGCCTCTGCAGCGCGATTCTGACGCAGCCACGCTATCGCGTCGTCCCTGCCCGTATCGTCACGGTCAGACGCCATAGCACGCCCATCAGCACGACGTTCAGCCCTGCAAGCGTCGCCAGCATGGCAAGCGTCGCGTCAGCGCTGCCGGCCTGCAGCGAAACCGCGGCGGCAAAAGGCGCAATCGCCATCGCGATCAACAGCGGAAGTGCCAGACGGCCCATCAGCACCGGATAACGCGCGGGACCGAACAGGGCGAGCGGCAAGGTCCCGCGCGCGATCGATCCAATGCCGTTTCCGGCCGCATAAAGAATGATCGCCAGCGCCGCCGATGGAAAATGACCGAGCAGCAGCAGCATGCCGGCCGCGGTCAATACCACAGCGGCCGACATGGTCCAGATCGGGTGGTAGTGACGGCCCGCCGCCGTCTCGACCATTCGCGCGCCGACCGCCGAAGGGCCGATCAGCATGCCGAGGGACACCGCGCCCGCAAGGGTCGTCCCCTGATCCTGCAGAAGCTGGAGAAGATGCGTGCCCATCATGGCGAGGATCGCCGCGGCGATCGTCACGATAGCAGCCAGCACCATGAACGCCGGTCCCTCGCTCGGGGCGAGCCGCATCGAAGCGGGCCGCGAGGACGCGGTCGCCGGGGCCGGCGCGATGACAGAGCTGCGCGGCAGCGCCAGCAGGTAGGTCGGCAGGCTCAGGCCGGCATGGACCGCGGCGTAGAAGAAGCACGCGCCCCGCCAGCCGAATTGTTCCACCAGCAAGGTGCTCAATGGCCAGCACACCGTGCTGGCAAAGCCTCCAAACAGGGTCACCGCCGAAATGGCGCTGCGGGACTCCACGCCGTAGATGCTCCCCAGCGTCGAAAACGCCGCGTCGTAGAGACCGGCGCCCATGCCCGCGCCCAGAACGAGCCAAGCGCCGAGATACCACGCAAAGTTTTGCGCCGTGCCGAGCAGGAGCAAGCCGAAGGCGATGAGCACGGCACCGGCGGCAAGCACCGGCCTCCCGCCGCGCTTCTTGATTTCACGGCCGATTCGCGGCGACACGAGGCCCGCGACCAGGAGACCGACCGACACGCCCGCGATCACCCACTCGTAAGGCCAGCCGGTATCGCGCACGATCGGTGCCGCGAGCACCGCCAGCAGATAGAAAGTCGATCCCCAGGCGACGATCTGGGTGACCCCGAGCACGGTCACGACCACGCGCCGGTTGGGCTTTTCGGCGAGGTTTCGTTTCTTCATCATCGGAGGCGAGTCACCTCATCCCTACAAGGGGCAAGTCCCGCAGCCCGGCCGCCGCGGGCCCCACCGGCCCGGCACCGATGACGGCGACGGTAAGCTCATCATGCGTGCCCATGCTCGCTCCTTGATGGGTAACCTCGAGGATACCGCCGTGCGCTTCGGCGCGGCGCAGCCGGGGTCGACGCCGGCGCAGCAGTTGTCCGTCAGGTATTTGACCATCTGCGGGCGTCAAGTGTTATTTCAATGCCCATTGAAATGCCATCCATCGCATCGGTCGAACGCTCCGGCCTGTCGTCACGGCACCGTCGGTCCCGTCACGGCGACCGTCCACGACGCCCCTCCGGCGCCCGCAAGTCAGCTAGGGAGACGACCGCCATCCGATTTCCCGAATGCGATCCGGTTGTCACAGGACCGTCATGCCGCTATGACAAAGCAGACGTGGCGTTAAGTCGGGAATTCTCGACATATTTGAATGTCGAGAAGATGCTGCTTTCGTCAACAAGGCTGCACGCGCCCGGCCGGGGGTTCTCGATGAGGAAAAACGCACTCGCCGTCGTCGGTCACGTCGGCCCCACGCCGCAGGGAGGAGGCCTTTCGGCTCCACACGCGCTGGCGGCGCTGGCAGGTCTCGGGCAAGCGACACGGCTCGAGGTTTTCCGGCTGTTGATGCGAAGCGAGCCTGACGGACTTCCGGCCGGTTCGATCGCCGAAATCCTGGAATGTCCCCACAACACGCTGTCGTCGCACCTCGCCATTCTCGCGCGGTCGGGCCTGGTGCGCGGAACGCGCGACGGGCGCTCGATCATCTACCGCGCCGATGTCGAAGCGATGAAAGCGCTGATCGTGTATCTGGCAAACGACTGCTGCGACGGACATCCCGAACTTTGCGACGTTCAAGACGCCCTGCGCGCGGCGGGCTGTGGCTGCAAGCCGCCGGCCAAAGCCGGAAGGAAGGGAATTAAGCGATGAAGGCCGATGATCAGAGGGTCTACAACGTCCTGTTTCTGTGTACCGGCAATTCGGCGCGATCGATCATGGCCGAGACGATCCTCAATTGCTCCGGCCGAGGAAGGTTCCAGGCGTTTTCGGCGGGGAGCCACCCCAAGGGCCACGTGCATCCCTATGCGCTCCAGCTCCTGGAGAAATTGCACTACGATGTCGGCCATTTGCGGTCCAAGAGCTGGACCGAATTCGCCCGGCCCGGCGCGCCGAAGCCGGATTTCGTGTTCACCGTGTGTGACGACGCCGCGGCGGAAGCATGCCCGCTCTGGCCGGGGCAACCGATGACCGCACACTGGGGTGTCCCCGATCCCGCCGCGGCTACGGGAACCGAAGCCGAGATCCGGTTCGCGTTTGCCGACGTCCTGCGGATGCTCACCAACCGCATCAATATCTTCATCAGCCTTCCGATCCGTTCGCTGGATCAACTCGCATTGCAAAAGCAATTGGATGCGATCGGCAAGACCAGGGAAGCTCCCGCCAAGTCCGGAGCCAAGTCTGGAGCCGCCACGGAATGAAGGAGGAATCTCCCGCGCTGTTCCGACGCCTTGCCGCGGAAGGTATCGGAACCGCGATCCTCGTCGCCACGGTGGTGGGCTCAGGGATCATGGCCGAGCGCCTGGCCGGCGGGAACCAGGCGATCGCGCTTCTCGGCAATACCATCCCGACCGGCGCCATCCTCGTCGTGCTCATCACGATTTTCGGCCCCGTTTCCGGAGCGCATTTCAACCCGGCAGTGACGCTTGTGCTCGCGGCGCGCGAGCGCACTTGGGGAGACGTCATCCCATACATCATCGTGCAGTGCCTCGGCGGCATCGCCGGAACGGTCCTGGCCCATCTGATGTTCCAGCTTGCTCCCATTGCGATCGGCACGACCGCGAGGAGCGGACCATCGCAATGGCTTGCGGAGGCCGTTGCGACTTTCTGCCTGATCCTGACTATTCTCGGAGGGGTCCGATATTCCCCCCAGTCGATCCCCTGGCTCGTGGGGCTGGTGATAACCGCCGCCTATTGGTTTACGGCGTCGACCTCCTTTGCCAACCCCGCGGTGACGCTGGCGCGGGGCTTCACGAGGACCTTCGCCGGGATAGACATCAACCACGTTCCGGCATTCATCGCCGCCCAACTGGTCGGCGCGGCCGTCGGGGCAGTGGTGGCGTGGGCCTTGTTTGGTCCGGCGATCTCGCCCAAACCAAGCCGTTGAGAGCGGCGTTCAAAAGAAAGAGGGACCGATGACCTGGACCTTCACGAACCTGATGATCCAGATCATCGCGGGCATTTTGGGCGGGCACGCCGCCGCGGCGGCCTCAAAAGAGCACGGCTTCGGAGCGCTCGGCCATACCATCGCCGGCGCCGCGGGAGGGGGCTTGAGCGGCGCCTTCTTCCAGACGTTCGTCGCCACCATGGTCACTGCGGGCGGCAGCCTGAACGAGCCGACGGTCGTCGAGCAGTCCGTGCTCCAGGGTCTCACGGGCGCGGCGGCCGGGGGAATCCTCACCCTTGCCGTCGGCTTCATCAAGCACGGCCTCGACCATGACGGGTCGTCCGGATGATGCGCGTCACCGAAACGCAAGAGCGGCCAGGGCTGACCTGGCCGCCTGCTGAGTGCAACGCCGAACTATTCCTCAGAAAACGTGGCTGAACACGTAGTACAGCGCACCGGACAGCATCATCGCCGCCGGCAACGTCAAAACCCAGGCGAGCGCAATGTTGCGCAACGTTACGAGCTGCAGGCCTGACCCGTTTGCCGCCATGGTCCCGGCGACACCCGACGCAAGCACATGGGTGGTCGACACCGGCAACCCGTAACTGTCGGCGGCGAAGATCGTCGCGGCGGCGACGAGTTCGGCCGCGGCGCCCTGGCCGTAGGTCAGGTGGGTCTTGCCGATCTTCTCTCCGACCGTCACGACGATGCGCTTCCAACCGATCATGGTGCCGAGGCCCAGCGCGATCGCGACCGCGATCTTGACCCAGAACGGGATGAACTTGGTCGCGTTGTCGAGGGAGCCCTTGTACTTGTTCAGCGTGGCCACGTCGTCCTTGGAGAGATCGCTTTCCTTGTCCTTCATGAGGAGGCGGACCGCTTCGGAAGCCAGATACATGTCATTGCGGGTGTTACCCACGGTCGCTGCGGGTATTTTTGTGAGCGAGCCGTACTCCGAGACCTGCATTGAAATGTCCCCCATGAGCGCGGCAAGCGAGGGGAAAGTCCCTTCGCTGATCTTGTGCAGCGCGACGTAGGACGTCACGGCCGGCCTCGGGTCACCGGTCACATTGTAGCCGGCTGCCTTCGCCTCGACCACCTTCGCGGCCGCGGTCGAGTTGGTGACGAATTCCGTCATCTGGCTCGGAGGCATGGCCCGGTTGAGCGCGTAGACCGTGGGCACCGTGCCGATGAGGATCAGCATGATGAGCCCCATGCCCTTCTGCCCGTCGTTGGAACCGTGCGCGAAGCTGACGGCGGTGCAGGTGAGAACGAGGAGGCCGCGAATCCACCACGGCGGCGGCGAATTGCCCTTCGGTGACTCGTAAAGCTCCGGCTTCTTGATCACCGCCTTCATGATGTAAAGCAGCGCTGCGGACAAAACGAAACCCACGATCGGAGAGAACAGGAGCGCCTCGCCGATTTCGATGGCCTTGCCCCAATCGACCCCGGAGGTGCCGTCCCGCCCGCGCAACAGCGCGTTGGCGACGCCGACGCCGATGATCGAGCCGATCATGGTGTGGGAACTCGACGCCGGCAGGCCCAGCCACCAGGTGCCGAGATTCCAGATGATCGCCGCGATCAGCAGCGCGAAGACCATGGCGAAACCGGCGCTGCTGCCGACCTGGAGGATGAGTTCGACCGGAAGCAACGATATGATCCCGAACGCAACCGCACCGCTTGAAAGCGCCACCCCGAGGAAATTGAAGAAACCCGACCACAGCACGGCGGCTTCCGCCGGCAATGAATGGGTGTAGATGACCGTGGCGACCGCGTTGGCGGTATCATGGAAGCCGTTGACGAACTCGAAGCCGAGCGCGATGAGCAGGGCAACGAACAGCAAGAGGAAGGGCACGTAAGAAGTTATCGGAGTACCGGTCGCAGCTATGTCGATGTACAGGCTGTAGGCGACGAACAGCAATCCGGCCGCCAGAATCCCACCGAACAGGATCATGGTCAGCGGATTGAAGCCTTTGTCGAGATTGGGCCGCTTCACTGCGGGCTCGATCGAGCCAGGTAATGCAAAATCCGTCATCGCACCGTCCCCTTTTTGCCCCTTTTTTGCCGGAGCAAAGGTTTTTTCCCCTCGATTGATGACAGACGCATGACAAGCGGCGTGATGTCGGGGCGATTTAACGCTTGCATTCGCCTGAGCGCGTCGGGAGAGGATGAGGTCGCGATCCGATCCGATGCCGGGGGACAATACCGCGGCGCAATTCGGGAGGCAATTCGGGAGGGATCGCGCCCTACCGCGTCTTCTCGTAGATTTCGCGCCCGATGAGCATGCGGCGGATTTCGCTGGTCCCGGCACCGATCTCATAGAGCTTGGCGTCGCGCAACAGCCGGCCTGCCGGGAAGTCGTTGATATATCCATTGCCGCCGAGGCACTGGATGGTCTCCAGCGCCATCCAGGTCGCCCGTTCGGCGGCGTAGAGAATGGCGCCGGCGGCGTCCTCGCGAGTGACGCGACCGTCGTCGCAGGCGCGGGCCACCGCATAGACATAGGACTTGGCGGCGTTGGCGGTGACGTACATGTCCGCGAGTTTGGCCTGGATGAGCTGGAACCGCCCGATCGGCTGGCCGAACTGCTGGCGGTCATGGACATAGGGGATCACGACGTCGAGGCAGGCCTGCATGATGCCGAGCGGGCCTCCCGCCAGCACCAGGCGCTCATAATCGAGGCCCGACATCAGCACATTGACGCCGTTGCCGACGACGCCCAGCACGTTTTCCGCCGGCACCTCGCAGTCCGTGAACACGATCTCGCCGGTGTCGGAGCCGCGCATGCCCAGCTTGTCGAGTTTCTGGGCCGGCGCAAAGCCGGCAAAGCCTTTCTCGACGATGAAGGCGGTGATGCCGCGGGCGCCGGCGGTGCGATCGGTCTTGGCATAGACCACCATGGTGTCGGCCACCGGGCCGTTGGTGATCCACATCTTGCTGCCGTTGAGGACGTAGCGGTCGCCCTTGCGGTCGGCGCGGGTGCGCATCGAAACCACGTCGGAGCCGGCATTGGGCTCCGACATCGCGAGCGCGCCGACATGAGCGCCCGAAATCAGCTTGGGCAGGTAACGCCGCTTCTGCTCGTCGGTCGCGTTGCGCCTGATCTGGTTGACGCACAAGTTTGAATGGGCGCCGTAGGATAGGCCGACCGAAGCCGAGGCCCGCGAGACCTCCTCCATGGCGACGCAGTGGGCGAGATAGCCCAATCCGGAGCCGCCCCATTCCTCCTCGACGGTGATGCCGTGAAGCCCGAGTTCCCCGATTTGCGGCCACAGGTCGCGCGGAAACACGTTGTCGCGGTCGATCTGGGCGGCCCGCGGCGCGATCTTGTCGCGCGCGAAGCCTTGCACGGTCTGGCGCAGGCGATCGAGGTCCTCGCCCAGGCCAAAATCAAATCCTGTCCATGCGTTGGGGATCATCGGTGAACCATTTTCTCGTCCCTGCCCTCCAGATGTAGACCTTTCGGCGCGGGCAATCATTCGATTTCCCGCGTTCTTGACGACATCCGCGGGTCGAGACCCCTCGGGCAATTCCATTTTTGCATGGCAGCAAGTCGGCACTGAAATACGGGCGGGCAACCGGTACCTCGATGCTCCCCGGCCATGCACACGTGCATCTCAAAATGCGGGCTGGATATGGGGGATTGCACTGTTTCGTGCCACCAAGCGGCCGATCGAGAGCATGTCTCTGCGACCTTGCACAATCTTAAGGCACGTGGATTCGTGCCCTCCATGTCATCACAGCCGTTGGAAAAGATCACAAATTGACCACGCAATATCCACGAAAAATTAAACTTACTGACTGGTTATAGAGACCTGTCGAATGCAGGGTGGTAAGGTGAAGGTGGGCGTGCGGGGATTCGAAATGCAAGGTTTGATTCCAGCGGTTGTGGCCGCAACATTGTTGACGGCCGGTGTCGCCGTTGCGGCCGAGTGCCCGGGAAATCCGGACGCGATCGGCACCAGCCGCACCATCGTGGTTGATCCGCTCGAGCATCCCCGGCTCGGCAGCATGCAATACCACGAGAGCCTGCCCCTCGAAGACCATGAGGTCGTGCTGACCTTCGACGATGGCCCGCTGCCGCCTCGCACCAACCATATCCTCGATATCCTCGCCAGCGAATGCGTGAAGGCGACCTTCTTCATGGTCGGCAAGATGGCGACCACGTACCCCCATGTCGCGCGCGAGGTCCTGGCGGCCGGCCATAGCATCGGCACCCACAGCCAGACCCATCCGCTGCGGCTCCACAAGATGCCGCTCGCCAAGGCGGAGGAGGAGATCAACGAAGGCATCGTCTCGGTGACCGCCGCGCTCGGCGAACCGCCGGCGCCGTTCTTCCGCATTCCAGGCCTGGCGCGCACCAATGCCATCGACCAGTACCTGGCGTCCCAGAACCTCGAAACTTGGAGCGCCGACTTTCCCGCCGACGACTGGACCAAGATCAGCCCGGCGCAGGTCTATACGCGGGCGCTCCAGCGCATCGAGGCTTACGGCAAGGGCATCCTGCTGCTGCACGACATCCAGCCGAGGACAGTCGAGGCGCTGCCGGTATTGCTCCATGAATTGAAACGCCGGGGCTATCGCATCGTCCATGTGGTGCCGGCGACGCCGGACATGCCCAAGACCGCCACCGTGCCGAGCCAGTGGATCATGCATGCCCACGGACACCAGATCTGGCCGGCGTCTTTTGTCGAGGCCGAGGATACGGCGGTGCTGCCGGCCCCCAGCCCGGCGAGCTTCGGTACCGCTCAGCCGTTCGATGTGCGTCCGGCCATGTCGATGCAGCGCCGGGGCCGTCCGGTGTTCCGCCCGGGCCAGGCTCCACAGCCGCCTGACGCAGCGTGGCCGCGCGGTTTCAGCGAGGAGCAGGCGCTGCTCGCCAGCACCCGCTCGATCCTGCCGGCGCCGAACCCGAAAAGCTTCAGCTATCCCGAGACCTCGCCAACGCCCTGGCTCCAACGCAAGGCGGCGCTCGTGCCATCGCAGACCAAGGCGTCGCTGATCGTGCCGCCGGAGCCCGACGCGTTGGCCCTGCTGATCCGCCGCTCGCTGCTGGAAACCCGGGCCCCCGACGAACCTGCCGCCACGACCCAATCGATCCCCGCCACGCCGCCCCGCCTGGCGCCCCGGGATCCCGTGAGCACTGCGAACCTGCCCCACGGGGCGTTCCCGTAGCGCCCGCTACGGTCCAGACTCAATTGAGCCAATATGCGACGAGAGCGGCGACAGCGGCCAAGAAGTTCCGGGCGAGCTTGTCATATCTTGTGGCTATACGCCGGAAGTCTTTCAGCGCAAAAGCAGCGCTCGATGACATTTCGACCTTTGTAGGCGCGTTTGTTGAAGTGATGGATGACGATACGGTTGGATTTGTTGGGGATGACGGGCTTGGCCCCGTAACTGACGATTTCGGCGCGAAGGTTGCCACCGTCGTAGCCTTTGTCGGCGATAAGCGCGCTCATGGGTGGTGCGAGCGCCAGCACATCGGGCGCCGCAGCGACATCGGCATCCTGGCCTGGGGTCAGATGCAGGACGACCGGCAGGCAGAGCGGATCGCTCAGCGCATGGATTTTTGTCGTGCGGCCTCCGCGCGAGCGGCCGATTGCTTGATTATGCTCCCCCCTTTTCCGCCGGAGGCACATCGGTGAGCTTTGATCGAGGTCGAATCGAGCGACAGCACGCGATCGGCCCTTGGGCCGCCTTCGTCCAGGCAGGATCGATCAGCAGTCTGAGAGCCCTCGGCGCCGTCACGGACTGGCCGGCGTTGCCACGGCGCGTTCCGCTGTCGCGATGGCGAAGTTCTGGCAGAAAGTGGTCGTTTCCGAGTAATAGTTCTGTTGATTCCGGATGATCACCGAGCAGCGGCCCAACATCTCCTGCATCTGGTCGGCGCTCAATGTTTTCGCCCAAGCGGAAACCCGCGCCGGAGCGAGGCCGACATTGTAGGTGTTGATCGAGCCGAAGGGGCGGATGCGATTGACGTTCTTCGCCGTGAAGCTCCCGCTCGCACTGGCGCCGGCATCGGCGTTTTCCGCGGCCGCTGGACCGGCGACGAGGACGGCGAGGCCGCCGGCGGCAATCGAGGCGAGGATCATGTTCTTCATCTTCTTGGTATCTCCCTGGTGCGCCGATATGAAGGACGGTTTCGAGAGCGCAAGATGAAGACAGGCTGCAAAGCGTGTCTGACACCCGCCGCCATCGCAGGCATAATACCTTTCAGCGTCTTGTGCTGTTTCACGAACGGCGCTTCCCGCCTTGAGGACCTTGGGGGCATCAGACGATCGGCTTCCCTGCCTGGACTTGGTCCCACAACGTCCAGACATATAGCTCCTGATTGCCTGCATCGCAGACCCGCACGGCTTCGGGCCACTGCCAGACATCGGGATCATTGCGTCGAAGGGCGAGTGCCGTTTGAGCCCAAAGCTCGAATTCCTGACGGTCAACGAAATCAGCCAACCGTCGGCGCTCCAGCAAGCGCCCGACGCCGCCCCCAATTGCCATTTTGTAAAATTCAACCGCGACCATTTTGGCACCACTGCTCTCCGCCAAGCATAAGAGAGCAAGAGACAGAACACGAGAGGGCCGTCAAGGACCACCACGTTCAACCTGAGACACTGCCGTGGCGCCGGCATTCGGATCGAACATCAGACGATCCGCAGCTCGTTGATACGGGGATCGTCCCTCCTCAGCTTCACCGCGTCACGCCTCCTCGTACCCGGACCCGCCACTTCGTGAATGGCAATCACCTCGTCCTCCGCCACGACGCCGAGATCCACCTCCCTGTCCGGGAAGACCGCGATCATCCTTCGCCTGATCTGCACAAATACCGTGTAGGCCGTCCCAGCGGCGTCACCGGTCATGTTGCGGATTTCCGAGTAGTAGGGCTCGGCGCGCCACGCATTGGGAACGCCGGGATCGACGTGAACAACTATTTCCCTGCCGTCCGGCTTGAACGCGACGACCAGTTTGCTGCGGGCCGGCAGCCAATGCTCGCCGAGTGTGGGCCACAGCAGATACCCGCATTGAAACCTGCGGCACTCATCCGGCCGATCAGCATAGATCGCGCAACCGCGCCCCTTGACGCAGTGCGGACACCATTCGGCGTTCGGTTTGCGGAGTTCCTCTACAGTCAGCACCTTGCAGCAAAGCGTGCAGGTACCGCAGCGCCTCCCCTCTTTGACGGCTGGCGTCATTTCCGTCCACTCTCCGCGGGAAACGATCGCGCCCGTCTTCGCCTGGCTGTGCGGCTCCGTCGGCAAGCCTCAGTCTGCTGCAGCCAACTTGAGGGCGCTATATTGAACATAGCAACCTACTCCGTCGAGCACAGTGTAGGTGAGCTTGTTTTTGTTTGTCTGATCCTGCCAAGTCTCGATGCTATATTGCATGTGGGCCGAGCCGCCGCCTTGTGGCACGCCATTCGCGGTGTTCACGCTCACCAGAAGATCGTAGCATGGCCCGTGACCCATATTCATATCCGCGCCCATATCCATACCCGCGGATTTGTCATTCAAGACAAGTGTCACGGAAGCAAGCCTGTCGGTCACGTCGAACCCAAACTGGGCCTCGAAGGAGAACTTTCCGCTTTGATATGGCGCGACCAGCTTGGTCACATTGCCGTCGCTGTCCGGGTGGGGATCGAAACCTTGTGTCGCCAGGTTGTTCGAGGCGCTAACCACCTGTTGAGGGGTCATGCCCCATTTTGTGTATTCCCAGTCCGCTTTCCTTGCGAATTCCAGGCCCGCATTAGCCGGGGTTACGCAGATCAGAGACGCTTCGTCGAATATCTTGAAATCTGCAGGATTTCCCGAAGGCATGCAGCAGCAGAGCGCGAGTACAATTCCGAGAAGTTTCATGTTCATGTAGCCGTCCTCTCGGAACGCGAAGTTCGGCGAAAACTCATCGTCGAACCTCAGACAAACCCATATGAGGCCCAATGATTTGTGCCTTACTCGTCGGGGACCCCCGCTCCATAAGCTGCGCTAATAGGGGTAACCTGGCATCCTTTGCCCGCCGGGCGTCCAATCAGGCACTCGGACCCATTCAGTGCCGATCGGCATCTCGATCTGCGCCAGATTACTTTGGTCGATGACTTTGTCCTCCGGCGTAATCTTGTTGAGGGCGAACAAGTAGGCCGTCAGTGCATAGACCTCATCCGACTTGAGAGACCCCTCATTCCCGATAGGCATGCCGCGATTGATGTAGTCCCACACGATCACCCCATTCGGCGCCAGAATGGGTAGAGCGCCTGGCGCTTCGCCGCCGTTCACCCGTTTCCAGACGTTGTCGCCTGGGCCTGTGCCTTTATTCCCGATCAAATTGGGTGCTATCGTCACCCCTCCCGCGCCGTCTTGGCCGTGACAAGCGACGCAGCCCTTCTCGACATAGAGCTTTGCGCCTTCCGCGGCGGTGCCATGGCCCGGAGGAAGTCCCTCTCCCGTTGGGCTGATCGTGATATCCTGGGCGAGTTGTGCTGCGGTCGGAGCTTTCCCGATGTCATATGTCTGCGCGAGCGCGGGGCTCGCCAGGAGCAGCAAAATCGGGACGATCCTAAGCAAGCCCATTAGTCACACTCCCGTCGCTGGCGATCTTCCACGGCATAATGGTGTTGTTGGTCCCAGGTGGTCTGAAGCTGGGCGTATAAGCCACGCCCAAAGCCTTGGCTACTTGCTCTCGAGTCGGTTGGACGACCCCGATATCGTCGGTGGTGCGCGACATGATTACGTGTTCGCCTCCATCCCAATTCCACATATAGCCGAACCGGGTGTGCGCCTTGCGAAGCGGAGTGGCCTTGAGCTCGGCCTCCTTCCACGTCTGTCCGCCGTCGGTGGATACCTCCACCTTGCGAACGGCGCCGTTGCCGGACCAGGCCAGCCCCGTGATCTCGTACCATCCGCGCTCGGGCAGTTTCTGTGAACCGGAGGGGAACGTGATGATCGACTTGGGTCCCCACGTGTAGCCGAGCGCAGCAGTCGTCTCTTCCCGGCGTAGATGCCCAAAGTCGTTCATGTTGAGCTGATACTGGTCGACGGCCTTGATGTGGCGCAGCCACTTGGTGTTGAAGATACCCTCGAAGCCGGGGGTGATGAGGCGCACTGGAAACCCTTGCTGCGGCCGCAAGGGCTCGCCGTTCATGCCGTAGGCGACGATGACCTCGTCGATCGCGTTGATGGGCATGGTCGACGCGCCCTTCACTTCCTCGGCGCCTTCAGCAACGAACCATTTCGCCTTGTCCTGCAGGCCGCACTCCTTGAACAAGGTCGAAAGGAGCACCCCGGTCCATTCGGCGTTACTGCACGTCCCATGCGATTGCTGCACGTTCTGGTGCGTCGCATTAGCGTTGTTTGCAATGCACTCTACGAAATGAAACCTGGTGACTGACGGGAAACGCTTCAACTCCGCCATGGTGAAAATCCGGGGCCGGTCCACCAGGCCGTTAAGCATCACAGTGTGCTTGTCGGGATCGATGTCCGGGACGAAGGCGCCCTTGGTCGTCGCACAGTAGTGAAGCGACGATGCCTGGATCGTGCCGATGGAATCCTGCAACGGCGTTTGTATGTGAATCGTCAGCCCGAAGCTGTCGTAGCGGGATGTCGCACCTTTGGGACGACCGTCTTCCTGAATGCGCACCGACTTGACGTAATGGGAGCGCACACCGTAGGCGACCACGTCGGAGCTGACCGGAATCTGGGGCGCTTCGTTCACCGCGTAGGATGGAAGTGCCGGTTCCGGTGCGGGTGCCGAGTTTTGTGCTAACGCGGTCTTGCTGACCGACGCGCCGGCGGCCGCCGCTCCCACGGCCAAGGCGCCGCCCTTCAACAGTTCCCGGCGGCTGCTTCGTTTCGAACCCATCGCTTCCTCCTTGAAAACGACGCATGAGATTTCCGTATTCGTACCAGCAGCATACGCGCCTTGCATGGACCGTCAACTACCCTGCTCATGTTTGCTCGGGCGCACCCCGACACGGGCGCACCCCGGGGTTGTCGAAGGCGAAGGGCCGCGGCATTCTTTGAATCAAACGAGCGGGCATCATGCGAATCTCGGTCGAGAACGCGGGTCGGATTTTTTGCGACATGCCCTGGCCTACCCGCTGCACCGACTACCCTGGCTCACTCGCTGCACCGTTGCGTATCGCGGTGAGCGGAGCCGTCACCTTTGCTGCCTTGCATATCTTGGCACGGGCCGCTTGCTTCTCTTCCTCTTGATGCTCCTGGGCGCTTCGCAAGCGGACGCCGAAGCCGGGCATCTCTTCGATCGTCTGACCCCGAGGTCATGGCGATCGTCTGGCCCGGGGCCGAAGAGCTTGGACCGGAAAAGGGCAAGCCCCCGGCGATAGCCGGGAACATGCAATCGGCAATTTGCAAGGGCCGCCGGTTCAGCCTACAAAACGAGTTCTTTGCTGCCCTGGCACCTCGCCGAAGAGGTCGACGTCAACGGAGGAAAGTCGCATGAGCTCCCCTGTCAATCCGTTGAAACAAAACAGGAGCAGCGATCTTCCCGAGAAGGCCGCGGCGATCAAGCTCTGGACCCGTCAAAACCTCCCGCTTACTGAAGAATCGGTTGTGTCGGTCAGCGAATTCGCCTGCGCCAAGCCAAACTGCCCAAATCGACAGACGGTGATTCTCGTGATGTCCGAGGACGCGCCGACGCAGAAAATGTCCATTCACAAGACCGTCGCTGATGTTAGCGAAGCCGATGTTTTCGATGCTTGTTTGGAGCTATTACGTGACTGGCCATGTTGATTTTTTT
>Ga0302324_100009203_pt1 | contig 20703 bp, 15 predicted proteins | sample Palsa_T0_1_FD_201949 | JGI IMG/M metagenome (GOLD analysis project Ga0302324, IMG submission 201949) | Peat permafrost microbial communities from Stordalen Mire near Abisko, Sweden - Palsa_T0_1 | ecosystem: Environmental > Terrestrial > Soil > Palsa > Peat permafrost | place: Sweden: Abisko...
GAATTTGGACGAGGTGGAGCTGCTGGTGAACGGGCAGAGCCAGGGCAGCCAGAAGGTGCCGCACCTGGGCCATGTGGAGTGGAAGGTGAAGTATGCGCCGGGAGCGATCGAGGCGCGCGGCAGCAAGGACGGGAAGGTGGTGCTGACCGAGAAGCGCGAGACCACCGGGGATGCGGTTTCGATCCGGCTCACCGCCGACCGCACCGCGATCGATGCCGACGGCGAAGACGTGTCCATTCTCAAGGTGGAGGCGCTCGACAAGGACGGCCGCGCGGTGCCGACGGCGAACAACTTCATCGGCTTTCACGTAACGGGCGAGGGCCGGCTCATCGGCGTGGGCAACGGCGATCCCAACTGCCAGGAGAGCGACAAAGAGCCGAAGCGCTCGCTCTTCAACGGCCTGGCGCAGGTGATTGTGCAGGCCGGCAAGCGGCCGGGCGAGATTCACATCGAGGCGGTGAAGGAAGGCTGGGAAGGCCCGGAGCTGACTCCGGCCAAGCTGGTGGTCACGACCGGGAAAGTGGAGCTGCGGCCGGCGGTAGCATCAACCGCGCGCAGGCAAGGGTGAGTGACGGCTTGTGTTCACGTGAAATTGCCGTGACAGGGCGGCCTAGATTACATTTAACTCGCAGAAGGTGCGGGGAGTCGAAGACCATCCCCGGCGGAATCGCTCGCGGGATCTAAAGCCGCTCAGGACACCGGCTTCGCGGATTCGACCGTTCCTCATCTCAATTTTGAGATGCAAAATGCAAAATAAGAATACAGCAAATCTCTTTTTTGAGATACTATGGAAAGGCCACCGCTTTGGACGTTTCGGGGCTATACGACAGAAGCGGGAAACCGCCTCGTTCAGGATTGGTTTCACGGGGAGTTGGGCGTTGATGATCGTGACCTGATCCGCGATAGGATCAACTACTTGAAGGAGGTTGAACGCCATCTTTGGATTCGGCCAAGATTCGACAAATTGGAAGATGATCTGAGTGAGATCCGCATCAAAACACCGGCAGGGCCGATTCGGATGTAAGGATATTTTCCGCACGGGGAAAGGCATTGCTTCGTTATCCTGCTTGGTTTGTACAAGACTGCCGATAACGACAGGAAGGGCAAGAGTATTGCCAAGGATCGACTGAAACTTCTCCGACAAGGGAAAGGGAACACGCATGAGTTTAGTTTCGAGGAAAGGGATTCTCCAGAGAATTCGTAGGGGGAGAAAGACTCGGGCTCATTTAGTCGCCTCAAACCTGTCTGAAGGCATCGCTTTTCAGATTAGGGCCACCAGGGACAAGCGTGGGATGACCCAAGCCGAATTGGCGCGGGAATCCGGTATGACGCAGAACAATCTATCGCGTCTTGAGTCGCCAGACTACGGAAAGCAAACAATCACCTCTCTGAAGAGAATCGCCGACGCGTTGGATGTGGCACTCGTGGTTCGGTTCGTGCCTTTTGGCCAGTTCATCGATTGGCTGAGTGCGACGCCTCACTTAGACGAAGGCCTTCGCCCCGAAGCGCTAGCTGTTCCAAGTTTTGAAGACGAAGAGAAAATTGGCAAGCATGAAACGCAAGTTAGGTACTTTGCGCTTCATTTGACGCTTCCAGTTGCAGCATCTCCTCACCACTCGAAGGTATCGGGTGTCTATCAGAGCCGCTTTGTGGCTCCGGTAAGCATACCGGCGCAAGAAAGCCAGGTAGCATAATGGAAAAGCACCAACCAAAATTGACGAGCGGTCAAGTTGTGAAATGGAAGGAACACGAATTTCCTTCCGTATACGCCAACATTATGGGATTCGCGCTGAGCCCGTTTGACATTACGCTTATATTCGGTGAGATAGGCGATGCAACGCCCACGGAAGTAGTAGGGATTCCCAAAGCGAGAGTCATTTTATCGCCTGAACAAGCCGCGAATCTCATCAAGTTACTTGACCTTGGTCTCGCGACATATGTCCAAAACAACGGTCAACTCCGAACTTCTGGAGCTGTCGATACGGACCTCCTTGCCAGTCAGGTTAGGTCTCAATCGGTTAAATCAGGGCAATGAAAGTAGACAAAGGATAATTCGACGCTCTGCCGGAAACTGATGGGCGCACAGCCTTAACCCGCGAAGAGAATAAAGCCTGACCGAAAGGGCTGGGAAGATAATCCAAGTTCGTGGTCATGCCTCACGCAACCAGCTTGGCAACACCCTCAACCTGTGTTAAGTGCGCAATATTCAGGTTGGCCGTGCCGCAAGCAGCTGAAAATAAATGTCTGCCTTAAGCCACTTGAGCTTTCACCAAGGACTGTTAAGGTGCTGAGATTCATGGAAAAAGGCCCGTCCAAGTGGACGGGCCTTTTTCATGAACCTGCCATTACGTGCCTTGTGCGCTGAAGTCGCTGCAAAAGGGAACGCACTACACGCTGAACAACGCACTACACGCTGAACGACGAACCGCAGCCACAGGTCGACTTCACCTGGGGATTTTCGAACTTGAAGCCGGCCGCTTCCAGCGTCTCTACGTAGTCCACGATGCAGCCGTTCAGGTACATCAGCGACGTCGCGTCCACAAACACCTTCAGGTCGTCGAAGCTGAACACCTTGTCCATCATCCCGGCCTGGTTCTCGAAGGCCATGGAGTACTGGAAGCCCGAACAGCCGCCGCCCACCACGCCGATGCGCAGCCCGGCGGGGAGCGGATCCTGGGTGGCCATGATCTCCCGCACCTTGGTGATGGCCTGCGGAGTCAGGTTGAGGGGCGCTGCCTTGACGGTTTCCTGTGTCGGTGTTGCAGTGGCTGTGGCCATGATGTCTCCAGTCGATTGAGATTTCTGCCGCTTTGATCTAACTGTACCGTCTTGGCAGGGCGCGCACAAGTGTCAATGCGGGTTTCATCCCATTGGATGCAACCGGAAACGGGAAAGTCGCAGGGAGATCGAATCGGCCGTTCAAAGCTGGGAGTCCGAACTGCTCCCGGTTCTGGCATTTCATGCGGCCGAAATCTGATGTGATCGTGATCACCACAAAGAGCCTGTTTCGGAGCTATTATGGACAACCGTAAGGCCCTTCTACTCACGAGACCGCGATTCCGTTCACGGACCCGCCGGTACCTGGACCCGAAACTCTCCGGAGGTGACGTATGACAGGTTTTGCATCCATCATGTGGTCGGTGTGGGCCGCGCTGGTCTTGATTCTGGCGGCCATTTTCCTTTATCGCTCAACCCTGAGCAAGAATGAGGAAGACCAGATCTTCCTCGACGACTCGTTCAACCACATCAAGGCCGAGCAAACGGCGATCCTGAACAGAGTCAACAAGGTAACGCCGGTTCTTCGCGTGGCCGAAGGCCTGGTCGGCGCCATGACGCTGGTGGTGATCGGCTATTACGTCTGGGACGTCTTCAACCAGTTCAAATAGGACTGGGGCGCGAATCGATCCGATCCGGATGGCGGCGGCGTGCAAGCCGCGCCCACCTGAGGATGGTTCTGCTTATACAGCGCCTCGAAACGTCCGTCTTCTCGGAAAAGGCGCCGGGTGAGGCTTGACAACGAGTGGGTTGTCAAGCCCGTCCACTGATATTTTCTCCTAACTACCTCATTCTATTCAACAAATTTTCCCTTGGGGTTTGCGTATAATTCCCGGCCTCACGCGCATAATAATCACTATGCGTGAACGCACAGGATTCCCGAGAGGCTCAAATCGAGCCCAGAAATACCCCCTCCCACCTTATGAATCGGGTTATCTGAGCGCCCTTGCACCCCAACCCCTCCCCACTTTTGCCGCAACCTATTAAAAAGAAAATGATTAGGTCAAGAAAACCTCTTTTGACCAGTCGAAACAAAGCCCTTGCGGCAACTCACTCCGCCTCACCCGCCTTTACTCCACTTCCTGGCGGGCGCGGTAGCCGTCGCGCGTAATGATGTCGTACTTCAGAGGCTTGTGCTTCTCGTCCTGCATGCGCAGGGGCTGCCCTTCGTCGTCCACCAGCTCCACCCTCAGCTTGCGATAGGTGCCGTCCTGCTTGGCGTTTGTGGGGTGGTATATCAGTTCGTACTTCGACCGGATATTGGAGTTGATCTCGGAGAAATCGTCCGCATATTCCCCGACAAAGCGCGGGAAGTAGCTGGCCCCGCCCGTCATGCTGGCAAAGGTCCGCATCTGGTTGTCGGCCTGGAGATATTTCAGGCTGTCTCCGCGCGCGCTCACCGCGCGGGCAAATCCCCCGGTGGAGATAGTGTAGATGGTGATGTCCTGCGACGCCTTCACCTTTTTCAGGATCTTATCCAGGGTCAGCTTGGAGAATGTGTCCACACCCGATCCGATCAGGATGATGTACTTGCGCCCCTCAATCCTCTCCAGCCGGTCGATGCCCTCGTAGAGCGCGTCAAAGGTGTTGGTTTCGCTGAATCCCGGAATGCGCAGGGAATTGATGGCCTCGGCGAACTGGCGCTTGTCCTGGGTGAAATCGAGCTGAATCTTGTTATTCATGTCAAACGTCATCAGGGCCACGTAGTCCTGAGGCCGCAACTGCTGCGCAAACGAGAAGGCCGCGTTGCGCATGTCGTAAACGAAGCGGTAGCTGGTGGCGGCAAACTCGCAGATCATCAGCGCCGTGATGGGCGCCTCCACGCGCTTGAATCCGGCCACTTTCTGCTCCACGCCGTCCTCGTAGACCCGGAAGTTAGCGGGCTTGAGGCCGGGCACAAAGCTGTGCGTCTTCTCAAGCAGCACGCCCACATCCACGGTCACCTCGGGAACCTCGATGCGCAGAGAGAAATTGCCCATGCCCTCGGGAGTCTTGACCTTGGGCTCTGCCGGCGCCGGCGGCGGCGCGTCGTCGGGTACATCCTTCTTCTTTGGCAGCGCAATCACGCCCGTATCGCCGCCGGGACCGCCGGCATCGGGCGTGGACTGGTCGGGTTGCTGCTGAGCCGGCGGCGTCTGCGCGGGGGCCTGCGCGCGGCCCAACGGCGCAAATGCCACGGCCGAAAGGGCAACGAGCAGCAAGATCACAAAGAACGAACTGAAAACGGTAGCGTAACGGCGCATCGTAGACATGACAACCTCTGCGGGACAGCCTGAACCTGTCAGCTAACAGCTTACAGCCAGCGGCCCGTGGTTAACAGCGATCGGCTGACAGCGGACAGCTATCAGTTTCCGGCTTTCAATGCCGCTCCGGCCAACGTTGCCTCGAAATCCAGCTCCCGGCCCGGACAGCCTGGCGTCAGGGCAGATTGGACAAGATTTGAGCGGCTGGAGGCAAGGGTTGCTCGCCGGTTGTACTCTTATAGACGTGGAAATCTGCCTGAAGGAAACCTCGCGCCGCTTTCGAACCCTGGCCATGCTTGCGGCTCTGGGCCTGCCGCCTGCTGTTTTGACGGGGCAAACAGCCGCAGCCGGTCCGCCGCCATCGAATGGCGGGTTCTTTCCGCTGAGCGAGGTTCGAGCTGGCATGACGGCGACGGCCTGGACGGTTTTCAAGGGAAACACGCCGGAGCCCATGGAGGTGGAGATCCTGGGGGTGCTGCGTGGCGCACGCGGTCCCGGCCACGACATGATCCTGGCGCAACTGCACGGCGCGAAGCCGGAATACACGGGCGTGGTGGCCGGCATGAGCGGTAGCCCGGTCTATATCGGCAAGCGGCTGCTGGGGTCGCTGTCGTTCCGGATCGGCCAGTTCAGCAAGGACCCCATCGCCGGCATCACGCCTATCGCGCAGATGCTGGAGGTGCGCGACCTGCCGCTGGACGACGGCGGCCTGACCCTGGCCGGCGCACAAAGCCTGCCGGGCGCATCCGGCGCGCCGGCAAGCTCGGATTCAGGCCTGGGCCAGCCCGGCTCCGGCATGACGTTTCAGGCCATGGAGACGCCTCTGACCATGAGCGGCTTCGGGCCAGGGGCCATCCGTCTTTGGCAGCAGAAAATGGCCGGCACGGGCCTGGAAATGGTGGCGGCCGGCGGCGTGGGCGGGTCCTCTGAGCCCGATCCAAAGCCCCGCGGTGCAGGCCAGGCCGCAGCGCTCGCGCCCATCCTGCCCGGCTCAGCCGTGACTGCGCAGCTGGTCCGAGGCGACCTTGAAATTGCCGCCACCTGCACGGTCACTTACGTCGATCCAAAACAGCTGCTGGCCTGCGGCCATCCCATCCTGCAGGCGGGGCCGGTCTCGCTGCCCATGACGCGCGCCGAGGTGGTCGCCACGCTGGCCTCGCCGCTCAACGCCTTCAAAATCATCAACACCGGCGAGACCATTGGCGCATTTACCGAGGACCGCGACGCCGCCATCCGAGGCGTCTTCGGCGCCGAGGCGCGCATGATCCCGGTGCACATCGAGGTCCATGGCTCAGGACCCGCCCGCAAGCTCAACGTGGAGGTGCTGGACCTGCCTTCGCTCACCCCGCAGGCGCTGCTGGTGTCGATTTACGAGATCCTGAGCGAGAGCAATGAGGCAGCCGCCGACACCAGCTATCACCTCACCGGATCGGTTGACCTGGCCGGCCACCCGGCCTCGCCCATCGACGTGTGGGCGCCGGCCAGCGACCAGCTTCCCGCCCCGCTTTCGGCTTCCCTGCTGGCCACCGAGAAGTTCGCAAAGATCTACTCAAACTGGGGCCGCCGCGGCGCAATCCGCTCTATCGATCTGCACATAGAAGCCGTTCCGCGGCGGGTGCAGGTGGAGCTCGAGACGGCCCGGCTGGTATCGAGCGACATTGCCCACGCGGGCGACACCATCGTAGTGGAGGCGACGCTGCGCCCCTGGCAGCAGCCGGCGCGCAATGTGCGCATTCCCATCACTTTGCCGGCGCGGCTGGGAGCGGGCAGCCTGCGGCTGCTGGTGTCAGACGCGGCCACGCTGGACCGCACATTGGACCAGCCCCGCATGGTCACGCATGCGCCCGACCTTGACACCGTGCTGGCGCAGGCCGGCCAGTCGCACGCCGCCGACCGCATCTACGTGAGCCTGCTGGTGCCAGAGACCCAGGCCGGCATGGCAGGCAGAACGCTCACCAGCCTGCCGCTCTCCATGGCCAACGCCCTGGAGCCCCTGCGCACGGCCCAGGACGTAAACCTGAACGGCGAATCGGCCGAGGTGGCGGGCGAGGTTTCAGCCGGCGGCGTCCTCACCGGTTTCCAGATCCTGAATCTGCGCATAGAGCCGGGCGGCGGTTTAGACTAGAATCTGGCAGGAAGCTTTTCCTGAAACTAATCGGGCTGGCGCCTCTGTTGAGCGCTGCCGGCCCTTTTCCAATCCATCAGTGAGGAAGCCGGAACGATCATGGCCCAAATCCAAGGACTAGCAGTGCACGCGGCGGGAGCCGAACTGTTGCCTTTTCGCTACGACCCAGGAACCCTGGGCCCGCAAGAGGTAGAGATCGGCATCAGCCACTGCGGCATCTGCCACAGCGATCTGCACCTGATCTCAAACGACTGGGGCATGAGCCAGTACCCGTTCATCCCCGGCCACGAAATCATCGGCGCCGTCATAGCGGTGGGCGATGAGGTGAAGTCGCTCGCGGTGGGCCAGCGCGTGGGCCTGGGCTGGCAGTCCAACTCCTGTGGCGTGTGCGAGTGGTGCACCCGCGGCATGGAAAATCTCTGCCCCCAGTCGGAAGGCACCTGCGTGCATCGCCATGGCGGCTATGCCGACCGCGTCCGCGCCAATGCCCGCTTCGTCATTCCCATTCCTGACGCGCTCGTCAGCGAACACGCCGCCCCGCTGCTGTGCGGCGGCATCACCGTCTACAACCCCCTCCGTTCGCGCGGAGTGAATCCATCGTCGCGCGTGGGCATTGTGGGCATCGGCGGCCTGGGCCACATGGCGCTGCAATTTGCCCGCGTCTTTGGCGCGGAGGTCACGGCCTTCTCCACCTCTTCGGACAAGGAAGAAGAGGCGCGCAGCCTGGGCGCGCAGCGCTTCGTCAACACGCGCGAACTCAAAGCCATGAAGGAAGTGGCCGGCTCGCTGGACTTCATCCTCACCACCGTCAACGCCGATCAGGACTGGGGCGTGCTGATCCAGGCACTCAGGCCCACCGGCACGCTGTGCTTTGTGGGCGTTCCGCCGTCGTCCGTTGCCGTTCAGGCCTTCCCGCTCATCAGCGGCCTGCGCTCCATCACCGGCAGCCCCATTGGCAGCCCGCACCAGCTGAGGGAAATGCTGGACGTAGCCGCCCGCCACGGGGTCAAGGCGCAAACCGAGTCCTTCCCCATGGCCAAGGCCAACACCGCCATTGAAAAGGTGAAGAAGAACAAGGTGCGCTACCGCGCAGTGCTGGCGAACTGAGAATGGCCGATTAGAGAGCTAACTCAATGAGGAGGCACCATGGGCTTCCTTGATCTCTTCGGCAAGGACAAGGTCACTGGGACAAAAATACTCGTGTGCGCCATCGGCAGCCGATTCGACGACCTCGTCCGCCAGGACGCGGAAATCTATCGCTATTTTTATCCCGCAACGACGACCGCCAAGTTTTCTGACGTCCAGGAACTGGTGGATTCTCTGTCGCGTCAGTATGACATCGTGCACATATTCTGCGATGTGAGCGCTGCCGGATGTCTCAATGAGTCCCCAACCACTGGCACTGAAATCATCGCGAAATGCTGTGACTGCAATGTGAAATTGCTGTGGTTCGCGAGCGACAATCCGGGCGAGGGCTATATGAAGGGCTTCAATGCGCGCGGCAAGCCGATCAATCTTGTAATGACACTGGATCGAAAGGGCGAAAAATTCTCAGGATTTCTTGAGAAGCTGCTTGGGAAAACGTCCCAAGGGCTCGCCATGCCGGTTGCGTGGAACCAGCTGTGTCCGCAGATTCCGGGAACAGAACATCTGGATGCGCCTGACTCGATTTTCTTTGCCGGACGAGGCGGCGTCCGGCTCCGGTAAGGGCATAACCCTCAGTGCCTATATCCAGGCGGCGACGACTGGCCGCGATTGTTGGCCGGCGGCGTGGTCACCGGCTTGCGCTCCGGGCGCGGCTTCACAATCGCCACGCACATCGCCGAATCCTGGCCGCGCTCTAAATCCGGAACCAAATTTTGTGCGCGGCAGAGCCGATCCTTCATGGCGTCGGCCTGCTTGCCGCTCACCAGCCCCGTTCTCTCGAGGCCGCTGAAGGTGTCGAGTTCATACATGTAGACGTAGTCCTCCACCGGCTTCACCGATCCGTAGTCGAAGTGACTCCATGTGGAGAGAAACTGGCGGCCGTTGGGTTCGGTGAGAACGGCATAGACCTGCGAGAGCGTCAGTCCGGCCGTCGAACTGGCGCTCCAAACCGGCGCTGCCTGCCCGCCGCGCATCCAGCGTGCAGCCCACGTATGTTGCGGCATGTCGTAGTGGAACGCCGTGAAGAACGTCGCCGCCTGGCAGCCGGTGCAGTCGTCGTAGAGGGCGCCCAATTCGCGCGGCGCGCCGTCTGCGAACTCCATCCAGTCGAGCAGCCGCAGGTTGGCGCCTTTGAGCAGCGGAGTGAGCGCGTGGTTGGTGAGCGAAACGCTCCACACGGCAAAGGTGTCTTCATTGGCAGCCGACTGCGGAGTCGCCCGCAGCGTGGTCACCACCAGTGCCGCATCGTATTCCACGCCGATCTCGCGGATCGCGGTCCATTTTTCTAGAGCCAGCGCGCGCATCACCCAGACGATGGTGTCGGCTTCCTTGTCGGAATGGAAATCGATCCAGCGAAAATTCTCCGGCGCCTGCTGCGCGTGGGCGGGTGCGATCGCGGCGCAGAGCGACGCGAAGGTCAAAGCAACCAAGAGCCGGGGGAAGACTCGCATGATTCCAGATATATCAGAGGGATTCGAGCTGCGAGAGAGAGGCGAACCTCACTGCTTACCATCGAGACGGCCCAGGTTGGCTTTGGCCTGCGCGTGATCCGGCTGGACGCGCAGTGCGTGCTCGAAATCCGCGCGCGCAGCCGCGGTCTCGCCGCTGCGCGCCTCCATCACGCCGAGGTTGTTCCATCCATCGGCGTCAGCCTCAAGCAGCTTGAGAGCCGCGCGCTGCTCATCGATCGCTTGAGCCAGATTTCCGGTGGCGGCCAGCACCTGCGACAACGCCGAGTGCAACGGCGCTGAATCCGGCTTAAGCTGGACGGCGGTCCGCAGCTCCCTGAGCGCGCCGGCGCCATCGCTGTCCTGCGCATCGGCTCGCGCCAGCTGCTCATGCGCGTCGGCCGAATTCGGATCGATCTGGACGGCCTTGGCAAGCAGCGCGACGGCCTGATCGGCGTGGCCCGCGTCGAGCTCGATGGCGCCCAGTCCAGACAGCGCGGCCAGGTTGACGGCATCAAGCTCCAGGCTGCGGCGAAACTCAGCCTGTGCCGGCTCGGTCTGGCCCTCTGAAGCGAGCGTGGCGCCAAGGCCCGCATGGATCTCGGCATCTTCGGTGCAGGAAGCGAGTTGCGCGCGGAATCCGGCTTCAGCGTCTTTAAACTCTTCATGACGCAGCTCCAGGTTGGCCAGGTCAAACTGCGCGTCGCAACTGCTCGAACCATCCTTCGCGGCCAGTGCGATGGCGCTTCGATAGCGGTCGCGCGCCTGCTGCCACTGTCCCGCGCCCTCAAGAGCCGCGCCGAGTGCGGTAACCGTGAGCGTCGTAGGAGGATAGAGCTGCAATTCCCGCTCATACAACGCGGCGGCATCGGAGAATTTATTCTGCCCGGCCAATGCAGCGGCCAGGTTGTAGATGGTGAGGCGGTCGTTGGGCGACTTGGCCAACCGGTCGCGCATCCAGGCCTCTTCCAGCAGCAGGCGCGGATCGGGCGCGCCGGGCGGCGTGTTCACAGGCAGCACCTGCAGCCAGAGATGAGACATCTCGTCTTCTGAGCGATTGCCGGCGCGCACCCGCACGGGCGGCGAGTGCGGATTGTGCGGATTGGCCGCCGAGTTGTCATAGCTGTAGAGCATGTGCAGCACGGTCCCGCGCGGCAGCAGCAGCGGCTCACGATACGGGTAGACCGACTGGCGATTGATGTCCCAGTCCTTGATCCATACCAGCCATTTCTTTTCGCCGTTGGGCAGGATGGCCCAGCCCTTCATATCGTGGCCGAGATAGTGGGCATGAGGATAGACTCCCAGCACCTCGACATCGACGGGCAGGGTGAGCGAGTCCTGCACCACGAAGTCGCTGTCGCCCGCCGGAATATCTAACTGATCGTCGCCCGCCAGTTGCAGCAGCATGGGCTGGTGAACGGGAGGATCGCTGGCGAAATAGAGGCCCACCCGCACGGATACGCTTTCCGCCTTGCCCGATGGCTTGAGGTGGATGTTGATGCCCAGGTCGTTGCCGGGATCCAGCCGCCAGGGCATTCCCTCCGGTTCAACCAGGGCCGGCGAGTCGGGTTTCCAGAAGAGGAAGTGGCTGTCTGGGTCGAAGCGGTTTCCCGCGTCCATCAGCAGATCCATGCCCGGAATGCCTGCCTCCCAATCGTGGGGATACATGTGGCGCAGGTTTTCCGTGCGGTCAATGAAGACATTGGCGTGATGAACCACATTGGCCGGCGAGGGCAGGATCTCCATGGCGCGGATGTAGTGAGTCTCCTTGAGCAGGTAGGGCATGATCAGGTTGAAATAGAGATCCGTACCCCCGGCGGGCACGGCGACAGGCCGCGGAACCTGGAGGACCAGATCGGGCTTGCCCAATTGCCAGGTGGCGTCGTATTGCGGCGGCTGCGGCGCGGCGGCAGGATCGCCCTGCAGGCTGCCTCCATCCACCCATCGCTTGATCAGGGCGCGGTCGTCGTCGCTGAGGCGGCGCACATCGGCAAAGTCGCCGTAACCCGGCTCGGGCAGCCACGGCGGCATGAAGCGGGACTGCGTTACTGCCAGCATCTGCGGCGCCCATCGGCGTGCATCGGCATAGGTGAGCAGGCTGAACGGCCCCGCGCCGCCGGGATGGTGACAGGTGGTGCAGTGCGCGTAGACCAGCGGCGCAATGTCTCGGCTCCAGTTTGGCGCGGCGCTTTGAAAGGGCTCGGCTTTAGCCGTGCCGCGTGCGCCAAGAAGTAAGACAGTGGGCTTTAGCCCCTGAGGGGATGTATTTTCAACTGCTTGCATTCCCTCGGCTAAAGCCGGAGATACGTGATTGACCTCGTCGGCACGGCTGAAGCCGTGCACTTTCAAAGCAACGGACCTATCCGCCAGCCGCATAGCCTTTGAGGGATGTTCTCGCGCAAATCTGTTCACGCCTCGAACCTTCTCCGTTGCAGCGGGGCGAAGCTCCTCCGGCAGCCTGCTCACCAGCCACGCCAGAGCCGCAACCAGAAGCAAAACCGCCGCGATGCGAAAGAATTTCATTTCTGCAAGAAGATGATAGAGCAGCCGACCGGCGGCCCACCGGGTTGCGGAACGGGTTTGCCAGCCAGCTCGGCGGCGATGGCCGACTCCAGTTCATGGTGCTCGGGACGAGGACGCTCCTGACCCAGCGTGATGTAGCGGTCGTCGATGCGCCCGTGGTACACCTCGCGCAGTTCCCTGCCCTCGACTGCGAAGATGGCGACCTCTGGCGTGATGGTGGCATGAGCCATCGCCACGAGCGACTGGCGCGGATCGAGCAGGGCGCTCTCGCGGATGCCAAAGTCGGCGTCATGTTTCTCGACCACCGCAGCCGTGTCACCGGCATTGGGAAACACCCACCAGAAGCGCACCCCCTGCGCTGCGAACTCAGCGTTGAGCCTTGCGATCTCGGGCACATAGCGGTTGGAGATGGGACAGTCGCTCGCCGCGAAAATCAGAACGACAACGTGTATACCGGGTCCGGCGAGTTGGCGGATCGGCTGCCCGTTGAGATCGATTCCGAAGTCGGGAGGGGTTGCGGCGGCGAGGCGCATGGCTGCAAGCGCATACAGGAATAGAACTGCAAATTTGCGCCGATAGCCTGATTGGATCTGCATGAAGAGACGGCTCAACCTGCCTCAATTTTACCAAAGCGCATTGTCCAGCCACGCGGCGAACGCCTGCTGAGTGATTGCATCGTGATTCTGGTATTCTTGCGCCGTTCAAGTTTTGAGGTTTTTCTATGGGCGGGATGATAAGACCCACGCAGAAGCGGATGTCGCTGTTCGTCCCTCTGCTGACGATTGTCTTTTTTCAGGCAAGTCTATTCGTGATCGCGCAGGAGGACGATCTTTTCAATGTGGCCGGCAAAGGTAATCTCCCTCGTGTCCAGGCTCTATTGGCCAATGGAATGGAGGTCAACGCCAAGAGTCAGAACGGCGGAACAGCTCTGGTGTGGGCCGCCTATTTTGGCAAATCTGAGGTTGTACAGGCGCTGCTCGATAAAGGCGCCGACATCAATGCCGAGGACAACGATGGAGAGACCGCGCTCTTTATGGCCTCCAGGCAGGGTTACCTCGATGCAGTGCAAACTCTACTCGACAAGAAAGCTGAGATTGACGCCAGAACCAAAAAGGGCGAAACCGCGCTGATGTGGGCCTCCCAAGAGGACCATCTTGAGGTGGTGCGAATGCTGCTGGTCAAGGGCGCCGCGATCAATCTTCAGGGAAATCAAGGTGAGACTGCATTGTCGTTGGCCTCTCAGCGCGGCCATTTCGAGGTGGTGAGAGCGTTGATCGGAGCGGGCTCCGACGTCAATCTTCCGGATCAAGAGGGCTGGACCGCATTGACGTGGGCCTCCCAGCAAGGCTACTTCGACGTGGTTCAGGCATTGCTGGCGAAGAAAGCCGATGTCAATGTCAAGGGCAAAAACGGCGTGACGGCATTGCTCATGGCTTCAGCGCACGGAAGCCATGAGATTGTGTCTGCTCTTCTTGGAAATGGCGCCGATATCAACAGCAAAAAGGACGACGGTGGGACTGCACTGATGGACGCATGTGCCGCGTATCACCCAGACGTGATGCGGGAACTGCTCGCCAGGGGAGCAGATGTCAATGCCAGAAAGAACGACGGTACAACCGCACTCTATTGTGCCTCGACAAATGGCCACCTTGATGTGGTGCAGGCGCTACTCGACAAAGGGGCCGAGATCAACTCCCAATCGAACGATGGGACCACCGCGCTGATGGCCGCCTCGTTGAATGGCAGGCTTGATGTGGTTCAATTTCTGGTTTCCAAAGGTGCCGATGTCAACGTCCAAAGAAGCGATGGTGCGACCGCGCTGTTAGCTGCCTCCTTGGGTGGCCATTTGGACGTGGTGCAGATGTTGCTTGCCAAGGGAGCAAAAGCCAATTCCAGGAGCAGTAATGGCGGAACCGCGCTGATGATGGCTTGCCAGGGAGGGTATACCGAAGTGGTTCGAGCGTTGCTCGCCGCTCACGCAGACGTGAACGCCAGGACCTCCGATCAGGGCACCTCGCCGCTGATGTTTGCCTCCGCGAATGGCAACTCGGATGTGTTGCAGGCGTTGCTCAACGCCAAGGCTGACGTGGGCGCCAAGAAAATCGATGGTGCGACCGCGCTGATCATTGCATCCCAGGATGGCCACATTGAAGTGGTGAGGGCACTATTAGCCGATGGGGCCAAGATCGACGACACGGATGCCAGCGGCCAGACCGCACTGATGTTTGCCTCACTCATGGGACATACCGACATCGTGCGGGCATTGCTCGCCAAGGGTGCCAATATCAATGCCAGGAATAACAGCGGTGCAACTGCGCTGAGCGCTGCGACATTTGGAAAACACGACGAAGTCAGAGCCCTACTGTTGCAGGCAGGCGCCAAACCTTGATTGCCTTTGCAGGCTCCTGGCCAGTTTCGTTGCCGCAGCGTTCAGCTCCGCCGCAGGGAACGCGGAAGCAATCACAATCCCAGTTTTTCCCATAGCGCATCGATGCGGGCTTTGGTGGTGCGATCCATCTCGATCATCGCCGGCCACGGGCGCTCGAAGCCTTCCGCCTTCCATTTGCGCGTGGCGTCGATGCCCATCTTGCTGCCGTAGTTGGGCATGCGCGACGAGTGATCGAGCGAGTCGATCGGTCCCAGCGTGAACTGAATGTCGCGCTCGGGATCGATGTTGTTGGTTACGCGCAGCACCACTTCGCCGATGTCCTGGACGTCGCAGTCCTCGTCCACCACTACGATGCACTTGGTGAACATGGCCTGGCCCAGCGACCAGATCGCATTCATCACCTTGCGCGCCTGGCCGGGATACGACTTCCTGATCGACACCAGCATCAGGTTGTGAAAGACGCCTTCGACAGGGAGATTGATGTCGACAATCTCCGGGATCGTCATCTTCATCGCGGGCAGAAAGATGCGCTCCACGGCCTTGCCCATCCACGCGTCCTCCATGGGCGGCTTGCCGACTATCGTGGCGGCGTAAATGGGGTCGCGCCGATGCGTGATGCAGGTCAGATGAAAGACCGGGTACATGTCCGTCATGGTGTAGAAGCCGGTGTGGTCGCCAAAGGGGCCCTCGGCACGCAGTTCGCCCAGTTCCACGTAGCCCTCAAGCACAATCTCGGCATGCGCGGGCACTTCAAGGTCCACCGTCTCGCACTTCACGATCTCTACCGGCTTGCCGCGCAGGAATCCGGCGATCAGAAATTCCTCCACCTCAGGCGGCGCGGGAACGATAGCCGAGAACGTGGTCGCGGGGTCGGTGCCGATGGCGACGGCCACCTCCATCCGCGAGCCTTTGAGCTTGCCCAGCGCCACCTGCGGCAGTCCGCCCACCGGGCCGTCGGGAATGGCGACCGACCCACCGGCTGATTCGGCCATCATCGCAACCCTCGCGGAGCCTGCGCTGAATGCGTCCCCACCTTCGGCGTCAGCAACGGCCGCCCGACGTAACGCCTCGCGATAATGCTCGGCGGCTACCTTTTGCCGCTGCCAGTGCATGCCGGTGGTCTGGCCGTCGTACACCTGCATGCGATACATGCCGATGTTGCGCTTGCCGGTGCGCGGGTCGCGCGTGTGCACGCAAGGCAGCGTGATAAACGCGCCTCCATCTTGCGGCCAGCACTTCAAAATCGGAAAAGCATTCAGATCGAACTTGTCGCGGAGCACAACCTCTTTGCAGCGCGCGTCCTTCGCGCTCACCGTCTTGGGAAACGCGCTGGCCAGCGCGCCCAGTTGCGGCAGCATCTTGAGCTTGTCGATCAAGCCATCCGGCGCCTTCACATTCATCAGGCCCGTGATGCGGCCTGCGATCTCGTCCAGATTGTCGACGCCCAGCGCCATCGCCAAGCGCCGCTCGCTGCCAAACTGGTTGATGATGACCTTGTGGCCGGGATGGCCCTTGATGTTCTCAAACAGCAGCGCAGGGCCGCCGGGCGCATACGCCTGAGGTGCCCCACTCTTTCCGCGAGCGCCGATCTTGCTCACACGGTCGGTAATCTCCGTGATCTCAAGCTGCGGCGAAACCTCTTCGCGGATGCGTTTCAGCTCGCCGGCTTTTTCGAGAGTCTTGATCCAGTCGCGCAGATCGTCGTAGGCCAAAGGAGTGTGCTCCCACAGGGCGAATCGGATCGAATCGTGTCTCGCCCAACCCTCAAGCTTACAGGACCAGCAGCACCGGCTTGACGAGCTTGTGTTCGGGAACCGGGTCCACCGGATAGCCGAGGCGCTTCCACTCGTCGTAGCCGCCGCGCAGCGGGCGCACGCGGTCAATGCCCAGCTTGTGCAGGGTCATGGCGGTATGCGCGGCTGTCGCCTCGCTTGGGCAGGTGCAATAGAGCACGATGTCGCGGTCGCGGGGGATTTCCTTATTGCGCGCGGCCAGCTCGTCGGGCGAGAGGTGGAGCGCGCCCGGCAGCATGAATGGATCAGGCAGCAGCTCCAGCGGATGCCGCAGGTCGACAATGTAGACCGACTCGCCGGAATCCAGCTGGGCCTTCAGCTCCGCTGGCTCCAGGCGTGAGGAGACCAGCTTGCGAAGCACGATGCGCCGCCGCATCAGCCGGCCCGCAAAAAAGACCAGCACGGCCACCAGCAGCACCGCCGCGGAGAAGCGGCCAAACCAGTCGAGCATTGCCGGGTTGCGCTTGAGCAGGTCGCCGAAGAAGCGGCCCACGGTGAGCAGCGCACCCAGCCATGCGACCACGCCGATCAGGTCAAAAAGCAGAAACTGGACGAACGACATGCCGCTCTGGCCGGCAACCGGCGCAGCCAGCGTAGCCAGCCCGGGGATGAACTTGGCGGTCATCAGCGTGACGGCGCGGCGGCGGGAAAACGAGTCCTTGGTCTTGCGGACGCAGATGGTGGGCTCGAGTGAAAGCTTGCACAGGAGGCGCAGGACGTGGTGCCCATGCTTGCGGCCGACGAAGAACCACGTGCTGTCTGCCACCAGTGACCCGCCCATGGCGGCCACCAGCGCAATTGGGAAGCTGAGCTGGTGGGCCGCAGAGAGCGCGCCGGCGGTGAGCAGCACCGGCGCCGACGGGATCGGCAGTCCGAGCTGCTCCACCAGAACCCATGCGAAGAGGACAAGGTAGCCGTAGGTGAGAAGAATGTGTTCCGGAAGAGCCATCATGAGGGACCGTTTCGCGCGCTGAAGTGGGCCCCGGCTTGCGGCCGCGACGGCAGCAAGGACGGGGTGTCCCATTGTATCTGAAATATCGGATGAAGCAGGAGGGGATTCGATGCGACGGAGCGGGAATGCGGGAAGCGCAGTTCCGCTCTGTAACTGCGGGCTGCCAGAGCCAAACAAACTATTGTGGTGTTTTAAAGAGTGCGGTAGAGCTTGCCGTTTTGAAAGGGCACGGCTTCAGCCGTGCCGATAAGGCGGCCCACGCGGCCTCGGCTTTAGCCGCTGAGGGATTCATATTATTGAAAATAGTGCTCCCCAGGGCTGAAGCCCAATATCTTCTCTCTTAGCACATGCGGCACGGCTGAAGCCGTGCCCTTTCAAAAACCAGGCCTGTGCCGTCTGGCTACGGCTGGGGCGCTGGCGCGGGCAGGGGCTGTGCGGGCGCAGGGGCTCCCGGTACCGGCGCGGGAACTGTCGGCTCCGGCGTGGGCTTCGGCTCCGCTGGCTTCTTGTTCTCGTCGCTCAGGCGCGTCTTTTCGCCGGTGGTGGTGCCTTTCTTTTTCTTCTTGCTGGTGTCGCCGGCCAGACCGAGCGGTCCGGCCTGCGTCTGGCGGTCTGCCACCTCGGCCGCGTCGGGAGCGGGAACCGGCTCCTTGCCCGGCGCCTCCGCCTCACCCTTCGTCTTGGCCTGCCTGGGCAGCTTGGCGCGATCGCTGAAGCGCGTCTTCTTCTCCGGAGCCGCGTTCGTGTCGAGCGGATTGGCTGGTTCCTGGCCGCTCTGCGCCACCACCGCGCCGGCATCTTCAGTCCCAGTGGATGGAGCGGTGGGCAGCGTCTTGGTGGGCGCCTGGCCGTAGCGGATCTTCTCTTTCTTGCCCGGCTTCATGCTGGCGGCTGGCGCGGCGGTGCTGGCCGTCTCCACTTTGGCCGGCGCCGTTGCGGTGGTCTGCGGGCCCTTTTGCCGGAACGAGCGCGTGGTCTCGCGGAAGCGCGTCCGCTCCACCTTCTTTTTCTTCTTGGGCGTGGGTGGCGTGTACGAGCTGTAGATGGGCTTGGTCTGCTTGGCGCTGGCCCCGGTGTCGGTGTAGCCGGGTTTGATGTCGATATAGGCGTCGATGCGCATCTGGGTGAGATATTCGCGCACCGCCGGCTCCATGCGGGTCATGTAGTAGGCGTCGGCCACCTGGTCCTGCACGTCCTTGTAAGGGGGAATGCCGCCCGGAGTGTGCTGGATCATCTTGAAAATGACGTATCCCTGCCGGGTGCGGATGGGCTCGGTATAGTCACCCGTCTTGAGCTCAAACGTCTGATCCTCAAGCACCTTGGCCATCTTGCCGCGCTCGAATTGGCCCAGGTCTCCGCCCTCCGCGGCGGTGGTGCCGTCACTGAAACTGCGCGCCAGCTGGTTGAAGTCGCCTCCGGCCTTCAGCTTGGCGTAGATGTCGTCGGCCTTGGCCTTGGCGGCGGCCAGCTTGGCCGGATCGTCGGCCGCTACCCCGCTCGCGGCTGTGGGGTCCGGCGCGGGCGTGCCGGTCGAAACCATAATCTCCCCCAGGTGCACGCTTTCGGTCTGCGAGTACTCCTGCTTGTGCGTCTCGTAATAGCGCTCGAGTTCGCCCGGCGTGACCTGGATCTTGCGTCCCACCTGGTCGCGCATCACCTCCTGGGTAATGACGCCGTCGCGGATGTGCGCCTTGAAATCCTCAAAGCTGACGCCCTGCTCCTTGGCGGCCTTTTCCAGGTCTTCGAGCGTCTCCATGTGGTACTGCTTGCGGATCTCGTCCAGCTGCTTGATCAGGCCGGTTTCGCCGGTGACGCCCAGCTCCTTGCCCTTGGAGAGCCACAGTTGCTGGTCGATCAGGTTGCGCAGCAGGTCCTTGTGGGCGTCGGAGATCTCCTGCATGGAGCGGCCCTGTTGGCGCGCCTCTGTGTCCAGCTCCTTCTGCGCGCGGTCGTAGTCGGAGCGCGTGATGATCTGGTCGTTGACGCGGGCAATGATGTCCTCGACCGTGCTGCCGCCATAGGGGCTTGCGGGCGCCACAGGACGGGTCTGCGCCAGCGTGGAGCCTGCAAGCAGTGCCGTCACCATCACGAAAGTCGCGGGCACGAAAGCCGCGGGAATGCGAAGAAGTCTCAGAGTCATAGGTCAGGACGCGTCAGAAGAGCAAAATGGATAGTTCCCCTGAGGCATAGACGTGATTGTAAATGGCAGGAGAGCAGGAGCGCGAATCGCCGGCCTCAACGGGGCGGAATTTCCGCCGGGAGGCCAGTATTCCAAAATCATACCGAGTAGTAACTGACGAATGGCCGGTCAACCGCCCGGGACTCCACGATTGATGGCTAGGGTGTTCTCGCGGTGCCGCGAGAGCGAGACTTCGGTCGCCCCGGCGGTTGCTTCAGTCCCGATATGCCAAATCACCTAGAAATCACTCCGAAATCACATGCGGACAATTGCTTGTGCGGGCAGCCTCGGCCAAAGTGGCTTCAGTCGCCCGGTAATCCTCCCCCCGCAGGCGGATTCCGGGCGGCAGATCAGGTACAAAGTACCGAAAAAAGTGAGGCTGCCATGAAATCCACATCCGCTGTTCAAACCGTTTTGAGCCATTCCCGCACCGCCCTGCTTGCATCCCTGGCCGTGTTCACGGTGCCCGCCGGGCTGCCGGCGCAGTCCGCCACGCTAACCAGCACCCAGGAAGTCGTCTATTCGAGCCAGACGCTTTCGCCCTTCGGGTTGGCTCTGGACGCCGCCGGCGACGTGTACATCGCCGATGCCGTGAACAACCAGGTGCTCAAAGTGCCGGCCGGGGGCGGCGCGCCCTCCACCGTGGGCGCCAGTCTGAAAAGCCCCGCCGGCGTCGCGGTGGACGCCGCCGGGGATGTCTACATCGCGCAGGGCAACCAGGTGGTCAAGGTGCCGGCCGGCGGTGGGACGCAGAGTGCCGTGGGCAGCGGACAGTTGAGCCCGCATGGCGTTGCGGTGGACGCATCCGGCGATGTGTTCGTTGCCGACTCGGGCAACAACCGCGTTGTCGAAATCCCCGCAGGTGGAAAGCAGACCACGTTGGCGGCAGGGTTCGACGAACCGTTCGACGTTGCGCTGGATGGTTTTGGAAATCTGTATGTGTCGGATACGGGCAACCGGCGTATCGCGGTTCTGCCCTGGAACAAATTCAGCTTCGGCCCTGCGAAAACCGTGGTGTCCACCCAGGTTAATCCTTCGCAGATCGCAGTCGACGCGCAAAACGACCTTTATATAGCCACGGCCAACGGCAACCAGTTGCTGGAGTCGATCCTCTCGGAATCCGTTTACGG
>Ga0302324_100009205_pt1 | contig 20701 bp, 20 predicted proteins | sample Palsa_T0_1_FD_201949 | JGI IMG/M metagenome (GOLD analysis project Ga0302324, IMG submission 201949) | Peat permafrost microbial communities from Stordalen Mire near Abisko, Sweden - Palsa_T0_1 | ecosystem: Environmental > Terrestrial > Soil > Palsa > Peat permafrost | place: Sweden: Abisko...
CGCGCCCGGCCAGCCGGGAAGCCCGGCCGGCGGCGCCGCCGACCGTGGTGGCCAGACGCGCGCGGAGGGGAAGGCTGAACCGCCGCGACGGCGGGCTGCTAGTGCTCATCTCGGGCCCGATGCTATCCGGTTATGGTCACGTCCCGGGCTGGCCCGATGAACACTGGCCTGATGAACACTGCTGCGGCCACGACAGCACGGCCTCGAGCCAACCGGGCTGCTCACCGGGACCGTCGGCCCCCATCAGCGCGGCCGCGTGGCGCAGCCGCTGCTGCGGGCTGAACCCTATCCCGACGGTCGCGAGGTCCGCGTCGAGGCTGGCTGGGCCGTCGACGCCGAGCAGCGCGATGGTGGCTAGCCGCCGGTTGCGCTCAGATGCCATTGACAGCGGGTGCCGCCGCAGGCCGCTGAGCCGGTCCATGACGCGGATGCCCGGCCAGTCAGGCAGTCCGGCCAGGGCGAAGTCGAGCGGCGGCGCGATGTCGCCGGCGTCCGGCCCGGCCCGATTCACCCGCTCGATCTCATGCAGCCAGCGTAGCTGCGGGATCACCCAGACGTGCCCGGCGCGGAACGGCGTCGAGGACCGTGGCCGTACGGTGCCCGCGGTCAGCGGCAGGCCGCCATCGACGGCGTCCAGCATCCTGGTTGTCACCACCCTGACCACCGACGTCAGGAACCGCGGGTCATAACTTTGCCGCAGGGCCGTCGCGCGGACGGTCACCGCACCATCGATCACGGTCGCCAGCACGCACTCGCGGCGATGCGGGCTGAGCGCCCGCCAGCCGGACCGCAGCGGCACGGGCACATGCGGCAACGGCCGGCCAGTGAGGAACGCGAGCACGAGGGTCTGGACCCAGAGCCGAAGCCAGGCCTGCCCGTCATCGCGCGCGAGCAATCCGGCCGCGTGTAGCTCATACCCGTCGCACGGCCGACGCCCGCACCGCTCGCCGCAAGCCGCCGATCTGCGTCCGAGCAGCACCGGCGGCCCGAACCTGTCGGCCGTCCCGCCCTGGCCCGCACCGGCCGCTGGTGCTGCGATAGCCACCGCCGTCCGGCCGCCGGCGTCTGGCCCGGCCGTGATGACGTCGGCGCCGCAGGAACGGACGTCGCCGAGCAGCCGGCCGAACCATCCGGCCGCCCGGAGCCGTCCGGGCGGCCCGGCGGGGGGGCCGGTCAGGTGGCCCGCGGCACCAATGACCACGGTGAAGAGCGAACCTTCGGCGTCTCGGCCGGCCTGCGGGGTGGTGTTATCGTGGCAGTCCCGGCGGCGGCCGGGGCCGGCTCCGCCACCGGGGCGCCGCTGCTCCGCCAGCCGGATCAGGAGGACGCCAGCCAGGAAGGACGCGGCCTCGTCATCGGCTACGCCGCTGCTGGTCACCAGCACGCGGCCGCACCGCAGGCTCCCGACGTCGACCGGGTGACCTCCCTCGAGGAATCGCCCGGCTGGTCCCGCCCACAGGGCGTCGAGCCTGGGCCGCCAGAAGCCGCGGACCGCCGCCTGCATGCTAGTGCTGTAGCCGAGGTCTTCCGCGGCGGCCATCACCGCGACCCTGAGCTGACGGAAGAGGGGGACGGCGGGTGGCGTGACCGCGCCGGGAGAGGCCGCGCCGGTGACCGTATCCCAGCCGCAGCTGGCGTAGGTCCGCCGCAGTCCCGCCCGCAGCGCGGCCGCCACCGGTTCGGCTGGCCCGAAGGCCGCCTCGAATAGCCCGGCCAGGCGATCGCTGTGCGCCTGGACTGGATACCCGGGCCCGGGCTCGAGGGGATTGACCGTGACCGGCGCCGCGGATGGGTCCGCGATATCGATGACCGTCACGTCGCCGGGGCTGTGGACCAGGCGGCCCGAGCTCGCGGACCCGGCCATGTCGATCGCGAGCCACGGCCGCCCAGCCGAGCTGAGCTCGGCGAGCAGCGCGGTGGTGTCGTGCGCCGTAGTCACCTAGAGTTAATATCATCTTACCGTCAGGTATGCCACCGTTATCGTCGGAGAGCCTCCGCCCGGCCGCTCATTCACCTGATATGGTTCTGTATAAGAAGTAATGATGCCCTGCCCGCAAGCTGAGGCGGAGCGACCCTCACTCTGCCCGAGCGGGACTTGTCATGATCGACGACCTCACTGCCGCACGGGACCGAGATCCGGCGGCTCTCCTTCGCCGCGGCCGGATCCTTGAGTGGATCACCCTCAGCTGGAACGCGGCTGGCATCGTCGTCCTGGCCATGGCCGCCGTCGCCGCACGCTCGGTAGCGCTGGCCGGCTTCGGCCTGGACTCCCTGATCGAAATCGGAGCCAGCACGGTGGTGCTGTGGGAACTGAGCGGCCATGGGGAGGACCGGCAGCGGCGTGCGCTGAGGCTCATCGGCGGCGCCTTCCTGACCCTGGCGGCCTACCGGGCGATCTTCCTGCCGTCGTCAGGCACAGCCCGGATGAGACGTCGTGAAGGGTTGAGAGCACCGTGAAATGGCCCGCTCGGACCGGGGCGCGGCAGGCCACAGCGGGCGCGGCGGAGCGGCCGGCCGGCCCATATGCCAGTGGGAGGGTACGCGTACCGCCGCCCTTGATCAGCCGACGGCTACCTTCCGGCCGGGGTGCTACGGAGCAGCCAAACGCCACCGGAGACGGCGATGCGGCGCTGACCCCCATGTTCTGGGCGATGGTGGTCCTGACTGGGGTTGCGGCCGGACTATTCGGCGATCTGATGATGCTGATCCTGTTCACCGTGCAGCATCTCGCGTTCGGGTACCGCACCGGCACGCTCGAAGCGGCAGTAGAGCATGCGTCCGATGTCCGACGGCTGGTCTCACTGCTTTGCGCGGGAGCCTTCGGTGGCCTGGCCTGGTTCTTGCTGCGCCGCCACACCGTCGGGGAGAAGTCCGATATCGACGATGTGGTGTGGGAAGGCGGGACGAGCCTTTCGTTCCGCCGGTCGCTCGGGACTTCGATTATCTCCGAGATCGTCATCGGGATGGGTGCGTCCATCGGCCGGGAGAACGCGCCCAAGCTGATGGGCGGGGCTTCGGCCAGCGTACTGGCCGGCTGGGCGCACCTTTCCCCCGCGCAGCGCAGGCTGCTGATGGCATGCGGTGGCGGGGCAGGACTGGCTGCGGTCTATAACGTGCCGCTCGGCGGGGCATTGTTCACGGCCGAGATCATGATGGGCAGCGTCAGCGTGCCGGTCGTCCTGCCCGCGCTCGCCTGTTCGGGCATCGCCACCGCTACCGGCTGGATTTACCTGCCTGACCACGCCACCTACCTGGATGTTCCTGATTATCGGTTCACCGTGCCGCTGCTGGTGTGGGCCGTCGCGGCCGGGCCGGTGATCGGGCTGGTGGCCTGCGGCTACATCCGGCTGATCGGATGGATAACTCATCACCAGGTCACCGGACGGGCCGCGCTGATCGCGCCCGCGGCCGCCTTCGGGATCCTCGCGCTCGTCTCGTTCGCCTACCCGGAACTGCTCGGTAACGGTAAAGACATGGCTCACGACGCCTTCGTCGGTGCCGACGGTCTGGGCCTAATGCTAGCCCTGTTTGCCCTCAAGCCCCTGGTTACCGCCCTATGCCTGGGTAGCGGCGCATCCGGCGGCTTGTTTACTCCCACGCTGAGCACCGGTGCGGTGCTTGGTGGCGCCGCCGGGATGGCCTGGAGCTACGCCTGGCCTGGATCACCAGCTGGCGCCTACGCCCTGGTGGGCGCGGCAGCCATGCTCGGCGCCGCGATGCAGGCACCGCTGGCCGGCCTGGCCCTGACCCTGGAACTGACCCACGGCGGCTTCGCGATCATGATCCCGCTGATCGTCGCGACCGTGACCGCCACCGTGATCGCCCGCCAGATTGATGGCTACTCCATCTACACGGCCCGGCTTCGCGCCCGGCCCGACCAGACCGGGGCCGCGCATCCCACGTCGAGCACGGGCCAGCCGCCCGAGCTGAGCTGACGTCCACGCCCACGGCGACCTCACCTTTGGCCGCCTGTAGGCTCAGTTGCTCCACCGGAGGACCGGCTTACGTGGATCAGGAGCGCCGTTTGCGCCAGTCAAGGCGGGGCGGCGGAGGCCCGAGATTAGGGGCTGGCCGGTTGTCGCCCGTACGCCAGCTCACCGGGGCCGCCTGCCGGTCGCTTCCGCCGCCGGACTCGGGCACCGGGCGCGGGCCCGCGGCGGCAGGCGGAGCCGCGGCGGCCCGAGGTGCGATCCCTTCCGGCATGTCCCCGAACTCCTCCAGCGTCAGCTGGGTGGCCGCGCCGAGACCGCCGAGACCCGGATTGGCGTCGGCCATCACTACCTGCCGCCCGGCCGGAGCCGCGTACGTGATGATCATCGCGCTGGCCGGGAGTTGCTGGAGTTCGTGCTGCTCGACGAGGAATTCACGAGAACGCTGCAGGGCCCGGGCGAGCGATTCGCTGTCACCAGTCGCCTTCGTCGTCGTCAGCCCCCACGCGGTGCTCGAGCTGATGCCGGTGCTGACCGAGTCGCTTTCGCCGACGCTCCGCGAATCGCTGTCCTGGACGCTGCGCGAATACGTGGCCCGCGACGGCAGCGGGCCGCCGGCGTCGCTGTGGCCATGTCCGGTGCTGCGGGAAGACCCTTCGCTGACTGACCGCGACGTGGCGGCCGAACTCACCGAGCCCGTGGTGCTGGTGTACGCGCTCGCGGTGGTGTCCGTGACGGAAAGGCCTATCGTCTCGGTGAGCTGGGACAGCACAAAGCGGTGCTCGGTGCCGAGCTGCTCGCTCGCGGCCTTGGCATCCTCGGCGTTGCCAAGCCGCATGAAGGCGACCGCGGCGTTCCCGCGCCCAAGCCGCTGCTTAACATGCGGGGAAATGGCGCGGTAGGCGAGCACCAGCCCGGTCCCGGTGCTCTCGCAGACATCGCTGAGCCGGTCGAGCGTGTCACCACGCAGCCGGTCCGCGCCCAGCACGAACAAGGTGCGCTGCCAGGGCCGTCCCGGTTGCGTCTCGCGCAACGCGTGGGTCAGCGCGACGGCCAAGTAGGTCCCGAACACCTTTGCCTCAACCGCGCCCGCCCGCCGGCTAAGCGCCACCACGCGCAGCGCGCTGCGCGGCAGCGGTACCGGCGCCGTACCGGCCGGCGCCAGCTTGCGCAGCTGGGACTCCAGGATCCAGGCCCGCTCGAGGACCACCCGGTCGGTGGCGCCGCGGCCGAACAACGCGGTGAGCCTGTCCACCTGCCCAGCCGTGATCAGGCCGGCGGCCACGTCGTCGCGCGGGTCGCCGACCTGTGCCAGTGCCCGCAGCGCGGCCGCGACGCTGGCGAAGGTCGCCTGCCCCCCGAGCACCTCGATAACCCGCTCGAGGATGGCGTTGTCGATGGAGAGGTCACGGGTGGAACGCTCCTCGTCGCTGACGCTAGCCACCAGGGATAGCATGTCCGCCAGGGCTTCGGAGCTGAGTCCGGCGCCGAGGTCGAGCCTGGGCAGGTCCTCGGGCAGGACCCAGACCAGCGGGTCGATGCCCGAGGTCCGCGCGAAGCCGAGCAGGTCAAGGGCGACCGAGCCTTCGGTCAGGTCGAGCACGGTGACCTCGCCGCCCGCCGCGAGCCGGTACGCACCGGCCGTCGCGAGCATCGCGGACCAGCCGGAGAGCGTGCCGCCCGCGACGTCGACGCGGTGCACGCCGCCAGGCGCACAGACCGCATACCACCGCTTCTGGTGGTCGTAGGCAACCCGGAGCGCCTGCCACTCCCGGACCCGGGCCGCGTGTTCGGCCTGCCAGGCGAAGAGCTGGCTCTCCTGAGCCGCGCGTATCTTGCCGACCCGGGCCCGCTCCTCCGCCAGCCTGGACCGCAGCGCCCGTTCCCCCTGCCAGATCGCGTATCCGCTGAGGGCCGCGACGAGCGCGCAGCAGATCACGCCGAGGCCGGCCACCAGAACGTCGAGCACACCCGCGGCCGCGAGGGCGATGGCCGCGACGGCGAGGACCACGGCGACCGCGAATGCCGCCTTCAGCGGCCGGTGCAGCAGGCTCTCCTCACGCCGCTGGGCCATCGCCCAATCCGGGTTGACCCGTTCGGCCTCGGGCGGGCTAGGCCTGCGCGGCGGCGGGCCGGGCTCCGGATAAGGCGTGGCGTATTGCCATCCCAGGTACAGGCGGTCGGCGCGGGAAGACGTCACGCTCCCTCCCAGTGCTGCGATGCGTCCAGCGCCCGGTGCTGCGGCGCGGCCGCGGGCCTGCCCGGGGGGATCCGCGCCCGCACCAGCTGTGCGCGCGGGACAAGCCGTGGCGGGTTCTTGACCGTGAGGAGAAACTCCCGCTCGCCGAGCGGCAGCCCAGGGGCACCCGCGGCCTCGGCCAGCTGCCTGGCGGCGTCGTCGTCGGTCATCCGGTGCATGACCACCACGTTAGTGAGCTCTGCCAGCTCCGTCGCGACCTGCGGGAACGTCGTGACGGCGAGCACCGGCAACCCGGTGCCCGGACCGCGAGCGATCATGTCGGTCACCGGGCGCCGTGGCAGCGAGCCGCATTCGGGCAGCCAGACCAGGCCGTCGCCGTCGACGCCGATCCCGCTCAGGGCCGCGCCCGCGGCCAGCAGATCTTCGCATATCAGGCGGGTGAGCATCGCTGCGCTCGCCGCCTGGTCCGGCCCGCCGAGGCGGAAAAGCACCACGGCGCGTTCGGTGACCGCGCGACCGAGATCGATCTCCCCCGCCTGGCCCTGGGCGGACGGCCGCAGCCACCGGCCGAAGGCCGAGGCCCGGAGTTCGCGTAGTTGCCGGGTGAGCTGCGCGGTGGTGGCGGGCTCGGCGTGGATCAGGCTCATCGACACCCGCGTTCGCTCGGCGAGCGCCGCCCGGCGAGGGTAGGCCGCGGGCACGTACTCCATTCGCGCCCGCATCGCGGTGGGGTTCAGCAGGTGGATGACTTCATCGAGGACGGGCACCCGGGGATCGCCTGGTGCGGCGTCGAGCAGCTCGAAGACGTCCTCGAGGTAGGCGACACAGCTTCGCCGGTACTGGCGGCCAGGTCCTTCCCAGCTCAGCATGGCCGTGATCAGCGAAGCCCGCCACGCGGGATCCCCGTGCCGGAAAGGCTCATAACAAGCCGACCCGGGACCGAAGACCTGAAGCGGCGCACCCGCCTCGGTGCAGACCGCGGCCAATCTGGTCGGCAGGTCGGGGTCGGACGTGAGGTCCACTGCGAGCACGGGCTTGCGCCGCCGCACCGCGGCGTGTACCAGCTGAAAGCTGGTGGTCAGCACGTCTTGCCCGGCCGAGCCGCACACCGATATCCCGCCGGCCGCCTCGGACCAGGCCAGCGCGACCCGTGCGCCGGAGCCCGCTTCCACCCCGAGACATCCGCCGTCCCTGGTCACGACCGCGCCGGCCCGGATCGCCCGCACGGTCATGGCGCGCCGGACCGCCACGATCAGGCCGGGGCGGGCCGGCGGCAGGTTCCACTCGTCGGTGTGCAGCCAGCTCAGCCAGCCCGCCAGGGCGGCCTCGACGGCGCCCGTGAAGATGGCGAGCGGAAGCTGCCGCGGCAGCCAGCGATCCATCCCGCCGAACGCGGCGGTGAAATGCAGCAGGTGCCTGACCTGCTGACCGCTGGCGCCCAGGTAGCGCGCCACCTGGGCCGGGCCGTCGGCGAACCCGGTGGCCGCGACCCGGGGACCCACCGCCGCCGTCCACGCCACCGCGGCCAGGACCGGGATCGTCAGCCACGACAGGCGCCACCTGGTTACCAGGGTGACCAGGTAGAAGACGGCCGCGAGGATGATCGTCAGCTGCGCGAACAGGACGTGCGCAAGGACGACGAGCACCACGCAAGCAGCGATGATCTCGCCGCGGCGCGGTAGTCCCCGCGGGACGAGGTATCGGGCCCGCCGCGGCACCTGTTCCGCCTCTGTCACGATCTCAGCCGGCATCTCGGCTCCAGCGTTCCACCTGGAACGCGCACGTGTCCAGGCAGGTTACCGCTTCCGCGCGGCAAGACCAATTAAGGGCGTGCCGACCGGCGCCTCGGTGGTGTCAATGGCGACCCTGAACAACTCTGGTTTCAGAATTACCACCGTAAGCCCGGTCGGCTGGCCGGTGGCGGCGTCATCGAACCGGACTGTGACCGTGATCACCGCCTGCCCGGGTGACAACCGCAAACTGCGGGCGATGGCCGGCTGTGGCGGGCACATTTCCACGCTCACCGCGGTCGCGGGCAGGGTCGTGAGCACCGAGTCAAACGAGGAGAATTCCTGATCAGGCTCCACGTCCATGTCGCCGTCCGCGGCGGCTCCGGCTGCGACTGCGGCGGGATCGTGCAGGTAAGCCGTGGACACGGCGGCGGGATCGCCCGCGGACACCCAGACGCACCGCACGACGCGGATGGGCGCCCCCGGTGGCAGGCGAAGAGCCCAGGCCACATCCTGCGGCGCATCGCGCCGCGACACGTGCCGGGTCTGGCAGGCGATGGGGCCCCCCATCGGGTCGAGCCGGGTACCGAGTCCGGCCGCGCCCTCGATGGGGATCCAGTAGTCGGCCGGGCTGGCCCGGTACAGCTGCCCATCCGGCTGCCGCCGGACCAGAGACCGGCGGGCCAGGTCGCTGATGGCGGCGTCGATCTCGGTCAGGCTGACGTTGTATCGCCTGGCCAGCGCGCTGCGGCGGGGCAGCCGCCAGCCCGGCTCCCGGTGCACGAGAGCCGCCGCCATCCGATCGGCCAGCACCGCCGTGGACCCCTTGGCCCCCGTGGCCCGGACCGGTGCGCGCGCGGCGGCCAGGCCAACGTCAGCCCGCGGCGGCGGCACCTCGGCAGGCGGCGATGCCGGTTGCGAGGGGACCGGATTCTCACGTCCGGCGGCGCCAGCGGTCATCCCGCATATCGCGATCTGGTTGCGAGCGGCCGGCCGATCTGTGCCAGTAGAACAGCGAATACCGTCAGGGCGAAGACCGCCGGGCTGAGCGCAGCCGGGGCGAGAGCCCGCTGGCCCGCGCGGCCGTAGCCGCGCGGGTGGTGCGCTCGGTCCGCGTCCAACGCCAACGTGCCCTCTCTCGTCCTCGATCAACCTGCGGACGGCAATACCCTGCTGCCCACGCCATTGATATTCACCTCAGGTGAACAGAAGCTGAATAACAAAGGAACGAACAGACGGCCACTTGATGTCATATAGGTGAACACGGAAGAGTGAGGCACCTGCCGGGAAGATCCATCGATGGCAGCGCTGCCGCTGGATTATCGTATGCCGAGGCCACAGCGGGCGTCGGCGATCCGTGCCACACCGGCTAAGGGATGCGGCCTCAACCCGCAGGCCTTGGTGCGCGCGCCAGCCTAAGACACCAGAAGTTAACCTTCTGGACCTTATTTGTCCACCAATCGTTGGCCCGCGCGTTCCGTCGGCACCGACAAACTGTACTCGCACACCTCAGTTTGCACGCCGGCCGACTGTGGGGGCTGCTCACGCGGTCAAGAGAAAAGATACAAAACCTATAAGGAGTACCTGATATGCCATTTGGACGCAGACAGCGCGTCACGACGGTGGGGGTCGCCGTCGCGGCGACGGCTCTGGGCCTCGCCGCATGCTCCTCGTCGAGCTCCTCGTCCGCGTCGAGCGGCAGCTCCGCGACGAGCAGTGCCTCGTCGAGCGCGAGCACGAGCACGGTGAGCGGCACCATCAAGGCGGCCGGCTCGACGTTCCAGACCAACTTCCAGCAGACGGCTATCTCCGCATTCAAGTCGGCTGACCCTAACGTCACCGTCGACTACGACCCGGTCGGCTCGGGCACGGGCCGCGCCGACCTGTACGCGAACACGGTGCTCTTCGCCGGCTCCGACTCGGCCATCCCGGCCAAGGAGGCGTCGAAGGTCCCGGCGGGCAAGACGGTGCTGTACTTCCCGGTGCAGATCGGCCCGATCGCCATGGCCTACAACCTGCCCGGCGTCACCGGCCTGAAGCTGGACGCGACGGTCCTCGCCGGGATCTTCCAGGGCACCATCAAGACCTGGGACGACCCGGCGATCAAGGCCCTCAACTCAGGGCTCAGCCTGCCGAGCACCACGATCACCCTGGCCGTCCGCTCCGACTCCTCCGGCACGACGGCGAACTTCTCTCAGTACCTCGTTGACGCCGCCGGCAGCGCGTGGAAGCTCGGCACCTCCTCGACCATCACCTGGCCGTCCACGGCGCGCGCGGGTGACGGCGGCAGCGCCGTGGCACAGATCGTCAAGTCCACCACCGGCGCCCTCGGCTACGTCGACTTCTCGACCGCGACCGCGGCCGGCCTGCACGCCGCGTCGGTCAAGAATTCGGCCGGCGATTACGTCGCACCCTCCAGCGCGTCCGCGACCGCGGCCGCTACGCAGGTCACCCCGAAGGCCAACCTGACCTTCTCCACGGCCGACGAGCCGGGCGCGACCTCCTACCCGATCACCTACCAGTCATGGGACCTGGTGTACTCGGTGCAGCCCAACGCGAGCGACGCCGCCCTGCTCAAGGCTTACCTGGGTTACCTGCTCAGCTCCGCCGGCCAGGCGCTCCTCACCCCGCTCAACCTGTCGCCGCTCCCGTCGAGCATCGACTCGGCGGCCGTCGCGCAGCTGAGCAAGATCACCTCGTAAGGTTGCGCACATGATTCACCCAGCTCGGACCAGCGAACCGTCATGAGCACCGTGACGAAGGCGGACCCGGCCACCCCGGCCGGGTCCGCCAACCCGCTCAACCGCCGCAGGCCGCTCGGCGACCGGGGTTTCCAGATCCTGGCCCTAGCCGCCGGCCTGCTGGTCCTCGTCATCCTCGTCCTCATCACCGTCACCACGGCGCAGCAGTCCGCCACCTGGTTCTCCGGCGGCTTCAAGGACATCTTCCAGGTCTCGTTTGACGGCAACACCCACTTCGGGGCGATGGGCGTCCTCTACGGGACGGTCATCAGCTCGGTCATCGGGGTCATCATCGGGGTGCCGGTCAGCGTCGGCATCGCGCTGCTGCTGACGCAGGTGGTGCCCGCCCGGTGGGCGCGGCCTTTTGTGTACGTGATCGACCTGCTCGCCGTGGTCCCCTCGGTGGTCTGGGGCCTGTGGGGCATCATCGTGCTCGTCCCCTGGCTGCAGAAGATCTACCTGGACATCGCCTCGGGCGTCAAAGGAATCCCGGTACTCGACTCGCTCTTCGGCGGGCCGAACGTCACCGGTGCCTCGTTCTTCACCGCCGGCCTCATCCTGGCCATCATGATCACCCCGATCATCACCTCCCTGTCCCGCGAGGTCATCGCGACCGTGCCGGATATCGACAAGGAGGGCGCATACGCGCTCGGGGCCACCCGCTGGGAAATGATCCGCGGCACCGTCTGGCCGCACAGCCAGGGCGGCGTGGTCGGCGCGATCCTGATCGGGTTCGGCCGGGCGATGGGCGAGACCATCGCGGTCGCGCTCGTCATCGGCGACTCGGTCGAGTTCACCCCGCACCTCTTCTACAGCGGCCACTCGATCGCCGCGATCATCGCGCTGCAGTTCGGCGAGGCCACCGGGGGCGAGTTCCGGTCCGCCCTGATCGGGCTCGGCCTGTTCCTGTTCGTGCTGACGATCCTGGTCAACCTGGTGGCCCGGTGGTTCGTGGAGCGCTCCGCGCGGCGGGCAAGGGGGGAATGATGGCAGCCGCTTCCGATTCGCTGGCCCGGCCGGTCGACCTGCGGGAGCCGTCCGGCTGGCGGCGGTCCAAGAACCAGATCATGACCGTGCTCATGTGGCTCGCGTTCGTGATCGTCCTGATCCCGCTCGGCTTCGTGCTCGTCACGCTGGTCGCCAAGGGCGCAGACGCCATCAGCTGGCAGTTCCTCACCAACAGCACCATCCCGCCGAACGTCGTGCCCCTCGGCACCGGCGGCATGGGCGCCGCGGTGGTCGGCACGCTCGAGGTCACCGGCTTCGCCTCGGTCCTCGCGATACCGCTTGGCGTGCTCGGCGCCGTCTACCTCAATGAGTATGGCGGCAACCGCATCCTCGCCCAGCTGATCTCGTTCATGTCCAACGTCATGACCGGCGTGCCGTCGATCGTGATGGGCCTGTTCATCTTCATCATCTGGGTGACGCACTTCGGATACTCGGGATTGGCGGGCTCGTTCGCCCTGGCCTGCCTGATGCTGCCGATTGTGATCCGCTCCTCCTACGAGATGCTCCGCCTGGTACCGGACAGCCTCCGGCAGGGCAGCTACGCCCTGGGCGCCAGCAAGGCCCGCGTCACGCTGACCATAGTCCTTCCCGCCGCGCTGAGCGGCATCGTCAGCGGCGCGTTGCTGGCCGTCGCGCGGGCCGCGGGCGAGACGGCGCCGGTGCTGTTCACCATGCTCACAGTGGAGCAGACCAATAGCAACCTGTTCAGCGGCCCGAACACCACACTGCCGTTCCAGATCTTCATGAACGCGCAGTCTGCCTACACGGGTGCGAATGCCCGCGCCTGGGGCGCGGCGCTCACGCTGGTCGCGATTACCTTCATACTGATGATTGCGGCCCGCATCATCACGGCCCTGTTCACCCGCAACACGCGCTAGGGATCCCATGGAAGAGCAGCAGGATCAGCTGAACGTACAGCAGGATGAGGAAATCCTCCCCAAGCTGGCCGTACCGGATACAGCGCCTCGGGATAAGTTCAACGGCACGGCCGTCTTCGACGTGCAGAACACGTCGATCTACTACGGGTCGTTCCGCGCGGTGACCGACGTCTCGCTGACCGTCTACGAGAACGAGATCACCGCGTTCATCGGGCCGTCCGGCTGCGGCAAGACGACCGTGCTGCGCAGCCTCAACCGGATGAACGACCTGATCACGGGGGCCCGGGTGGAGGGCGACATCCGCTACCGGGGCGTGCCCCTGTACGGCAAGGACGTCTCGCCGATCGCCGTCAGGCGCCGCATCGGGATGGTCTTCCAGAAGGCCAACCCGTTTCCCAAGTCGGTCTACGACAACGTCGCCTACGGGCCGCGCATCAACGGCATCCGCAACAAGGGCAAGCTGGACGAGATCGTCGAGCGGTCGCTGAAGCAGGCCGCGCTCTGGGACGAGGTCAAGGACCGGCTGAACAAGTCCGGTCTCGGCCTGTCCGGCGGCCAGGCGCAGCGGCTCTGCATCGCCCGCACGCTCGCGGTGGAGCCGGATGTCGTGCTCATGGACGAGCCCTGCTCGGCCCTCGACCCGATCGCGACGGGCCGGATCGAGGACCTCATGCATGAGATCAAGTCCCGGTACACGATCGTCATCGTGACGCACAACATGCAGCAGGCGACCCGGGTCAGCGACCGCACCGCCTTCTACTCGGTGCTGCGCGACGAGAAGAGCGACACCCGCACCGGCGTCCTCGTCGAGTACGGGCAGACCGCGCAGATCTTCGGTGACCCGCAGGACAGCCGGACCCAGGCTTACGTCACCGGCCGGGTAGGGTGAGGAGGACGCTATGGTCGAGCCCCGGCAAGAATTCGAGCGTGACCTGGAGGCGATCGAAGCCAAGGTCATCGAGCTGTTCGCGATGGTCGCTGAGGACCTGCCCGGGGCGACTCAGGCCCTGCTGACCGGTAACAACGACGTGCTCCAGGCCCTGACCGAGCGCGAGCAGCTCATCAACGCCCTCTACCCGGAGATCGAGGAACTGGTCAACCGGGAGATCCTGCTGCAGGCGCCGGTCGCTTCCGACCTGCGCTTCCTGCTCTCCGTGCTGCGCATCGTGCCCGAGCTCGAGCGCTCCCACGACCTCGTCGTGCAGATCGCCTCCCGGGCCAATCACATTCTCGGTGAGGACCTCTCGCCGCGCACCCGGGGGATCGTGGAGCGAATGGGGGCCCTCGCCTCTGAGATGTGGCGCCAGTCGGTGGACTCCTGGTACCAGCGCGATCGTTCCGCCGCGCTGGCGCTGGAGGAACGTGACGACGAGATGGACGAGCTGCACGCTAGCCTGGTCGCCGAGCTGGCCTCAGGACGGATGGCCCTGCCGGTGACGATGGAGATGACGCTGGTGGCGCGCTTCTACGAGCGCCTGGCCGACCACGCCGTCAACATTGCCCGCCGGGTGGTCTACCTGGCCGGACCGGTAAAGGAGAAGCCTGCCGGGTGAGCGCGGCGAATCAGGACGGGTGCGGCCGCGCACGATAGCGCGACCGCACCCGTCATCTTACGTGCTGCGACTAGATCGTCTTAGAGGCTGACGTCCACCTTCGTCACCTGGCCGTAGTCCGCCTCGACCGAACGCTCCGCGCGCAGGCCGCCGGGGGCGAGCACACGCAAGGTCCACGATCCGGGCGCGGCGAAGAACCTGAACCCGCCGTCTTCGCCCAGCGGGACCTCCGCCACGAACTCGTCACCGGTGCCGAGCAGCCGGGCGTACCCGGTCGCGACCGGGGCGCCCTCGTGCACGACCCGCCCTTCGACCACGGCCTGGCTGCCGCTGGCGGCACTCACGCTGACCCCTCCGGCCGGCGCGCCGCAACCGTCAGCGCTCATCGTCCGTCGCCCAGCTCGATCGGCACGCCGACCAGCGACCCGTACTCGGTCCACGAGCCGTCGTAGTTCTTGACGTTGGGCTGGTCGAGCAGTTCGTGCAGCACGAACCAGGTGTGCGCGGACCGCTCGCCGATCCGGCAGTAGGCGATGGTGTCCTTGCTGAAGTCAAGCCCCGCCTCGCTGGCGTAGAGGGTACGGAGCTCGTCGTCGGAGCGGAACGTGCCGTCCTCGTTCGCGGCCTTGGACCAGGGCACGTTACGGGCCGTCGGGATGTGCCCGCCGCGCTGCGCCTGCTCCTGCGGCAGGTGCGCCGGGGCGAGCAGCCGGCCCGCGAATTCGTCCGGCGAGCGGACGTCGACCAGGTTCCGCTTGCCGATAGCGGCGATCACCTCGTCGCGCAGCGCGCGCAGCGAGGCGTCCTGCGCCGACGCGGTGTAGTTGGTCTTCGGGCGCTCTGGCACGTCGGTGCTCAGCTCGCGGGAGTCCAGTTCCCACTTCTTGCGGCCGCCGTCGAGCAGCAGGACCTTGTCGTGCCCGTAGAGCCGGAAGTACCAGTAGGCATAGGCGGCGAACCAGTTGTTGTTGCCGCCGTAGAGCAGCACCGTGTTGTCATTCGAGATGCCCCGCTCAGACAGCAGCGCCTCGAAGCCGGTCTGGTCGACGAAATCGCGGCGGACCGGATCCTGCAAGTCCTTCTTCCAGTCGATCTTGATCGCGGTCGGGATGTGACCCTTGTCGTAGGCGCTGGTGTCCTCGTCGACCTCGACGATGACGACACCAGGATCACCGATATGGGCCTCCGCCCAGTCGGCGTCCACAAGGACGTCGGATCGGCTCATGGTGGATATACCTCCTCTTCCGGTACCGCCCTAAGCGGACGGCCGGACTTTTTGATTCCGGTGAATGAACAGGTAAACCTGGCAGCCCAGGCAGATATCGAAAGCCACGTTCAGGAACGCCGCAATCAGCGCGAGCGCGGTGAAGACCAGGCCGGCCGTCGTCACTCCGGTGGCGTAGCAGATCACGCCGGCGGCCGCGAAGACCATGCCTACCCCCTGCGCGAACCGGGGCGGAGCCTCGGCCTCGGTATGCGCGGGCGGGCCCAGCCGGGGCCGGATGAGACGCCGGTAAAAGAGACCGTACGGCGCATACCGCAGCCCGGCGAGCGCGCCGATCGCGAACACCACGAGCTGCGCGGCCAGCAGCCAGGCACTTCCTGTGACTAGCACCACCGCCAGCACCACCACGGTGATTCCTGCGCCGAACCTGGGACCGCGCGGGTCGATTTCCATGGTCACGCTCCTCGCCGCTGAACGTTACTTCCAGGTCGAATTGCTGCCCTAGGTTCGCGGCGCCGCGGCTAGCAAGCACGGGCAGGTCCAGGGACTTAAGCAGCGGAAATAAACGGACAGATGGCGGTAGCGACGTGGCAGAAGTCGACGGCACGCCGCTTGGTCAGCATCTTCGGCGTCCGGGAGATCACGAACCAGATGCTATGCGGACTCAGCCGGTAGATCACGAACCAGATGCTATGCGGGCTCAGCCGGGCTGTCACTCCCAAGGCGGGAGTAATTCCCGCTATTGCCGGCCGGCGTGGTCGAAAAAGCTGCGGCCGAAAAAGCCGCGGTCGAAAAAGCCGGGCCGACCTCACGCCAACTCTCCGCCCGCGGGCGCGGTCCGGGGGGCGGCGCCGGGGACGGAGGGCTCGATCGCCGTTCCCAGCGCGGCGATCACATCCGCCTTGCGGGGCAGGCCGGCGGCACGCTTGACGACAGCACCGTCCGGGCCGAGCACGAGCACGGTCGGGGTGCTGTTGATATGCAGCCGCCGCACCAGGTCCAGCCGAGCGGCCGCGTCGATCTCCACATGGGTCACGCCATCCGTCATTCCCGCCACCTGGGCCAGAATCTGCCGGGTCGGACGGCAGGGCGCGCAGAACGCGGTCGAGAACTGGACCAAGGTGGCCTGCCGGCCCAGGCGACCGCCGAGGTCAGCCTCGGTCAGCACGTCGGTCCCGGTCCTCCCAGCCTGCCCGGTCCCAGCCGGCCCGGTCCCGGCCTGCACGGTCCCCGCCGCCTGCACGGGGCCGGACCTGGCCGCCCGGAACCGCCCGGCTCGCCATCGCAGAGCCAGCCCGAGCGCGGTCGCCGCCACCAAGGCCACGGCCAGCGCGATCAACCCGCCAGTCATGCCATGGACAGCATTCCGGCGGCGACTTCCATTCCCGCCAGCCAGGTAGGGATTCAGCTTCAGGTCGGCGTGGCCGTGAGCAGCACCCGGTGGCCCGCCGTGATCTGGAAGCTGCGGATCGACCACGAGGAATCCGGCGCCGAGCCCGGGTACCAGACGCGGCCCTCATCGTCGGCCACCGTCCAGGCCGCCACCTCGGTGCGGGCCCCATTGGTACCGATCACCCAGAATTCGCAGGTCGTTCCGGCCGGGATGCCTTTCACCAGTACCTCGAAAGCGTTGCCCCAGTGTTCCGAGGCGTACCTGATGGTGGCGCTCGTGCCGGCGACCTTGCTCGTGGTCTGCGCGGTTTCCCAGGCGCCCGTCCCGGTCGGGTACTGCTGGGCGACCACCGTCCGGGTGCTCGACGTGGCCGAGCTCAGCCCGGCGAACAGGCCGCCCGCGATCGCCACCACGGCGGCGGCCGCCGCGGCGAAGCGCCACCGGTTACGGCGCCGCCTGGCCGCAGCCAGATCGAGCACTGTGCCGAGCAGCTCGGTGGGCGGCCGCTCGTCGGGGCTGGTCCGGATCGTGTCATCGGCCCGGATCCGGCTGACCTCGTCCGGGTTCACCCGGGCCAGCAGCGCGGGCAGGCCCGCCAGGCCGGCCAGTTCGTCGCGGCAGTCCCGGCACGTGCTCAGGTGGGCATCGACCAGGGCGCGCTCGGCCGGGTCGATGGCGCCGAGCACGTAGACACCAAGCGACAGCCTGGCGTCGCTGCAGTCCCATGTCTCGGTCATGGCGCCAGTCCTCGTTCCTGTAGCGCCAGCTTGAGCGCCTTCAATGCGTAAAATGTCCGTGATTTAACGGTACCTGCCGGGATGCCCAGGGTGGCCGCGGCTTCCGCCACCGAGCAACCCCGGTAGTACGTCTCCACAATCACCCGCCGATGATCTGGCCGCAGCGACGCCAGGGCGTCGGCGACGGCCCACGACTCGAGGGTGCGGTCGGCGTCGTCGTCGGACGGCAACAGTTCCAAGGCGGCCTGCCCGGTCTCGGGCGGGCGGGCCTGCCGGGCGCGGTAGGAATCAACGGCGAGGTTGCGCGCGACGGCGAACAGCCAGGGCCGGGCCGGCCGGTCGGCCAGCGCCTCGGGATGACGCCACGCCCGCACTATCGTTTCCTGCACCAGATCCTCCGCCCGCTGCCTGTCACCGCCGGTGAGGTGGAGAGCGTAACGAAGCAGGGCACCGCCGTGTTCGGCATAAAGCGCCCGGACAAACGCCTCGTCCGCTACTCGCCCCGAACGGGGCGCGGTTCCCGCGTTAGGCACACCATGAGGAACGCGCGGTGGCGCGGGACGGTTCAGTTCGCCCGGAAAGTTCTTATCGCCGGGTCCAGGTGGCGGCCCGTGCTGGCTCATGCTCAGCCCCCGGCGAACTGCGGTAGCACCTCGATAACGGCCGCATCTTTCAGGACTAGGTCAGCGGGCACGTGGCGGCCGGCCGACGTGCCATCGACCAGGAAGGAAGATGTCGCGAGGACCGAGCGGAGCCGCCCGTCCTCGCCGCGGCGCGCTACGATCACCTCCAGCGCCTCGGCCAGCGTCCCGGCATCGACCGACTCCGTGTCGACGCCGGCCGCGGCCCTGGCTGCGGCCCAGTACTGGATTGTCACTTTGGCCATGTGCGATATCCTTATCTCAGCGGGACCCGGGCGGTGTTGCCCCCGGGTCCTTGTCTGTTTATACAAGGAGTAAGGGTGCGACCGCACCAGCGAGTGGAGGTGCCACCGAGTGAGCGACCTGCTGCTGATCACCGGCGTACTCGAGCCGTCTACCGAAGTGCTGCCGGCGCTCGGACTGCTGCTACATCCGGTCCGGGTGCTGCCTGCGGACGCGTCCGCCCTCGTGGAGGCGCCGCCCGCCGACGCGGTGCTGATGGACGCGCGGCGCGACCTCGCGCACGCGAAGAGCATCTGCCGGCTGCTGCAGACGACCGGCCTGGACTGCCCGCTCTTCGCGATCGTGACCGAGGGCGGCCTGGCCGCGGTCAACGCGGAGTGGGGCGTCGATGACGTGATCTTGCACACAGCCGGGCCGGCCGAGGTGGAGGCCAGGGTCAGGCTCGCGATCGGGCGCCGGGTCGTCGCCGCCGTGGCGGACGCGCCGGATGAGATCCGCTCGGGCGAGCTGTCCATCGACGAGGCCACCTACGCGGCCCGGCTGCGGGGCCGCGTGCTCGACCTGACCTTCAAAGAGTTCGAGCTGCTCAAGTTCCTTGCCCAGCACCCAGGCCGGGTGTTCACCCGCGCGCAGCTGCTGCAGGAGGTCTGGGGCTACGACTACTTCGGCGGCACGCGCACGGTCGACGTGCACGTCCGGCGGCTGCGGGCCAAGCTCGGCCCCGAGCATGAGGCCCTGATCGGCACCGTACGTAACGTCGGCTACCGGTTCGTGCCGGTCAAGGGCGAGCGGGCGGAAAGGCCCCAGCCCGGCGACGAGCGCACCAGGAACACCCAGGACGCGGGGGTGCGCGCGGCGACCGCGGCCCGATGACCGAAGGGGGCGATCTGGATGCAACGCAGGTCGCCGACGTCTTGAGGCTGGCCGACCTCGCCGCCGTGACCGATGGGGTCCCGCCGCTGTCCGAGCAGGTGCTGCTGCATCTGCGCTACGACCGCGCCGGGTCCGGGACAGGCCGGGATTTCGTCGTCACCGTGGACGGCAAGATCGCTGGCTACGCCTACCTGGATCCACCGGAGCCGGAGGTGAGCGGCGAGCTCGTGGTGCATCCGGACTGGCGGCGGCGGGGAATCGGCCAGGGGCTGGTCCGTGACCTGGCCGCCGCGGCGAACGGGCACACGCTCCAGCTCTGGGCCCACGGAGACCTGCCGGCCGCCGTGAGCCTGGCGTCGCGGACCGGCTTCGAGCGCTTCCGCGCCTTGTGGCAGATGCGGCGTTCGCTGCGCGACGGGCTGGACCGGCCGGAGTTCCCGTCCGGCAGCACGCTGCGCACCTTCGTGCCCGGCCAGGACGAGGAGGAATGGCTGAGCCTCAACGGCCGGGCCTTCAGCAAGCATCCGGAGCAGGGGGCATGGACCCGTCACGACCTTGAGCTGCGCGAACGTGAGCCGTGGTTTGACCCGGCGGGCTTTTTCGTCGCGGTCCGAGACGGCCGGATGGCCGGCTTCCACTGGACGAAGATCCCGGGCGGCGCAGAGGGGCCGGGCGGCGCAGAGGGGGAGGTCTACGTGGTCGGGGTCGATCCTGGCGAGCAGGGCAGCGGGCTTGGCCGGGCCCTGACCCTGGCCGGGCTGGGCTACCTGCGCGACCGCGGCCTAGCCCAGGCGATGCTGTACGTGGACGAGGACAATGTGCCCGCGATCCGGATGTATCAGGCCCTCGGCTTCACTCGCACCAGGACGGACGCCATGTACCGGCGGCAGCCACCCCCGGACTAGCTGTCGCGGATCCCTAGCGCCTCGTCTAGTTCCGCGGCGGTCAGCGGCCGGTCCGCGGCCGCCACCGCGGTCAGCACCTCGGCGTAGAGTTCGATCTCATCGAGGGCGACGCGGTCGTGAACGCGAAGATCCAACTGCCTGGGAATCGTGCTCACCTCCGGCGCTGATCGCGACTCCGTTCGCTTGCGCCCCAGGTTACGTGCCGACACTGCTCCTCCGCATGACCCATCAGGGCCATTCGCTTACCACCTTCGGGTGCGGTTTTACCCAGTCGGACCGTAACGATTCCAGCAAACTACGACGGAGTTGACATAAATCCTGTAGGGCACGCCACAGAGATCACACCTGCACCTCTCCCCAAACAGCTCGCTTGGTTTAACATCGTGCATATACCATCAAAACCGGCAAACCTGGACATTTATCCGCACAGGCGGCGCGCCTCATCGCGTAGCGGCCACAGTCCTGCGCGATTTGCCCCGCCCACCGGCTCTGAGCACGCATACTACAGAAGGAGCGGTCCCGGGCCGGCTCTCCTTACGACCCGGTACTCAATTGCTTGCCCGCTACACGGCGGGCATCGTTCCCGCCTATTTCGGACAACATGATCTCGGGAAGCCATGAATGACAACAGTGATCTCCTGCCGA
>Ga0302324_100009206_pt1 | contig 20701 bp, 11 predicted proteins | sample Palsa_T0_1_FD_201949 | JGI IMG/M metagenome (GOLD analysis project Ga0302324, IMG submission 201949) | Peat permafrost microbial communities from Stordalen Mire near Abisko, Sweden - Palsa_T0_1 | ecosystem: Environmental > Terrestrial > Soil > Palsa > Peat permafrost | place: Sweden: Abisko...
CTGAAACTGCCGTCCTGGCCGAACACGATTTCGCGCAAGAGGAAGTAGCGAAGCGCGTCGACTCCCATCGTGTCCGCAATAGGCATGGGCCGCACGATGTTACCGCGCGACTTACTCATCTTGTCGTTCTCAAATAACAGCCAGCCGTGGGCAAAAACTTTCTTGGGTAACTCCCAGCCGGCGGCCATCAGAAACGCGGGCCAGAAGACTGTGTGGAAACGGAGGATCTCCTTGCCGATCAGATGCAGATCGGCCGGCCAGCGGTTCTCGCCATCGACCGCACTTACATAAGTGGTGAGAGCGTCGAACCAAACGTAGAAGACGTGTGAAGGATCGGACTCGACGGGAATGCCCCATTTGATGCTGGTGCGGGTGATGGAGAGATCGACGAGACCTTGCTTGACGAAAGCTAGAATCTCATTGCGGCGGATTTCCGGCAGTATGAAATCGGGGTTCTGGTCGTAGAATTCGAGCAAGCGGTCGGTGAAGGCCGATAATTTGAAAAAGTAATTCTCTTCGGTCAGCTCTTCGTAAGGTTTGCCGGTTTCGGGATCGAGGTCGCCCGGTTTGGCGTCGTTGACAAAGGCTTCGCTGACCACGGCATAGAGGCCGGTGTAATGGCCTTTATATATGTAGCCGTGCTTCTGGCACGCTTCGAACAGCGAGTTCACAATTTTGGCGTGGTTCGCGTTGGTGGTGCGTTGAAAACGATCCATCCGCAGATCGAGCTTCTGCCACGTTTCGCGGAATTCCGCTGAAATTAAATCCACAAACTCTTCGGGTGATTTGCCTTGCGCGCGGGCGGCGCGTTCAACCTTGGTACCGTGCTCATCGGTGCCGGTGGTGAGAACGACGTCGTAACCTTGCATGCGCTTGAAACGCGCGATGACTTCGGCCGCGATGGAGGTGTAGGCATGCCCGATATGCGGCGCGGCGTTGACGTAATAAATGGGAGTGGTGAGGTAATACTTGCCTTGACTCATTGCGAATGATTCGATTTCCACTGACTGGCGAAGAGCTGGTTCGCTTCGCCGATGACGGTGCGCAGCGGCACGCCCTTGGCGCTAGCGGCTTGCCGGCAATCTTCGTATTCGGGAGCAAAACTCCCCTGTTCGTTGTACTTGATGCGCACTTTGCCGAAAGACGTTTCCACTTCGGCCATTTGGCGCGCGAGGACGCGACGCTCGGCTTGCAGAATGCGCAGGCCCAGCGTGCTGGTTTCGGCGAAAAGTACGGCGGCGAGTTGTTCGGTCAACTCAGGCGCGGTAATAACCGAGAGCATGGTGGCGGCGCGGTTCTTCTTCATATAGATGGGGGTGAGCGTGACGTCGAGAGCACCCGCGGCGAGAAGGCGTTCCATGGCGTAGCCGAGTACTTGCGGGGACGAATCGTCTATGTTGGCTTCTAAAATCGAAACGGAAGTTGCTTCCAGGGCCGATGTGCGCTCGCCGATTAAGACGCGCAGCACGTTCGCTTGCCCGGGAAAGTCTTTGTCGCCCGCGCCGAAACCCTGCGCTTTGAGTTGAATGGCGGGCAGCGCGCCGAAGTGAGTGGCAAGAGTGGTGACGAGCGCCGCACCTGTGGGAGTAGTGAGTTCGGTTTGCGGGCCGGCGCTGTAAATGGGGTGATCTTTGAGGAGCAGGGACGTGGCGGGCGCGGGCACGGGCAGAGTGCCATGTTCCGTTTCGACAGTGCCGCCGCCGACGTTGATGCGTGAACAGTGAATTTCGGAAACGTTCAGCGCATCTAGCGCGACGCAAGCGCCGACGATATCGCAGATGGAATCCACTGCGCCGACTTCGTGGAAGTGGATTTTTTCGATGGGCACATCGTGGGTCTGGGATTCGGCTCCGCCCAGGCGCTGAAAGACAGCCAGAGCGTTGTTCTTTGCCTTGGCGGAAAGATGGCCTGCTTGAATGATCTTTTCAAGGTGCGGCAGATGGCGGTGCTTTTTTTGTTCGGTGAAATCGACGCAAAATTTGGACGCCGCGATACCTTTGCGCTTGGTTTTGTAGAGGCGGAAAGTAGCGTCGAGTTGAAGGCTCTGCAAAGCGGATTCGACGGTGGGCCAATCGGCGCCGGCGTCGAGGAGCGCGCCGACGGTCATGTCGCCGCTGATGCCGGAAAATGCGTCGAAATAGCAGAGGGTCATTGAAGTACCAGTGTAGCGAGGGGTGCGTTCTGGGCGCGTATGGGTGCGACCCTTTGCAAAGAGTGCGGCCTTGCCGGTGAGGTTGTTGGAGCTAGCGGCCGGACTTACTAGCGTTTTTGCGATACGAAGTGATACGAACCCAATTTGGTCCTTTTCCCTTTCGTTTTAAGGCTTTGAAGGAGGCTCATTCGCGGCGGAGCGAGCGCGCGGCGACTATAAACAACTTCAGTTTGAGGGATGGCGCGAACGGCGAAACCAATTTTCGTTTGGATGTGATTGAAAAGAAGGGAAATCGCGTTGTGTGAATTTTGTGATGGGCAAAATGGTGGGGCAAAGCGAAAAGATCGGGTCGGGAGGAACGTGACGGTTATCTGAGGATTTTTGAGAGATGAATTCTCAGATTGGCGCGGCTAGAAACTAAGAAACTGTCCACCAAGAAATCCTAGTGTGCTTTATTGGCCGCTGCCAGGGTGCGTTTGCGGCGCTTTTGTAAAGCGGTGATCGGCGGTTATTCTGGTCAGCCCGTGTCCCGGGTCCATTATAAACAACTTCTCCATCCGAGCATGTTGACAAGCTACAGCCTTCGCCTGGTCGATAGTTGGTCCGCCTCCGCAACGCATAAATCCATCAGGGAGTTGCGCCCATGCCGTGAACACATTGTTCCGGTCGTCAACGTCAAGCATTAGCCTTGATATTTCGGCAAAAGTGGGACTTTCAAGGCTGTAATACTGGACCATTCAAACATTATAGCGCCACTTTGCTTTGGCGATTGTTGTGCGATAACGAATGGCCTTGCCGTTACGAGCCGAGCCTTCCGGGTTTTCTTGTTGGCACAGCGCCCCCCTTTGTCGTATGGTGAAGGCGTGACCATCGATGTTAAACCGGAAGTTAAAGCTGCCATTGACGAGCGGCTAAGGACTGACACGTTCCATTATGTGGATGAATTGCTCACTAAGGCTCTGGAAGCGTTGCCCCGCAAGGTGGAACCTCGCCGCAAGACCCGAGCGGAAGCTATCGCGCACATTCGTCAATCACGCCAAGGCAATCATCTGCCGGCCGGTGTAACGGTCGAAGATTTGATTAACGAAGGTCGCGCTTGAATGGGTTAGTCCTCGATAATTCCGTAGCAATGCGCTGGTCCCTGCAGGACAGCTCAACTTACGCGGACGGAGTTCTTGACCGCCTGCTCGCGGGAGGCGAGGCGCACGTGCCAGTGATGTGGCTTTACGAAGTCGTCTCGGTGCTGGCGAAGTATCAACAGAAAGGTACGCTCACACATGAAAAGGTGCGTGGTTTTCTGGAGGATTTGCGTTCATTGGAGGTAAAGGTTGACAGGGAGGGATCGAGCGGATTTTTCAAGATGTCCACCGGCTGGCCGTGGAGCACAACCTGACCGGATATGATGCTTCTTACCTTGAGCTCGCTTTGCGCAAGGAATTACCGCTGGCCTCACTCGATGGCGACTTGAACAGAGCTGCCGAAGCGGCGGGCGTACCGTTGGTCAAACTGACAGACTTCGAGCTTTAGTGAAGATGCCGGATCAAATCAGCGAGCTTCACGCGGCAATTCGCGCGCGCCTCTTCGAGAGTTGCCCCTTGTGTGTTCGCCCCCGGCAGTTCTTCTACGAACGCGGCGTAGCCTTCGGGCACTTTCATGTAAATGGCCGTCAGTTTCATTTGCGCCACGCGGGAATGTTGCCAAGCTCAGTACGTCTACTGCTCCAATCGCGGCAGTTTCTTAGTTGGAAGGTTCTGCAAGCCCAATCGGCGCCGGCAGAGCGCCGACGGTCGTGTCGCCGCTGATGCCGGAAAATGCGTCGAAATAGCAGAGGGTCATGGAAGTACCAGTGTAGCGAGGGATGCGTTCTGGGCGCGGATGCGTGCGAACCTTTGCGAAGAGTACGGCCTTGCCGGTGAGGTTGTTGGAGCACTCGCGGCCCGACTGGCGAGCGTTTTTGCGATACGAACCTAATGTGCTCCTTAATCCTTTGGGCTCTTATAGATTGGAGGTCCTTGAGGGCTTTGTAGAAGGCTCGTTCGTGGGTGGTTTGGTAGCGCAATGCCATCTTCGAACTCCCGGCGGCGCGAGCGAGCGGCAGCGCATCGTGAGATAAAGAAAGAAGGTATGGCGGCCTCGATCTTACAACCTCCGATCAGCAGCGACCCTCCCCTGCCGCGCAAGCGTTTTACACGAGTTGAAGTCGATCAGATGTTGGATAGCGGGATTTTCGCCGGTCAACGATTTGAGCTCATTGATGGGGAGTTGATCGATAAGATGGGACAAAAACCGCCCCACGCGAATGCGATTCAGCGTTGCATGACGATGCTGCTGAAAATCTTCAGTGCTGAACTGGTCCGAGTTCAATTGCCGATGGAAGCTGGTCCGGTTGATCGGGAGGTGAGCGTGCCCGAACCCGATCTTGCTGTTTTGGCCGAGGCTAAACCGGACTTCTCCCGCCGCCATCCGAATGGCCGGGAACTGACGCTCTTGATCGAGGTCTCAGATACCACAGTCCGCCACGACGCCACCCGGAAGCGCGATCTTTATGCCCGCGCGGGCGTTGCGGAATATTGGGTGATTGATCTAAAGGGCCGCCGCTTGATCGTGCATAGCGGCCTTAATGAGGAAAAGGGCCGATATGCCAGCATTCGGAGCTATCAGGAAGACGAGGTGTTTGCCATCGAGTCCGGTACGGGCCAATCGGTTTCCGTTTCCGCGCTTCTGCCGTGAGCCATGTTCGGAGCGGATTTCCGCAGGCAGCGTCGAAATCCTGGCCGATGAGGTTTTCGAAGACCTGTAGCTTGAAAAATCGCAGCACGACACCTTAATGCCTTAATATTGCCCAAAGCCTTCCCTATCCCAGATATTTTTTCTAAACTAGAGTGACTTCCTTTACAATTGTCGTTGTCAAAAAAAATGAAAGTACGCCAAATTTTACCCCTCTCAATTTCTATCTCTCTCATTACATTTTCCTTGGCGGCCGCGTTTGACGCGCCCGCGCCGGACTGGCACATCACCGGTCCGTTCGGCGGCACGGCTACGAGCCTTGCGCTCGATCCGGAAAAACCGAATTTCCTCTTAGCGGGCGGCATGAATTCGCTGCTGTTCCGGAGCGAGGATTCCGGCGAGAATTGGTCGCTGCTCGATTTCCCCAAGCGCAACCTGACCGAAGTCACCTCAGTTTTGGTCGATCCTTTGGATTCGAACCACTTTTTGGCCGGCATTATTTCCGCCGATGGCGGCGCCATGTTCTTCAGCCACGATCAAGGCAAGACCTGGGCGCCGGTGCCCGATGTTAAAGATTTTGGCGTGCGCTCGATTGTGGCGGCGCCCAGCAAACCGACGCGGTTCATCTCGGGCACGCTGCGCGGCGTCTGGCTGAGCGAAGATTCAGGCGCCACCTGGACGCGCATCTCCGACCCCAAGAACCTGGAAATGGGCGGGATCACCGCCACTGCCATCGACCCCAAAGATCCCGACATCCTGTATGCGGGCACGTCGCATTTGCCCTGGAAATCGCTTGACGGCGGCAAGACGTGGCATTCGATCCATACGGGCATGACGGACGATTCCGACGTGTTCTCGATTTATATCAATCCGGCCGATCCGAACAACGTTTTTGCCAGCGCATGCAGCGGCATTTACACGAGCATGGATCGGGGCGACCAGTGGCGAAAGGTGATGGGACTCACCTTCAGCCAGCGCCGCACGCATGTCATTCGCAAAGATCCGCAAAGCGCGAGCTTGATCTACGCCGGCACAACCATGGGCCTGTTCAAGAGCCCGAACATGGGCGCAACCTGGAAGCTTCTGACCAAGGAACAAGTGAACGCGATCATATTCGATCCGGAACGGCCCGGCAGCATGTACATGGCGATGGAGTATGAGGGTCTCTCGCGCGGCAGCGATACCGGCGAGAAGATCAAAATGCTGAACCATGGTTTTGTCGACCGCACCATTAGCTCTGTGACCAAAGCGGGTAATAAGCTGGTTGCTATCGAAACGCAGCTTGGCGAATCGAGCGGAATCTTCGTCAGCGAGAACAATGGCGAGAGCTGGTCGCAACTAGAGGAAGTGAGAGGGTTGAACGGCGTGCACTTGAAGAGCATCGCCGCTATGCCCAGCGAAGACCGTATTTTACTGGCGGCGGCCCCGCATCAGATGTACAAATCAATTGACGCCGGACTGATTTGGAAGCCACTGCCGTTCCGGCTGATTGTAGCGCCAACCGAGCCCGTGAAAGCACCGGTGACGAAGACCAGCGCGAAAACGGCGAAAAGCGCGCGCAAGACGGTAGCTCGCAAACCCGTTGAGAAGCTGCGCGAGATTTCGCCTGATGAAATTCATGGGCTTTATACTGTCAGGAATGGTACGAAGGATCTGCTGTTTGCGGCCACCAATCTCGGCCTCTTGAAGAGCGCCGATGCCGGTGAACGCTGGACCATGGCGGAAGTCGCTGGATCGTCGCCCGTGAGCGGACTTTATGTAAGCCCCAATAACGATGGACGCATAGTGGCGCGCGCGGACGCCGGTCTTTACTTGTCGAAAGACTATGGCGAGCACTGGGTGTCGCTTAATTCTCCAACTCCGCCGAGCGATGTAAAAGATGTGGCGCTCGCCACGGATGCCTCGGCGCCCATCCTGGTTGCCACCAGGCTGGGTCTTTTTGCCTCCAACGACGAAGGCAACAAATGGGCGGCCAATCCCGGCGGTATGCCCGCGTCGACGGTGAACTCCGTGGTCTATGGCTCAGGAACTTTGGTCTACGCTGTTCAATACGGGAAATTGTGGGAGTCGAAAGACGGCGGCAATTCGTGGTCGCAGATTTATAGCGTGCTGCCCACCACTCGGATTCGCCGGCTTTGGATTCCCGATCTGGCCACCAATCGGCTGTTTGGCGTCACTTCCGATTTGGGTGTGCTCTTTCGGAATTAAAACCATAGGAACTTGCAAAAAATTCAGCAAAACCGCTTGCTGGCGCGCGCGGCTCAGAAAGGCCGTATGGCAGCAGGGCACCGAGCGAACTATGGTCATGAGCGAGTTGCCGGATTGCCGAATTTTGCAAGTCTTTCGCGCGTTCCAGTAAACTCTAAGTTTGCCGCGTTATACACTTCTGTCTAGGGGAATAAGCGCGCCGGTCCGTTCTGCAACGGTTGCCGGCGCGCTTATTCCTTTTTTCTTGGTAAGCAGTTCGACGAATTGCTGGGCGCAAGACCAACCGCCCAAGGTCGTTTTTACTGAAGACAATCCGGACATTCTCGAATTGGATCCGTTCGGCGGTGGAAGCTTCTTTGGCAGCGTAAATCGGGGCCAGACGAGCGAGAAGCTCGTCAACGGCGGCACTGCGGGCGGGCGCGCGGCTTACAATTTTTCTAAGAACTTTTCCATCGAAGTGAACTACAACTTCATGGTGAATAACGCCCGGGTGCACAAGATCGGATTCTTCGATTCCAACTTTGGCGATCAAATCCAATCTTTCGCCATCGACCCTGTTTACAACTTTACGCCGCGCGGTAAACGCCTGCGGCCCTATCTCACGGCCGGCCTGGGACCAAGCTGGTTTGTCCCCACGAAACCAGCCCGCGCCTTTGCCAGCACGAGCACGGAATTGGCCTTCAATTATGGCGGCGGCATGAAATATCATTTGAGCCCGCACCTCGGTTTACGTTTCGACGCGCGAGGCGTTTTCGAGCAGAACCCGACATTTGGTCTGGCCGCGATCCCGAAAGCTCATTTGAATGGCCTGGAAGCGACCCTTGGACTGGTGATGTATTTTTGGCAGGCGCATATTCTGGCGCCGCCCGCACCCGCTCCGCTTCCGAAGCCGACGCTGCAGCCTCTCAACCCTGGCGAAATCAGTGGCGCCGATGGCCAGTTGTGCCAGGGTCGGGTGCTCACGCTGCATGCCACTGCCACCGACCCCGCCGGGCACAATCTGTCGTACGCGTGGAAAGCGAATGGGCAGCCCGTCGGAACAAACAATCCTGACCTTTCCATTACCCCCAACAATGCCGGCGATTTCCAATTTGAAGTGGAAGTGTCCGACGTCGCGGATCCAACTCGCACTGTCAGAATCGGTCCAAAGACGTTGGCGATCCAAGACTACGTTCCGCCGAAGATCGTTGGTGTGACGGCCTCACCGAACGTGGTGAACATTACCAACGATTCGGCTGCCGGTCAGACGGTAATTTTAGCCGCGGATGTGGCCGGTTCAGCGTGCGGCGGCAATTTAACTTACAAATGGACAGTAAGCGAGGGCACTTTGACCAATGACGTCGGCCCAAGCGCGGTCTTCAATACCGCCAGTTTAGGCTTCGATTCCGGGCTCGGGCAGAGCAAGACCATAACGGCGAACGTAATAGCGACCGATGAGACTAACCATATGGCATCGCAAAGCGCCACCATCACGGTAAATTACCCGGCCCAGTATAAACGCCTGCCCGACGTAATTTTTGCGAAGAACGGCGCTCGAGTCAACAATTGCGGCAAGCGTATCTTGATTGAACAGGCGGCGCCTCAGGCCGGAAGCGCATTCGACATTTTGCTGGTGGGTCACCGCGCTAGCGATGAGACGGCGAATCTCGACCGGCAGCGCCTGCTCGCCACAGCCGCCGTTTTAACGGGAGATCGCGGAACATGCGCCAATCTGGATCTTTCGCAGGTACGTATCAGCGCGGCGGGAACCGATCAGGTGTCGGCGCCCGATCCCGCTCTGTGCGGAACGTCCAATCTTCCGCCCGCAGTGGAACGGCGCGGTGCGGCGGTCAGCGAAGCCGATAAAGAACGCCGTGTTGAGGTGTACCTTGTGCCCAAAGGTAGCCAGATTTTACCCCCTGGGGCGAAGAATGCCGCGGCGATTCCAGCTAATGCGGTGAAAGCGCTGGGCTGTCCGAAGTAAGATGAGATGGTAGAAACCGTAAAAGATGGAGTTGTAATGTTTTACGCTAAAGGTTATCTAATGGATTATGGTTGTTAATTTCGTTTTGGAGGAGCAGGATGATTACTCGGCTCATAGGTAGGCCGATCAATTCAGTGCTCTTGTGCGTGACGCTGTGCTCGGGCACGGCCGTTTTTGCGCAAGATGCAAATACTACGAAGACTACGGTGAAGATGGCCGACGGCGAAGATCAATACCCGGACAACTGGGAATTTGACGTTTTCGGCGGCATTCAAACTTTCGGTCAGGTGAACCGTGGTTTGGATAACAAGTTGTCGAACGGCGCTGTGGTCGGCGGTCGTGTCGAATACAACCCTTACAAATATCTCGGCCTTGAGTTGTGGATGGACTGGTCCGTAGCGAACAACCAGTTTGGCCAATCGAACGGGCTGATCCCGGCTGGCTATTCGGGAGCGGGCGGGCCGGTGTCGCCGTACGGTTTCGGCGCACGCAATTGGACATTCGGGTTCAATCCGGTTTGGAATATCCGGCCGCGCGGATCGAAAGTCGAACCCTATCTAACAGTCGGCGTCGACGGCATTCAATTTACCCCGACCAATAAGGCGGAAAATGTCGCCCGGCAGCCAACTGACATCGCGCTCTACGGCGCACAGGCGTTGAACGATAATCTGCAGGTTGGGCTCAACTTCGGTGGCGGCGTCAAGTGGCACTTTACCGATCACTTTGGCATGCGGCTTGACGTGCGTGGCTTATTCAACCGCAATCCGACCTACGATCTGCCTGGTGGAATCAATGGGGGTGGCGTTTACATTCCCGCCCGGTCGCATCTGGAAGGCATGCAGGCAACCTTGGGCTTCGTGTTCTTCGAAGGCACTACCAAGTGTCCACCGATGCCAGCGGTTCCCCCTCCGCCAAGTGCGCTACCGACGCCTAGCATTAGCGGCGGCGATGGCAGTTCTTCCGGTGCGTTCTGCGCCGGCAAACCCGTCAGCCTCCATGCCAGCATCACAGCGCCCGCCAACCGCACCCTCGCTTACGCGTGGACGGTGAATGGCCAAGCGCAGAGCAGCACCACGCCGGATTTGACGATCACGCCCGCGACTGGCGCGACCAACGTTCAAGTGACCGTGACCGACACGACTCCGGCCCCGGCGCCGATGGAACGGCCTAAGAAGTTCCCGCTACGTTGCTGGGTGCAGCCTCCGCCTCCGGCAGCCGTTGCACCGGTCACTGCGACCGCCACTGTAACGGTGTCCGAATCGGCACCCACCATTACCAGCGTCTCGGCTTCGCCCAATACGCTGACAGCTTGCGGCCCGGATGGACCCAAGACCTCGAACCTGTCAGGCGTGGCGCAGTCCTCAGCCTGCGGCGGCAACTTGACGTACAAGTGGACAGTGAGCGAAGGCAGCGTGACAAACGACAGCAGTCCGAACGCTACGTTTGACGTTTCCAGCTTGACGTTCGAACAAAGCGCACAGGCACAAAGCAAATCGGTCAACGCCACACTCACGGTTACCGACGAAAGCGGCAAGACCGCCACGCAAAGCACGCCGATTACGGTGAACTGCACACCGCAGTTTGTCCGACTTGACGACGCGATTTTCGCTAAGAATAATGCCCGTGTTAACAATTGCGCCAAGCGGTTGCTGATTGACGACGCGGCTTCGCGCATGGCAAACGGCGATTACGACATCATCCTGGTTGGCCATCGCGACACGGATGAGGAAACGAACGTCAGGGTTCCGGGCCGTCGCGGCCGCAGGGGCGCTGCCGGTGAAGTTTCCCTCGATGAACAGCGCGTGCTAAACGCCGCAGCCATTCTGAGCGGCGGTACGGGTACCTGCGGTAAGGTAGACGTTTCCCGCATCAAGATGGACTTTGTGGGCACAGACCAGACCTCCGAACCGCGGCCTGGCCAGTGCGGCACATCCAATACGCAAGAGCGCAAGGGATCTCAGACGAGCGAAGCCGACAAGAATCGCCGCGTCGAGATCTACCTGGTGCCTCACGGCAGCACGATCATGCCACCGGCAGTGAAGAACGCGCGTCCGGTGCCCGAAGCGGCCGTTAAGGCGCTCGGCTGCCCGCATTAGAAACTAGACAAGTCCTAAAAGAAGGGCCACCTGGAAAGGTGGCCCGCCGGCAAGAATGCCCGCCCTACGCAAAGGGCGGAAAATGTAGAAAGTCTGGGGGCAAGCGGTTCGCCGCTTGGCCCTTTTTCGTGGGTTTGAGCGCGAACAGTGAATCGTTGGCGCGGGGGTTCGTGCGCCGTTTTTTGGGCGCTTAACGCTTCCGGCTCTCTGTGAATAGTCGCCTATGTCAAAAGAGCGCCGAGCTTCTTGGTCGCGGTCGGGAACTTCCCGATGCCTGCGCCCACTACTTCATCCGCCACTGTCACGTAAACATCGCCGACCGTGCCGGTAACGCGGGTATGCGAACCTTTGGCGAGCTTTTTGCTTCCGCCCGCCACGATCATCGCCAGACCGCTGTTCTTGTGCGGATTGGCCTCGGCATGTTCATGGGCGAAAATCAGGCTCGTATGATCGAAGAGGTTGCCGTCGCCTTCCGGTACCGATTCGAGCTTGGCGACCAGATAGGCAAACTCCTCTACGTGCCAGCGGCAAATGTCGCGCAGCACGTGAATACCGTCGGTACCATCGGCGCCGGAAGTCTTGTCTGCAGCGTGCGTGTAATCGTGATGCCTCGCCGAGGTATAGCCAAGCCAAGGGAAGCGCGTAAGACTCTGGCATTTCGTCAACATGTAGGAAGCGACCCGCGTCTGACGCATAGCCAGCGCCTGCACGAGCAGATCGCTCTGCAATTTTGCGATGCGCGGCCAATCCTTCATATCGCCGTCGAAATCGGGCGGATCAATGTGCGCATACTCCGGCGGGAGACCGGCAATGGCGCGTTCCAAATCGCGGATACCCGACAAATGCTCGTCTACGCGTGTCTTATCGTCGCCCGGCAGCTTCTTTTCGAGAGCGGAAGCATCCGCCATCACGGTATCCAGAATGCTACGCTTCCGGTTCACCCAGCCTTCTTCGCGCGCGCCAAACAAGCGGTCGAACAAGCGGTGGGGAATCATCTCAGGCGGCAACGCGCGCTCATAGCCAGCCCAACTCATGTTGCGCTGCATGCTCTCGCCGAAAGATTCCTGCGCCACGCCGATCTGCAGAGAGCGGAAGCGTGAATCTCCGCCAATCTTAGCGGCGATGATCTGGTCAATGGAGGGGCCGCTCGGTCCGCGGCCGGTGAAATCCAGGCCCGTCATCAAGCCGCTCATCGAATTGGTGTGGCCGTTCCCCTTGCCACTAGCGGCGGCGTTATCCACTCCGCTCAGCACATGAACGTCTTTGCGCCAAGCGGCGAGGGGCGCGAGACATGGCGTTAGCTCATAATCGCAGCCTTCTTCGGCGGGAATCCAATAGCGCTCGGGGATGCCGTTGCCGTTGAACCAAAGCACGAAGCGGCTTTCAATGGGCTTTTCCAGCGCGGCGGCGCCGGCTGCGACCGTCTCGGGGGTTGCCGCATAAGCGGTTCCCAAGGAGTTAAACATCGAAGTCAGCGGCGGCAGGCCAATGGCAATGCGCGCGCCCGCGGCGGTAATTCCTTTCAATAGAGACCGGCGAGACGTTCTAACGCGCTCAGTGATGATCTGCGACATGCTGGGAAAGCTCTCCTGGAAGTGGGCTGTTACTGCCTGACTCAGTGCCGGGAAACTCGCGCAGCACCACTAAAGACAATATTAGCTGTTTGAAGCGGAAACCGGAATCGCGAAAGTTTTCGGTTACCATGCGCAGCAGCGCGCGGTCGGCCGGCGTATCCGTTCTGCCCGCATGAAAGCGGAAGTACTGCCTGACTAGGCACTCCTGGCACTGCGCGCTTTTCGCCAGCACGGCGCCCAATTGCAAAGGCGACGTAAACTCCGAATTGGGGATGCCGGCCACGAAGGCTTGGGTATTGAGGGGAAGAGTCACAGTCCGCTTGGGCGCGTGGACATTCTCGTCCTCTTCGCCTTTCTTGTCGCGGAACTCCAGCACAAGCTGCTCCCGCCTGGCGCCGATGGCATCGAACTTTTCGAGGCCAAAGCCAACGCCATCCATCAACTTGTGGCAAGTGGCGCACGATGCATTGCTGGTGTGTTCCGACATGCGGTCACGATTGGTCTGCGGCTTAGCCTCCGTCACCGGCGGCAGATTGGTATTCACGCCTGGCGGCGGATCTGGCACGTGCTGGCACAGAAATTGCTCGCGCACAAACAGTCCGCGCGCGGTGGGTGACGAGTCTTCCGGCTTCGCGGTGAGCGCCAGAAATAGACCCTGGCCCAAGATGCCTGCGCGCTCGGAGCCGGCGGGGAAGGGAACGCGGTCAAAATCCTTGGCCGGCGCCGTGACGCCATAAATACGAGCTAATTCCGGGCTTACATAACCGTAATCGGCGGTGAACAGCTTCATGAAGTCGTCATCGTTCCAAACCAGGTCGGACACAAAGGTGCGCGCCTCGGTGGTCATGGCGTTGCTGGTTTCGCGGGTAAAGTAAGGAAACTTGCGGCGGTCCTTGCTGGCCGTAACGAGCCGGTCGAAACGCAGCCACTGGCTGACAAACTCATCGAGCGACTCGCGCGCCCGCGGGTCTGCCAGCATGCGGCGCGCCTGTTTCTCGACGCCGGATCGAGTGGCCAGTTCACCGTGCTCGGCGGCGGCGAAGAGTTCGGCATCGGGCATGGTGTCCCAGAGCGAGTAAGACAACCTGCTGGCGGTCGCACACGCCTTCATTTTGGTATCGGGCGCCGTGTCCAGCCAAAACAGGAAGTTGGGCGATTGCAGCATGGCTTCCACAACCAGTTGTGCGCCCTTGAGGAACTCAGGGTCACTCGACAGGAGCCGCTGGTAGCGCTGCTGCTCGTCCACGGCGAGCGGTCGGCGAAAGGCCTTCTGGCCGAACTCTCGGACGAAGCGCTTGCCGCATTCGACTGAAGGCTTGCAAGGAATCAGACCATGCGTGTCGCCGCCGCGAAAGGCGGAACGCGCCAGTTTTTCCGCCGCATTGCTATAACCTTCCACCAATAACGGCGAAAGGCTCTGCCCGCGCGACTGGTTGCGGAAGCCGTTTACGAAGTCTTCCGGCGGAAATTGCAGCGCGGGTGAGGTTTGATCGCCCAACAAATCGCGCACCGTGTGGTTGTACTGACTGTGCGTCAAGCGACGGAGCTCGGGATCAGCCAGCGCGGCGCCCGTAGAGGCACTTTCCAGTTCACGATATCGCAGGGCTTTCGCCAGAGCTGGCCCCGACAACTGCGTTAATTGCGCAACCCAGGCTTTCAAAACCGCATCTTCCGGACTTCCCGGCTTGATGCGCTCGCCGCCGGTGTGCGGGATACGCGCCGTGGGCTTCTTGAGAAGCAGCGATGCGTCCGGCTGAGCCCGGTCGACCAAGATGACGAGCGAATTTCCGAAATCTTCAACCTTTTGGGCGTCCGCATCGGCTTCGGGAAAATGCAACCGGGTGGCGGAGGCAACGCCTTCGGCATTGTGGCACGCGCGGCAGTTCGCTTTCTCCAAAATGGGGTAAAGCGTGGTGCGGAAATCGACGCTCTGCGCGCACAGGGCCGCGCCGGTTAAAAACCACAAAATCAGCCGTTTAGGAAAGAATACTCCTGATGGGGAAGGCAGCGACACCGGATATCAAGTAGAATAGCGCGAGATGCGCCAAATAATCGCGGTTCTTTTTGTTTTGGCGGTTAGCGCGCAGGCCGCAACGGAACGCGAGGTCGCCGAATGGGTGCTGCGCTGGGAAGGCAGTTTGCTGGTTGAGGGCTCAAACACGCCCTTGCACGACCTCTCGCAGCTGCCGCCGGGCGATTTCCACATCGCGTCCATCGATCTCACTGCCGCCGTCATGCACCCGGTCGAGTTGCGCAAGCTCCAAGGCCTCACTCATCTGCGGGAACTTTATCTTCCCGGCCGCATTTGGAATCCGGGAGACGGCAACGAAGACAAGACCGGCGTTTTCGAAGCGCTCGCCTCGCTGACGAGCGTAGAACGGCTGGCCTTTGGCTGGCACTTTAACTCGGACATTCACGTGGAAGATAACGATATCGGCAAGCTGGCTCCGTGGCGGGGCTTAAAACAGTTGCGCTGTTCGCAATGCAGCCTGGCCAAGGCTGACCTTTCCGTTTTCCCGCAGTTGCGCGATCTCGATTTGAGCTATGCTCCCTTTACCGACGAAGGCATGCGTTCGCTGGCGGGGCTAAAGAATCTGCAGCGGCTGATGCTGCGCGACACGCTGGTGACGGACGACGGCCTGAAATATCTTAAGGATTTGACAAACCTTGAAGAGCTCGATTTATCGGGAACGCGCGTTACCGGGCGCGGCGTCGAGTATCTCAGCAGCTTGAAAGCGTTGCGCCGATTGAGTCTGCTGGGCGCGCAGGTGCCCGATGCGTCGATGGATATTCTCGCAGGGATGAAGTCTTTGCAGGTTCTGAACCTTTATCGGACGCTGGTGACCAATTCCGGATTGGCCAAACTCGAGTCGTTGAAGAATCTGAGCGACATCGATGTGCGCTACAGCCGTGTCACGCCGAATGGAGTGGAGGCGCTGCGTGCCGCGCTACCCGAAGTGAAGGTTCGATTCGATGGGGCGAGCGTTGCGAAGAGCAAAATCGCCGCCGCCAAGCCTGCGAACGCTTCCAACGAAGCGATTGCCGCCTGGGTTAAGCAAATGGGCGGAAGCGCCGAACTGACGGGTGGCCGGTTGATAGCCATTAACCTGGCATCCACTTCGCTGAGTGACGCGCAACTCACTTACCTCGAAAATCTCCACGATCTCCAAAAGCTGGAACTCCAGATAACGCAAGTCTCGGATCTGGGATTGTCGTCCTTGCAGCGGCTCGCTGGTCTGCGAGAACTCAATCTAAGCAACACCACGGTCTCCTCGGCAGGCTTGGCGAATCTTTCCGCGTTGAGCCATCTCGAGACTCTCAACTTGGCCGGCACACTGGTAGATGGGCCAGGCTTGGCGCAGTTGAAGGAGTTACAAAATCTGCGCGGGCTTGACCTTTCGGGCTCGCATGTCGCCGATCGAGGACTGGAAGCGCTGGGCCTGTTATCCGGGCTTCGGGAACTGCGGCTGCGCTATCTCGACATCACCGACTCGGGATTGGGCAGCATCGCGAAAATGACGCAACTCGAGAAGCTGGATCTCTCCAGTACCGAAATCACTAGCGCCGGCCTCAAACAACTCACCGCCCTCAGCAATTTGCGTGAATTGTGTTTGAACTTCACTGCCGTCAAGAACGAAGGGCTGGCCGCACTGCAGCCAATGCAGAAGTTGGAACGCATTGAGCTCTTCCGCACGCTCACCACAGACGAAGGCATTGCCTCGCTTGCCGAATTGAAGAACCTGGAGATTGCTAAGCTCGACTACACAACGCTGGATGACAAAGCCATCGTCTTTCTAAAAACACTTCCCAAGCTTCGCGAGTTGAGTCTGGATGCGACCAGCATTACCGATCAAGGTGCGCAAGGCTTGCAATCCATGAGCGCGCTCCGGTATCTGAACATTTATCACACCCTTATAACTGAGAAAGGGATGCTCGCTCTGAAAACCGCTCTGCCCGATTGTACGATCGTCTTTGATCGCGATTCCGCTTTACCCACCCGGAGAATTCGCCAATGAAAGCCGTTTGCGTCATGCTGTTGTGCTTTGCCGTATGCGGGTACTCCGCCAATACGGAGCGACCCGCCGCAAAAGAGGACACCCAGTGGATTAGCGATCTTGGCGGCTCGGTCACTCACAACGCCCAGGGTCATGTCACGGGCATCAGCCTGCGCGGAACCTGGGTGGAAGACGCCGACCTCCGCCGGCTGAACCAATATCCCGCTTTGAGCGTGCTGGATCTTTCTCTCACGCACATCAGCGATGGAGGGATGCAGGATATCAAGGACCTGCGCGGCATCAGCGACTTTAACCTCTACTTCGCCGAGTACGTCACTGACGAGGGAGTGGCGGCTATCAAAGATTGGAAGCAGCTCAAACGCCTGAACCTGCATGGCACGAAGGCCGGCGATTCGGCACTCGAACATATTGCCGGCATCACCTCGCTCGAGTCGCTCGACGTGGGATCTACTTTGATGACCGACGTGGGACTGGAACGGCTGACCATGCTGACGAACTTGAAGGAATTGACCATGGGCGGCAATGAACTCGGCGATGCCGGCCTGCAAGCACTCCGGCAGATGCCGAACTTGACTTATCTGGACCTGAGTGGGCGTCAGGGGAACGACAAAAATGTCTGGACGGTCTCTATGTCCAACGTAGGGCTGCAGGCGCTGTTGACATTGAAGAATCTACGCGACCTGCGGTTCGCCTGTACCTCCACGACCGTGGGAATCGAAGGCGCCAAGTTGGGCGAAGTCAGCACGCTAAGCATTACCGGGAAATGGTTAGAGCAAATGGGGTCGCTGGGGAAGCTACAGCGGCTGAAGGTGCAAGGCTGCAGCCGCATCAACGACGAAGCCGTGACGGCGCTGATCGCCATGCCGGCGTTGCGCGAAGTAGATTTGAAAGGCACCTCCGTGACCGAAAAAGGGGCTGCGAGGCTACAAGCGGCCAAACCGGGTGCCGTGGTGTGGGTAGGGCCTTGGGAAGGCAAAGCCGCCGCCTATCGTAATAATTGAAGCGCTCGTTCGCCAAATGCGAAGATGGCGTTCTTGAGCGCCAAGATCTCCGCCGAAAGAGCTGGCGAGTTGCTTTCTCCCGGGGCGGCGTGCATTCGCGCCCATTGCACTCCTCACTGGACTCGTTTTCGCCACGCGCGTTAAGATGGGGCAGCGCGCCCGCGCGATGGCATCATGGCGGAAGAGATTCTATACCTCACCGAACTGCTCGGCCTCAAGGTTTACGACCTCAAAGGCCGCCTTATCGGCATTTTGCGCGATGCAGCGTTGGTTCCGCTGATCGATCCCATTCGCGTAGACCGTTTCCTGGTCGGTGCGGGGCCCGGCTGGCTCAGTATTCGCCACGACCAGATCAAGTCCATCGATACCAGCGGCATCCACCTCAAAGACGAGTTGTTGACGCCGTACCATTCCGATGAATATATGTTGCGGATGGTCAGAGACTTGCTCGATCAGCAGGTGATCGACGCTCAGGGCCGCAAAGTGGTACGTGTCAACGACGTCACATTTCTCAAAGAGATGGAGAATGGCACGCAAGTTCTGCACATCCTCGAGATCGACATCGGCATCCGCTCTATTGTGCGCCGCGTGCTCAGCGGCATTGTGCCGGCGGCGCTGATTCGCGCTCTGCAGCAACGCATCCCTCCGCATTCCATTCGTTGGGAATTCTGCAACATTGTCGAGGCCGATCCGCAGCGGCGCGTGCGGCTGAATATCTCGAACAAGCTGCTTGAGGATATGCACCCGGCGGACTTGGCGGACATTGTCGAACATCTGGGCCATGAAGACCGCACGGCGCTGATTAACGCCGTCGATACCGAAACCGCCGCTGAAATGCTAAGCGAAGTGGAGCCCGAGATTCAGACCAGCATCATCGAATCCCTCGACGCCGAAAAAGCGGCTGACATTTTGGAGGAAATGGAGCCGTCCGAGGCCGCCGATGTCTTGAACGAGTTGGAAGACGAACAATCCGAGCAGATCCTGGAAGAGATGGAGCCTGAAGAGAAGGAAGAAGTCGAAGAGCTGTTGGAATTCCGCGACAACACGGCTGGCGGCCTCATGGATACGGGTTTCCTGGCGCTGCCTGAAGAGGCCAATGTCGCGCAAGCCATGGAAGCGTTGAGGAATTCCGAGGAGGCGATTGAGGATTTGCACTACTTGTTCCTGGTGGACGCCGAGAACCGCCTGCGCGCCACCGTTCCGCTTGCCAAATTGTTTTTTGCGCCGGGCGACGCCCCTTTAAAGGAATTCGCCAGCGAGCGGCTGCTTTCCATTCCGGCCAATCAAAAGCAGGACCGCGTGGCGGAGATTTTTGACAAATATAATCTCCTGGCTCTGCCCGTGGTTGATGAAAAAGAGGAACTGCTCGGCGTTATCACCGTTGACGACGTTGTGGCCTTGTTGCGGCAGGGTTGAAAATTCATTCTCCCTGCAGGTTCACTCCCAGGCGACGCCTAACGGCTTCGATGGTCCTGCGCGATTCCGGAACCCCAAGCCACGCGGTGCCGGCGAAATAAACCGCACCATAGACCGGCAGCGCCAGGCAAGCCAGGAGAATCGGATGGGCCGGACCCATGCCGCGCTTGATGAAGTAAGCCAAAGCGGCTGCGGCAATGGCGGCGGACCACAGACGAATCGTGAAGCTTGGCGGCAGAGGCGTCTTTCCGATCCGCTTAACTAGCGCCGCTCGCAGCAGTACGAACTCGACCCAGCCGGCTATGCCTGCGGACGCGGTCAGGCCAGCCACGCCCCACTTCGGATCGATGCCAAGCCAGCGCGGCAGCAGCAAGGCGCCTATCGCACCGAGCGTCGCCGTCAATATCACGCGAAGCACGGCAAAGCGTAGCGGCGTCCTGGTATCGAGCAGCGCATAGAAAGCCGATGAATAGAGGCGCCCCAAAGAGGTAGCCAATAGTCCCACAGCCGAGCCGGCCAACACCGCCCAAACGTCTTCCACGGCGGTCCGCTGGAATTTGCCAGATTGAAAAACCAAGGCCACGACGATATCTCCCAGGAAGAGGAAAGCGACTGCCGAGGGGATGACGAAAAAAGCAATGCGGCGGAGGCCGGCGGACAAGCGGCCACGCAAGAAGGCGGCAATTTCGTCGTCGGTGCCAACCGCGCTGGACAAAGTGGGCAACTCGGCGGCGGATACAGACATGCTGAAGAGGCTGACGGGCAAAATGGAAATAATTTGACCGTAACCGAGCGCCGATATGGCGCCGAGAGGCAGGAAGCTGGCGATCTGTTGATCGACGAACGCGCTGATCTGGACGACACCGCGGCTGATGAACACCGGGCCGAAATTCCGAAGCACGGAGCGTACGGGAGGCGACTTGAAATCGAAGCGCGGGCGGAATCCAGGAAGGAGCGCCAACACGCGCGGCACTTGCACAAGGAACTGCAGCAGGCTGCCCAGAACCCATCCCCACGCGACATCTACCACGAGGCGCGTGTCCGCTGCGCTGCGGCCGGCTGTAAGATTCACGGAAATGACGGCCAGACTCAGAGCCACAGGCGCAAGATAAGAAAGTAAGAACTGGCGGTGACTATTGAGCACGCCCAGACACCAGGCGCTCATTACCATCAGACCGGTAGCTGGGAACAGAATACGCACCAAATGGATGGCCAGGATGCGCCTCGGGTCCGCTGCTTTGAAGCCGGGCACAATAGCGTCGATAAAGAGCGGTGTGGCCGTCACACCCAAGGCCACCAGGACGGCACAGACAAGGCTGAGAATGCCGAAGACGGCCGCAGCCACTCTTTCCGCGTCCTCATCTTTGCCCTGGGCGCGTAGCTTTGCATAGACCGTAACGAAGGAAGCCGAAAGGACGCCCTCTCCGAAGAGGTTGCTTAGCATATTCGGTATGCGGATGGCGGAGCGGAAGGCGTCGGCCGAAATGGAGTGAACGCCAAAATAATGAGCGAAGACCCGTTCGCGAACGAAGCCGATCATGCGGCTCA
>Ga0302324_100009208_pt1 | contig 20699 bp, 14 predicted proteins | sample Palsa_T0_1_FD_201949 | JGI IMG/M metagenome (GOLD analysis project Ga0302324, IMG submission 201949) | Peat permafrost microbial communities from Stordalen Mire near Abisko, Sweden - Palsa_T0_1 | ecosystem: Environmental > Terrestrial > Soil > Palsa > Peat permafrost | place: Sweden: Abisko...
GTGTCCCCGGAGGCGGCAAAAGCCCTCCAGAACGGCGGCGGAGAACCAAAACCGACGCATCCGCTGCCCAGAAAAAGGCATTTTGAAGAGGCGATTCGCAAAAATCACGATTTTTTCCGCGGCCTGTTTAGCCACTGGATTAAATTCGAGTTTGCTGGGCAACCCGGTTGCACGGGCGAACTTGTCTGGTGATGTGGCAGTGGTTACAACGTTTTTCCCGGTCAGTGAAAATCTTCCTCACGCTAGGGTGATTGGATTGCTGTCGGTATCGTCACTTGCGTGCGCGAGTGGGTAACACCGCTGCAGATGTGCCGGTTTTCTCGCTTCCACAAGTAAGGAGTAAGATGAAAAAGGAAGGAAAAGGAGGGCTGACATGAAGAAGGCGGCACGCAATTACAGGATCCGGGAGATCGTTCCGGACTGCCGGCTCATCCTTTTTTCCGGCCAGGCAGCCACGGTCGATTTGCTGGTACAGGCCCGCCAGCAGGGCCACCGCTTCGACATCCTCGCCAAGCCGATAAAGTCTGAACAGTTGATAGCCGCGATTCGGTCCAGTTCCGGCTATGCCTCATAAAACGCGTCGTCCGGACACAGCGGGCAACGGTTGCTAGGCCCCCGAGAACGCGGCTAGAAATATCAGAAATACGAATGCATCCGCCCATGTCTACATGTTTTCAGGGATGGCTCTGCCTCCGCCACCCTGCCAACCTTCTTTGGAGTGAAAGGCTGCGCCGGGAATCTGCCTAGCGCGCCTTTAGCCTGCCATTCCCTTAAAGAGGTTCGGCTGTGGCCATTCGAGCGAATACCCGGTTTGTTGACTCCGCGGCACCTCGTGCGGGAACCGCGCGCATCAGGAATCTTATAGGCGAGATTTGGGATGAGGTCGTTACGGACGAGTGTGTGGATCTGGCCGCGCAAATGTCGTATTAATTTTCACTGTCACTCTTTCCGTTTTTCATCGTGCTCGCCGCCTTCGTGGGCTGGCTTCCTTCGACAAGCCTGTGGCACAACCTGGCTCAGTGGATCACCGATTACTTGCCGCGCGATTCGCGGCGCATGGTGTTCACGACGATCCTGAGCCTGACCCAGACTTCTCTCTGGGACTTCTTGCAACGATTTGGACCGCCTCGTCCGGGTTCGTCAGCCTGATGGAATCGCTGACCGTTGCTTACGGTGCGAAGGAAACGAGAGGATTTTGGAAAAAACGCGTACTCGCGATCGCGGCGACTGCGGTAGGCGCCGTTTTTCTACTGGGCAGCTTCGGGCTCCTCACGTTCGGCCATTGGGCGGCGGCCATAATTTCACTGCGTCTCGATACCGTTGTGAATTTTCAGGTTCCCTGGGAGCTCGGGCGATGGCTGGCTAGTTTGCTGCTGATGCTCCTCGGGCTCGATCTTATGAATTATTTTTTGCCAAATATTAGAAAGCGCTGGCACTGGCTGACTCCAGGGACCGGCTTCGTAATTCTCATGATGGTGGCTGGATCCGCCATTTTCAATTTCTACCTCCGCCATTTCGGGAGCTATCCGAGGTTTTACGGCACGATGGCCGGGTTCATCATCCTCATGTTCTGGATTTATATCGCGAGTCTTATTCTACTGATCGGCGCGGAAACCGACAGCGTGATCGAAAGGCTTCGCACGCGCGAACGTGGTGCGTCGAGCATCCCAGCCGTGCTGCACAAACCATGAAAACGATCGCTTGGCTGTTTGTTCTGCGGGCTGTCGTTTGCCTTTCCGTGGTCGCGCAGGAGGCGAAGCCGCAAACCTACGCCGGCTTCGAAGGGAAAACCGTCTCCAAAGTCGAAATTTCGGTCCGGCCGGCGATGGACCCAGCTTCTTTCCGTGCACTGCTCACGATAAAACCGGGCCAGCCTTTCTCTTCAGCGGCCGTTGAGTCGAGCGTCAGAACACTCGAACAGACTAAACGGTTTTCGAAAGTTCAGGTAAGCGTGGAACCGGAACAGGCAGGGCTCACCGTCCAATTCATTCTGGAGCCCGCGTCGTATATTGGGATTCTCACCTTCCCCGGCATCAAGAGACAGTTTGGCTACACCCAGCTACTGCAGGCTGTGGACATTCCCGAGCAATCGGCTTATTTCGACGACCTCCTGCCGCAAGGGCAAAGCGCCTTGCAGAAGTTCCTGCAGGTTCAGGGATATTTCTCCGCGGAGGTACAGCCCGAAGTACAGCGGGATGATCCGCACAAGATCGTCAATCTGGCCTTCCATGTGCAACTCGGCCCGCGTGCCAAGGTCGGAAATATAAATATTGATGGCGTTCCGGCGGACGAGGCCGATCGCATTCGCAAGGACCTGCATTCCATTTGGGCTCGCGTGAAGCGCGACTCCCTGAAGTCTGGCCAAGCGTACTCGCCCTCCAAAATCACCAAAGCGGTTGAATATATCCGCGCGCATCTTCGCAACGAGAACAGGCTTGCACCCGTCGTCCGGCATGCGTCATCTGAATACAATCCGCACACGAACCGTGCGGACATCACATTTCAGGTCAATCCCGGACCGCTTGTTTCGGTTCGCGTCGTCGGAGCCCGTCTCTGGAAACGAACGATCCGGCGCGAAATTCCCATTTACGAAGAAAGCGCCGTGGATCGCGATCTGGTCGATGAAGGCGAGAGAAATCTTGTGAGCTACTTTCAATCCAAAGGCTATTTCGACGTGAAGGTCAGCACGAATTACGACCAGCTGCCCGGTAAGGTCTCGGTCACCTACGAGGTGTACGAGGGCGCCCGCCATCGGGTCGAGGCTGTGTACTTCCAGGGGAACCATTTTTTTGACGACAAGCGCCTGGAGTCCGCGGTGGCGATCAAGAAAGGTCGCTCATTCCTGGGGCACACATTTTCACGTGGCAAATTCAGTGACGCGCTTCTTCGCAAAAGTTCCGATTCTTTGATCGCTTTATACAAGGACGCCGGCTTCTCCAATGTATCGGTGAGCACGAAATTCTCCGACTTCAACCCTGAAGTTGGCGTTACCTTCCAGATAAACGAAGGAGAACAGGACAAAGTCACAAGCCTGCGTATCGAGGGGAATCGCACGCAGTCCCAGGCAAATCTCTCGACGAAAGGTGCGCTGAGCCTGCAGCCGGGAAAACCGTATTCTCCGCACCTCCTCGATATCGATCGCAACCGCATCCTGGCCGTCTACCTCGACGCAGGATATCTGAATGCCACGCTACAATCCCAGGTTTCGCCCGATCCGCAGAATCCGCATCTGATGAATGTTGTCTATACGATCGACGAAGGTCCGCAAGGCCACGTGAGTGATGTAGTTCTCTTGGGGGAAGACGTCACGCGACCTACTTTTCTCCGCGATGTCGCCTCTTCCAACGTAAGCTCCGGCAAGCCGCTCAGCGAGGGCAAATTCTTTACTGCGGAGAGCGATCTCTACAATCTGAATATCTTCGATTGGGTCAGCATCAAACCGTTGCGCCCGGTCAGCGATCAGACGCAGGAAGAGGTCCTCGTCAAGGTCCACGAATCGCCGCGATACACCGTGGATGTCGGCGGAGGGCTCGAAGTGATTCCTCGCAGCGCGAATATTCCCGTGGGCGCCGTAGCGCTTCCTGGAATTCCTCCCATCGGATTAGGCACAAAATTCAGCGTGACTCAGAAGAGTTTTTTGGGGCCCCGCTTCTCGTTCTCGATTGCGCGGCACAACATGCTCGGCCGCGCTGAAACCGCCACGTTCTCTACGGTGCTATCGCGCCTCGATCAGAGCGGCGCGTTCACCTACGCCGATCCCCGGCTTCGCGGAAGTACCTGGAGTTCTCTGTTCAGCTTGTCGGCGCAGCGAAGCACGGATAACCCCCTTTTCACAGCCGAACTCGGCGGGGGCTCATTGCAGATTGAGAAGACCCTGGACGCAAAGCGCACAAAAAAGGTGATCGCGCTCTACAGCTTCCAGCGCATTGATTTGAGCAAGCTTCTCATTCCCGACCTGGTGCTTCCGCAGGACCAGCATGTCCGGCTCTCCACCTTCTCCGGCGAATATCTTCGCGATAGCCGCGACAACCCGCTTGATGCCCACCATGGTTTGTACCAGACGTTTGATTTTGGCGTCACTCCAACGGCTTTGGGATCGAGCGCCAACTTCGTTCGCTCTCTCGGGCAGACCGCGTTCTACGTTCCTGTGCGGCCATGGCTCACTTGGGCGAACAACGTTCGCCTCGGCCTGGCGACGCCATTTTCGAAAAGCATGGTGCCGCTCAGCCAGCGATTTTTCACCGGGGGCGCCGATTCCCTGCGCGGATTCCCCATCAACGGCGCCGGCCCCCAACGCCCCGTGAGCGTATGCAGCAATCCCAGCAATCCTGCGACGTGTACTGTGATCAGCGTGCCGATCGGCGGGAACATGCTTTTCATCCTGAACTCGGAAGCCCGCTTCCCTTTGAAAGTGGTCAACAACCTGGGGGGCGTCTTTTTTTATGACGGTGGGAATGTGTACGCCAACATCAATTTGCGGCAACTTGTGGACGATTACACGAATACGGTCGGCTTCGGGATTCGTTACCGTACGCCGGTCGGGCCGGTTCGCTTCGATATCGGCTACCGTTTGACGAATGTGCCGGGGGTAAAGGCGACGCAGTATTTTGTTGCGCTGGGCCAATCCTTCTGAAGAAGGAAAGCGCTATGGCTGAGGAGCGATCCGTGAACTGGAAGAAAGCGCTTTTGTTAACGTTTGTGATTGTTGTCGGTGTGCTGGCGACGCTCGCCGGCGCCACATACTTTGTCGCGCATACAGAGGCTTTCAACAGGTTCGTGCTGGCGAAAGCCATCGAAAAAGCGGAGGCCGCCACCGGCGCGCCCGTTAGTATCAAACGCATGGATATCCATTGGAGAAAACTAGGCGTCGATTTCTACGATTTTGCGATCAACGGCACGGCCGGCGCAACAGCACCGCCTTTGTTTCGAGCGAACCACCTGGGCATTGGCCTGAAGATTGTTTCCGTCCTGAAGAGAAAAATCGACCTTTCGGACATCGTGTTGGATGAACCCGTGGTGGATTTGCAGATCGACGCGCATGGCGCCACCAACATCCCGAAGTCTCCTTCCCCCGCCGCGCCATCGAACCCCGTCGACACGGCGTTCAACATGGCGATCGGGCGTGTGCTCATCAATTCCGGACGGATCTACTATAACGACCGCCAGATACCTCTTTCTGCCGACCTCCGCGATTTTCAGGCGAATGTAAAATTCAGCGTTCTCGCCGGTCAATACCAGGGCTCGCTGGGTTACGATCACGGCCGCATCGTCGCTAAAGATTTCGATCCGGTCGAGCATGCCGCTCAATTGAAGTTTGCCGCCAGCCGCTCGCAACTGGATATCGACCCGATGTTGCTGACTGTGGGGAACTCTCACCTCACCGCGCATGCCACTCTTGTGAACTATGCGAATCCCGACATTAAAGGCACCTACGATGCGGTTTTATTGACTCAGGAAATTGCCCAAAAACTTAACAATCCATCCCTTCCGTACGGGCAGGTTGCGGTGGCCGGCTCGCTCCGCTATCGGAATATCCCCCAAGAATCCTTTCTTGAAGCTGCCTATATTGACGGGCGCATCAGCAGTTCGCTACTCAGCTTGCGCGCTGGTCAGGTTTCCGCGGATGCGAGATCGATCCGGGGGGCGTTTTCCTTGGAGAAAGGAAGCCTCCGCATTCAGGAGTTGGACGCGGAACTGCTGCAAGGGCATCTGAGTGCCCATGGCGAAGTGAGGAATCTGACGGGACAGTCTTCGACGCAGCTTGCCGCGAGTCTGAAAAGCATTTCTCTCGAGGCCGTCAGTCGCGCGCTTCCTCTGGGAAGCTACAATCGCTTGAATTTCACCGGTCGCGCAGATGCAAGCGTGGAAGCATCCTGGCCGGGAAGCGTTCACAATATCGTCGCGCACGCGCATGTCACCGCTTCCTCACCCGCGCATTCGCCCACGGGTAATGGCCGCATCCCGCTGAATGGCGTAGTCGATGTTCGCTACGATGCCAGCCGCGATTTCGCTTCCTTCGGGCAGTCTCACCTGCAGACTGGTACTACGCAAGTCTCGCTCAGCGGCACTTTGGGCAGGCAATCCAACTTGCTTGTGCAGTGTGGCACCAGCGATCTGCACGAAGTCGCCGCTTTGGTTTCTGAAATTGGCGTGGCGACTGCTAAACCTTCCCGCTCGGCCGCGGGCTCCAGGCCACTCGATATCCACGGCTCCGCTGTTTTCTCCGGGCAAGTCACCGGCTCGCCGAAGGACCCAAGGCTTCAAGGACAACTTTCCGCGAGCAACCTCCAGGCGGAAGGTGGCCGCTGGCGCTCATTTCACACAAACCTTACCGTCTCACCGTCGAATATCGCTTTGCAGAACGCCGCTCTGGTAAGCGCGCAGCAGGGACAAATCAATTTCAGCGGGGAGGCGGGATTGGATCATTGGTCGTTTAAACCGTCGAGCCCGCTATCGGCGGACATAAGGGCGATAAGCCTCGATGCCGCGGACGTGGAGCGCCTCGCACAACTGCACTACCCGATCACCGGCACTCTTTCGGGGAATGTCGCGCTTCGAGGCTCCGGGCAGAACATGGCTGGACACGGCACCGTGCGAGTCGTAAAGGCCTCCGCTTGGGACGAGCCGATCGAGACTCTGGCGATCGATCTTCGGGGGAACGGAAGTTCGCTCCAGTCGACGGCTCAGCTGCAAATCCCCGCCGGCAATATAGAGGCGAATCTCACTTTTTCGCCTCAAAGCGGAGAGTATCACGCGAGCGCGCACACTTCTGGCCTCAAGCTCGGAGAAGTCCATGCAGTGCAGGCGCGGGATTTGGGTATCGCCGGCGCCCTCAACTTGACCGCAAACGGTAGCGGCACCCTTCGGGATCCGCAACTCTCCGCTCATCTTCAGATCGCGCAGCTGCAAATTCGCGATCAATCGGTTTCCTATGCGGAAGCTCAATTGATGGTCGCGCAACAGCATGCAAATTTCACTCTGCAGTCGGTAATTGCTCAGGGAAAGATCGAAGCGAAGGGAGATGCCGAACTCGCCGGCCAATACAACAGCTCGGCTTCCATCGACATCCGGGAGCTTCCGATCGGCCCATTACTGGCCAGCTACCTTTCAGGAAGCCCGCCCGGATTGCAGGGCCGGACCGAAATTCACGCCCAATTGCAAGGGCCATTGAAAGATCCCTCACGGATCGAAGCGCATGTCGAGATTCCAACATTTAACATCGGCTATCCGTCCGCAAATTTAGCGCTGGTGCGCCCGCTGCGCCTTGATTATCGCGGTGGTGTCGCGACACTTCAACAGACCGAGTTCAAAGGAACCGGCACGGATTTAACGCTGCAAGGAGTGATTCCCATAAGGAGCACAAACACAGCGTTCAATATCACTGCCAACGGCGGTATCGATCTTTCTCTACTCCAGACCGTAACAAAAGGGCTGAAGAGCTCTGGGCGCATTGAATTGGCGCTCACAGGGCGGGGCAGCGATTTCACGCATCCCGCCTTGCAAGGACATCTGCGGATCGACAACGCGTATCTCTCCACCGAATCGGTGCCGGTAGGAATCGAGGGCGTCAACGGTGTACTGAATATTTCGGGCAATAGGATCGATATCGGGCAGCTTACGGGGACGGTTGGCGGCGGCAGTCTCTCGGCGCAGGGATACATGACATACGGTTCTCAGGCGAGTTTCAATCTCGGCCTCCAGGGTAGATCTATACGGGTGCGGTATCCCGAAGGACTTCGCTCGGTCGTGGACTGCAACCTGCAGCTGAATGGAAATGAGGCTGACTCCACTCTGAGCGGGCGCGTGGTGATTGATCGCCTATCGTTTACGCAGCAGTTCGACTTGGCGAATTTCGCCAGCCAATTTAACGGCACTTCTGTCGCACCAGCTTCGAGCGCTTTTCAACGGAGCATGAAAGTGAACGTGGCCATACAATCCGCCCGCGACGTGGATCTCGTAAGCAGCCAGCTGAGCATGCAAGGCGCCGCAAATCTAAACCTCACGGGAACCATGGCCAATCCGGTGATCCTCGGGCGCGTGAACCTTACCGGTGGAGACGTCTTCTTTCTGGGTAAGCGCTATGAGGTGCGCAATGGAACCATCGAATTCTCAAATCCCACGCATACAGAGCCTATAGTCAACCTCTACGTGGCCACCACTGTGGACCAGTACAACATTACCCTGAATTTCATCAAACCCGTCGAGCAGCTGAGAACTACCTACACATCCGACCCTCCGCTACCGCCATCGGACATCATTAATCTGCTGGCGCTCGGGCAGACAGCCGAGGAGTCGGCCCAGAGCACCACTCCGGCCAGCGTGGGTGCGGAATCGGTTATCGCGCAGGGAGTGGCCGGCCAGGTGAGCGGAAAGATTCAGAAGCTGGCCGGCATCTCCCAGCTTACGATCGACCCCATGGCAGGAAATAACCAGGTCAACCCCGGCGCACAGGTAGCCATCCAGCAGCGGGTCACGGGGAATATTCTGCTCACCTTCAGCACGGACGTGACGTCCACTCAGGCTACCACTGTTCAACTGCAGTACCGGACAAGCCGCCAGACATCCGTAACCGTACTGCGGGACCAGAATGGCGGATATGCCGTCGATTTGCGATTGCACAAGTCTTTCTGAAGAGCAAGAGAGTCGGCAATCTCAAAGTCGCAACACTCCACTCGAGTTAAAGCCCTTGCTGCGTGGCACAACTGTGGTTAGTCGAAGCCTCTGCACTGACCAGATTTCGCACTATCGGCCGGCAGTCATGCCTTGAACCGAGTACGGTTTTCTACAGAAAACACAGTATTGGACCGACCCGAGTGCGTGCATATGATTGGCGGCTACCGTAGCATGGTCGATCGTACGAAGAGGGCGTTCTGCCTGGGCAGGCGATGCGGATTCTGGTGGTCGGCGGTCAAGAAGTCGAGAGAAAGGGCATCTGCTCGGTTCTCGGGACAGATCCCCAACTAACCATTTCCGGGGAGGCCATGAACGGCCAGGAGGCCGTGGAAAAGGGGTCGTCGCTGCGCCCCGACATCGTGATTATCGACATTGGCACGCCTGACCTGAATAGCCTGGAAGCTGCCAGCGAGATCAAGCGCCTCGTTCCCGAAGCCGAAATCATGATCGTGGGGCCGGGCGAGGATCCGCAAATGGTCCGGCAGGCATTTCTCGCAGGCGCGCGCGACTATATATTAAAATCGAGCGTCACCACCGACCTACTCCCGGCTATCGCGAGGCTTACCCGCGACGAGCGTTTCCTTCAGGTTGCGGGCCTGGCTAATCGAAGCCAAAATCTGGATCCTCGGGAAATCCTTCAGAGAAGCTCTGCGCATGAGAACACTCTTCACGAGAGTGAAGAGCGGTTCCGCTGTGCCATGAATAGCACGGCGGAGGGGATCTACACCATCGATACGCAGGGGAAGGTCACCTACATCAATTCCGCGGCGGAGGCGATGTTCGGGTGGACTTCCGCCGAATTGCTGGGGAAAAAGATGCACGATGTCACGCACTACCAGCACCCGGACGGCACGCCTTTCCCCGCCGCCGAGTGCCCCGGTTTGCAGGTTCTTGAGAAAGGTATTCAACTCCGGGACCATAAAGACGTCTTTATCCGGAAAGACGGCACTTTCTTCCCGGTGGTGTTCAGTTCCTCGCCGTTAAAAAGCGATGGCAGGACCGTGGGTGTCGTGGTTTGCTTTCGCGACGACAGCACGCGCAGGCGGGCGGAAGAGGCGCTGCGGCAAGAACTGGAGGACTCCACCAGCAAGCTCCGGGAACTCTCGGGGAGGTTGCTGCAAATCCAGGATGAAGAACGGCGTCGCATTGCCCGCGAATTGCATGACGGAGTCGGGCAGCTGATTGTAGCGTTGAATCTCAACCTTTCGAAACTGAACGACGAAAAAGACAAGCTCGGCCCAACGGCGCGGCAGTCCCTCGACGAGAACACCAGGTTAACCGAGCAGGCTCTTCAAGAAATCCGTACGATGTCTCACCTTCTGCACCCGCCGCTGCTCGATGAAATGGGGCTGGAATCCGCGCTTCGCTGGTACTGCGAGGGATTTGCGGAGCGCAGCAATATCTCGGTGTCCATGGACCTCGCCTCGGGCTTCAGCGACGGGCTGCCGCGTGATCTGGCGCTGTCTCTTTTTCGAACCGTTCAGGAATTCCTCACAAATGTTCATCGTCACTCAGGAAGCTCGACCGCACAGGTGCGGATAAGCCGTTCCTCCCGCGAAATCACCCTCATAGTCCAGGATGAGGGCAAAGGCATCCCGCTTGAAACTCAGTCAAAGATTTCCTCGGGAACGAGCTTCGGCGTCGGGTTGCGCGGGATGCGCGAAAGGATCCGCCAGTTTGGAGGCCGAATGGACATTTGCTCTGACCCCGGCGGAACGCGAATCGTAGTGGTTCTGCCCGTCCCCAGCGAGCCTGAGGGCGGACAGGAAGAGTTCCAGACGGATGGCGATGCGACCGAGCAGACCTCCTTCACGAAGAGCGATCAGGATACGGCCACCATTCTCTTGATTGATGACGAAGCCGCAGGATTGTTGCCGCGAAAGCTGTTGCTCGAGTCCGCCGGGTACCGCGTGATCGCCGCGCACTCGGGCGCGCAGGGCCTTCAAATCTTCCGGTCCGAAAAGGTCGACGCCGTGATCCTGGATTACTGGATGTCTGGAATGAAGGGAACCGCCGTGGCGGCCGAGTTGAAGCGGATCAACCCGGCTGTTCCGGTCGTGGTTCTTTCGGGAATGTCGGATTTGCCGGGCGAAGCCTCTGGCATCGTGGATCAATGGATCGTTAAGGGAAGTTTCCGGGCAGAGCAGTTGCTCGATTCCATCGTGGCGCTGCTCGAGCGCCGGCCTGTCTGAGTGGTGATTCATTAGCTGCAAGCCGTTTCACGCGGGCTGTGGCGCGCGATCACTGGATGAATTTCCCGGACGCGCCGGCCCAGCCTGAGCTTCAAACCATTGGAGAACTCCGAATGCAACCCCATCGCCCCTGGATATGTTCGCGTAAAATTGCCGCCGTGTTCATTTTGTTGGGGGCCTTCGAATCCACCGCGCGGCCGCAGGCGAGCAACCCTTCGCAACAGCAACTGAAACAGCTCGACTTGCAACAACTCGGGGACGTTGAGGTAACCACGAAATCCAAGGCGCCGGAACAAGTCTGGAAGACCGCGGCTGCGGTCTACGTGATCACCCAGGACGACATCCGCCGTTCAGGCGCAACCAGCATACCCGAGGCGCTCCGGCTCGCGCCCGGAGTAGAAGTCGAGCGCATCGACGGCGATAAGTGGTCCATCGGAATCCGCGGCTTTGACAGCCGCCTGAACCGCTCCGTGCTGGTGCTCATCGACGGTCGCAGCGTCTACACCACCCTGATTGCGGGCACTTACTGGGAGGTGCAGGACACCCTGATGGAAGATATCGACCGGATCGAAGTGATCCGCGGCCCAGGCGGCACGGTGTGGGGGCCCAATGCAGTGCAGGGCGTGATCAACATCATCACTAAGAGCAGCAAGGATACTCAAGGAGCGTTGGTAAGCACCGGCGGCGGCAACGAAGAACAAGGATTTCTGGCCGCTCGCTACGGCGGGGGCGATCCGAATGGCCTCAGCTATCGCTTCTATGCGAAGGCATTCAATCGCAGCCCGGAGATTCACTCGGATTTCAACAGGTATGACCGGTGGCGCTCAATGCAAGGCGGCTTCCGGGCCGATTGGAAGAAAAACGAGCGCGATTCCTTCACGCTGCAAGGCGACCTGTATGATCAGCGCGCCGGTGAGACCGTACAGGCTGTGAATTACGCGCCTCCCTTTTTGCAAATCCTGACGGGGAATGCGGTTCTTTCGGGCGGAAACATTCTGGGCCGCTGGACGAGAACGTTTCGCGATGGGGAAGATATCCAGCTGCAGATCTATTACGATCGAACCAATCGCTATGAACCAAACTTCGACGACATTCGCAACACGGTCGATGTCGATTATCTGGAACGCTCCTACCTGGGATCGCGCAACCACCTCTCCTATGGCCTGGGCGCCCGGGCGAGCCACGGGCACGAGCCGGCAGTCACCACGGGCCTCTATTTTCAGCCGAACTCGCGAACCGATGAGCTCTATTCCGCTTTTATCCAGGACGACATGACGCTCGTGCCCAACCGCTTGACCTTCGAGGTGGGCACAAAACTCCTGCTCACCAATTACACCGGCGTCGAACCGGAACCGAGCGCCCGCTTCCTCTGGACCCCTACCGACACCCAAACCTTTTGGACAGCCTTCACCCGGGCCGTGCGGACGCCGTCGGACGGCGAGGACGACTTTTTTCTCTCGGGATACATCGGAACTTCGGCCACCGGATTGCCGTTCTTCGCGCGCTTCAACGCCAATCGTAACTTCCAGTCGGAAAAACTCGATAGTTACGAAGCGGGGTATCGCAGATTACTGGGCCGTAATGTCTACTTCGATCTGGCGGGATTCTTTAACCAGTACTCCGATTTGTTCAGCGAGGATATCACCGGCTCGCCCTTCGTAGAGACTGCCCCTCATCCGACGCACATCCTGCTTCCGGCGGAGTTCGGAAACGGCCTGGACGGAACATCGGCAGGCGCGGAAATCGCCCCGGAATGGAAGCCGACCTCCTTCTGGCGGCTCCGTGGATCGTATTCCTTCCTGCATATGTCGATTAGAAGAGGACCGAACTCGCTCGATATCGGGAGCGCGCCGGCCACCGACGGGGAAAGCCCGCAACATCAGATCCTGCTGCAATCGTCGTTCGATTTACCGAAGCGCGTTACGTTCGATTTCGACTACCGGTATGTGAGCAACTTGGCGGGGATCTCGATACCGGCTTATTCCACCGCCGACGCCCGCCTCGCATGGACCTTCTGGAACCACTGGGAACTCTCGGCCGTCGGCCGCAATCTCTTGCAGCCCGGTCACTTTGAGTTCGCCAGCGATCCGGGCCCCAACGTCGCGATCAAGAGAAGTTTTTACGGGAAGCTGGTCTGGATAAGCAAGGAAAACTGACGCAAGTGACGCCTGCTCCCGGCTTCGTTGGTTTCCGTTTCGCCCGCCGAAATCGCCTCCTTCGGCGGCGACTGGCATTGCTCGCGGCGATATTTCTAGTATCCCTAAACCTTTGTCCCCCTGATAACGCTCAACAGTCCAAGCCAGAGGAATACCAGGTAAAGGCCGTCTATCTTTACAACTTCGGAAGATTTGTCGTGTGGCCCGGCGCAGCCACAGCAGCTCAGGGAACCTTCGATGTGTGCGTGATGGGACGCGATCCGTTCGGAAGCGCCCTGGACGCCACGCTTGCCGGTGAAACAATCAACAACCGGAAGCTCGCTGCGCGGCGCATCGCCATCCCGCGCGAGGCAACCAACTGCCAGATTCTATTTATCAGCTCGTCAGAGGCGCCCCGGATCAAGGAGATCCTCGCAGCGGTGGGGAGCTCCGCCGTCCTCACCGTCAGCGACATGCCCGCTTTCACGAGCAACGGCGGCATGATCCAATTCGTTCTCAAGGAAAACAAAGTTCGCTTTGAGGTGAATCTCACAGCGGCCGAAAAAGCCGGGCTGACGTTGAGTTCGCAATTATTGAAGGTCGCCACCGACATCCGAAAAGAGCCGCCCGGCACGAGCGGACATCCATGAGTACGCTTCGCGATTCGCTTTCTAAAAAGCTGACCGCCATGAATCTGCTGGTAAGCGGCGGCGCGCTGATTCTGGCGTCAACTGCGTTTTTTGCCTACGACGTGATTACCTTCCGGGCCAACCTGATCAACAACACGTCGACCCAGGCGCAGATCATCGGCTCCAACGCGGTTTCGCCGTTGATCTTCAACGATCCCAAGTCAGCCGAGAGCACACTATCCGCGCTGCGCGCATCTCCGCACATCATCTATGCCGGCATCTATACCCCGAAGGGCAGGCTATTCGCGGTTTACTCGCGCCAGCCGGATGTTTCTACGGTCGATCTGCCCGCGTTCGCGCACGGTCAAGACTCCAGCTATGCCTTTAGACGCGGAGAATTCGGTTTGGTGCACACCATTGTCTTTCAGGGAAAGCCCGCCGGCCTCGTTTACATCCGATCCGACCTGGGCGCGCTGTATGACCGGCTCAGAAGCTACACCATCATCCTGCTCGTGATTCTTGTCGCCTCACTGGTCGCTGCCCTGGCCCTTTCCCGGATTCTGCAGCGGGTGGTCTCGCAGCCGATTCTTCGCCTGGCGGAGACGGCGCGGCACGTATCGCGGGACAAGGATTATTCGGTGCGCGCGCAAGCGACCGGCGACCGCGACGAGGTGGCGCTTCTCGTGGATGCCTTCAATGGAATGCTCGTGGAGATTCACAAGCGCGATCAGGCGTTGCAGGAGAGCGAGCAGCAATTCAGGACTCTGGCCGACTCCATCCCACAACTGGCCTGGATGGCGGGGCCCGAGGGCGGTCTCTTCTGGTACAACCATCGCTGGTACGAATACACGGGAACCTCCGCTGAAGAAATGGCCGGTTGGGGCTGGCAATCGGTGCATGCCCCGGAAACACTTCAGGAGGTTCTGAGTAAATGGCGAGCGTCGCTTGCGACCGGCCAGCCATTTGAAATGATTTTTCCCCTCCGCGGCGCGGATGGTACGTTCCGTCAATTTCTGACGCTGGCGATGCCGGTACGGGATGCGGAAGGCAAAGTCGTGCGATGGTTTGGAACCAATACGGACATTACGGAACGGCGCCGCTCCGAGGAAGCCCTGCGGCAAACGGAAAAGTTGGCCGCCACGGGCAGGCTGGCCGCGAGCATCGCGCATGAAATCAATAACCCTTTGGAGGCAGTCACGAATCTGGTTTATCTCGCACGCAGACAGCCCCTGAATGTGGAAAAATATTTGAAGCTGGCGGACCAGGAGCTCGACCGGATCGCACAAATCACGAAGAATACTCTGGGCTTCTATCGCGACAGTACGTCTCCGGCGGAAGTGGACATTTCGACGACTCTTGAAGAAGTGTTGTCCCTCTATGCGAGGAAGATTCAATTCAAGCGAATTACGCTGCGGCCCGAATATGGCAACGGACTCAAGGTGGTGGGATACCCCGGCGAGATACGGCAGATTTTTGCCAATCTGATTGCCAACGCCATCGAAGCGCTTTCTGACGAAGGCTGTCTCGCGATTCGGGCGTCGAAAGCCTGCATGCTGAACGGCGACGGGCCGCCGGCCGTGCGCGTCACTTTTCTGGACAATGGGAGCGGTATCGCTCCCGCGCACCGGAAGAAAATCTTTGAGCCTTTCTATACCACAAAAAAAGATGTGGGCACGGGGCTGGGGCTGTGGCTGACTCAGAATCTGGTGGCGAAGCATCAGGGCTCGCTGCACGTTCGGAGCAGCGTTCAGCCGGGACGCACCTGGACGGCATTCTCTGTGTTCTTGCCGGAGCGGCCTCCGAAGAACTAAACTCTAGTCACCGTAAATAAACCGTCGCGAGGACTGATGATCGTAAACTGGCAAGCTGCAAGTGCTCCCCTCTGGCCCACTTTCGGAGATCCAAAGTGGCTCCCAAACGGCGCAAAGCACAATCCGGATGAACAGGGATTCGTCGATGAAACGCAAAATCAGCGGATCATCGTAATTGACGACGAAGTGTTGATCGCCGAGACAGTCGCCGAAATCTTGAATGATCAAGGTTTTGAGGCCACGCCGGTATCCGACGGGGCAGCCGCCATTGAGCTCGCGAAGACCTTGCGTCCCGATATCGTGCTGAGCGATGTGATCATGCCGGGACTCAATGGAATTGAAACGGGAATCAGGATCCGGGAAATCGTTCCGGACTGCCGGCTCATCCTGTTTTCAGGGCAGGCAGCCACGGTCGATTTGCTGGCACAGGCCCGCCAGCAGGGCCACCGCTTCGACATCCTCGCCAAGCCGATAAAGCCTGAACAGTTGATCGCCGTGATTCGGTCCAGTTCTGGCTATCCCTCATAAAACGCCTTGTATCGTGATAGAGCAGAAAGCTTGGAGGCAGGGAGAGTCTTATTACCTCGCTTTCTTAGTGCCGTGAATCACAGACGACCGGGTTCAGTGAGTCATTCCATAGATGACGTAGTTGATGCCGATGCGATATGCGAGCGACGCAGCGCGTTCGGGATATTGCGGACTGTCGGCCCATTCCCATGCGTCACCGACATCGGAATTGTGACAGATGGCGACCACGATGCGACCTTTGTCGTCGCGAATGGCACGCCATACAGGAACGGCGCTATCCGGGGTGTACGAGCGCCGTCCCCAGATATAGCGCGTCCCAGGGATTTGAACGCGGTCGTCCAAGTCGTAAACGACATGGAAGATTTCGTCCAGGCTTTCTAAGTTTTCAATGGGGCGGTCAGGGAAAACCATGCGCATTCCGGCGAGAAAGGTCTGCCACTCAGTGTCGCCGTGCGAATCATCAACCATCAAGAAACCGCCCCGAAGCAGGTAGTCCCGCAGGCGGTCAGCTTGTTTCTCCGAGAGATGCCAGGCGCCGGCGTCCTCGACGTAGAGCCAGGGCCATTCGTACATTTCGTCGTTGTCCGCATCGATCCGATGCTCGGTGGAGCGCGCCTGTACCCGTGTTAAACGGCGCACGCCCACGACAAACTGGCGGTCGGATTTCGGGTAGTCCGCTGCCCATCGCCGAAAACGGAACTGCCCGAACTGATAGTCGAGATCGTAACGAAAACGGGCAAAAGTCCATTCGGCCTTTTCGTGAGGATTTTCGGGAGGGAATCGCTCGCCGTCCATGTCAATGATGCCGTTGCTCTCTTTAAAGGCTTGTGCAGTTACAAAAACAGGCAAGGCCAGAAAGACAAGTGGGAGGAACTTCACAAAATGATGCAGCCAACGAAAACGCTGGCCGAACTTGTTCTCCCCTTCCACAAGAGCAAGTTAACATGGCAGGTACAGGGATTTCAGTTCGGAATATTCCGGTGGTTCGCTGCGCGTGCAAGTTCTTAAACGCGGCTCAGCATTCAAATAGATTGCTTGTTTTCAGAAACTGGATTATATGCATCGTGAGTGGGACGCATCGTTGTGCCCTAAAGCGGCGGGAATTAAGGCGCGTTCCAACGCTAGGCTTGGCGCTAACCGCGGTTGGTTCTGACAAGGCCGCTCCGTTCGGTGGCTTATTTTTGTGGACTTCAAGGTGGGCAACAGATTTAGAATTCCAAGGCGATCCGGAGATGACATTTGGCCGTTCCCGAGATTCTTCATACGATTGAAAAAACAGCCCTCAGTACGTGGCTTCGTGAATCGCCTTCGTTTTTTGGCTTCTATTTCTTCCTGACGCTACACACCATCGGAATGGCATTGTTGGTCGGCGGGAATGCGGTGATTGATTTGCGTATTCTTGGCGCTGCCCCGTCGATTCCCCTTAAGCCGCTCAGGGGTCTCTTTAGCATTATGTGGGCCGGGCTTGCCACGAGTGTGACGACGGGAGTACTGCTCTTGCTCGCCTACCCGACCAAGGAACTTACGAATCCTGACTTTTACGCGAAGTTGACGTTTATTACGCTGGGCGTGATCATCATGCGAAAGGTCGACATTCGGGTTTTCGGAGACTCCAGCCTGGACGAATTGGCGATGATCGCGAAGGGGAAGGTATTGGCGAGGTGGTCGCTATTCTTTTGGATCGGAGTTGTCACATTGGGGCGGCTCCTGCCGGACACAGCCATATATGGCACCTTCGGCCATCCCGCCGGTGGCTAGCTCCCCCGCGAAAAGACTCTGTTGAGTTTTAGTCGCGCAGGGCTTACCGGACCTGAGACAGCATCCTGGAAAGATTTGGGGGAGTAACTGATGAATTTTTCGCACCTGCACTTGCTGCTAAACCACTTCCCCGTCATTGGAACTATTGTCGGTCTCGGCCTGTTCCTTGTTTCTTTCGCCGGGAAAAACGAGGACCTGCGGCGAAGCAGCTACCTCATTTTCGCAGGCGTTGCGCTTTTGACCATTCCCACCTTCTTGAGCGGCTACGGCGCCATGCTGATGATCCAAGGGCCGGGCGTCTCCGATGCTTTGGTTCAACGGCACCAGGGATCGGCGATGCTGTCGTTCTGGTTTATGGAAGCAACCGCTGCTTTCTCTCTAATCGCATTGTGGCACTCACGGCTGAGTTCCCGTCCTGGAAATTGGAATGTCGCCGCCATCCTGCTGTTTTCGCTCGTGACGGCAGGTCTTATGGCGAGAACCGGCAACACAGGTGGTGATATTCGGCATCCGGAAGTTCGGGGCGGACAGGAACTGTCAGCGAATGGGAAAGTAACCGAAGGTCCTGTGGGCTCTCTACTGTACGCGATCGAGCCTACACCGGACAAGTTTATGCAAGCCGTGGTCTTCAGCAAATGGTGGTGGACTTTTATGATGATCATGCACTTCTTGGGGCTGATCCTGATCATCGGGACGGTGGGACTTTTCGACATACGCATCATGGGATTTTTAAAGCGACTTCCGATTGGCCCCCTCCACCAGCTTCTTCCCTGGGGAATTGCCGGACTGGGCGTCAATATTTTGACGGGTATGCTGGGCTTCATCGGCCAGCCTACCAATTACATTTACAAAGGAGTTTTTTGGTTCAAGATGCTGTCCCTGATGCTGCTTGGGGTGAATGCGGCGGCGTTTTACATGACCGGCATTTTTGAAGGAGTTGAGCGTGTGGGACCCGGAGAAGACGCGCCGGTCGCCGCCAAGCTCGTCGCGGCGAGTTCCTTGCTCCTTTGGTTCGCCGTGATCACTTTCGGGCGCTACATCCAGTTTTCGCTTGATACGCTAGGGGCGGCTGGCAACTAAGTTGCCAGGGATCCTGGCAAACAGAGTTTGACTTCACCTAACTGGTATTGTAGAAATTGGATCAAATAAGTGGGATGAGTAGCGGAATTAAGATAAACAGACTTCAGGATTCACGGAAGCTGCTCACGAGTTAAATATGAGAATCCGTCACTTGTGTTCCTTCGTAGTTCTGTTTACGTCAGTCGCCATTTCCGCGCAGCTGCATGCGCAGTCCCCTCAAAGCACTCCCAGCCCCGAGAAGCCGAGCGCAACAGCGAATCTGCCGTTTGATCCCCATGACTTCAGTGGAAATTGGATTGGCGACTCTCAAAATCCCAAGATTGGCCGACGAAACTGGGCTAGCTACGACCAAAAATTACCGGAACCTCCTCTGACGGATTGGGCAAAGAAAAACCTGCTGATGAAATCGATCTCGCACGACCCCATGCCGGGCGGAAAGACCCTGCCAGGATGGGATCGCCCGGGACACCTTTGCCCGATGAACCAGGATCCGTGTTATGCCACGGACCCAAACGGAGTCACCGCTAACGACCCCGAGGGCGAATATCCCGGCAAAGACTGCGAACCTCTGGCTGCGCCGGCCATGTATGACTATCCCAGTTTAGGCATGTTGACGTTTTTTATGAGTCCTGAGCGAATCGTTCAGCTGAACAATTATCATCGCGAATGGCGCATCTTCTGGCTCGATCGCGAGCATCCCAAAGAAATCGACCCCACATTTGAGGGAGATTCGACGGCCCATTGGGAGGGAGACACGCTGGTCGTCGATACGATCGGTTTCAACGGAAGGACCCAGATCACTCAGAGCCTTGGCCAATGGAAGAGCGACGCCTTCCATCTTGTCGAGCGCTACACGCGTGTGGACCATGACCACATGGTGCTGGATATGACGTATTACGATCCGAAAGCGTGGGGCGACAAGTCCTGGCCTGGCTTCAAGAGGTATTACCACCTGGTGCCCATTGAGAAGGTGCATGACAACACTTACAAGTTTGACCAATATACGGAATGGATCTGCAGTCCCGAGGACAACAAGAATTTTGATAAGAGGGTAACCGAATATTACAAGAAGTGAGCGGAAGCAATCCCGGGAGGGTCAGCAGTGATGTCTATTAAGAGGAACGGTCTGTTGGCCGGATTCATTGGCCTGGTGCTGGTCTCCACGCCGGCACTGGCGCATCACGGGTACGCCGCGTATGACATGACCACGACGTTGTCGGTGAAAGCAACGATCGTAAGCCTGTTGATGGAAAATCCTCACTCATCCATTGCCTTTGACGTGAAAGATGCCAACGGAAATGTCGAACATTGGTTTTCCGAAAGTGGGAACCCGCGTAACATGAGGGCGGATGGTTTCACTCCGGACAGCGTCAAGGCGGGCGATCAGGTCACGATTTATTATCACCCGTCAAAGAACGGAGCGCACGTAGTCGTCTTGACGCGGGTGGAATTTCCTGACGGTCGAGTACTTCCCCAGCACGACCGGGGACAGAATAATCAAGATCAGTAGTTTTGGAATTGCGAGACGGGTCCGTCGTCGCACCCCGAAAATGTCATGGGTAAGTTCTAGGCCCCGATTCTAAGAATCTTAGCCGCGTTTTCCCCGAGAATCGATCTCTTGTCGCCAGTGCTCAGTCCCGAGTTCAGCGCGAAATCAGCCTGGAGGTCTTCGCCAAAGAGCGGCTGAGGATCGTACTGATTCCCCGCCAAATCACGCTGAAAGGGCTCGCCGGCCGATACCGGCTCATTCACGGATGCCGGAAAATCTGTCCCATACACCACGTGGTTGGCCCCAACCTCGGCTACGAGGTGCCTCAGACCCTCTGAGCTGTACACCACCGTGTCGCAATAGATTTGTTCTTTGAAATATTCACCGGGCAATTTTTTGACCGG
>Ga0302324_100009209_pt1 | contig 20698 bp, 10 predicted proteins | sample Palsa_T0_1_FD_201949 | JGI IMG/M metagenome (GOLD analysis project Ga0302324, IMG submission 201949) | Peat permafrost microbial communities from Stordalen Mire near Abisko, Sweden - Palsa_T0_1 | ecosystem: Environmental > Terrestrial > Soil > Palsa > Peat permafrost | place: Sweden: Abisko...
TTCGAGGTCGCCACTGGAAAGGAACTTCCGGACCGCGTGCCGCGGGTCAACTTCGCTACCGCAGGAGGCAGCATTGCCTGGAAGGCCGACGACTCCGGCTTTTATTACACCCGCTATCCACAAGGCGACGAACGGCCGGCGGAGGATGCGGATTTCTATCAGCAGGTGTACTTTCACAAGTTGGGCACCGACCCGCACAACGACACGTACATCATCGGCAAGGATTTCCCCCGGATCGCAGAGATCCAATTGCGCACTAGCGACGATGGCCAATGGCTGGTGGCAACGGTCTCTAATGGAGACGGCGGTCAGTTTGCCCACTACTTGATGGATGCGGCCGGACACTGGACGCAGATTACACATTTCGAAGACGAGATCGTTTCCGCCAAATTGGCACCCGATGACAGTCTTTATCTGCTCTCCCGCAAGCACGCTCCGCGGGGAAAGATTTTGCGTCTGCCGCTCTCGCACATCGCGACGGCAAAAAACGACCGGAGGAGAATTGACCTGTCACAGGCGAGGGTCATCGTTGCGCAAAGCTCCGGCTCCGGCGCTGACGAGAATGCGCGCGCCTCGATTGAGAGCTTTGTACCCGCTCGAGGACGGCTCTATGTCGTCGACATCATGGGCGGTCCGTCCCGGGTTCGCGTATTCGATCTGCAAGGCCACGCGCTGGCGGAGCCTTCGCTGCCACCAATCTCGGCGGTTGACGATGTGGTCTCGATTGGCGCGGACAACATGTTGTTCCTGGTTGGCAACTATCTTCAACCCTCCGCGTGGTATCGCTTTGATGCGGCCAGCGGAAAATCCGACCGCACAGCTCTCTCGCAGGTTGCCCCCTACAACTTCGACGACGCCGAGGTGGTTCGCGAATTCGCTGTTTCCCAGGATGGCACGCGCGTGCCGCTCAGCATCATCCGTCGGAAGGACTCGAAGCTTGGTGGGAGCAATCCGACGTTGCTCTACGGTTACGGCGGCTACGGCGTCAACGAGACGCCTAACTTCGCCGGTTCGATGGCCCGTGTATGGCTCGACCAGGGCGGCGTGTACGTGGTGGCAAACCTCCGCGGCGGTGGAGAGTACGGTCAGGATTGGCACAAAGCGGGCAACCTTACCCACAAACAAAATGTTTTCGATGATTTCATTGCCTGCGCGCAACACCTGATCGACCGGAAATACACATCGCCGGCTCACCTCGCCATCCTCGGAGGAAGCAATGGCGGACTGTTGATGGGGGCCGCGCTCACCGAACGTCCCGACCTGTTTCGCGCGGTCGTCTCTTTTGTCGGAATCTACGACATGCTGCGGGTTGAACTCGACCCTAACGGTGAATTCAACACGACGGAGTTCGGTACGGTGAAAAATCGCGAACAGTTCGAGGCGCTTTACGCCTACTCGCCCTATCACCATGTCAAGGACGGGACGACATATCCGTCAATTCTTTTTCTGACGGGCGAAAATGACCATCGTGTCAATCCCCTGCACTCGCGCAAAATGACGGCTCGATTGCAGGCGGCGAGCGGTTCGGACCGGCCCATATTTCTCCGCACCTCAGCGAGTTCCGGCCACGGGATCGGCACCGCTCTTGATGAACGGATCGAGGAGTCAGCGGATGCGCTCAGTTTTCTGTTTGCACAGTTGGGAGTCAAGTACGCGCCCGCAGGCAAGTCACAGTGACCCTGGGGTCATAGAACCGCCAGCCACCCACAAGCCGTGTCTCGTTCGACACGCATCCAAATCGTTGTGGCCGCCGCCTGGTGATTTAGAATCAACCTGCGACGCATCTTAGCCCCAAAGCTTGTTTTGGACTGAGAATTGCCCCTGGAAGTGAATACACTGCGAACTTGCCGGCCATTCGCGATGACCATTAACGATGCCCATTAAGCTGAGAATTCCGACAGCTCGACGCCGCGGTCAAAGCGCGAATGGTCGCGGTGGCAGCCGGAGCAAGGGGTTGCTCCCGCGGGATACAATCGTTCGCTTTGCCCTGTTGGGTTTCCTTTCTGCAGCGCTCCTCGTGGTGGGCTTTTTTACTTACTGGTATGTCAAGTACGACCGGATCATTGAGCAGCGTTTTCGCGGTGCGGTCTTTGCCAGTTCAGCCAAGATCTTCGCGGCTCCGCCGGTGGTGAGAGTCGGATCGAAAGCGACGCCCGCCGGCATTGCGGCTGAGTTACGTCACGCCGGCTATTCGGACAAGGAGGGCGAATCGCCGCTCGGCAGCTATCGTCTGCGCCCCGGATCGATTGACGTTCTGCCCGGCCCCGAGTCCTATCACAGTCCGGAACCAGCCACTATAACGGTCGTGCAGGGAGAGGTTTCGAGCATCAACAGCCGCTCTGCTGGAGCACTGGAAGCCTATGAGCTGGAGCCCCAGATGCTGACTTCGCTGTTCAACGCCGGGGAGCGCTCCAAGCGGCAACTCGTGAAGTATGACGAGATTCCGAAGATCATGGTGGAAGCGGTCACGTCCATCGAAGACCGCCGCTTTTTCCAGCACAACGGCGTGAATTTCATGCGCCTCGCCGAAGCCGCCTGGATCGACTTCACGCGTCAGCGCCATCAGCAGGGCGGTTCGACCATAACCATGCAACTCTCGCGGGCGTTTTTTCTCAGCCCGGAGAAGACCTTCAAACGCAAGCTGATCGAAATGCTGATCGCAGTGGAGCTGGAGCAGAAATTTTCCAAGCAGCAGATTTTCGAGTTCTACGCGAACCGTGTCGATCTCGGACAGCGCGGATCATTCACCATCTCGGGCTTCGCCGAGGGCTCGCGCTCATATTTCAATAAGGATCTGAAAGACATCACCCTGCCCGAAGCCTCGCTGCTTGCGGGCCTGATCCAGGCGCCTAGCTTTCTTTCGCCCTATCGCCATCCCGAGCGCGCTCTGGAACGGCGCAACACCGTGATTGAATCGATGGTTGAAACCGGCGCGATAACGCGCGAACAGGCCGACAAAGCCAAGCAGGTCCCGCTCAAACTAGCGCCGCCCAACGTGGAGGCGAGCGATGCGCCCTACTTCGTGGATATGGTGCGCGACACGATCGTCAACCGATTGAACGAGCACGAGGTCAACGATCAGGAATACCGTATTTACACGACGCTCGATCCCGATCTGCAGCGGGCGGCTGCGCAAGCGGTGGAAACCGGCATCAAGCTGGTGGACGATCAGGTCACCAAGATGCGCACCCACAAGACCAAGGTCGGCAAGAACAAGTTTGAAACCACGGTGACGCCCGGTCCCGATCCACAGGTGGCGCTGGTCGCCATGGATCCACACACCGGCGAGATCAAAGCGCTGGTCGGCGGGCGCAACTACGGCACCAGCCAACTGAACCATGCGCTCGCCAAGCGTCCGACCGGCTCCATCTTCAAACCATTTGTGTATGCAGCCGCCATGAACACTGCCCTGGACGGCTCAACCACCGTGATCACTCCGGCGTCGATAGTTTCCGATCAGCCTTCGACGTTTTCCTATGGCGACCAGATCTATGAGCCGCGCAATTACAAAGAGGAGTACCACGGCGATGTGACGCTGCGCTATGCGCTGGCACTATCGCTCAACAACGCGACCGTGAAATTAGCGGAAGAGGTGGGTTATGACAAAGTGGCGGAACTTGCCCGCTCGGCTGGCATCGCCTCGGTCAAAGCTACGCCTGCGATGGCGCTCGGCGCCTACGATGCAACCCCCGTCGACATGACGGCCGCCTACACCAGTTTTGCGAACGGCGGCCTGCGGCTTTCACCCGTTTTCGTGAGTTCGGTGCGCAATTCGAAGGGTGACGTCGTACTCAACTTTAGCTCAGAAAAGAATCAGGTGCTCGATCCACGCGTCGCCTTCGTCATGACCAACATGCTGGAAGGCGTCATGAATTTCGGCACCGCTGCCGGAGTGCGCACTCGCGGATTCACCGCCCCGGCGGCAGGTAAGACGGGTAGTTCGCACGATGGCTGGTTCGCCGGCTACACCGGCAATCTGCTCTGCATCGTTTGGGTGGGATACGACGATTACAGCGATCTTCGACTGAGCGGTGCTCAGACTGCGGCTCCGATTTGGGCCGAGTTCATGAAGAAAGCGGTCGCGCTGCCGGAGTATTCGGATGTGAAGCCCTTCGCCCAGCCCGAAGGGGTGGTCGACGTGCAGCTCGACAAAATCACCAATCGCCTGGCGACGCCTGCCTGTCCTGACGACTACACGATTGCCTTCGTGGCTGGTACAGAGCCGCACGATACCTGCGACCAGACCAATGCCGGGGTGCAGGGATTCTTTTCACGCATCTTTGGCGGAAACTCGGAGAAGGCGCTCCCACCGCCAACCACCAATGGAGGCGCGAATGGGAACCAACCGGCAGCCTCCGGTGTCCAATCTGAAGAAGAGGGAAAGAAAAAGAAAGGCTTTTTCGGCAAAATTGTCGGCGTATTCAAGGGGGATGGTGGCAACAAGAATGACAATAACCCTCCCGCGGCGTCTAAAAATGGGGATGGCGCCACGCCGCAACAGTAGTACAATCATTTTGGTTCGATAGCAGTTCCTTGGCCTGATAGCAATTCTTAGGATACGGTTTCGTGGGGGGAATCGCCCCGCTTCGGGGCACCCGGTTTTGCGGTCTTAAACTTGCAAGCGACCTGACAAAAGGGCGCTGAAACGCCGCAAAACTCTGAAGTTTTGTAGGTTAGGCCCGGGGTGGGATATGTTTTCCTGTATCCGCGTCAGTTTGCTGTCGCTTCTTGCTTCTCTTCTCGTCGCTTCTTTTCTAACTCTCCCATTGCAGGCGCAGAATTCCGAACAGGTGGAGGTCGGACCGCCGCCTGTGCACCGCGCCGAGCCACCCGCTCCTGGTGCAACGCTCGGGGAGCTCGAACAACGGGGCGACGAACTGAAACAGGAAAAGAACTTTCTCGATTCCATCGACTACTACCAGGCGGCTTTGAAAGTCGATCCTGGAAACGCTTCTGTGCTCAATAAGATCGGAATCTGCCAACTCCTGATGCAGCGTTACAAAGAAGCCAGAAAGAACTTCGAACGCGCTATCAAGGCTGATCATAACCACTCCGATGCCTACAACAATCTCGGCGTCACGTATTACGCGAACCATAACTACGGTGGGGCGATCCGGCAGTACCAGAAAGCCATTGCACTGAAGAACGATGCCGCGTCCTATTACAGCAACCTGGGCACCGCCTATTTCAACAAGAAAGAGTTTGACAGGGCGATTCAGAGCTACACCAAGGCGGTGCAACTTGATCCCGACATCTTCGGACGCAGTTCCCACGCCGGCGTTCAGGCGAAGCTTGCCTCTCCTGAAGACCAGGCGCACTACGACTACGTACTGGCTAAGCTATACGCCCGGACCGGCGTGCCCGACCTGTCGTTGCACTATCTGAAAAAAGCAAAAGAAGAGGGCTACAGGGATATCAACGATGTGTACAAAGACAACGAGTTCGGCGCGCTTCGCAAAGACCCGCGCTTCACGGAACTGATGGCTGCGAAAACGACCATCATTTCCGATTAGCTTTCCTGTCACCCATTGCGGAGTGATGGGTTTCCGGAGGGATGGGCGGATGTTTCCCGGCGCGGTGCAGCCAACCAGTATAAACTCGCGTTTCGTCCAGTCGACCGTATAAGTAGCTGCTGCCTAACAGTTTAGAAAAAACTCCGTGGAACGAAAAAATAAAACCGAAACTTTTCAACCGAAGCCGGGTTTTCAGGATCAACCCTCCTGAAAGCAACAGGGTGAGTAGGGAGACCAAGAACCCGCCGGTTGCTAACCCGAGCACGCCCCAAGCCAGCAACCGGCGGGTGATTTGAACCACCCAACTCGCGACCCGGCTGTCAGCCTTTCGCTGTCCGCTCTCCCGAGCAACTGGTTTTGGCGAACCGTGCAAGCGCAAATTGCGAACGACGAACCTCTCAGCTTTTCAGCGAGATATATTCCTCGACCACCCGCTTCCATTTCCCCTGCGCTTTCAGAATATATTCAACGGCGTCGCGCGCAGCGCCATCGCCACCAGCGTGCGCAGTCGTCCAGTGGGCCTCGGCTTTGACCTCAGGACGAGCATTCTTCACGGCAATCGCCAATCCACAGGAGCGCATTGCCGGCAGATCAATGACGTCATCGCCTACGAAGGCGGCTTCAGCGGCCGTGATCCCGTCCTTTTCAAGAATCTGCCGAAACACCTCTGCTTTGTCCTGAATCCCTTGGTAGACGTGCTCCATCTTCAAATCCCGCGTCCGGAGTGCCACGGTTTCGGAGACGCGCTTGGTGATGACTCCGGTTTTGATTCCCGCCATCCGGGCCAGCATAATCGCCGTACCGTCGTGAGCGTGGAAGCCCTTGGCCTCGATCAAGTTGACGCTGTGGAAGCCGGTGCCCGCCGGCGCCGTGACGTCGCTCTCGGATGGCGCGGCAACGCCCGGTTGCGCGCCCACCTTTGATACCGCTGGCGCAGGAAAGATCCAGATTTTGCCATCGGTAAGAACACCGTCAACGTCGAAAAGAACAAGCTTAATTTTGCGGGCGCGGGCGGCGGCAGATGGTGTAGGCATCGCCCGCGATTCTAGCATTTGGGCCGATCCAGCTCATGTGGGGACGGGCGACTCGCCCGTCCAGCGGAGTGAAGCTCGGTTGCCGTCGAGTGCGCGCACTCATTTGCAGTTCGTATTCTTGTCCGCCGCCCACCGCCGCGGCTGGGCCATTCTCACCACCGACCCGGATTTTCAGAACTATGCGAAGGTGCTGCCGATGCGGCTGCATCCAACCTCGAGCGACCGCTAGACCGATTGAGCAACCATGAAATCGGCGGCTTCAATACCCCGCCCATCAACCGTATCGCGATAGGCAGAAGTTAGGGTGATAGGTGGAGGCTGCGCTCACCGGGGAAGTGTCAAGACCCAGGCGAATGTTTTACGAAACCCCAAATCCTCGCTAGAATGATTTCATGCCGTCCGCAGTCTCCCCAGCGCTCGCCTGGGCTCATCCGCTCGTGCAGGAGTGGTTCACTGCGCGCTTCTCCACTCCGACCGAACCGCAGGAGCAGGGCTGGCCCCACATCCTTGCCGGCCACACCACCCTAATCTCGGCTCCCACCGGATCGGGCAAAACGCTGGCTGCTTTCCTGGCGTGCATTAATCGGCTTGTCTGCAAGGCGCTGGCAGGAGAACTGCGCGACCGCACCGAAGTTCTTTACGTGTCACCGCTCAAAGCGCTCGGCAACGACATCCAGAAAAATCTCGAAATCCCGCTCGGAGAAATTTTGCAGATGGCCGGCGAGCGTGGACTTCTGATGCCCCAGATCCGCACCGCCGTGCGCACGGGCGACACCTTAATGAAGGATCGGCGCCTCATGTTGAAGCGTCCGCCACATATTCTGGTCACGACACCCGAGTCGCTCTACATCCTGCTGACCGCGGAGAAGAGCCGCGCTATCCTGCGGGATGTCGAGACCGTGATTGTGGACGAGATTCACGCCGTGGCCGACGACAAGCGCGGCGTCCATTTATCACTTTCGCTGGAGCGACTGGAGGCACTGACCGAGCGCCCGCCCGTCCGCATCGGCCTCTCTGCTACGCAGAAGCCGATCGAAGAGGTCGCCCATTTCCTTGCCGGCAACTCCGATTTTCAGAGAACGCGTCCGGCTCCGGTAATTGTGAACGTCGGCCATCAGCGCACGCTCGATCTCGGAGTGGAAGTTCCTGCCACAGAACTAGGCCCGGTTGCCTCGAACGAAATGTGGGATGAAATTTACGAGCGCATCGTGCAGCTTATGAATGCGCACCGCTCCACGCTGGTGTTCGTCAACACGCGTCGACTGGCCGAACGCATAGCCCATCAACTAGGCGAGCGTCTGGGCGAAGAAAACGTGGCCGCGCATCATGGCAGCCTGTCGCGCAGGCTGCGCCTGGAGGCAGAGCGCAAACTGAAGGAAGGCCAAATCAAAGTTCTGGTCGCGACCGCTTCGTTGGAACTGGGCATTGATGTCGGAAGCGTGGATCTCGTGTGCCACATCAGCTCCCCGCGTTCGATTGCCGTCGCTCTGCAGAGAGTGGGGCGGTCGGGCCACTGGCGCGGCGCGGTTCCGAAAGGTAGATTCTTTGTCACCACGCGCGACGATCTGGCGGAATGCGCCGTGCTGGTGCGGGCGATTCGCCGGGGCGAACTCGATCGTCTGATTTTTCCCGAGGTCTCGCTCGATGTGCTGGCGCAGCAGATCGTCGCGTGCTGCGCGGCCGCCCGTAGCGCCGCCGTCCCGGCGGCTCTCGTTGGAACGCAAACCGCAGGAGCGCCCCCGGCGCATCATCAAAGCCGCCCCGCGACCGCCGCTGAGGACGCCACCACTATGAGCGACGGGTGGGATGAAGAGGAGTTATTCGCGCTCGTAAAGCGCGCCTATCCTTATCGCAATCTCAAGCGCGAAACGTTTGACGAAGTTCTTGGAATGCTCTCCGAAGGCATCGCGTCACAGCGCGGCCGCTACGGCGCGTATCTGCATCACGATCGCATCAACCGCAAACTACGAGCCCGGCGCGGCGCACGCCTGGCGGCGATTACGAGCGGCGGCGCGATTCCCGACAATGCGTTGTTCACGGTGGTGGCAGAACCCGATGGCGCGACCGTTGGAACCGTCGATGAAGACTTTGCGGTCGAGAGTATGGCCGGAGATGTCATGCTGCTCGGCAACACTTCGTGGCGCATAAGGCGAGTCGAAGGGAAAACCTCGCGCATGCTGGTCGAAGATGCGCACGGCCAGCCGCCGAACGTGCCCTTCTGGCGGGGGGAAGCTCCGGCGCGCACGGCTGAACTTTCGCAGCAACTGGGCGAATTGCGCAAAGAGATCAGCGACCGTCTGCCGGGCGTGATTCCAATGGAAGGATGGCGCAATCGACCCGTTGTCGCCGAGACCGCGAGTTGGCTCCGGGAGGAATGCGGGCTTGATCTCTCCGGCGCGGAGCAGTTGATTCAGTACACGCTCGAAGGCCGCGCTGTGCTCGGCGATGTGCCGACGCAGAAGACCATCATCGCCGAAAGATTTTTCGATGAGGGCGGCGGGATGCAGCTGATCATCCATGCGCCCTTCGGCGGCCGCATCAACAAGGCGTGGGGACTGGCCCTGCGCAAGCGCTTCTGCCGCGGCTTCAACTTCGAACTGCAAGCCGCAGCCACCGACAACGGATTGAACATCGCCCTGGCCGAGCAGCACAGCTTCCCGCTGGCCGATGTTTTTCAATTCCTGCATTCCGAGACCATGCCGCCGATTCTGGAGCAGGCGGCGCTGGCTGCTCCAGTCTTTGGCACGCGCTGGCGGTGGGACGCGACGCGCGCGTTAGCCCTGCTGCGTTTTCGGGGCGGCAAGAAAGTGCCGCCGCAGATTCAGCGCATGCGTTCGGACGATCTGCTGGCTTCGGTTTTTCCCGACGTGGCCGCCTGCCAGGAAAACATTGAAGGCGACATCAAGATTCCCGATCATCCGCTGGTGCGCGAGGTAATGAAGGACGTGTTAACCGAGGCTCTCGACATCGATGGCCTCGCCGAAGTCTTGCGCGCAATCGAGCAGGGAGGGATTCGTTGCATCGCGGTCGATACTCCGGTGCCGTCGCAATTCTCGCATGAAATTCTCAATGCCAATCCCTACGCCTACCTTGACGATGCGCCGCTCGAAGAGCGCCGGGCGCGGGCAGTTGAGATGCGGCGGGTGTTGCCGGCGTCGGTGCTCGAAGAAGTTGGCGCTCTCGACCCCGCAGCGATATCTCAGGTGCAGCAGGAGGCGTGGCCCGATGTGCGCGACGCCGATGAACTGCATGATGTGCTGCATACCCTTGTCATGGTGCCGGAGAACTGTTCTCAGTTCCCGGTTCTCAGTTATCGGCAACATCGGATGGCGGCCGGCTGGAGAAACCTCTTCGAGAACTTGCAGAGTGAGAATCGTGTGGTGGTGTCGGAAGCTGCAGGTCGACATTATTGGGTGGCGGCAGAGCGTGTCGAATGGTTTTATGCGATGCATCCAGGAGGGGCCGAGCTAGCCCCATCTCGTGTGCTGACGGGGCTTCGACCCGTCCCGGCGGAGCGAAGCTCCGTCACCAAACGGGCAGAGGCGGAGCGCCGGTTGTCGAGCCCTAGTTTTGAAGACGCTCTGCTGACTGCCGTGCAGGGATGGATCGCACATCTCGGCCCGACTACCGCATCGGAAATCGGGGAACTGCTCGGGCTGCCTGCGCCCGAGATCGAGAAAGCTCTGCTTCGCATCGAGGCCAGCGGAGCGATTTTGCGCGGTAGATTTCGTTCCGCCCAATCACTCCCCGCCGGATTCGAAGGCGAGCCAGAAACCGAGTGGTGCGAGCGGCGTCTGCTGGCGCGCATTCATCGCCTGACGGTCGCGACCCTGCGCAAACAGATTGCGCCGGTCACAGCCTCTCAGTTCATGAACTGGCTCTTACGCTGGCAACACCTGGCCCCGGGCACCCAAGTGCGGGGCGAGCACGGTACGCTCGAAGTGATCCGGCAACTGCAGGGCTTTGAAATTCCGGCGAGCGCGTGGGAGCGTTTCGTCCTTGCCCGCAGAATCAGTGACTACGATCCAGCACATCTCGATCAGCTATGCCTGGCAGGCGTGGTCGGATGGGGCCGCCTGTCGCCGCATCCCGCAACGCTCGAAGTCACGGGGAGTAATGAGAACGGACGCGACACCCGGCGCCGGGTGATTCCGACGCGCGTAGCGCCCATTGCATTCTTCGTGCGCGAAGATGCCGACTGGCTCCGCCCCCATCATCCCGGGGCGGAGGATTCGGCGACCTCATTCTTAAGCCCAGTGGCGCAATCGTTGCTCGAACTTTTGAAGCACCGCGGCGCATTGTTTTTCCCAGACATGGTGCGAGCGACGGGCCGGCTCAAAGCAGAAATCGAAACCGGTCTCTGGGAACTGGTAGCTGCAGGTCTCGTGACCGCTGACGGATTCGAAAACCTGCGCGCATTGGTGACGCCGAAAGGCTTGTCGAGTGGCGGAGTTGGGAAAGGGATTGGCAAAGTCCGCCGTCCGCGCCATGCGCCCGGACGCTGGTCGCTCTTGCACACTGAGGGTGCCGATCGCGACCGCAGCGTCGAATCCTGCTGCTGGATGCTGTTGCGCCGCTACGGAGTTGTCTTCCGCGACCTGCTGACGCGCGAAACCAACCTGCCGCGCTGGCGTGAATTGCAGATCGGCTATCGCCGTCTCGAAGATCGCGGCGAGGTGCGCGGTGGCCGCTTCGTCGATGGTTTCGTGGGAGAGCAGTTCGCGCTTCCAGTCGCGGTCGAATCGTTGCGCGCCCACCGCAAGTTGCCACAAAATGCGCCGGGCGAGCGGGTCATCATTGCCGCCGCCGATCCGCTCAATCTGGTGGGAATCATCGTTCCGGGTGAGCGCATTCCCGCGATCTCAGGGAGAAGCGTCACATTTCGCGACGGCGTGTGGGAAGCGGACGATGTGCTGCTGGCTTCCGGTGTCAGCACTGCGACGGCTTGAGCGCGGAACTGGGCATGGTTATGGAGAGTCGGGCGTCCCGCCCTGCTGGACCGGCGAGGACGCCCGCCCCTCCACGAACCTGGAACTCACGGCAACTTCAACTTGAGCAACGCCTGCGGATCCAAATACACCCCCTGCCAACGCACGGCCAGATGCAGATGCGGTCCGGTGGCGCGCCCTGTGCCGCCGCTCAGCCCGATCGGCTGGCCCTTGGTTACATCGTCGCCCTCCTTCACCAGGAACTTTGAAAGATGCAGATAGAGCGTCAGCAGCCCCTGTCCATGATCGATTACAATAAAGTTGCCTTCAAAGAAAAGAGGCTGTGCGAGGATGACGCGTCCGCTGTTCACGGCTTCGACCGTCGTCCCACTGGGCACGCGGAAATCAAGCCCCTCATGCGTGCTCTGAACGGAGCCGTTAAAAACGCGCTCGACGCCAAACAAATCGGAGATCTCGGCGTTCACCGGCGGCGAGAACGACCCTTCCCATTCGCGCGCGGCGGTAAGAGTTTTAAAAGCTTCGGCCTTAATTTCTTTGCCCTTCTCAATCTCCCGCTGATCTTCGGGGCTGGGCGCGGTGTAGCGCGCTGGAACGTTGAGCTGCACGCGCGGATAGCCTTGCCGGTCCACTCGAATCTTCCGTTCAAATGAGATCGTCTTCTCGGCCGACGTTCCGGCTGATTTGCCAGAAGAGATTTCAGCGTGCAGTTCCAGCGGATAAGTTCCCGGCTTGGTTTCCAGGCTGACGCCAGCGAGCGCGAACCATGCCTTGTGAATTGATGATTTGTCTGTCGCCTCGAAGCTGAACGCGATCTCGTGACCCAGCCAGCTTCCCGAAAGGGCGCGAACCGGTGTGGGCGTGGTCACCTCGAAGAGCACCGGGGTCCCATTGACCAGGCGGGCGGGCTGGTTGACGACAGTCCAGTGCGTAACCGTTGCCGCAGACAAGCGCCCTACTGGCGGAAAGAGCAATAGAGCAATAAGCACAACGAAACAGGAGCGGTGTTTGCGCATCGTGATTTTAGGCTACCATTTCAAATCAGCATTAGCGCGCTCCGATCGTGCTCCCACGGGCGCATCAGACCTCTGGCGGTTAGACGGGGCGAAGAGGATAATTCGGGAGAAGCATAATTCGGGAGAAGAATGAAACGCGCGATTCTCATCGGCGCAGTGGCCATGTTGGGTTTGATGCTTGTGACCTATGCGGGCGATTATTGTTCAGTCCGTTTTCAGATTCCGGGCGGCCGCCCGCAATTCGGGCAGGTCCCGCGGAACGTGCTTTACATAATCCATGTCAAGGGCGGAAAGATCCAGTACGAACCCGGCCCGCAGGAAACGGATACCTGCGTCCATTCGCTGTTTCCCCAACTTGGGTGCAGCCCATGTTGGTACCTCACGGGCCACGCCGACAAACTCATCGACATTTGATCGGCCACGATGCAGGACTTGCAACCACGAACAAGGTGCACGAAGGAAGCTTCTGTCAGGAAAAACCTTCGTGGCCTTGGGGGGACGATTTTCCTGCGTCAGTGCGAAACGACCTGGCCCTTGAAGCTCTGCCTGTACCGATAGCGGCATTTCTTGCTAGAATTGTCGGGTCCATCATACTTCGCGCCCACGAGGAGCAAGAGATCTATGGCCTATGTAATTGCCGAGCCCTGTATTGGTACCAAAGACACAGCCTGTGTTGACTCCTGCCCGGTGGATTGCATTCATCCCAAAAAGGACTCCGACAAGTACGCGACGGAGGAGATGCTCTACATCGATCCCGTCGAGTGCATCGACTGCGGCGCCTGCGTTCCCGTGTGCCCGGTCTCAGCCATCTTCGCGCTCGACGACCTGCCGGAAAAATGGAAAGAGTATACCGAGCGGAACGCGAAATACTTCGGGCGGTAGAGAGCTGCCTTTGGCTCTTGGCCTTTGGCTAAAACCGGCGCGGCTACGGGCCGGGAGCTCCGAACGCAGCGCCAAGAAGCCAAAGGCTGGCCTCGTCCATTACAATCATTCATTAACGATTGACCTGTTGGCCTTGCATGGCGCTGAAGGAATCGGAAGCGATCGTTCTGCGCACGTATCCGTTGCGCGAGTCCGATCTGCTGGTCACGCTCTTCACCCGCACCGAAGGCAAGGTGAAAGGCGTGGCGCGCGCGGCCATGAAGTCGAGACGCCGCTTTGGAGGCGCTCTGGAGCCGCTCACCTATGTGCGGGCGTTTTACGACGACCGCGAGGGGCAGGAACTGGCGCGGCTAGATTCCTGCGATGTGATCGAGTCGCCCATGGCCAGCGATGTGAGTTATCCGCGGGCAGTTGCGCTGGCGCATGTTGCCGAGTTGCTCGATGAACTGATGCCTGACCGCGAGGCAAGTGACGCAGTGTTCCGGTTGAGCCTGGCGGTTCTGCAGGAAATGCGGGGCGCAGCATTCTGGATGCCGATCACGTACTTTGAGCTGTGGATGACGCGGCTCATGGGATTTCTGCCGGAGTTTGCCGAATGCATAGTCTGCGGCCGAGTGCTCGACGGCAACCGGGCCTTCTATCACGCGCTCGCCGACGGCTTGGTTTGCATCGACGATAAGCGGATCGCATCGTCGGAACTCTCGCCGGAATCGAGAAAGATCGCAGCGCAGATGCTGCGCTCGCGGGTTTCGGAGTTTGCCGCGATTGATTGGCCGAAAGCGGTGGCACAGGATCTGCGCAAGTTTCTTCTCCAGATACTGGAGCGGAACATCGAGAAGAAACTGGTGACGGCGGGAATGCTGGAGAAGGTAGGCGGCTAATTTGGTGTCATGTTGTGAATTGTCATCCCGAGCGAAGCTCGGGATCTGCAATGCGCCGGAAGATGCCGATCCCGCGCTTCTGCTCGGGATGAGAAAATTCAGTGGAATGGGAATTGAACTGCGCGGTTGTTCAGAGGTAAAGGTCGGGAATTAAAAGCCAGATTTTTCATGAAGTCGTCCAACTCCAATTCGCTGACCTTCCAGGAACTCATCCTGAAGCTGCAGGCCTTTTACGCCGAGCGCGGCTCGGTCATCCAGCAGCCCTACGACGTTGAAGTGGGTGCCGGGACCATGGCTCCCGAAACATTCCTGCGAGTGCTCGGGCCGAATCCTTATAAAGTTGCGTATGTGCAGCCGTCGCGGCGTCCAGCCGATGGACGCTACGGCGAAAATCCCAACCGCTTGTTCAAGCACCTGCAGTTGCAGGTGATTCTCAAGCCTCCACCCCAAAACGTGCAGGAGCTTTATCTGGAATCGCTCGGCGCGATCGGAATTGACCTGCGCCAGCACGACATCAAGTTCGAAGAAGATAACTGGGAGTCGCCAACGCTCGGTGCATGGGGCATCGGCTGGCAGGTCATGCTCGATGGCCTCGAGGTCACGCAGTTCACCTACTTCCAACAGTGCGGAGGCGTGGACCTTGATCCCATCTCCGCCGAACTGACCTATGGGCTGGAGCGGTTGTGCGCTTTTCTGCAAGACGTAGATTCCATCTACGAGATTGTATGGGCGCGTGAACCGGACACGGGGCTGGAAGTGAAATATGGAGACGTGCGTCTGGCCGACGAGCAGCAATTCTCGATGTACAACTTCGAGGCGGCGGATGTGCAGAGTGCGTGGAGGCATTTCGAACTCTGCGAGGCGGAATGCAAGGCGCTGCTGGATCGCTACGCTGCGTTGAGTAAGGATAAGGATAGAGAGAAGAGCGACGGCGCTAGCCTTGCGCGCGAAAAGTCGCGTTTTCCGCTGCTGGGTGCCTACGATCTGTGTCTGAAATGCTCACACTATTTCAACATACTCGATGCGCGGGGCGCAATTTCGGTAACCGAACGCGTCGGAGTGATCGCGCGGGTGCGGGCATTAGCCGTGGGGATTGCCAAAGCCTGGATGGATCAGCAGTACGGAGCAGAAAAAAAAAGTGAGAAGAGCGGTGAGGCGGCAAAGTCGGAAAAGAAAGAGAAGCATAGCAAGCTTGCATCAGTCGTCCCATGAAATTCTAGGTTTTTGTCATCTTGAGCGGAGTGAGGACTTCGCAATGCGAAGTTTTCATGGAGTCGATAGGCCCCCTGCAGCGCAAGCCGCGATGAGGCGTGTCGGGGAATTCTCAAGGTGCAGAATTGCCGCGATTTGCGGCCGTCGTGAAAATTCCTCGGTGCTCCTGAGAAAAAGGATGCGACTTGGAGGTCCCTCGACTTCGCAGAACGATTGGCCTCGCGAGTCATTCTGCTGCGCTCAGGATGACATTCGAAAATAGTAGATCTAATGGCAAACGAAAAATAGTGCGTCTGACGGCGAACGAATAGATTATGCCCGACTTCCTGCTCGAAATCGGATGCGAAGAAATCCCGGCGAGGATGATTGACGCCGCGTCTCGCGAACTGCGTGAACGCGTGAGCACGCTACTCGAGCGCGAGCGTCTCGAGCCGTCGGGAGCAATATCCTATCTCGACACGCCGCGCCGTCTGGCGGTTCTTGCGACCGGCCTCCCCGCCTCCCAACCGGACCTTACCGAGCAGGTGAGTGGTCCCTCGGCGCAGGTCGCATTTAAGGATGGTCAGCCGACGCCGGCGGCGCATGCGTTTGCGAAGAAAGTCGGCGTGGATGTCGGCAAGCTCGAAAAAGTCAGCACTCCCAAAGGGGAGTACCTGGCGGCCATGGTCACGCGAAAAGGCCGCAGCGCTTCGGAGATCCTTGCCGAGACTCTCCCCAAGGAAATCTCTACGCTGTATTGGCCGAAGAATATGTACTGGCGCAAGCGGGGAGAGTTGTTCGTGCGCCCGGTGCGCTGGTTGGTGGCAATGCTTGATGAGCAGGTCGTCCCGCTGGAGTTGTTTGGCGTCATCGCAGATAAGACGTCCCGCGGACATCGCATTATCAGCGGCGGCGCCGTTGTCATCTCCAAACCCAGCAGTTATGTCGAAGCTCTGCGCGGCGCGAAGGTTCTGGGCGTGCCGGAGCGCGAGCAGGTCATTCGCAAAGCGCTCGACGCTGCAACACGCACCATGCACGGAGCGCGCTGGCGCGAAGACAAGCCGCTGCTGGCGATGGTGGTCAATCTGACGGAATTTCCTTCGGCCATTCTCGGCAGCTTCGATGCTGAATTTCTCGATCTTCCCGAAGAGGTGCTGGTCACGGTGATGCGCGACCACCAGAAATATTTCGCCATCGAAGACGCGAATGGCAAACTGCTGCCGCACTTCTTGGCCGTGCTTAATACCGATACCGATTCGGAGGGATTGATCCGCCATGGCAATGAACGCGTGCTGCGCGCTCGTTTCAATGATGCGCGCTTCTTCTGGCAGACGGATCAGAAGCAGACTCTCCGTCAGCGCGTCGATTTGCTGCGCCACGTTACCTTCCAGAAAGATCTAGGCAGCTACTACGATAAGACGATTCGCGTGCAACGCACGGCGAGTCGGCTAGCTGAGATCGTGAAGCAGAGTGGCATGGCGATTCGGCCGGGCGTGGTTCACAAAGCCGCATTGCTGGCGAAAACCGATTTGACCACGGAACTCGTAAAGGAATTCACCGAACTGCAGGGCATCGTCGGCGGTCTTTACTCGCGGGTGCAGGAGCTCGATGAGGAGATGAGGCCCGAGGTGCAGCTGGCGATCTCCAGGGCCATCTACGATCATTACAAGCCGGAATCGATGGAAGACGGCGCTCCCGCGACCTTGGAGGGGTCCGTTCTTTCGATCGCCGACAAAGCCGACTCGATTGCCGGAATGTTCGCTCTCGGTCTCATCCCCAGCGGATCGAAGGATCCTTTCGCCTTGCGCCGGCAGGCGAATGGAATTGTGAAGACGATTGCCGAGCACAAATTGCCGTTGCGGCTCTCTGAAATCATGGCCGACGCGCGCATTCGTTATAAGGGTTCGGAGGCCGAGAAGAAATTCACGAACGCCGTCTACTCTGAGTCAGTGCGCAGCTTTTTCCGCGAGCGTCTGGAGTTTTACCTGAAAGATGAACGTGGCTATGCCTATGACGTTGTCAATGCGGTGCTGGCGGTTGATTCTGACGATGTCGTGGACGCCGCGGCCCGAGCCGAAGCCGTCAGTAAAGTACGCGGGTCGACCGATTTCGAATCGATCTCCAGCGCCTTCAAGCGTATGAAGAACATTCTGCGTCAGGCTTTGGAAAAAACCAAAGTTATTGCTATGAGGGTCGATCCCGCCGGCCTGCAGGAGGAATCCGAAAAGGAACTCGCTGCGCTGATCCCGCGAACCGTGGCGACCGTCGAGAAGCTGCGCTCGGCGCGCGATTACGAAGGAGCGTTGCTCGAGATTGCGAAGCTGCGTCCTGCAGTCGACAAATTTTTCGACAAGGTCATGGTCATGGTGGATGACGACAACCTGCGCGCCAATCGTCTCGCCCTGTTGCAGACCGTGGTCAAGGAATTTTCCACGATCGCCGATTTCTCGGAGATCGTGACCGAAGGCAAGGAATCTCCGAAATAGCGAAAGCGAGAAGGAAATAATATGGCAACGACGACTCTCCCCGAGGCCGAAATCGCGGAAACGAAAATGACGGAATCGAAAACAGCGAACTCCAGACCCACGGAAAACAGAACCGCGAAGCCTGCCGCGACCAAATATGTGTACTTCTTCGGCGGAGGCAGTGCCGATGGCAACGGCAAGATGAAGGACGTTCTCGGCGGCAAAGGCGCCGGACTGGCCGAGATGACGAACGCCGGACTGCCCGTGCCTCCCGGGTTCACGATTCAGACCGAAGCCTGCCGCGAATTCATGCGGGATAACGCCGTCTCGAAAGATGTGGAGCGCGAGGTACAAGAGGCACTGGCGAAACTCGAAGCGCTTCAGGACCAGAAACTCGGCAAGGGCGATAATCCGCTGCTTGTCAGCGTACGTTCAGGCGCGAAGTTCTCGATGCCGGGCATGATGGATACGATCCTCAACCTTGGCCTGAATGACCAGAGTGTCGAGGCCCTCGCCAGGCAAACCAATCATCCGCGCTTCGCCTATGACTCCTATCGCCGCCTGATTCAGATGTTCGGCAACGTGGTTCTCGAGATCGAGAAGGCGGTTTTTGAAAAAATCTTTGACGCGAAGAAGGCGCAGAGGAAGACCAAATTTGATACTGGCCTTGACGCGAAGGCGCTGCGGGAAGTTATCGCCGATTACAAGAAAGCGGTCAAGAAGCACGCCAAGCGCGACTTTCCGCAGGACGCGGGCGAACAACTGGCCATGGCGCGCGACGCGGTTTTCCGCTCCTGGCAGAACGATCGGGCTAAGACCTATCGCCGCCTTAACAGTATCGACGACATGCTCGGCACTGCCGTCAACGTGCAAGCGATGGTGTTTGGCAACCTCGGCGACACCAGCGGAACCGGCGTCGGCTTCACCCGCAACCCATCGACTGGTGCCAAAGAGTTCTACGGAGAGTTTCTCTTGAACGCGCAGGGTGAAGACGTGGTTTCGGGAGTGCGCACCCCGGTTCCAATCCTCGAACTCGAAAAGATCATGCCCGATGTCTTCAAGCAACTCCGCGAAATCACCACGAGGCTGGAAAATCATTACAAAGACATGCAGGATTTTGAATTCACCATTCAAGATCGCAAGCTCTACATGCTGCAAACTCGCAACGGAAAACGCGCCGGTCTGGCGGCGGTGAGGATCGCCATCGAGATGGTGGAAGAAGGCCTGATCACGAAAGAGGAGGCGATTTTCCGCCCCGAACCTGACCAGCTTGTTTACTTTGTGGTTCCGCGGCTGGACGAAAAAGACGTGAAGCTTGAGAACGTGCTGGCCAAGGGTTTGCCCGCTTCTCCAGGAGGCGCTGTCGGCCAGATCGCTTTTACTGCCGCGGATGCGGTGAAGATGGCCGGCCACGGCAACGAGAAGAATCCGGTCATTCTAGTGCGCGCTGAAACCTCGCCTGAAGATATTGAAGGCATGGTATCGGCTGTAGGCATTCTTACGTCGCGGGGTGGCATGACGAGCCACGCCGCAGTGGTCACGCGCGGTATGGGGAAATCGTGCGTGGCAGGCGCGCAGGAGATTGATGTAGACGAGAAGAAACATGAGATGCGCGTACGAGGACAGATCTTCAAAGGAGGGGACTGGCTTTCACTCGACGGATCTACCGGCCGCGTGATCAAAGGCAAGCTCAAGACCGTTCCTCCCGACCCGAAAGATTTGAATTTGTTGGATCAGTTCATGAGTTGGGCGGAGGCCCATCGAACCATGAAGGTCCGTGCAAATGCCGACATTCCGCGCGACGCGATCAATGCGAGGAAGTTTGGCGCGGAGGGCATCGGCCTCTGCCGCACCGAGCACATGTTCTTCGGCGAGAAAAAGATTAAGCACATGCGTCACATGATTCTTGCCGATAACGAAAAGGAGCGGCGAGCGGCGCTCAAGAAATTGCTGCCTATGCAGCGCAAGGATTTCGAAGGCGTATTCAAGGCGATGGACGGCTTCCCTGTAACCATCCGCACTCTTGATCCGCCGCTGCACGAATTTCTGCCGCGCCGCGAAGATCTGATGGTCGACATAGCGACGCTCCAGTATGCCGACGCGAAAAAGAAGAAGGCGCTGGTCTCAAAATACGGCGATTATGGTGCGAAAGCGGTTAGCGATTTAAAGAAACTTATACCGATGCTCCTCAGCCGCGTCGAGCAACTTCACGAGTTCAACCCCATGCTGGGGCATCGGGGTTGCCGGCTTGGCATCACCTATCCTGAGATTACCGAGATGCAGGCCCGCGCAATTTTCGAAGCCGCGGTTGCCGTTGCCAAGAGCGGCGTCAAAGTCTATCCCGAGGTGATGATCCCGCTCATCGCTACGGTCAACGAAATGGCGAACCAGGCAGCCATTGTGAACCGAGTAGCGAAAGAAGTTTTCAAGGAAAAGGGCCGCACGATCGAGTATCTCGTTGGCACGATGATCGAACTGCCTCGCGCGGCCCTGATCGCGGACAAAGTGGCCAAGGAGGCGGAGTTTTTCTCCTTTGGCACCAACGATCTCACGCAAACGACTTGGGGTTTCTCGCGCGATGACGTTAACAAGATTCTGCCCACCTACCTCGCGGATGGAATCATCAAGCAGGATCCGTTTGCCGTGCTCGATCGCGAAGGTGTGGGTCAACTGGTCACGATGGCGACAGAACGCGGGCGCAAGACTCGTCCGGACCTCAAAGTCGGAATCTGCGGCGAGCACGGCGGTGAACCATCGTCGGTGGAGTTCT
>Ga0302324_100009214_pt1 | contig 20691 bp, 17 predicted proteins | sample Palsa_T0_1_FD_201949 | JGI IMG/M metagenome (GOLD analysis project Ga0302324, IMG submission 201949) | Peat permafrost microbial communities from Stordalen Mire near Abisko, Sweden - Palsa_T0_1 | ecosystem: Environmental > Terrestrial > Soil > Palsa > Peat permafrost | place: Sweden: Abisko...
AAGCAAAACTTGCTGCCGAAAAACGCTGAAAATGCCGATTCTGCCCCGCTATTTTGCCTTTCGCGACAGAAACTAGACTAGTATTGATCGGGGTACGGGGCGCAGGCGTGCGGCACCGAGCGGCCATGCCGGCCTTCAGAAATCTGGTTTGTCCGCCTTCGGGACCGCGGTATCCTTTCCGCTGTAGTATTCATGGGGGTTTTCGGCGCAGATCAGGTCGGTCCAGTCGCCTGAGGCGCGCCGATACGTGATCATCGACGACCACGGCATGGTAAAGGCGCCTGGATCCTCGACGGTGAATTGGAGCTGCAGCACCTTGCCCCGGTAATTGGGGTCGAAGCTGTCCTGACCGGCGCGGAAATTCTCTTTTTCGTTGCGCGCGATCGCCTCTTTGGCGGCGTCGTAGTCGATCAGCCGATAGCGTTCCACCACATGCAAAGCCTCGGTGTGCGGCGTGCCGTACATGTCGACCATGGCAAACGGCCCGACCTTGATTCCCACCGTATCGATCACCAGCGTGCCGCCTTCGTAGCGGCCGACGGAATCCCCATACCAGGACGGCGCCGGATGCGCCGGATGCGCCTCGTTCATGCGCACGTGGCGGACTTCGTTGCCGTGGCGGTAGATCATCGTGATCTGGTCCGGCTCCTGGGTCATCTGCATCAAGAAATCCCAAAATACGTAGGGCACGCCGCCCGGCCAGCACTGATTGCTCGGCGTCGGATAGCCCAGGCCGGTCAACGAGATTTCGCCGTGTTTCTTCACCACTTCCGCCGCCCAGGGCTGCAAGATCGGATTGGTGTAATCGCCGACCAGCATCTGGAAATTGGCCACCCCGTTGGGCGAGCGCGACCGGTTCAACACGGGGCCGGGACCGGAGAACGGTTTCTCGAAGCCGGTGAGATAGGGATGGGACCAGATGCCGGAGAAATCCGGGATGGACGCCGCGCTCGGCGTACCGCTATTGGCCGGGCCGGCCGCGGGAGCCGCCGCTTGCCCCAGGGCCGGCGTCGCAGCCGCTGCCGCCAGCGTCACCAACAACAGGAAGCTCCGGGGTACATTCATGATCTCCTCCCTTCAATTGTCCGCCCTCGAAGGGCGTCTTCGTCGTCATTCCCCCTCGTCAACGCCATTGTCGCCGGGGGCCGGAAAGTTGCACAATCGGCCGACAAGGCGGCGTCGCCAAGAGCAAGATCGAAGCCGCAAGAGACTTTCATACGAGGGAGCGCTGCGATGTCGAGGTCAGCTTTCGCCGGAGGTTGGTTCGCCGCGGCGGTCGTCGTGTGGATGGCCGTGCAAGGAGGCCACGCCCGTGCGCAGGACGTGGCGCCCGTCAACAGCGGGGCCAATCCCTATCACGTCATCCGCGATTGGGCACAGCTCACCCTGGAGAAGAGGCCGTGGGGCGGGTCCAACGGCGTGGCCATCGACCGCGATGGCAAGTCCGTGTGGGCGACCGACCGTTGTTCGCCGGGGCCCGCCCCGGGCTGTCTCGGCACCAAGGCGAACCCGATCCACCATTTCGACGAATCGGGGAAGGAGATCTTGAGCTTCGGCGGCGGAATGTTCGTGTGGCCGCACGGCATCCATGTCGATCGGGACGGCAATGTGTGGGTGACCGACGCGCGAGTGGCGAGCTCCGCCGAGCTCCAGAAGTTTCCGGGAGAGGACCGCAAGGGCAGCGTCGTCGTCAAATTCAGCCCCGAAGGCAAGGTGCTGATGACTCTGGGCAAGCCGGGCGTGCGGGGAAATCCGCCGGACGCGCTGACCGAGCCGACCGACGTCCTCACCGACCCTGCCAATGGCGACGTTTACGTGGCCGAGAGTCATACCAATGTCGAGGACCCGAATCTCGTCGGGCGCATCTCGGTGTTCGACCGCGACGGCAAGTTCCTGAGGATCATCGGCAAGACCGGAACGGGTCCGGGCGAGTTTCGCACGCCGCATGCGCTCAAGTTCGATTCCCAGGGGCGGCTGATCGTCGCCGACCGCCACAACCACCGCATCCAGATCCTGACCAAGGACGGGAAGTATCTCGGCGAATATCGCGAGTTCAGCCGCGCGAGCGGGCTGGCGATCGACGGCAACGACACGATCTATGTGGCCGACTCCGAATCGACGCCGAAGGTCCACCCGGGCTGGCTCAGGGGCATTCGCATCGGGAGCTTGAAGGACGGCAAGGTGACGATGTTCGTGCCGCCGCACAAGACCGATTCTCCCGACGGCGCCATGGGAGAAGGGATCGCCATCGATGCGGCCGGCAACCTGTACACCGCGGAAGCGACGGTGCGGGGCGTGACGAAATACGTCAAGGATTAGAAGGCGTCGCAAGGCTCGATGAGGCGGGAGACTCCAGATGAAGCAACAGAACCCGAATTGGATACGGCCGGCTCTCGTAATGGCGGCGATTATGCCTTTCCTGATCCAACCGCTCCGGGCGGAAGTGTTCGAGAAGACGATGATGGTGGGCGGTACGACCGTTCATTACAAGACCGTCCTTCCCGATGGTTATGACCCGGCGAAGGCGTATCCGGCCATTGTGGCCCTGGGCGGCGGCCCGCAGAACATGAACACGGTGGACAACATTCTCAATCGCAACTTCCGTGCGGAGGCCGAAAAGCGCGGCTATATCGTGGTCGCGCCCGCGGCGCCGGACGGTGAGTTGTTTTTCGAGGAGGGCGCCGACATCTTTCCTGAATTCCTGAAAATGATCCTGGCCGACTATAAAATTCGGGACGACAAATTTCACATCGCCGGAGTGTCGAACGGGGGGATCGCGGCATTGCATATCGCGGCGGCCAATCCCCAATACTTCCTCTCCGTCACGGCTTTCCCCGGATACATGTGGGAACCCAGCGCGGCGAAGCTCCAGGCGATCTCGAAGATGTGCGTCTTCATGTATGTCGGGGAATTCGACCCGTACATGTGGCACAGCGAAATGAAGAGGGAGGCCGAATTCCTTCGCTCCAAAGGTACGCTCGCACGCTACAGCGTCGAGGCAGGTCAGCCGCACCGGCTGGAGACCCTCGCGGGCGCCGGCGCCGGGCGCTTGTTCGATGGGTTCGAAGAGACCGGGAAGGGCTGCAGCAAATAAGCCCGCTTGAACTGGACGTGACCTGTTTCTCGAGGCGGATTCAAAACATGGGAGGTTGTCATGCGTGGTCTTGCTCTATTCGCGGCCGGTACTCTGTTCGGACTGGCCGCCACTGCCCTCGCCCAGAACCAGACACCGAACCACGGGATCGTCGGCTTGAATCACGTGGGGATCAACGTGCCCGATATCGACAAAGCGGTTGAGTACTACACCAAGACAATGGGCTTTCCGGAAGCATTCCGGTTGACCAATGCGTCGGGGCAGGTGCAGCTGGTTTATGTCCAGATCAGCCAGAACACGTTCCTGGAGCTGCAGCCCGCGACGGCACAACGGCCACCCGGCATCACGCATTTCGGCGTGCACGTGGACAACATGGCGGCGGCAACGGCGATGTTCAAACAGCGCGGAGCTGCCGTCGGCGACATCGTCGTCAGCGGCACGAAGGCCATCCTGTCCAATATCGTCGACCCGAACGGCATTCGCATGGAGCTGGCCGAACTTCCGCCCGAGTCGCTCCACCGGCAGGCGATGGAGCGCTGGCGATAATTCGCCGGCCCCGCATCGTTCGCGGGGTCCCGGCGGGCGCGTGCCGTGTTGAGCAGACCGCTACTTCTCGATCGCCTCGAATTCGGCGTAGCCTGCGGTGCCGCCGTGGCCGCCGGCGAGGCGGGACGGCTTGATCCCGAGTTGCTCGAGCTTCTCAAAGAGATTGACGGCGCCGGGGGTCTTGCGTTTGTCGCGTGCCGGCGAATACATGTCGGTGATCCACAAGATATCGCCATTCACGATGTGGCCGATGAGCATGCCCTCGACATGGGGATTTGCGACATTGTGAAGGCGGATTTCGTCTCCGCCGTCCTGCAAGGTCATGTGATCGGCGACCTCGATGACGGTCGCAGGCTTCGGATTCTTCTGCAATTCGTCCGGGATCACCGCGTGGGGCGCCTTGAAGACCTGCTCGAAGAACGCCTTGTCGGGAGCTGGGACGATGACGGTCGCGCCTTCAGCGACATACGTCCGCGCGCCGCCGGCGTGGTCGTTATGATGGTGCGTGAGCACGAGGTATTTCACCGGTTTGCCGGGGTATTTCGCCTTGGCGGCATCGATGGTGAAGCGTGACTGCCACTCATTGATGGGCGCATCGAACACGACGAGATAGTCCTTCATCGCGACGATGAGGCCGTTGTGGGACCCGCCGACCACTTGTTGCACGTTGGGCGCCAACTCGACGAGCTTGAGGCCGCCACCGGGCATGAAATTGATCGCGTCACTGTCGGGGAAGCGGTTGAAGTTGAGGCGGCGCAACACCCACTGATATGGCACGTCGCGGGTTGCCGGAGGTTTCGCGGTCGCCATGATCGCCGGGGGAACGGTGAAGATATCCTCGGGGAATACGGGGTTGGCGACGACCTCCGTGTATTCCATCTTCGCGATCCTCATATTGTCCAGCGTGTAGGTCAGCGAGCGGGCGACTTGGACGCCTCCCGCCGGCCGCCAATCCGAGAGGATCAGGTCGTAATTGGAGTCGCCGAGAATGGCATCGTCATCGAGGGTGCGGATCGCCGCCGGCAAGTGGGTCGCGCGGTCGAACAGGATCGTGAACGTCGTTCGGCCGTCGGCAAATGCGACGGCCGGCAAGGATACGGCGGGGAAGACGCCGCCGAAGCCGCCTTGAAACGCTCCGCCGCCGAGCGGCTGGTCCGGCAGGGCGATCAACTTCTGCGGCGCGTCGACCGCCCTGAGCAGCAGGATCGGCGAACTGCGCGCCAACTCACGCAAATGCGCGGCGAGGCGAATTCCCGACATCGCCTGTTTGCCTTTGGGCGGGAGATCGGATTGGTTGATGACCAGTTCGGTGCCGGCGACGTCGGCGTAGCCGCGTTCCGGCGTCACGATTTCGGCGTAGATGTCGTGGGTGACGGCAGGAAATTGGATCGCGCGGTCCCAATCCGTGCGCGCCATCCCATTCTTCAGGTCCCAGGCGAGGGCGAAGGTCGAGCGATCCGTGAAAACCGGCGGACCGCCCGCCGAATACGATTCCTCCGGCTCCCAGTGGCGAACCTCGCCCTTGACGGCGATGCGTCCGAGGCTGCGCAAGGCGTCGACGCCACCCATGGCTTTGATCGCCTGCCCGACAATGTCCAACGGCCGCGAATCCTGTGCGGTTGCGGGCTTGGCCGGGACAATGCCGATAAGCAAGGCGATGGCGATGATGAGCGTCGAAGTGGTTACCCAGCTTGGTTTTGTGACAGAGATCATTTCACACATCCGTTGCGATAATGCCTGACGGCTCGGTCGGAAATCGTTGCGCTTGCATTGGCCGTGTCAGCGGGGAGCGCATGTTCTGCGGCGGTACCCGATCGTCCGGATCAGTCTGCCTTGGCGGCCCGCACCATACAAGGACGGCGCGACGACTGGATCGCGGCGGCCCTTGTCAGCGTCGACCCGAACGGCATTCCCATGGAGCTGGCCGAACTTCCGCCGGAGTCGCTCCACCGGCAGGCGATGGAGCGCCGGCGACAATTCGCCGGCTCGGCGCGCGGCGTCACCGATGACCGACGGCCCGGCGCCGTTTTCAACGGGTTTCGACGAAGGGCCAGAGCGTGAGCCCGAAAAGTTGCAGACTTTTCGGGCAGGATCATGCTGAAACTGAAGGAGATTTGAACGCTATCCGATTCATTCGAAAGATAGCGCTCAAATGTGATCTCCGTCGCATACCTTCCCGCGCCGCCCCCCTAGATCATGCCCTCACGCTTCGATCCGGTTCTCGAGGGAACGTTCGTCATGAAAGCACTGTGTATCGCTACCGCTCTCGCACTGTTCGGCGGTTCGGCCGCCCATGCGGGCTCGATTCTCGACACGCTCATCAGGGGCCGTCAATTGAAGGTCGGGGATTGCGGTAACGGCACCTGCAGCACGATCTCGTGGGGCAAGCAGAAATTCGTCGTGAGGAGATCCGATATTCCCTCGGCGCTCAAAGACTTGGACCTCGGGAACAGGCTTGCCAGGGAGCGCGGCAAGACCCCCGCGCCGTCCGGCTGGGTAACGCCGGTCGGGGCCTCGCCGCCCCTCCACACCGAAGACCAGACCGTGATCTCCAGCCGGAGCAATGAGCCGGCAGCCGCTCGAAACGACGACCGTCCGGCACCGCGCATCGAGGAGAGCCCAAACCCCACGCCCATCACCAAGAACGCCGTCGCTCCTGCGGAGCAGAAGGTCGTGGCCGTGCCCGTGCCTGCAGCCGCGCCGGTCGTCTCGGACGCCGAGAGCCCGATCGGCGAGTGGAACACGGAAGACGGCGAGGGACGCGTGCAAATCCGCCCCTGCGGGCAGGCACTGTGCGGCGTCATCGCCGCCGCCAGCCCCGACGATACCGACCGGCATAATCCGGACGCCGGCAAGCGCGACCGGCCCCTGCTCGGATTGGCGGTCCTGATCGACATGAAGCCGACGAAGAAGGAGCGCTGGGACGGGCAGGTTTACAACCCGAAGAGCGGCAACACCTACGCATCGAACATGACGCTCAAGAGCGCCGACGTCCTGCGGGTCGAGGGCTGCGTTCTCGGTGGATTTTTCTGCGGCGGTCAGACCTGGACCCGCGCGAACAATACCCCGCAAGATAGATCGTGATCCTGAAAGGTCGCGGACTTTTCGGACGAGATCATACTCAAACCAAAACCGATTCGAGCGCTGTCCGATTCGATTCGAAAGGATGGCGCTCCGGCGCCGGGTTTTCGTCGGCGCCGGAACGCTGCGCACCCGCTGATCGCGGCGCCAGTGTCCTCGCATCACCTGTGCCGATGCGGAGTGTCCGCTGGCAAAGCATTTGATGCGCCGCGCCTTCCGCAGTGAGGCACGGATATTCGACAAATCCCGCCGATCTTCATTCAGCAGATCGCGCCCCTCGGCATCGCCGTCCTTCGAGCGGTCGATGAACAATTCATGAACATAGTGATGGCCGTCACACTCCCGGTTTGGCGCGGAAACCGGGATGGGCGACGGCGAACACCAAAGGGACGAGCCCGCGAGGGGCAGCAACGCACAAACCGGCAAGTTGGAGAACTAACATGAAAACGTCACTCAAGCGCACGATCACCGACCAGCGAGACGTGGCGGCGGACTTCGATCTGCCGATCGCCAAGGAGGATCGGCCGAAACTCGCACTGGTGCAGCAGGTAAGTGCACCACGGCGAAAGAAGCTCGAATTCTGGGAGTCCGAGCGGACCCGCCCCGAATACACACGCGCCGGGGACGAATCCCCGGAATACTTCCGGCGCGCCGGGATGGCTTATTTGAAGACCTGCATGGAGCATCCGTTCCTGCCGGTGTCGCAGATCAGGCAGCAGCAGTTCGAGCGCATCTACGGCCTCGTCGAGATGGCCTACTACGACATCCCGGTCTATCGGGATAAATACAAGGCCGCCGGATTCAGCCCGTCCGACCTGCGCGGTTACGACGATATCCAGAAGATCCCGGTCATCACCAAGCCCGAGCTGGTCGCGGCGTTTCCGAACCGCTGCCTGAACCCACGCTTCTATCCGGACGACCTCTTCGCGACGCGGTCTTCGGGGTCTTCCGGCCAGACGCTGCTGATCCGGGTGGACTATGACGCCGTCCTGACCGACACAATCCAGGGCATCAGGCAGTTCGCGCTGCAAAGCGGAAACAAGTACACCCCCGAAGATCTGCTCGCGCACGTCTATACCGTGCCGTGGTGGTACGACTCGGTGAACGGCAAGTATCCGACGGCGTTCATTTCCAACGTCATACCGCCGGCGCGCGTCGCCACGCACCTGCGCGAGCTCGCGCCGCGGATACTGTCCTGCTATCCGTCGAACCTCGAAGCCCTGCTGCCGCATGCGGACGAATTCAGCGCGAATCTCAATCTCGCCGTCACCCATTCGGAATATTCGTCGCGCCATGCGCGCAAGGCGTGGTCGGAGCGATTGGGTTGCCCGGTGCTGGACGAATACAGCTCCGAAGAGGCGACGCGGATCGCGCTCGAAATGCCGTGCGGCCACTATCATGTGTGCGAGGATTCCGTGCACCTCGACGTGCTCGATCCCGTGACGCTGAAGCCGCAGGTTCCCGGCAGTTCCGGCCTCGCCGTCGTAACCAATCTGCTCAACTCCGCGATGCCGTTCATCAGATACGTCCAAGGCGATCTGCTGACGCGGCCGGCCGACCCCGAGCCGTGCGATATCAACTGGTCGCAGATCTCCAGCATCGACGGGCGCATGAACGATGCCTTCATCAACAAGCATGGCCGCAAGGTTCCCGCCGGAAGCCTGCTCGACGTCACTTACCGCTGGATGTTCGACAGCAACCTGCATTTGGCTCAGTTCGAGCTGGTCCAGAAGCGGCCGGATTTCGTCGAGGCGACGTTCGTGCTCGGCGGGGCGACGGTCGAATCGCGTGTGCACGGCTCGGTCGCCCATCTGGAAGACCTCCTGGCGATGTGCCTGGAGCACCCCGTCGACGTGAAGGCCAACGTGGTCACGTCGTTCCCGGCCCGGACCGGCAAGCGCCGGCCGATCCGTTGCGAAGTCAAGGCGTCATAGAGGAGCCGGTCGGCTCCTCGTTTCTTCACTCCGCGGATTGCAGGAACGGATTATCCAAATGAGCGACTCTCTCGGGCGCGTAGCCGCCATGACGCTGCGATACTGGTACCTGCTGCGGGCGTCATGGCCGCGGCTGATCGAGCTCGTCTATTGGCCGACCATGAACATGATCGTCTGGGGGCTGCTCACCTTCTGGTTCACCGACAACAAGCCCACGGCCGTCGCGACCGCCGGCGGTCTGCTGGGGGCGGTGATGTTGTGGGACGTGCTGTTCCGCGGCCAGCTCGGCTTCACCTTCTCGTTCCTCGAGGAGGTCTGGTCGCGCAACGTCGCCAACCTCATGATGAGTCCGCTGCAACCGGCGGAGTTTGCCGCCTCGCTGATGGTGATGAGCCTGATCCGGCTCGTCGTCGGCATGGCGCCGGTGAGCTTGCTGGCGCTGGTCCTGTTCGGCTTCAACGTCTACGGGCTCGGATTTGCCCTCGTCGCGTTTTTCGCCAATCTCGTGTTCACGAGTTGGGCGGTCGGGCTCGTGGTATCCGGATTGATTCTGCGCAACGGTTCCGGCGCGCAGAGTTTCGCCTGGTCCGTCATGATGCTGCTGTTGCCGGTGTCGTGCGTCTATTACCCGGTCTCCATCCTGCCGGTCTGGCTGCGGCCGGTCGCCTGGATGCTGCCGCCGACCTACGTGTTCGAGGGCATGAGAGCGGCGCTGATCGACGGGTTGTTTCGTGCCGACCTGATGCTGGAGGCGCTCGCGTTGAACCTGGCCTGTCTGGGCCTGGGGTTCGGGACATTCATGCTGCTGATGCAGAGCGCACGCCACAAGGGCGCGCTGCTTACGATGGGCGAATGACGCCGAAATGGCGCCGTCGGCGGCGACCGGAGCAACGATCATGAACCGCATGGAAAAATTCTGGCGTGACGGGTCCGAAATCGCAGTGCGTCCCGCCGCCGTTGACGAATGGTTCGACCTGTCGCGGCATGACGTTTCGTACCACGAGGCGCCGCATCAGGGCTCGGCGTATCAAGGTGCGATGCGTCAAGGCCCGACACATCGGGACCCGCCGCGCCCGGCTCCCGCCACGGCCCCGATCGTGCTGGAGAACCTCACCAAGAGGTACAGGTCGTACTTCGCCGTAGACGACGTCAGCTTCATCGTGCCGAAGGGCGCGACCCTCGGTCTCCTCGGCGGCAACGGCGCCGGTAAGACCACGACCATCGCGATGATCATGGGGCTCGTGATTCCGACCCATGGGAGCGTCCGCGTGCTCGGTCACGACATGGCGAGCGCGCGCCACAAAGTGCTCAAGCGCATGAACTTTCAAAGTCCTTACGTGGCGATGCCGTCGCAGCTGACGGTGCGCGAGAATCTCGACGTATTCGGGCGCCTCTACGGCGTGCTGGACCTGAAGGCACGGATCGGCCATCTGGTGGAAGAATTCGGGCTCGGCGAGGTGCTCAACCGTGAGACCGGGCGCCTTTCGGCCGGCCAGAAGACGCGCGTGTCTCTCGCCAAGGCGCTCCTCAACAAGCCCGAAGTCTTGTTGCTCGACGAGCCGACGGCCTCGCTCGATCCCGATCGCGCCGAGTGGATGCGCGACCGGCTGCAGGCTTATCGCAACCAGCACCAAGCCACCATCCTGCTCTCCTCCCACAACATGGTGGAGGTGGAGCGATTGTGCGATTACGTCGTGATCATGAGCCGCGGCCGCGTCGTCGAAATCGGAACCCCTCGAGAACTCATCCGATCCTATGACTGCGGCGGACTCCAAGAGGTCTTCCTCCAGATTTCCCGCGACGCCGAATCCTGGTCGGAGAAACTCGACCGGCAAACCGGCCTGCACGCGACATCGCTGAAATAGGGGAGGCCCTGCGGCAATGACCAGGATTCGCCATGAACGTCCGGCCGATGCCGCGCCACGCGATGCCCTGCTGGACCTCGTGTTCGGGGCGGCCCGATTTGCGAAGACCTGCGAGCGGCTGCGCGAAGGGCGGTTGCCGGCCGGCGGGCTGTCCTTCGTGGCGTCGCAACGCAACCGCCTGATCGGCACGGTCCGGCTTTGGCACGTGTCGGCCGGACCCGGGCGGCCGGCCTTGCTGCTCGGTCCGCTCGCGGTCGATCCGGATTACCGCAACCGCGGTGTCGGCGCGGCGCTCATGGAGCGGGCGCTTCGCGACGCGCGGCAACTCGGCCACCGGGAGATATTGCTGGTTGGAGACCCGCCATATTACGCCCGCTTCGGCTTTTCCGCGGCGCGTACCGAGGGGCTGTCGCTGCCGGGGCCATGGGAACGGCGCCGCCTGCTCGGTGTGGCCCTGGTTCCGGAGGCGAATGCCGCCGCCACAGGCCTCGTTTGCGCCACCGGCGCGCTGGCGCACACTGCGGCCGATATGTCCGCGGCCGTGCCGGCTTTGCGGCGCAAAGCGGCCGCACTGTCACGCGCCGCCTGATTGCGTGTGTCCGAAGTTTTGGGAAATGTTGGCATCGGACCGCTACCGGATCGTGGCGGCCCTTGTCAGCGTCCGGGCGACGGCGTCCTTCCAGGCGGCGATTTTGCGCACGCGTGTGGCGTCATCCATCGCGGCGGTGAAGCGGCGGTCCAGCGCCCAGCGCGCCGCGAATGCGTCCGGCTCCGGATAGAGGCCCGATTGCAGCCCGGCCAGATAGGCGGCGCCGAGAGCCGTCGTCTCCCCTATGGTCGGGCGGTCGATGGGCGCGCCGAGAATGTCGGCAAGCCGCTGCATGGTCCAATCGGAGGCCACCATGCCGCCGTCGACCCGCAGCACCGTATCGGCCATGTCGCCGCAATCGGATCGCATCGCCTCGACGAGATCGAGGGTTTGGAAACACACGCTTTCGAGCGCGGCGCGCGCGAACTCGTTCGGGCCGGTGGCGCGCGTCAGGCCGAACAGCGCGCCGCGCGCCTCGGCGTCCCAATAGGGTGCGCCGAGGCCGACGAAGGCGGGTACAAGAATGACCTCCTGGCCCGGATCGGCGGCCGCGGCCATCGCCTCGGTCGCGGCGGCGGACGCCACGATGCCCAGCCCGTCGCGCAGCCATTGCACGGCGGCGCCGGCGATGAAGATCGCGCCCTCGAGGCCGTACACGGTCTCGCCGCCGAGCCGGTACGCGATGGTCGAAATGAGCCGGTTGCGCGACGCCACCGTAGTCGTGCCGGTGTTGAGAATGGCGAAGCAGCCGGTGCCGTAGGTCGCCTTCATCATGCCCGGCGTGAAGCAGGCCTGGCCCATCAGCGCCGCCTGCTGGTCGCCGGCGATGCCGCGGATCGGGATCGCGGCGCCGAACAGATCGGGCGTGGTCGCGCCGTATTCGGCGGCGCAGTCGCGCACTTCGGGTAGGATTTCGCGCGGCACCCCGAACAGCGCGCACAGTTCTTTGCTCCAGGCATTGGCGTGGATATCGTAGAGCGCCGTGCGCGACGCATTGGTCGCGTCCGTTGCGTGCACCGCGCCGCCCGTCAGCCGCCACAACAGGAACGAGTCCACGGTCCCGAAGGCGAGCGCGCCGCGCTCGGCCTTGGCCCGCGCGCCCGCGGCATTGTCCAGCAGCCAGGCGATCTTGGAGGCGGAGAAATACGGGTCGAGCAGCAGGCCGGAGCGCCGGGCGACCAATTCCTCGCCGCCGGCGTCCTTCAACTCCCGGCACATGTCGGCGGTGCGCCGATCCTGCCAGACGATCGCATTGTGGATCGGCCGCCCGGTGGCGCGGTCCCAAACGAGGGTCGTCTCGCGCTGATTGGCGATCCCCACCGCCGCGATGTCGCGCGCCGCGAGGCCCGCCTTGGCGATCGCCGCGCGGCAGGCCGCGAGCACGCTGCGCCACAAATCCTCCGGGTCGTGCTCGACCCAGCCGGAGGCCGGATAGTGCTGGGGAAATTCCTGCTGGGCAATGGCCGCGATGGTGCAGTCGGCGCGGAACACGATGGCGCGGGAGGAGGTGGTGCCCTGGTCGATGGCGAGAATGTGGTTCGTCATGGGTTCCGAATGCTGCGCGGTTCTATTGCGCCGTACGTTGTGCCGCCGCGGCGACGCCATCGCCGGAGGCTGCCGCCATGAAGCGGTCGAGCGTGCCCGCCTCGCCATCGGAGAGGGCGAGCCCAAGCTTGGTGCGGCGCCACAACACGTCGTCGGCGGTTTGCGCCCATTCCTGCGCCATCAAGTATCGCACCTCGGCCTCGGTGAGGGTCGCGCCGAATGAGATGCCGAGGTCGGCCCGGGTGCGTGCGCCGGCGAGGATGCTTCGCGCCCGCGTTCCATAGGCCGCGGCGAGACGGCCCGCCAGCGGTGCCGGGAGGAACGCAAACTCCGCCGCAAGGGCATCGGCGAGCGCCGCGAGCCCATCCACGGCGAAGTCCCCGCCCGGCAACGGCGCGTCCCGTGTCCAGCCGGCCGATTGCCGGCTAGCCGACGGCAGATAGGGCGCGAGCCGTTCTAGCGCGGTCTCGGCGAGACGCCGGTAGGTCGTGATCTTGCCGCCGAAGATCGACAGCAGCGGCGCCTCGCCCGGCGCTGAATCGAGCTCCAAGACATAGTCGCGGGTCGCCGCCTTGGGGTCGCTGGCATGGTCGTCATGGAGCGGCCGCACCCCGGAAAAGCTCCACACCACATCGCCGGGCAAGACCGGTACCGCGAAATAGTCGGACGCGGCCCTGCACAGATAGGCGATCTCTTCCGGGCCGGCGACGGCCCGCCCGGGATCGCCCGCGTAATCGACCTCGGTCGTGCCGATCATCGTGTAGGCGCCCTCATAGGGGATGGCGAACACGATGCGCCCGTCCGGGTTCTGGAACACATAGGACCGATCGTGATCGAAAAGCCGCGGCACCACCACATGGGAGCCCTGGACCAGACGAACCTGCTCCCGGGTCCGAAGCCCAAGGCATGAGGACAGCGTCCGGGCGACCCACGGACCGGCGGCGTTCACCAGGGCACGGGCGTGGATCGTCTCGCGTCCCCTGCCGTCCTCGACGGTGACATGCCAGCCGCCGCCGCGGCGTGCCGCCGCGACCGCCTTGGTCCGCGGACGAATGACCGCGCCATGCTCGGCGGCGTCGCGGGCATTGAGCACCACGAGACGCGCATCGTCGACCCGGCAATCGGAATACTCGAAGCCGGTCTTGAACATTCCGGGCTTCAGGGGAGCCCCGGCGGGATCGCTCGCGAGATCGAGCACGCGGGCGGGCGGCAACAGCTTGCGGCCTCCGGAATGGTCGTAGAGGAAGAGGCCGAGCCGCAGCATCCATGCCGGCCGCAGCCCGCGGCGGTACGGCAGCACGATCCGCATCGGCCGGATCACGTGGGGCGCGATGCGCCACAGCACCTCGCGCTCGCGCAGCGCTTCGCGCACCAGCCGGAAATCACCGTATTCCAGGTACCGCAGGCCGCCATGGATCAGCTTGGTCGACCGCGAAGAAGTGCCGCTCGCGAGATCGTCCATCTCGCAGAGATAGACCGCGAGCCCGCGTCCGGCCGCGTCGCGCGCGATGCCGCAGCCATTGATGCCGCCGCCGATGATGGCGAGGTCATAGGTCGCAGCCACGTCGCTTCCTCCTTCGTGCCGTGGGCGCCGCCGATCCGGCACGGACGCGAACCGGATTTGCGGCTGCTGGACCGCATCTGCAACGAGGACCCGTCCTTGCCCTTGTGGCGAGGGTCGACAGGCTGCATTCTACCACGCGTAACCCGGTCCTCCGTAAAATCGCAACTCTAAGAAGCGGCGCTCCGGCACGCGCCGGGCGAGGGGCCGGGAGCGACGAGAAAGAAACTTCCGGAGGACGTCCATGCTGCGTACCGCGATTGCTGGAGCCGTCGCGCTCATCCTTGCGACCGACCCGACCTGGTCGCAGAGCAACCCTCAATTCATCGCGTTCCAGGGCATCAGCAAGGGTGCGCTCTACAAGCCCGATTCCGGTCCGTCGCCCCATGTCGGCATTCTGGTGATGCACCGCACCGCGAACTATCTCAATCATCGCGCCTGCATCGAGCTGTCGCGGCGCGGATTCCTGATGCTGTGCATGAACACGCGCTACGAAAACAACGAAGCGCTGGTGGACTTCGAGAAGCTGCCGCTCGACGTGAAAGCCGGCGTCGATTTTTTGCGCCGGCAACCCGGGATCACCAAGGTCGTCCTGTTCGCCCATAGCGGCGGCGGGCCGCTGATGTCGTTCTATCAGGCGGTCGCGGAGAACGGATCGTCCTACTGCAAGGGCCCGGACAAGCTGACCGAATGCGGCGACGACCTGACCGGCCTCGTCCCCGCCGACGGCATCGTGTTCGCCGACGCTCATCCGGGGAATGCCATCAACACCTTGCGCAGCCTGAATGCGGCGGTGGCCGACGAGAACAATCCCCCCGATGCGCAACCGATTTCCGCGCTGGACATGTTCGATCCGAGCAACGGGTACAATCCGCACGGGCCTTCGCACTATTCCGCGGAATTCCAGGCGCGCTACTTCAAGGCGCAGGCCGATCGCATGAACAGGCTGATCGGCATGGCGCGCGACAAGCTCGATCGCATCAAGCGCGGTGCCTACCCCTATCCCGACGACGACATCATGATCATCCCGCGCGGCGGCAATCCCGGTGCCGGCGCCGGCGCCGACGCCCGCCTGTTCGTGACGCAGCCCGATCTCCCGGCGATCAACAGCACGTCGCGGCCCGTGAAGCTGCTGCGCAACGACGGCAGCATCTCGACGCAAGTCGTCAAAAGCGTCTTCGTCGCCAATCCGGCCGTCGCGCAAACCAATCTGCGGTTTCGCTCGGGCACCAAGGTCTTCACGCTGCGCTCGTTCCTGAGTGCGCAGGCCATTCGCGCCCGCGACGCCGCGGACGACATCGACTATTGTTCGACCAACAACTCCACGATCTGCGCCGTCCAATCCATATCGGTGCCGGTGTTGTTCGTCGCGATGGGCGCGCATTACTTCATCCGCGACAATGAGCGCCAGTACGACATGGCGCGCAGCAAGGACAAGGACTTCGTCGTGGTCGAAGGCGCCAATCACGGCTTCACGCCCTGCAATCCCTGCGAAAGCAGCCCCGGCCAGTATTCCAACACGGTCAAGAATTTCTTCGACTACGCCGCCGGCTGGATCAACGCGCGCTTCTGACCGCGTCCGGCGGCGACCTCAGATTCGGCGCGACAGCCATGCCGGCTCTTGGTATCGTGGCGCGGATTACGGGATGGCCCGGTTTAGCGTCGGCCGGCCACCTTGGGCAGCCGCGGCGCTTCGGACGCACCCCATGATCACCATCACAGTGAACGGGACCTCCCACCAGCTCGAAGTCGAGAGCGAAACGCCGCTGTTGTGGGTCCTGCGCGAAGAGATCGGGCTCACCGGAACGAAATTCGGTTGCGGGATCGCCGCCTGCGGCGCCTGCACGGTCCATGTGAACGGCACACCCATCCGTTCCTGCTCGGTCCCCGTCGGCAGCGTCGACGGCGCGCAGGTGACGACCATCGAGGGCCTGTCGCCGGACAGCAAGCATCCGGTCCAGCAGGCATGGCTCGCCGAGCAAGTGCCGCAATGCGGTTATTGCCAGTCGGGCCAGATCATGGCGGTTGCGGCCTACCTCAAGGAAAATCCCAATCCGACCGACGCCGACATCGACGCCAACCTCACCAACATATGCCGCTGCGGGACCTACGAGCGGCTTCGGCGTGCGGTGCATCGCGCCGCCGCGTCGATGAAGATTTGAGACGGGGAGGACGACCATGACCGCAACCGCTCGCACCGCAGGCTCCCAGGACCTTTCCCGGCGCCAGTTCATCGTTACTGCGCTCACCGCGACCGGCGGCTTTGCGCTGGGCATCGCGGGGGTGCCCGGCCTCGGGCAGGCCGCGACCCTCGACGTGCGGCCGTGGGGGGACGAGGCCGCCCATTCCGGTGAGATCAACGCCTGGATCGTGATCGAGCCCGACGACACCATCATCATCCGCTACAGCCGCGCCGAGATGGGCCAGGGCAGCTTCACGGCGCTGCCGATGATCGTCACCGAGGAGCTCGAATGCGACTGGGCGAAGGTGAAGGCGGAATACGCCTCGGCGAACCGGAATTTCCGGGAGCACAAAGTCTATGGAAACCTCGGCACCGGCGGCAGCCGCGCGGTGCGGGAGAACCGCGTCATGCTGCAGCAGGCCGGCGCGAGCGCGCGCGAACGGCTGATCGCCGCGGCGGCCAGGCGGTGGGGCGTGGCGCCCGGCGAATGCTCGGCGGCGATGAGCAAAGTGACGCACGACGCCTCGGGCCGCACGCTGCGCTATGGCGAACTCGCCACCGAGGCCGCGCAGGTCAAGCTCGACAAGGAACCGGACATCAAGACGCCCGATCAGTACAAATTGATGGGCAAGTCGATGGCGCGTCTCGACATCCCGCTCAAGATCAACGGCACCGCGATTTACGGCATCGACATCGAGGTGCCGGACATGGTGCATGCGGCCATCATGGCCTCTCCGGTGTTCGGCGGCAGGCTCGAGAGCGTCGACGAATCCGCCATCGCCGGTCGGCGCGGCGTCATCCAGGTGGTCAAGCTTCCGGATGCGGTGGCCGTGATCGCGGATCGCTATTGGCGCGCGAAGGGGGCGCTCGAAGCGCTTGCGATCGCGTGGGATGCGGGCGCCGCCGCCACCGCCGACAGCACCCAGTTCCGCAAGACCTACCTGGACGCCCTCGGCAAGCGTGGCGCCGTCGCGCGCCATGACGGCGACGTCGATGCCGCAATGCCGGCCGCTGCCAAGGTGTTCGAGGCCGTTTACGAGGCTCCGATCATCGCGCACGCCACCATGGAGCCGCTCAATTGCACGGCGCAGGTGCGGGACGGCCGTGTCGATGTGTGGGTCGGCACCCAGAACGCGGACGTCGCCCTCCAGTTCGCCGCCCAGGCGGCGGGCGTGAAGCCGGAAAATGTCTACATCCACAACACGTTTTCCGGTGGCGGCTTCGGCCGCCGGCTGCGGCCCGACGAGGTGGCGCAGGCCGTCGCGATCAGCAAGGCGATCGGCAAGCCCGTCAAGCTGGTGTGGTCGCGTGAGGAGGACATGCGCCACGGCCGCTATCGCACCCAGGCCGCGATCCGCTTCCGGGCGGGCTTTGCGGCGGATGGAGCGCCGCTCGCATTCGATTGCCGCACCTCGGCAGGCTCCGCCAATCCGGCCGCCGTCAAGAATGGCCTCGAACCGCAAACGATCCAGGGCTTGGCCACGACGAGCTACAATTTCCCCAACCTCAGGGTCGAATCCGTCCTGACCAACACGTCGGTTCCGCTGGGACCGTGGCGCGCGCCGGGGCACTGCCAGAACGCCTTTTTCATGGAGAGCTTCATCGACGAACTGGCGCACGAGACCGGACAGGATCCCTACGAGTTCCGCCGGGGGCTGCTCGCGCATCGTGCGGATTTCCTGCACGTCCTCGACACGCTCGCGGAAAAGGGCGATTGGGGCAAGCCGATGCCGGCCGGAAAGGGCCGCGGCCTCGCCATCCATGAATGCTACGATTCCATCGTCGGCATGATCGCCGAGATCAGCATAAATGCCAGGGGCGACCTCAAGGTCGATCGGGTGGTCATCGCCGCCGATTGCGGCCACACCGTCAATCCGCGCACGGTGGAGATGCAGCTCGAAGGCGGCATGATCTACGGCCTCAGCGCCGTGCTGTTCGGCGAAATCACGGTCAAGAACGGCAGCGTCGAGCAAGGCAACTTCGATACCTACCCGGTCGTGCGCCTGAAAGATGCGCCGAAGACCGAGGTGCACCTCGCGCTCACGGGCGGCACGAAATGGGGCGGCATCGGCGAACCCGGCGCGGCGATCATTCCGGCCGCGGTCACCAATGCGATCTTCGCGGCGACCGGCAAGCGCATCCGCGGCTTGCCGATCAAGAACCAAAACCTGTCCGGGGCCGCTTAGGACGTATTCTGATTAGGCTGACCCTATAGGTGTCATGGCCCGGCTTGACCCGGGCAATCCAGTACTCACGGTCGGTGTTTACTGGATCGCCCGGTCAAGCCGGGCGATGACAAGGGTTGCCCGGCGCATCGCCGGTCGCAAGACCCGTCGAATGCGCGCGATCGTCACTTCCGCGTTTGCTTGAAATATCTCGTATCGGGCGGCGCCTGATCCTTCCTGGCGGGCATCAGGAACCCGTCGGCACTCAGGAAATAGTTTTCCCTGCCGATGGCGATCTCGTTGTTGCCCTCCGTGCAATAGCTCTCCGGCCAGTTCGGGCGCGAATCCGGGTGGCGCCGGTATCTTCTGTCGACGGTCCAAGGCCGCGTCAACGCGTGGTCGATCACGGTGACTTCGTCATGAAGAATATTCGGGTCGGCCTTGTCGAGGTGGAATCTCTCCAGGAAAACCGACTGATTGTCGAAGTGCAGAGGCAGGCCGGATGCGTCGTAGGCGCGGGGCCCCTTGAAGCCGCGCGTCTCGACCTCGAGCACGTCGTAGCGGCCGTCGCCGTCCTCGTCGACCCATTTGCCGATCGAGTAACCGCCATAGGTCGGTTCGATCTCCTCGGGCCAGCCGCGTCCGTCGGTGAAGATTCGGCGGTCGTGGTCCCACTCGAGCAGGATGTAAGTGGTCTGCGGCGTGATGACGTATTCCTGCGCGCCGAATGTCATCATGCGCGGCATGCCGCTGGGGAGACACCGGGCGGTAGGGTAATTGCCCAGTCCGCCGTTGGCCTGGTCGGCCATGCTCCGCTCCAGGATCTTCTGATACTCCGCCGTCAGCGGCGCCTGCTGCCCGGGTCCAAAGCGCTTGGTCTGATCGAAAGCACCCTGGCCCCCTATCCCCGGCACGATGACCCGGCTCCACTGGCCCTTCCAGTCGGGGTACTTCGCGTCCTCCGACGCTCGAACGGTGCCGAACGTCAGCATCAGCGCCGCGGCCGTTGCGGCCACAACGGCGACGGTCGAACGACGCTCCACCATGATCATCCTCCCTCCCAACGACTTTCCTGGCTGCAACCAGCGTTATGTCGGCACTACCGGTCGCGCCTGCGGGCTTCCGGCGGCGGCGCGGCCCCGGTTGTCGCCTGGATCGGGGGCGGGGAGGCGGCGGTCGCCGTCCGGGCATGATCCGGAGGGGCGCCTGGGCCGGCCGCGGCCAGCGCCTGCGAGGCGACGGCGCGCTCCAGGTCGGCGAGATCGCGGACGGCCGCGGCGCAATCGGTCTGCCTGCTGCTCACGCTAAGCTGGCCTTCGGTGGTGCTCTGATCGTAGGCCTGCTGTATCGAGGAAAACTCTTCGCCGCTGGCGGCCGATGCCTTGACCAGGCCGGAAAACCCGTCGGTCAAGGCTTTGATCCGCGGCCACGACATTTCCCGGCACACCGAGGCCGTGCTGACAATGCGTCCGACGTCGGTCGCGATCTGCCGCAGCGCGTCGATCCTGTCGCTGCGCTGGGCAGCGTCTGCTATCCCATGCGCGGCCATCAGCATGGCGCCGACGCAAACAAATATGAATTGTAAACGCATTCGAACCTCCTCAGGACGGGCGGCGACTGCGTCGTACTGCGGGATCATCATAGCATGGTCGGGCACCCGAATCAGGGCAAATTTGCGCAGGCCCGGGTGCGCTCCCGGCCGTCAAACCCGCCGGCAGGCCATGCGGCGAACGGGCGGGAAGCAGCGGATCAGGCGTCTCGGGGGGAACCTTATCCGCGTCGAATCTGTTCCATTGGACGTGACGCCGAAAAGGAGAAGCGATATGTCGGAAATTAAACACACGGACCCGCTGACCGATCGCCCGCGCGATCCGGACGAGCTCCGGCGTCTCGATCTCGAACAGGGCAGCGGTGGTGGCACCATGTGGCCTTGGATTGCCGCCGTCATCGCAGTGATCTTCGTGGTGACGCTGGTGTACGGTTACAAAGGACCGGTCTCGAATACGGCTAATACAACGTCCCCTCCGAACTCGTCGACAACCACGGGTGCCGCGCCGGCATCGCCCGTCAATCCGCTGGCAGTTACACCGCCTCCGGCGCCTGTGGCACCACCCCCGACGGGTTTGCGC
>Ga0302324_100009215_pt1 | contig 20690 bp, 17 predicted proteins | sample Palsa_T0_1_FD_201949 | JGI IMG/M metagenome (GOLD analysis project Ga0302324, IMG submission 201949) | Peat permafrost microbial communities from Stordalen Mire near Abisko, Sweden - Palsa_T0_1 | ecosystem: Environmental > Terrestrial > Soil > Palsa > Peat permafrost | place: Sweden: Abisko...
TGCGCTGGCGCTGGGCGTGAATACCACTCTGTTCAGCTTTCTCAACAGCATGTACTTCCGCAAGCTGCCGGTGCCGGAAGCGGACCGCATCGTGCAAGTAGGGCGCGAAGATGGGACACTCTGCAGATTCGGCGGATTTCTCGGCTTTCGCGACAGTTTGCGCACGATGCAAGCGGCGGGCGTGATGGGTTTTTTCGACTCCATAGAGATCGACCGCGCCGGTTATGACATCGTGGTCGAAGATGTCTCGGCGAATTATCCGCAGGTGCTCCGCCTGGGCACAACCATCGGCACCTGGTTTCGGGCGGGTGCCGACGCGGATTCCGAGGTGGTCATCAGCTATCACCTCTGGCAAACCCGGTTCGGAGCTGACCCTGGCGTTCTCGGCAAGCAGGTTCGCCTTTTGCTGAGCACGTTCCGCGTAGCTGGGGTGGCGCCGCGCGAATTCACGGGCACGCATTCGCCGCTAATGGTGGATGCCTGGGTTCCCATGAAGTCTCCCAACAACAGGGTGAACCTGATAGCCCGGCTGGCCCCGGGAGCAACGCTGGCGAGCGCCACCGCGGAGATGGCTGTGGTGAACGCGCAGCTGCGCGCGGCCGATCCAGGTAATGAGGATCTGGCGGGCGCCATGCACCTCAAGCTCGCTTCCGGCTTTCTGCGGTCAAATAATTTCATGCCGATTGTGCAGCTCCTCAGCGCCGTCTCGGCCATGGTACTCCTCATTGCGTGCGTCAATGTTGCCAACCTGCTGCTCTCTCGCGCTACCGTCAGACAGCGCGAAATGTCGATCCGCCAATCGCTCGGGGCGAGTCGCGCGCGACTATTCCGCGAGACGCTGGCCGAGGGTCTGGTATTGGCTGCCGGGGGACTGGCGCTGGGAATTTTCTTCGGCTATTGGACTGGCCGCGCGCTGGAATCGCTGCTGCCGTCGCTCCCCATGGCGCTCTATCAAGGCGTGCGCCTGGGAATCGATTGGCGCGTGGCGGTGTTTCTTGCCGCCGCGGGAATCGTGTGCGCGATTCTCTTCAGCCTGCCGCCGGCCCTCGCCAGCGGCAAACGGAACCTGAATCCGGCGATGAAGGGGGGCGACATCCGGCATTCCCGCCAGCGCGAAATGTACTCCGTGGCGCAAGTGGCGCTCTCCCTAGCGCTGCTGATTGCGACCGGTCTGCTGCTGCGCGCGCTCGATCGCGTGCAGCATATCGACCCCGGTTTCGCCACCGGCCATCGCCTCTACGTGAACCTTCGGGCGCGCGGCACCAGTTATTCCCCACAAGCCATGGGCTCGCTCTACGACAGTCTCCTCGAACAGGCCCGCGCACTGCCCGGCGTGGAGGATGCGACGCTCGCCTGGGAGGTCTTTCCCGGCTCGGGCTTTAATTGCGCCGGTCCCGCCCGGCAAGCCACGAAACAAGGAGGGGCCAACACTGTCGATCCCAACTATTTTGAGCTGATGGGTATTCCTATTGTGAGAGGCAGCAGCTTTGCGCCGGCGGAATTGTCGACCGGTACGATTCACGCCATCGTCAACCAGACCATGGCGCGGAAGTTCTGGCCGGCGGAAGATGCCATCGGCAAGACTTTGTGGCTGGGCTGCGAGGGCGGCGATCCGAAACCAGCAACCGTAATCGGAATCGCCAGGGATGCCAAGTACCATGCGCTCAATGAAGAACCGCAGCCGTTGTATTACATATCGCGCCGCCAAGAGCCCGGGAACGGCTTCTACGCGCTCGTCATTCGCACGGCCGGCGACCCGCGCCAATGGATCAAGCCTGTGCTCGACCTGGTGCAGCGCAGCGGCGGCGAACTGCGCATTTACGACAGCGACACCTTAGAGCATGCCGTGGCGCTCTCGCTATGGGAAGTGAAGTGGCAAGCCTCGCTGCTGGGCGCGCTGGGACTGCTCGCTATTGTACTCGCGGCCATCGGCGTATATGGCGTGGTGGCCTGCTCGGTATCGCAGCGCACGCGCGAAATCGGCGTCCGGATGGCTCTCGGTGCGGTGCCATTGGACGTGCAGTGGATGGTGCTGGCACACGGACTGCGCATTACCGCGATCGGGATTGCAGCCGGATTGCTGCTAAGCGCCGCTACCGTCCGGCTTCTGCGCGGATTCCTTTATGGATTGAGCCCGTTCGATCCTGTGGCCTTCGTCGCAGCCAGCCTGGCGTGGATCGCCATCGCGATGCTGGCAAGCTGGTATCCCGCTCGCCGCGCCACACGCGTCGATCCGATGACGGCCCTGAATTACGAATAATCGGCGGCACTGAATGCTTGCCCTAACAATGGCTACGAACTGCGCGGCAGTCCTGGTGGGGCGGGGGGGGTTGGCGGCGCCGGGGGGGAGTTTTTTATTTGGGGGGGGAAACCCCCGCCCCCCCCCCCCCCCACACCCCCGGGGGGGCGGGCCCCCCGGGCCCCCCGCCGCCGTACCTATTTTCACGCGTGCAGGCTGGGATTGCGCGCGCTTCCGCAGTAGGATCGTGTTGTGGCCGTATATAGTGCGGGATTTCAGCGGGAGGATCACACATGGCCGACAAGGTCGAGAAAACCGACGAAGAATGGAAAGCGCTTTTGACCCCGGAGCAGTATGCAGTCGCGCGGCGCAAAGGTACCGAACGCGCGTTTACCGGGAAATACTATGACTTCCATGATAAGGGCGTCTATCTTTGCGTCTGTTGCGGCAACGAACTCTTCACCTCAGATACCAAGTACGATTCCGGTTGTGGATGGCCGAGCTTCTACGCCCCTCTCGACGAGGGCAAGATCGTCAAGGAAGCCGATCGCAGCTACGGGATGGTGCGGACGGAAGTGATGTGCAGCCGATGCGGTGCGCATCTCGGCCACGTCTTCGACGACGGTCCTCGGCCGACGGGCCTGCGCTTCTGCATGAACTCGGCGTCGCTCGATTTCACTAAAAAGGAGCCCACCGAAAAGTAACGTCGCGTGCGCTACCAAAATACAACGGAGAGTCGAAAATGACCCGCGAGGAGGCCATCCTGTACGTGTCCTTTCAAATGGACGATGCGCACTACCGTCGCCACGCCAGGCCCGCCGATGTGAGTCCGGATCACCGCCTCGTCGGCTTTCGGCAAGATCTCGAGATCGTTTTCGTCGCGGTCCGCAGCCATCGGCCGGGAGTGACTTTGAGCGACGAGGCGGTGAAAGACCTCGCGCGTGATTATCTGACGGAGGTAGGCTGGTTTGGCGAGGAGTCGTTGGAGGCGGAGTTCGTTTTCTAGAGACTCCTGAATTTCGCGATAGCGTTGCGATGCGGGCGGCATCGGAGAATAATCAGCGTGGTTCCGGCGAAGATTCCGCATAGACGAGATTCGAATCAACCCTCATGGCTGTGACATCCGCGGTTACCCCCGGCGCCGACGTGCCGCGTCAGGCGCAGGTTGAACAGACGCCGCGCGCTAACGCTGCGGCCGCCCTCGAAATCGCACGCCTGGGTTTTAGCTACGGCGACCGCAAGGCCCTGAGCGACGTCAGCTTTTCGATCACGCGCGGTGAGATTTTCGGACTGCTCGGTCCCAACGGTGGCGGCAAGACCACGCTCTTTAAGCTCATTTCGACTTTGGTTCCGTTGCAGGAGGGCGACGCCCGTATTCTTGGTTTCGATCTGCGCCTCGATACGATCGCGCTCCGGCGTCAGCTTGGCGTGGTCTTTCAGCATCCGAGCGTTGACGGCAAGCTGACTGTCGCCGAGAACCTCGAGCACCAGGGGCGCCTCTACGGGATCAGCGGCTCGCGATTGCGCCATCGCACGGCCGCGATGCTCGAGCGACTGGGTCTCAGCGCTCGCTCCGGCGATCTCGTTGAAACGCTTTCCGGTGGACTCAAGCGACGCGTCGAACTCGCGAAGTCGTTGTTGCACGAACCGCAGTTGCTCGTCCTTGATGAGCCGAGCACCGGTCTTGATCCAACCGCGCGGCGCGAATTCCTCAATTATCTGACCGATCTGCGCGACCGCCAAGGCGTGACTATCGTCTTGACAACCCACTACATGGAGGAAGCAGAGCGCTGTGACCGGATCGGCGTAATGCATCAGGGCCGCCTCGTGGCGATCGCGCCGCCCCTCGAATTGAAAGCGCGCGTCGGCGGCGATGTGGTCGCGATTTACGCGCGCGAGCCTGAAGAATTACAAAAGAAGATTGCCGACCAAATGCGCGTGACGGCGCTGCTGATTGACGGCGCCTTGCGCGTCGAGCGACCGCGCGGCCATGAATTCGTGCGCGACGTGGTTGACGCTTTCGGCGATGAAATCGATTCGGTGACCTTTGGCAAGCCAACTCTCGAGGACGTTTTCGTCCACCTGACCGGCCAGCGTTTCTCCGCCGGACCTATCGAGGAAGCGCGATGAGCGAAGCGAGCCTGCAGGCGGGAACCCTTTGGTTGCGAGAGATCACCCGCTTTTGCCGCCAACGCAGCCGCGTCATCGGCTCGTTCCTGCAACCGCTGGTGTTCTGGGTTCTGCTCGGCGCCGGACTGAAAGCGTCATTCAGACCTGCCGGGATGCCCGCGGACCTCGACTACTTCCAATACCTCTATCCCGGGTTCATCGTGCTGGTGCTGCTGTTCACCGCCATCTTTGCCACAATCTCGACGGTCGAGGATCGCCGCGAGGGTTTCCTGCAGAGCGTGCTGGTCGCGCCCATTTCGCGCTCGACCATCGTGATGGGCCAGGCGCTCGGCGGGACCACGCTCGCATGGGTTCCCAGTTGCATCTTCCTGGTCCTCGCGCCGCTGGCGGGGATTCATCTCAGCGCCGCTGCAGCGGTCTTCGCCGCGATGATGATGGCGGTGATCGCGTTCGCCCTCACCTGTATTGGCCTGACCATCGCCTGGAAAATCGAATCGACGCAGGGCTTCCATGCAATAATGAACCTGATTCTTATACCTATCTGGCTGCTCTCGGGCGCATTCTGGCCTATCGAGGGCGCTCCGGCGCTCCTCCGATGGGCGATGCGGATTAATCCACTCACCTATGGGATGGCCGCGCTGCGCGAGAGCCTCTATGCGGGAAAACACGGCGAGATGGGCTCGCTGCCGTCGATACCATTGTCGGTCGCGATCGCCGTGATATTCGCCGTCGCGACTTTCGCGCTCGCGGCGCGCACCGCGCGCCGCGCCACCGCCTACTGATCCGGCAATACGGATGTCGCGTTGCGACATCCGTATTGCCGGGCCACCGGCCCGCTGAGGTTCCCGCCGGAAGGGCCGCAGGGCGCAATCGCGTTCGCGATTGCGCCTCGCCCCCGTTCACAAATGCGCACACGTCCTTCGCGCCGTGCGGCGCTCGGTGAGGGAGGGGACGCCGCGCGCATCGCGCGGCGCCCCCTCCCTCACCGTCACAGCGGGTCGAAGTAGGCTTCGACCCGCCCCTCGAAATGGAACTCGCGCGCCAGCCCGATCCATTTCCGGTCGAGCCCATGCAGCGGCTCGGGCAAACGCTCGAGCGGGAAGAATCCCGCGTCGAGCGTTTCCAGCGGATGCAGAATGCGCGCGCCGCCGTCGAGCCGGCAGTAGAACAGTATCGAGTATAGATGGCGGACGGCGGCGCCGACCTTGAGACTGTCGATAATTCCGATCAGCCGCTGCGGCGTCACCATAAAGCCGGTCTCCTCACGCACCTCGCGCGCGACATTCTCGGCCGGCGATTCTCCGACGTCGCAGAAGCCCGTCGGATACCACCACGCTCCAGTCGGCCGCTGAATCATCAGCACTTCATCCCGATCGTTGAATACGATTCCGCCGCAGCCGACCCCTACCGTGACGTAGCCGTCATAGCCGCGGCCCGCCTCGTCCTGCCAGCGTCGGAACACCGCTTCCGCGTCATTTTCGCCGCGATCTAGCACGCTGCGAACTCGCGCCGCCTCCCGCAGCAGATCCTCGTAACGCTCCGCATCGTAGCCATGCGGTTTGAAGGCGAGGCCGGTCCGTCCAATCGCGGCGACGCGTTCGATAAACCGCGCCAGTTCCAGAATCAGATCGTCCTGCGCCATCCTCGCCCCCGGTTTCGATAGTTCGTAAATGGTCTACGCAACCTGAATGGTTTGGTTCGTCGCCACTGCGGATGTTCAATCCGGGGCCGTCGGATCCACGATCGGCAAGCCGCTGAAATACTTTCGATAAAACCCGCGATCGCGCGTTAGTAAGCGGTCCGCAACCGCCGAAGCGTGTCCGGCAATCAGAAAATCAGCGGCGATCCGATCGCGCGAACCACCACCCGCGCGATAGCGGCGCCATGCGTCAGCCGCCGTTACGGCCGCCTCTTCCGTCATCGGCGAGAACGAGGCGGTCAGCCTATCCATCGCATCCTTAAAGAGTTCCGCATCGTCAAACACGGTTGCGGTCTCGGCCCACACCACCTCGCACGCGACTAGGGCTCCTTCGCTCAGACAGCGCCGCAGCGCCTCGGCAGACGCAGTCGCGAACTTTGGGTCGGCCCCCAAAACGTCAATCAGGACGTTGGTATCGACAGCCGTTATCAACGCCGGCCGCGAAGCTGCGCCATTATGGTATCAGTATCGATCTTCTTGCCGAGACACCCGAACACCTCGCTCACCGGATCAACCGCGCCACTTTTAACCGCTACCAACCGGCCATGTTCCTCGCTGAATTCCAGCACCGTACCGGGCTTCACGCCGAGCCTTTCTCTCAATCCCTTGGGGATCGTCACCTGGCCGCGCTCTGCGACCCGCGCTTTCATACTTTTCATGTATGCAAGTATGAATCATTATCACGAAATCTTCAAGTATCCGGATATCGCGCGCAGCATCCCAGGCGCATCTGGTAGCTGCTGCTGCGCAAGTCGGCGCATTTGCGATAAAATGGGCCTGCTATGCGCTGGACTACCGACAAGATTCGTCAATCCTTTCTCGATTTTTTCGCGGAGCGCGGCCATCAGGTGGTCCCGTCCGCTTCATTGGTTCCAAAGGGCGACGCGACGCTACTCTTCGTCAACGCCGGGATGGTGCCGTTCAAGGATTACTTCCTCGGCGTTCGCACCGCGCCCAATTCGCGTGTCGTCGATTGTCAGAAATGCCTGCGCATTTCGGGCAAGCACAACGACCTCGAGGCAGTCGGCCGCGACAGCTACCATCACACGTTTTTCGAGATGCTCGGTAACTGGTCTTTTGGCGATTACTACAAGGCCGAGGCCATCGCGTTCCATTGGGAATTGGTGACGAAAGTCTGGGAAATCCCGGCGGAGCGCTTGTGGGCGACCGTCTATGAGGACGACGACGAGGCTGAGAACGCCTGGATCGAACTTAAAGTATTACCTAAGGAACGCATCCTGCGATGTGGCGCGAAGGATAACTTCTGGGAGATGGGCGAGACCGGTCCATGTGGCCCGTGCTCGGAAATCCACATTGACCGCGAGCCGGCGGGAAATCATCCGACCGACCGGCCGGGGCAGGCGTGCGACCAGTCGGGGCATCCCGGCCACAAATGCGCGGTCAATGTCGAGGGATGCTCGCGGTTCATCGAACTCGGAAATCTCGTTTTCATCCAGTACAACCGCGACGCGGCGGGCAAGCTGACACCGCTGCCGATGAAGCATGTCGATACGGGTACGGGGCTCGAACGCGTGGCTGCGGTGCTGCAAAGCCTCGAAGCCGGCCGCTACCTCGGCAACTACGACATCGACCTCTTCCAGAAAATCATTCTTTCGATTGAAGATGTAACTGAGAAGGTTCTTGGAGAGAGAACTGAGTATGGATTTCAGTTCGGCAATGCCGATTACAACTCAGAAGTCGATATCGCTTTTCGAGCAATCGCTGACCATGCGCGCGCGATTGCCTTTCTTGCATGCGAGGGATTGGTTGCCGGAAAAAACGACAGAGAATATGTCTTGCGCCGACTCATCCGGAGGGCGGTGCGGCGCGCCCACCATCCTCTCAACATAGACAAGCCGTTTCTAGCGACGGTCTGCACTGCCGTGATAGGCGCAATGGGCGATGCCTACCCCGAACTGATCCTACAATCTGAACGTATTTGCCAAGTTGTTACCGAGGAGGAGGAGCGCTTTTCCGAAACACTCGAAAGAGGTCTGTCGCGACTCTATGGTGAGGAAAACCGATTGAAATCGGTAGGTGAGGTTACTCTCTCTGCGGAGTTCGCGTTCGAGATGTATGACACCTACGGATTTCCGGTAGACCTCACTCAGGATGTTTGTCGAGAGTCGGGAATCCAAGTTGATGTGGCGGGGTTTGAACGCCTCATGGAGGAGCAGCGCGAGCGCGGACGCGCCGCCCGCAAAGACGACGTCGCCGCGCCTGAAATTATGCTCGCCGCGGGCGTCAAGTCCCGCTTCGTCGGCGAACATAACTACGAAGCCGATTCCGAAATCCTCGCTGCTGAACCCGGTGCCGACGGCCGCATGACCGTGATCGCGGCCGAGACTCCCTTCTATCCCGAAGGCGGCGGGCAGGTCGGCGACCGCGGCGTGATCGAGACCTCCTCGGGCGCTCTGCTGGAAGTGACGGATTCCCGCAAACACGACGGCTCGATCCTCCACATCGGCCGCATCCTGCGTGGCGACCCTGCGGATTTCAGCAAAGGTGCGCACGTAAAATTGCGCCTGGACCGCGAGCGCCGCGACGCCTCGATGCTCAACCACTCCGCCACCCACATCCTCCACTACGCCCTGCGCGACATCCTCAACAAAGACGTCCATCAGGCGGGCTCGATGGTTGCGCCCGAACGCCTCCGCTTCGACTTCAGCCATAACGGACCGGTTTCAGCCGCCGATCTGGCCACCATCGAAGAGGAAATCAACGCGCGCATCCGCGAGAACGCCGAGGTTTACACGCAAGAAATGGCTTACGACGACGCGCTCAAGGCGGGCGCGCTCGCCTTCTTCGGCGACAAGTATGGCGACGTGGTGCGGGTCGTCCGCATGGGCGATTTCTCCACCGAGCTATGCGGCGGCACTCACGTGCAGCGCACCGGCGATGTCGGCATCTTCAAGCTAGACAGCGAGGGCGGTGTCGCCGCGGGCGTCCGCCGTATCGAGGCGTTTACGGGGCAGGGCGCTCTCGACGCGATCCGCCGCCGCGAGAAGCTCCTCGACGACATCGGCGGGCAGCTCGGCGCACGCGACGGCGCGGCGCTCGAACGCCTCGAGAAGCTGCTCGCGCGCGAGAAGGAACTAGAAAAGAAGCTACGCACGCTTGAACAGAAACTGGTTGCCGGTGCGACCGCCGGCGGCGCCGGTGCCGAGCAGGTGCGCGAGGCCAACGGCGTCAAAATTGTCACGCGCAGGGTCGAGGGCGTCGAGGCCAAGTCGCTGCGCGAGATGGCCGATCTGCTGCGTCAGAAATATGGCTCCGCAGTCGTCGCGATCGGTTCCGACCTCGGCGACAACAAGGCCGCGCTGCTGGTCGCGGTGACCGCCGACCTCGTCAAGCGCATCAAGGCGGGCGATATCGTCAAGGAAATAGCGCCGATTATCGGCGGCACCGGGGGCGGACGACCCGATTTCGCGCAGGCTGGCGGTCGCGACGCCTCCAAACTCGACGACGCTCTCGCGCGCATCGCGGCGCTCGTTTGAGGCGGCTGTGGACTGTTCATCGAGCGTTCACTTAAACGCTGTTTCACACGCCCGCAAAAAAGGCGTACTATCCAGACAATCGGATGAACCAGAACGGGAATGCTAACGGCAACGTCAAGCACAACCTTCAGAGGGTAAACGGGACCATTTCACAGCTATCAACCGAAGATTCTCTCGAGCTTCACTTCGACGACCATCGGTTCCTCACCGAACTGCTCGGTCAACACGACGGACATCTGCGGACGATTGAGGGCGCGCTCGGCGTGCGCATCGGCGTCAACGGCAGCGCCCTGAAGATCTCCGGCGGCCACATCGAACAGGCACTGGCGGGCAAGCTGCTGAGCGAGTTGTACGACCTGCTCAAGCGCGGCTACCCCATCTACAACGGCGACGTCGATTACGCCATCCGCATCCTCCGCGCCGACCGCAACGTCGATCTGAAGGACATCTTTCTCGACCAGGTTTACATCTCCGCCAACAAGCGGATCATCTCGCCCAAGAGCCTCAATCAGAAGGCTTACGTCGAGGCGATTCGCTCTCACGACATCGTCTTTGGCATCGGCCCGGCCGGCACCGGCAAGACCTACCTCGCGATGGCGATGGCGTTGGCGGCCCTCATGAAAAACCAGGTCACCCGCATGGTCCTATGCCGGCCCGCCGTCGAAGCGGGCGAGAAGCTCGGCTTCCTCCCCGGTGATCTCGCCGAAAAGGTCAACCCGTACCTGCGTCCGCTCTACGACGCGTTGCACGACATGGTCGATTACGACCGCGCGCGCCGGATGCTCGAGCGCGGCACTATTGAAGTCGCGCCGCTCGCCTTCATGCGCGGGCGCACGCTCAACGATTCCTTCATCATTCTCGATGAGGCGCAGAATACCACCTCCGAGCAGATGAAGATGTTCCTGACGCGGCTCGGCTATGGCTCGAAGGCGGTCATCACCGGCGATATCACGCAGATCGATTTGCCCAGCGGCAAGCTCTCCGGCCTCAAGGAAGCGCGCACCGTCCTCGCCGAGACTCCCGGCATCAGCTTCGTGCATTTCAGCGAGCGCGACGTCGTCCGCCACCGCTTGGTGCAGGCCGTCATCACCGCGTACGAGTCCTTCAGCGGCGATCGCACGCTGCCATTGCCGTTGCCTCCGGTCGAAGCCAAGCCGCCCAACAGCTAGGCCCACCGGAGTTTCCCCCTCCCAATGAGCACGCTGCTGACCTGCCGCAGCGCGATCGCGCGTCCCTACGCGCGTGCTCTCCGCGCCGACGCGAACGCGCTCCTGCGCCTCCTCGCGCTCCAACGATCCGAACTCTCCCTGATGATCGTGGACGACGCCGCGATTCGCATCCTCAATCGCGACTTCCGCGCCAAGGATAAAGCCACCGACGTGCTTTCATTTCCTCAGTTGGAGGATCATGACGAGGTCGCCGTCAGCGCACGCGGCCCGCAGCTCCCGGACGTCGCCACCACTACCGACGCACCCGCTCTCAGCGCTCGCACCCCGCGAGCCCGAATTGCCACCGCCACTACCGACGCACCTCCGCTGGCCCTCGGCGACATCGTGATCTCGATCGAAACCGCCTCGCGGCAGGCGGCCGAACTCGGCGTGACCGTCGCCGCGCGAATTCGCACGCTGCTGATTCATGGACTCCTGCATCTCCTCGGCTATGACCACGAGCGCTCGCCCGCCGAGGCGCGCCGGATGTTCGCGCGCGAACGCGAGCTCGCCGCCCAGCTCCCGCCGGTGAGTCAACCCGAGAAGTAACCCTGAAGAGCCGCGGCCAGAACTCGCGAACGCTCCGAACGCGCATCAACTCGTGGATTAAGAACACAGAACTTATAGCCTTTTAAGAAACTGAAACCTTACCAAGGTTTCAGACTTCCCATTGGGTAAAAAGGGGTGGTCGGTCTTGCGACGGCTATCGATGAGACCTTTCGCTAGTGAAGCTCGGCTCGCAAGCTCGCCTAGTGTTAGCTCGCTCGCCTTCGTCCCACCTAGTTTAATCACTGTGGGAAGTGTGAAACCTTTCAACGGTTTCACAACTCTTTCTGCCTGTTGTCTTTCTGGGTTGATCTTTCCCCTTGTCTCCCGACCCGGCCCGGTTAACCATATTCACGATGCCCTCGTCGATTCCTGCCGCGCTTCCGATGCTCACCCATTTCACGCGCGCGGCGGGCACTCGCAGCGCCATCGACAATCTCGAAGCGATCCTCCGCGACGGTGCGATTCGCGGCGCGACCCGTTGGATTCGCGGCAAACGCCCGGTAGTCTGCCTCTTCGACGCGACTCTCGACGAGCTTGGCCGGCTCCTCAGGCGATCCAATCGCCGCCGCTACGAGCCGTTCGGCGTCGCGCTCGATAAGCGCTATGCTTTCATTCAAGGCGCGCGCCCAGTCCTTTATCTCCCATGGCGCGAGGCCCGGCTGATTCTGGCGGAGGAGGAGTGGTGGCGAGTGGCCGCAATCGATCTCGAAAGCAGTCCCCCAATCGATTGGAGTTTCGAGCGCGAATGGCGTATCGCCGGTGATATGCCGACGCCCGCCGGCTCTGCCGTGGCCCTCGTCGAGAACTGGCGCGACGCCGACGAGTTGTACGACCGCTTCGACGGCTCTCCACCATGCGCCGGCGTCATTCCGATCACGGACCTCCCCGGTTTCGCCTGAGGGTCGTCGTGAACGTTTCAACCCGCGCCGCGATGGCCGTCGTCAGCGGCCTCGCGCTGGCTCTCGCCTTCCCCAAGTTCGACGTCAACTTCACGGCGTGGCTCGCCTTCGTCCCTCTACTTTTCGCCATCGACGGCGAATCGCATCGTAACGTCTTTCTCTATTCATGGCTGCAGGGCTTCGCCTGTTACACCGCTTCGATCTATTGGGTCACGATCACCCTGCATCATTTCGCCGGCCTGCCGATCGTCCTCGCGATCCTCCCGATGATGCTTCTTTCCGCCGTCATCGCCCTCTTCACCGGCCTCGCCGTATGGGCCGCCGCGTTCGTCACCGCGCGCCTCGGCCTCTCGATTGTCCTCACGATGCCGCTGGCGTGGACCGCCGTCGAATGGCTCCGCACCTATTTCCCCATCGGCTTCCCATGGGACCTGCTCGGCTATGTCGGCTATCAGAACCTCACGCTGATCCAGTTTGCCGAATTCACCGGCGTCTATGGCGTCTCCGCGCTGATCGTCTTTTTCAACGTCGTCCTTTACGTCGTCCTCTTCCGCCGCGAGACGCCGCGCGTTCAGGGCGTGAGCCTCGCAGTGCTGAGTGGTTTGATCGCCGGGGCATGGATCTTCGGCACCTTCCGCATCGCCCAGCTCGATCGCGAGCAACCCACCGGTTCGCTCAAGTTCGCGATGGTTCAAGGCGACATTCCGCAATCGATCAAGTGGGATCCCAACTTCCTCGAATCCAGCTTCGGCGTTTACATTCAACAGACCGAACAGGCCGCGCAGATCGGCGCCGATCTCATCGTGTGGCCCGAAGCCGCCGCCGCCTTCTTCTTTCAGCCCACCGAGCAATATCCCAACGCCTTCGCCGAGGACGCTCCGTACCGCCAGCGACTTCTGCAACTCGCCGCCGATACCCACGATCCAATCCTCTTCGGCGCTCCCGCGCTCGGTACGGAAGACGGGCGTCTGGGTTTCTACAATCGCGCCTACCTCGTCTCCAATACCGGCTCAGTGGTCGCCTGGTACGACAAGATTCAACTGGTTCCCTTCGGCGAATACGTCCCGTTGCGCAGCCTGCTCGGCGCGTTCGTCAACCGCGTCGTCGCCGGCTTCGGCGATATGTTCCCCGGCAGCCAGCAGACGATCTTCGAGGTGAAGGGCGCGCGTCTCGGCGTCCTGATTTGTTACGAGAGCATCTTCCCGGACCTCGCCCGGATGGCGGTGAATCGCGGCGCGGACATCCTCGTCAACATCACCAACGACGCCTGGTACGGCGAAAGCTCAGCGCCCTATCAACTTCTCGCGATGGCGGCGATGCGCTCTGTTGAAACCAAAGTCCCGCTGGTCCGCGTCGCCAATACCGGCATCAGCGCCGTCATCGATCCGACCGGGAAAATCACCGACCGCACGCCGCTGTTCAAACGCGGCACCGAAATCGAGCGCGTCGCATGGCATCCGCGGCGCACCGTTTATACCATCGTCGGCGACCTCTTCGCCGAAATCTGCTTTGCTCTGACGACCCTTGCGATACTCCTCGCGTTCTTCCGTCCACGCCGCGATGAACCCGTCAAGGAACGCCCGCCGTCGCTCATATCCCGCAACGGCCTCGGCTGATAAGCAATTAAGCTCACCGGTCTTTTGTGTCACAATCAGGCTAGATTCATATCCGGCGCACCAAGGTGCCGGACGCAGAGGACTTACCACCATGCTTAGCGACATTCGCCCGCAAGTAACCGATCTCGAAGTTCGCACCGAAGCTCTCCGGAGGCGTCTTTGACGTCCCCAAGCTGACCGCCCGCAGGCAGGAACTCTCCGACCAATCCATCAAGCAGGACTTCTGGGACATTCCCGAGGCCGCGCAAGCGGTGCTCAAGGAACAGGAGCGCATAAGGGTTCAGCTTTCCGGCTTCGAGAAGCTCGAAAAGGCGCTCGACGAGGCTCGCGTGTTTCTCGCGATGGCCGAGGAAGAAGGCCTTGACGATTCCGAGGCGGCCCGCGAAACCGAGACCGCACTCGCCGCCGCGCGCGCCGAAATCGAGCGCCAGGAACTCCAGGTGATGCTCGGCGGAGAGCACGATCGCCTCGGCGCCATCGTCTCGATCCATCCCGGCGCGGGCGGCACCGAGGCGCAGGACTGGGCCGAGATGTTGCTCCGCCTCTACATGAGATGGGCTGAGCGACGCGGCCTCACCACCGAGCTTGCCGACTTGCAGCCCGGCGACGGCGGCGGCATCAAGAGCGCCACCATCACCGTCGAGGGCGACTACGCCTACGGCTATCTCAAGGCCGAAGCCGGCATCCACCGCCTGGTGCGCATCTCGCCCTTCGACGCCAACGCGCGCCGCCACACTTCGTTCGCGTCGGTCTTCGTTTTCCCCTCGATCGACGACAAGGTCGAAGTCGTAATCAATCCCGCCGACCTCCGAATCGATACCTTCCGCGCCAGCGGCGCCGGCGGCCAGCACGTCAACAAGACCGACTCAGCCGTGCGCTTTACGCATCTGCCGACCGGCATCGTTGTCACCTGCCAGAACGAGCGATCGCAGCATAAGAACCGCGCGATGGCGATGAAGATCCTGCGCTCGCGCCTCTTCGAACTCGAAGAGCGCAAGCGGCTCGAGGATCTCGAGAAGTTCAGCAAGGACAAGAAAGAAATCGGCTTCGGCAGCCAGATCCGCTCCTACGTGCTGCACCCGTATCAAATGGTGAAGGACCATCGCACCGGCGTCGAAATCGGCAATACCACCGCCGTCCTCGACGGCGCTATCGACGAATTTATCGAGGCCTACCTGATGGGCGTGCGCAAAGCCGGCGCCGACTCCACCCCCACGTAACTCGCGCTCGCGCCGCCCCGCGCACATCGCCCGCCCCGCGTGGCCAGTCCCGGGGGAGAATTGTTGTGAAATCAGGACAACGGTTGAAGAGCGCAAAACTTTAGTTTCCTTCGGAGACTGAAACAGTTCCTAAACGCACCTCGCAGACTCGTTAGCTCGGCTCGCAAGCTCGCCTAGTGCCAAGGTTCCAGACTTCCCGTCACTAGTGGAGCGAAGCGGAACGAGCAGGCGAGTCTGCGAGCTGCGTTCAGGAATAGATGTTTGCCAAGTGGTAATGGCAGGCGTTTTCGGCGGCTATCGATGACATCTTTCGCGTTCGCCTAAACGCGTAGCCAGCACCTGCAAATGTGACCGCTTTCCATGCAAATCGTGCGTCGCCCTCTCCCTTACCCTCTCCTTATCCTAGGAGAGGGCAAGCTCGCTCCGCGAGCGCGGGAGAGGTCTCCCCTTCAATCACAGAGGTCGGATCGAAACGTTTCGGATTACATTGAAAGAGCCAGTCCATCATCTAAACCTCTAAGCAGCTAGCCTCCGCGCGCCTCTCATCTCGACCGCTAAACCATGCTTCAGCAAACGCCTGGAAGGTCTCATCGATAGCCGCCGAAAAGACCTGCCATGACTGTTCACTGTGGGAAGCATGAAACCTTGGTAAGGTTTCAGTCTCTTGAAGGCTACAGGTTTTCGTTCTTCATCCACGAGTTTCCCGCATCTCAGATTCTCATTTTTGCGCGCCTCGCAGACTCGTTCGCTCGGCTCGCAGGCTGGCCTAGTGTCAAGGTTTCACACTCTTCTCCCAGGCTTGGGCGTGGCTCGCGCTGCGCGCCCCACGCCTGATGCTTAAATCCCCTGCGCGTGCTCGACCGCCGGCGCGAAGCGGCGCGCCAGCGCGAGTGCGCCGCCGTCTGCGGTTTCGGCCACGTCCTTTTGCGAGAAGAGCACGACGCGGGTGACGCCGGCGTCGCGATAGCGCTTCAGTTCATCCTTTGACGGGACCGTCCCATGGGGATCGGCGAGCACCGAGATCTGAATCGAGTCGGGGTTGCGCCCGTATTCTTTGGCGAGCTTGCGGATTGTGGCGACGTCGCGGCCGATCTCTTCCGGATTATCGGTGAGCGGAATCCAGCCGTCGTAGGTGCGCGCGACGCGTTCGAGTGCCTTTGGTCCATGGGCTCCCAGCAGGGCTGGCGGATAGGGCTTTTGCAATGGCTTGGGATCGCAGCGGACGGGTGGAAAGCGGATCAGTTCGCCCTCGTACGTGGCCTCGTCTTTGGTCCACAGCACGCGCATCGCTTCGATTGTTTCGCGGGCGCGCTTCCAGCGTACTCCGAAGCGGGTGCCCATCACCTCGGTCTCTTCCTTGAGCCAGCCTGCGCCGACGCCGAGGATCAGGCGGCCGCCGGAATAATAATCGAGGCTCGCGATAATTTTCGCGGTAATCAGCGGTTCGCGTTCCGGCAGCAGGCAGATACAGGTGCCGAGTTTGATCCGCTTCGTTGCGGATGCGGCGACTGTCAGCGCGATAAACGGATCGAGCCAGCGCCCGTAATGTTCCGGCAGCTTATGGTCGGGCGAGAACGGAAAGGCGGTCTTGAGGTTGATTGGGATCACCGGATGTTCCGGAATCCAGAGTGACTCGTAGCCGATCGCCTCGACGGCGCGGGCGAGTTCCGCCAGGTCGCCGCTCTCGGCAGTCGCCACCGTAATAAATCCAATATCCATCGCTATTCTCCTACGCCTCCGTTCTCGCTTTAACCAAATGGAAGTCTGAAACCTTGGTAAGGTTTCAGTTTCTTGAAAGGCTACAAGTTCTTCGTTCCTTCACAAAGAGTCTCATTTATGCGCACCTCGCAGACTCGTTAGCTCGGCTCGCAAGCTCGCCTAGTGTCAGCTCGTTGCGCTTCGCTTCACTAGTGAGTGAGCTCGCCTGGTGTTCTCAAATACTCTTGCCAATCTCGACCAGCGACGCGAACTGGCGAAGCTGTTCCTGCGCCTTGCCGGCCGCCGAATCGGAACCCATCTTTTGCGAGAACGGGATGAGCCGGCTCGCGCCTGCGTCGCGATAGCGCTTCAGGTCGTCGGCGCCCGGCATGCGCACGTCGGGATCGACGATCGCCGTGATCTGCAACGAGTCCGGATCGCGTCCGTGTTCCTTGGCGAGCTTGCGGATGTTGATCACGTCGCCCTTGAACTGCTCCAGGCTCTCGACCAGCGGCATCCATCCGTCGTAGGTGCGGGCAACGCGCTCGAGAGCCTTGGGTCCATGCGCCCCGAGCAGTATGGGCGGGTAGGGCTTCTGCACCGGCTTGGGATCGCATCGGACTGCCGGGAAGCGCACGAGCTCGCCTTCGTATGACGCTTCGGCTTTGGTCCACAGGGTGCGCATCGCTTCGACGGTCTCGCGCATCCGCCGCCATCGAGTACCGAACTTCGCGCCCATCGCCTCGGTCTCTTCCTTGAGCCAGCCGGCGCCCGCTCCGATAATTACGCGTCCGTTGGAGTAGTAGTCGAGGCTCGCGATCAGCTTCGCCGTAATCAGCGGCTCGCGCTCCGGCAGCAGGCAGATTCCTGTTGCCAGCTTGATCTTTCTGGTCGCGCCCGCGGCGATCGCCAGCGCGATGAACGGGTCCACCCAGCGCGTGTAATGTTCGGGGAGCTTGCCGTCGCCGATCGGAAACGGCGTGGTCATCTTGACCGGAATCACCGGATGTTCCGGGATCCAGAATGATTCGTAACCGAGTGACTCGGCCAGGCGTGCGGTCTCGGCCAGGTCGCCACTCTGGGTGGTCGCGGCCATCAGGAATCCTATATCCATTACTCGATCCTCCTCTTCGATTACTCAGTGGTATGATTAGTCATTAGCGATTAGTCAGTTCGATACTATTGCGCCGGATGCAGCGGCTGCAGCGAAGTGAGATGCCGGGTATGGCGCGCCGGCTTGACGTACAGCAGCGGGATGATCACCGAGGTCGCCACGCTTTGCGATCCTTCAGGCGTGCGGGATATCTCCGGGACCGGTGAACGGCGGATGGGCCAAGGCCATGGTTATGATCTTCCAGGCTTTGCCGTCATAGCGGAGCGTATAGAAGGCGCGCACGCGTTCGAGGACGGCGTCGCCTTGCTTGAGGCGCGTGACATCCGCCATCAGGGTGGCGAGGCCCTCCGCCTGCGGCCAGATCTTGATTCGATCGACGGCCGAGCGAACCCATCCGCGCCCCTGAACGTCGCGCATCGTCTGGGTGTAGAAACGTTGCCGGGCGGCCTCGTCGGCGAAAACCGTAGCGCCGTGTTGGCCCGAAAGGATAACGAACGGAAGGTCGAAAGATTCGAGGTAGAGATCGATGTCCTCGCGATTGAAGCTATCGATGTAGCGGCTGTAGAACTGCTCGAGGTCCTGAACGATTTGATCGGTAGTGGCCATGATTGCTCCTTACACGGGTTAGATTTGCGCAACTCGCAGATACTAATTTTAATACGCACGTCGCAGAGTCCCATTTGTGCGCACCTCGCAGAGTCTCAGATTCATATTTGTGCGCACGTCGCAGACTCCTTTGCTCGTTCCGCTTCGCTTCACTAGTGAGCTCGACTCGCTAGTGCGGCGGCGGTTTACCAGGCGCCGCGGCGCAGCAACTCATGAGCCTCGCGTTCGAGCGGCTCGCGGAAATCGGGATGCGCGATAGCGATCATCCGGCGCACGCGCTCGGCCAGCGGCTGTCCGCGCAATTCGGCAGCGCCGAAGTCGGTCACGATGATATCGGCGTCGCTGCGCGCCGTGGTTGTCGGACCGCTGAGCCGTGCGACGATCCGGCTGTGCTTGCCGATGCCAGCCGTTGCCGGCATCGCAATCACCGATCGCCCGCCCGCGAGCTGCGCGCCACGCACGAAATCGCCCTGCCCGCCAATCGCGCCGACGTAAACGCCCGCGGCCACTTCGGCGTTAATCTGCCCGGTGAGATCGGCCTCGACGGCAGAGTTGATCGAGACGATTCTGCCCAGGCGGCAGAGCACTTCCGAGCGATGCGTATGCATCAGTGTGAACAGTTTGAGAGCGGGGTTGCGATGGACAAAACGATAGACCCGAGGAGTGCCGAGCACTGAACATGCGACCGCGATACCGGTGTCGATAGGCTTGCGCGCGTTGGTCATCGCGCCGCTTTCCATCAGGTCGGCGATGCGATCGCTGATGAGCCCCGAATGCAGTCCGAGGTCGCGCCGGTCGCCGATACTCGCCATCACGGCGTCGGGAATTGCGCCAATGCCAATCTGGATCGTTGAGCCATCCTCGATATAGCGGCCGACGTGCCGCGCAATCGCCTGCTCGCATTCACCGATCGGCCGGGGATCGAGACCCACCGGAGGCCGCGATACCTTGACTTCGTAATGAATCTGGCTCGCGTTCAAATAGGCGTCGCAATGCGTCCACGGGGCCTGGTCGTTGACCTCGGCGATGACGACCCGCGCCTTGGCGATAGCGGCCTGCTGATAGTCGTTGGTGAGCGAAAAGCTATATTCGCCGTGCTCGTTGGGCGGGCTGGTCTGCACGAAGACCACGTCGGAGCGAATCGTGCCATCGTTGAAATACGGAACCAGCTGGGAAAGGTGAAGGGGAATCGTGCGGAGCGCGCCGATGCGCGCGAGTTCACGCAGATTGCCAATCGCGCCGTAACCGATAAACGTGAGCATATCGGCATGCTCGGGCTTGAGGGTGGAGGTATAGGTGATACCACCCAGGAAGACTGTGGCCGGGCCGATTCGATGGCGTTGTTCGACCAAACGCTCAACCAGCGTTTGCGGTTCGCCGGATCCCTGCCCCCAGACGATATGGTCTCCGGGGCGGATTATTCCGGTGAAATCAAGATTGCGTGAATCAAGTTCGTGGGGCATCGTCGTGTGCGCCTCGGCATCGCGTCGGTGCCAGACTCGCATAAATCAGCGGCAATCGCCTAGAACTAAGGCCTGCCCGAATAGGAAACGGCGGATTAAAGCCATCGATACAAGAGGAAACGGACTCGTAACCAAGCCGAAATCTCCTGTTAAATTCAAGTCAAATAGTGGTTGAATCGAGTTTTCTAGCAAAGTATATTGCGGACGGTGATGTTTGGCGTGACGTTGGCCGGCGGGAATAACTCCTGCATTCGGGTGGCGTTGAGGATTAGGTTAGCTCACTAACGAGCATAGAAAAGTGGCTGGCATTGGTGGTGGCTTCCCCGGCTTCCATGATGTCCGTCTCCACAACCCGTCGGAAGTAACGACGACAGGGGGAGTTTGAAGGTGCGAAGAAAACTCGGAACTTACCTGATGTGGGTAGCCATCCTGGGGATGGTCTCGGCCTGCGGGTTCACGGACGAGCAGCGCGAGTACACGCTGGTCGGAGCCGCGACGGGCGCGGCGATCGGCGGCGGTATCGGCGCGGGCGTATTTGCGGCCGACAACAGCGACAATTGGCCGGCGATTCCCGCGGGAGTCGTGGGCGGAGCGCTGATTGGCGGAATCATCGGATACTTGTTGGCGCCGCCGCCACCGGCACCGCCGGCACCGCCGCCGCCGCCACCTCCACCGCCTCCACCGCCGCCGCCTCCGGCACCGGAGAAGATCGTACTGCGTGGAGTGCACTTCAACTTCGACAAGTACTACAT
>Ga0302324_100009216_pt1 | contig 20689 bp, 19 predicted proteins | sample Palsa_T0_1_FD_201949 | JGI IMG/M metagenome (GOLD analysis project Ga0302324, IMG submission 201949) | Peat permafrost microbial communities from Stordalen Mire near Abisko, Sweden - Palsa_T0_1 | ecosystem: Environmental > Terrestrial > Soil > Palsa > Peat permafrost | place: Sweden: Abisko...
CTGATTGGCCGTGATCAGCACATCGAGTCCGAAGGAGTCGGCCAGCGTGCCGGGCGTGTGGTCCTGCACGCGATCCCAGGAATAGCTCGCGCCTACCAGCCAGTTGATGTTGTGGGCTACGCCCGCCAGGGTCAGGTCTTCGCTGAATTGATTGACCTTGTCGTTCTCGTCGAATTCCGCGTCGTCCGCAGGACCGGCGTCCGCGTCGATGTAAAAGTTGCGGCGCGAGGCGATATAGCCACTGACGGATGTCAGCGTGGCCCAGCCCAGGTCATCCGTCACATGCAGGGTCGTGTTCCATTGATCTTCGTCGTAGGGCGTCTGGTGCTCCCAATCGCCGTCGAAGGGGTTTGACGTTGTGTCCGTGTAGCCGTGATCGTTGACGCAATGGCCGGGATTGCTGAAATCGGGGCAGGGCTGCGAGTTGGTGGACACATCGCCGAAGAACTTGCCGACGCCGATCTGCGAGTGTTCGTGGACGCCTTCGAGCTTGAACAGCACCGTGATCGCGCTTGTGGGCTCCCAGAGCGCCTGGCCGCGGCCAAAATAATTGTCCTGACGGCCCAGATCCGTGTCGAGGACGCGGCTGTACCAATAGCCGCGATCCTGCTGGATCGTTTCGCCCGCGAAGCGCAACGCGAAATTGTCCGTGACGGGGATGTTGATCATCCCGTCGGCCTGGAAGGTGTCGTAGTTGCCGTATCCGGCCGAGATGTTCCCGTCCAGAGCGTCGAAGGAGGGCTTCGCCGCGATGATATTGATCGCGCCTGCCGTGGAGTTGCGGCCGTAAAGCACGGCCTGCGGCCCCTTCAGCACTTCGACGCGGTCGAGGTCGAACATGTCGAAATCCATCTCGGCAAAGGATGCGAGATAGATGTCGTCCACATAGACGGCCACAGTCGAATTGTTGGTCGTGGAGAAGTCGTCGAGACCGACGCCGCGGATGGTGATGATCTGCTGCGCGCCGGGTATATTGTCCTTCACGTCGAGATTGGGCACCTGGGACATCAGGTCCGTCGGCGTCTCGATCCGGCTCTGGCGCAGGTCTTCCGAAGAGAGGGCCGTGATGTTGATGCCGACATTCATGATGTTCTCGGCGCGCCTTTCGGCCGTGACCGTCACAGTCTCGATCGTGTCGCCGGTTGGCGCAGTTTGCGCCTGGGCTTGCGTGCCCAGGGCCAACAGGCTGGCTGCCATGAGCAGCGCGGCACGCTGCAGGCGTGACGCGCCGCCGCTTTTGCAGGCAGACAGGACGTTCTTCTGACGGCGGATGATCATGGCATTGCCTCCCCAGGCTGAAACCGGCTCTCGCGTCCGATTTGACACTAAAGTATGTTCAGATAACTATACGTCTAATCGACTTGTCAACTGGTTTGACAGCGGAGTATGGTTGTTGAAGGTAATGTTGTGCGATTTCCGACGAGGACCGTTGCAGGCATGCTTCAGCCGTATTCCCATATGGCGACGGACGGCGCCGCTCTGTCCGCCCGCGCGGCCAAGCACGCGGCGCTGCTCGACGTGGCGGCGCAGGAATTCAACGCGCGCGGCATTGCCGGCGCCTCAATCGGGCGAATCGCCAGGGCCATGGGGCTTACCCGCGCGGCCGTTTATTACTATGTGAAGGATCGCGACGATCTCGCCGCACAATGTTATCGGCGTAGTTGCGAAATCATGGCATCGGACATCGATATCGCTGCAAAGGCCGGCGGCACCGGGCTCGCCTGCCTGCTTGCTTATATCAGGACTGCTTTGAATCCGGAGCGCGTGCCCTGCGCGGTGCTCGGCGAACTCGACTATTTCGAAGGCCGCACGCGCGAGGCGATTGTGCGGGCCCATGAGTCGAATGTCGCGAAAATCCGAGCGTTCATCCGCGCTGGCATCGAAGACGGCAGTGTGCGGCCCTGCCACGACGAAATCGTCGCCCAAACACTCGTCGGCACGATCGCGTGGATTCCCTTGTCGGTGGATTGGGTTGAGGGCACGGATGAGACATTCCGCGCCCGTACCGTGGAGTCCCTCGTCGATCTGGTTGTGAACGGCTATTCCAGGGATCCGGCCTTTGCGTTCGTTCCACCGGTCGCAATCGAAAGCTTTTTTCCCGCGCCGACCAACGTATTCGACCGGCGCGCGGCATCCGCCGCGAAGATTGAGCAATTGCTGAGAACCGCTTCGCAGCTATTCAACCAGCGCGGCATCGACGGCACGTCGCTCGACGACATCACGGCCGAACTGGGAGCCACGAAGGGCGCGCTCTATCACTATCTTGCCAACAAAAGCGATCTCGTCGTGCGCTGCCACAGGCGCGGCTCGGCGCTCTACAAGGCCTTTGCCGACGCGGCCGAGAAATTCGGTCGCAACGGGCTCGAAAGCGGGCTGATCGGGCTCTATCTCAACGTGCAGGCGCAGGCGTCGGGACTTTCGCCTTTGATTCAGCTGGCAGGCTCGGGCGCTTTGCCGCCCGCAATCCGCAATGAGATCCGGCGCCGCTCGCGCGTGCTGCAGAAGCGGTTCGAAGGCTTCGGCCATAAAGGTCTTGCGGACGGCAGTTCGCGTAACGTCGATTTCGACGCTGTCGCGCAATTGAGCGCAGGCGCGTTCGAATGGCTACCCAAATGGTTTAGCGCAGACGAGCCGCGTGCTCGCGAGGGACTTGCGCGGGAAATCGTCGACTTGTTCGTGCGCGGCTTGCGCGTGCACTGATCTTCAAGGACGAGGAACATATGACTGGGCGCTACGAGATTTTCGGCACCGTCTCCACCGGCTTCGAAGCGGCGCGCGATGCGTTCGCGGAGAATTTCGCGCGCGAAGGCGATTACCAGGAGACGGGCGCAGGCTTCGCGGCCTTTCATCGGGGGCGCTGCGTGGTCGATCTGTGGGGCGGGTTCGCGGATGGCGCACACACGAAAAAATGGACGTGCGATACGTTGTGCAATGTGTGGTCGAGCACCAAGGGAATCTCGGCGACGGCTGCGGCCATTCTCGTCGATCGCGGCGTGTTCGCTTATGAGGACAGGGTTGCATCGCTGTGGCCGGAATTCGGGCGTAGTGACAAGGAAGGCATCACTGTCGCGCAGATCCTGTCGCATCAGGCAGGACTACCGGGCTTCGTTGAGCCCACATCGGTCGAAGATCAATGCGACTGGATCGGTTGCTGCGCAAAGCTCGCGCGGCAGAGGCCCGTCTGGGAGCCGGGAACGGCCACGTCGTATCATGCAATGACCTATGGCTGGCTGGTGGGTGAAATCGTGCGGCGTGCGTCGGGCAAGTCCATCGGCCGATTTATCCACGAGGAGATCGCCAAGCCGCTTGACGCCGATCTGTTCGTTGGCTTGCCGGAGAACGCGGATTTGCGTGCGGCCGAAATGCTGGCGCCCAAACGCATGACCGACACTTCGAGCCTCCCGCTTCCACCCGCCGCGCGCATGGCGCTCACCAACCCGCAACAGGATCCGCTTGCGCCGAACACGCGTGCCTGGCGCGCAGCCGAAATTCCCGCAGCGAACGGGCAGGCGAGCGCGATGGGTCTCGCGCGTATGTATGCGGCGCTCGCGGGCGGCGGTTTGCTCGACGGCGCGAATCTCCTTTCTCGCGAAGGCGTCGAGCGCATGACGAAGCCCGCCACGTCCGATGGCCGGCAGGACATGTTCCTGGGTTTTGTCGATTCCTGGAGCATGGGCATGGCAATCAACACGCCGGGAATTTACGGCCCGAACCCTCGCGCCTTCGGCCATAGCGGCTGGGGCGGATCGTTCGGCTGCGCCGACCCCAATGCGGAGGTGGCCATCGGTTACGTGTGCAATCAGATGGGACCGGAACTGGTCGGGGACCCGCGTACTGCGGGCTTGTGCAAAGCCATTCTTGACTGCGCCGCCCGGGCTTAAACGCGGCGATACGTTAATTCAGCTGCAGCGGCCCGCGGAACTGTCGCAGCAATGCGCCGAACCAGCCGCCTTCATAGCGTTCATCGGAGTGGACGAACTTGCGCGGCAATTCGTGCCAAGGAAGCTGTGGATTATGATGATGCACGCCATGAAAATTCTGGTTGAGCACGAGCCACGACGCCCATCGGGCAATGCGTGTGTTGCGGGCATTGAGGCCCGAGTCGAGCGGCATTCCGTAATGCGGCGCGTTGTCGAGTAGCGACAGCATGAACCAGCGCGCGACGATTGAGGCCACGAACACGGGCCACCATGCGCCCCACAACCACAGCGCCAGCGCATCGAGCGCGACGATGGCGGCAAGGTCGAATTGGACGGCGTGACGCTTGGCCGGGGTTGAGAATGCGCGCAGTGCCGCCATACGCAAGGGGGCGGTCTCGGGATTTCGGTCCACGTTCTCCAGCACCCACCTCATCGCCGAGACCGGCACCACTGTAAGAAACGGGGCGATTGCATAGGCAATCGCGTTGCCGATCACGAGGTTGAAATAGTAGGCGATCGCCGAAATTACCCGCGACCGATTTGGCGCAAGGGCCTCCGGCCGGTCGAAATCGTGGCGGTTGAAACCATGATGAGCGAGATGGCCGAACCGCATGGTCTCCCAGGGAAGCCCAAGCGCGATTCCAAGCGCGCGACCCGCCCCGCGGTTTCGGCTTTCTCCGGGCAGCAGATTGCCGTGAATGCTCTCATGCATGAGGCCGTAATGCAGGGGCTCGGTGAAAGTTGCTACCAGCACGAGCACGCCCGCGCCGATCCAACCGGGTTCGAAGAGGATTGGAAACAGGCCGAATTGCAGCGCCGAAATCAGCACCGCGCAGCCCAGAAGGCACATATCGAACCATATCTTGCGCAAGCCTTGCCCCGTCTCGTCTTGCGCCAAATGCTAGTTCGTGATGCGGGGAAAATGCAAATGTGCGGAGCGGTCCCAGGTCCGGCCGAATGTTACAAGAAGGTTGTTCGCGGACTAAGCACGCAATCCGTCTCCAGCCAAGCAGACGACGTATCGCCAAGACGCCAAGACATCGCGCAAATCCGTTCGACTGCACGGATGCGCGAACGATGACCCGGCTGAGCTGCTAACGATGGTGACTGCCGCCTTGGTTGCCGCTGCTGCTGCGGGACGAGAAATGCGAACTGCTGTGGCTGGTATGACTGCTATGGCTATAGCTGCTATGACCGCGATGGCCGGTTTGGCCGCCACCCCAGCTATAGCCGCCCGGATGACCGCCGCCCCAACCATTCCAGCCGTAGGCGCCGCCCCAGCCATAACCGCCGCGCCAGGCATAGCCGCACCAATAATAACCCGGGCCCTGCCAGCCGGCGTCGTACCAGCAGTAATTCCTGCCGCCAAAGACATACAGCCCGACAGTATCGAGCGCAGCCGAATCGCCTTCGTGATAGACGCCGAAATCGAGTTGCGCAGGCGGGTCTGCAATGGCCGTAGAGCCACCCGACAGCAGCGCTGCCGCTGCAACACCCAAGAGAAGATTTCGCATGGGGAATGTCCTTCGCCGACAGACTCTAGGCTGAATGAAGCTCCAGCCATCAATAAACCCACTACGACGCAAATCCGGCTCTCCGCAAATGCGCAACGGATAAAAAAGTTCCGCCCCGCGATACTTGCGTGCGAGGTCAGTTCGCGTTGGAGGAATTCTCCCCAACCGGCCGTTCCGTTGTCGGCAACAGGGCGTCGGCTGCCACGCCCAGGAAACCGCAGCTGATGAAGATGTCGCCGATGTTGCAGACGAAGAGGCGGATCGTGCCGATATGCACGAACAGAAAATCGAAGACGGCGTTGTAGAGAAGGCGATCGATCAGGTTCCCGGACGCTCCGCCGACGATGAGGCCAAGAGCCCCGGCCAATAGCGGCCTTTCGGTCCTGAGCGCATAAACAAGCACAGCAACGGTAAGGCCCAGAATGCAAAGCGAAAGCGCAAAGCTGCCCCACGCGTTCGATTGCCAGAGGAAGCTGAACGAAATTCCGCGATTCCACATGTAATGAATATCGAGAAGACCCGGGATAAGCGTTGTTCCGTCCATTCCTGCGCGACCGAGAACAAAGGCCCGGGAAATCGCCAGGTCGAGCACAAGCGCAAGCGTAATCGCGGAAATCGCAACCAGCCGGGGAGAATATTTGTCGATCGCACGGTTTTGCACGGGCGCGCCTTTCATTGCTCTTTGCAGACAACCATCATCTACGAGGCGGACGCCCTCACGCGCCTTTGATGAGTCGCGTGTCCCGATTATGCCATAGTGGCCCGTCACACAGGGGCTGGCCCGATGATCTTCCGCACTATGCTCATCGTTACGGCGTTTTCCGCAATCGGAACCGCCGCATTGGCCGGCGAATCGGACGCTCCGGCAGCCTGGGTCGCCGATGTCCCCATGCTCAATTGCGACGGCGTTCCGTGCGTCGATGTGCAATTCGGCCAGGGGCCGACAGGGCTGGCCGTGATCGATTCGGGCGATGTCGCCTCGCTCGTCGACGTCACCGACGAACAGGCCGCCGGTTTCGACGGCAAACAGAAGGCGGGACCGTACGATCTCGCCCATCCCGACGTTGCGGTCGGCGCGGTGGTGCTTAAGTCCGTGCCCACGATCGGGTTTTCACTGAAGGACGACATTGCCAAAGGCGAGATGCCGCATTCGCGATTCGTGCTGGCCTACCCGGCGTTCAAGAACCGGATCGTCCAGCTCGATTTCATCCATCATAGAGTTCGAATCTCGGACGTTTTGGCGGCGCCTGCGGCCTGCAGCGGAGCATGTGCTTCTCTGACGTCCCCGACCTTCGGAAAGGCCGGCCCGCCGATCGTCGTGGCAAGCGGGTTCGCCGTGAACGGCCACCCGATCACGGTCCAGGTCGACACCGTCTATACCGGAAATCTGCTGATCTATTCCGCTTCGATCACCAAACTCGGTTTATCGACAGCGGCCGACACGGCGAACATCGAGCATTTCGCGTTCACGGATGGCGGCGTGAATATGCGAAAGACGTCCGCTCCCACCATTGCCTTCGACGGTAAGACCATCGCGCAGGACGCGCCGCTCTATTTTCCCACGGCTGGGGTGCACGAGCCCGACGGCATGTTTGACGGTACTGTCGGCCTCGTGCTCATGCAGGACAAAGTGGTGACGTTCGACTTCCACGACAAAACGATTTCGATCGCGACCGCCAGCGGATAGCCGGGCGCGCGCAACGTCCCAGGTGCGGAGTTTGTCGGCTTTGGACAGACGAAGATTCATTGCAGCTGCGGCAGCTCTTGGCGCAAGCGTGGGCTGGAGCCGTACGTGCGCTGCTCCATCGCGCGCGCGTTACAGGGAACGCCGCGATCTCTATCCCGAAGGTGTCGCGTCTGGCGACCCGGATGAACACAGCGTGCTGTTGTGGACGCGGCGGCCTTTCGACGACGGGCGTCCGGACGCGCGTCTGACCGTCGAGGTGGCTGCGGACGAACGATTTCAAAAGGTGGTGGCGAAAGCGCGCGCGAAGGTATTGGCCGCGTCGGACTGGACCTGTCGCGTCGCTGTGGGCGGACTTCGGCCGGGTCAGGTCTATTGGTATCGGTTTTTGGATACCGACGGCTTCGGCAGCAGGATCGGGCGAACCATCACTGCGCCTGCGCAAGACGACCGGCGCCCGGTCCGGTTCGCATTCGTGTCCTGCCAGAATCCCAACTCGGGCGCACAGAACGCCTATCGGCGGATGATCTTCGACGACGAGCGCGCCGCCCCCGAAGACCGGCTCGGTTTCGTCTACCACATGGGCGATTTCATTTATGAGATCGTCTGGTATCCCGAAGACCGGACGCAGGGAATGTATGACAGGCGCCTGCGCGATATCCTGCGCTATCCGACTGGAGAGAAGATCGCCGATTTTCACATCCCGACCGACCTCGCCGATTACCGCGCAGTCTATCGCGCCTACCTCAAAGATCCCGATCTGCAGGACGCGCGAGCGCGTTGGCCGTTCGTCGCGATGTGGGACAATCACGAATTCTCGTGGCAGGGCTGGCAGAGCTTTCAGCAATTTGACGGCAAGTTGCGCCCCGCCCAAACGCGTAAAGTCGCCGCCAATCAGGCATGGTTCGAATATCTGCCGGCCCGCGTGCGCAAGGCGAGCGGACCCGCACTCGATAAATTCGATCCTCCCTCTGTCGTCGATGCGCCAATGGTGAACTTCGATGATCACGGATTGGGTAGGGAACCGAACAACCTCGCCGCAATCGGAAGCCTGACGGGCTATCGCACCATCGCCTGGGGCCCGCATGTCGAACTGATTGTCACCGATCAGCACAGTTATCGTTCGCGCGATCCGCTTGCGCAGCCGGAGATGAAGGCGTTCACACAGCAGGCCTTTTTCGATTTGGTGCCTGAAGAGATTTTGCAGGCCGTCGATTCCGGAAGGGCGCTCGCAGACGGCACGCCACCCGCGACGCTTCGCTACGGTGCGGCCGATATTCCGAATTTCCGCAGGGATGAGCCGCCGTTCTCGATTCTCGGAGCCGAACAAAAAGCTTGGTTCCTCGATCGCCTGCGCGCCTCGCGCGCGACCTGGAAAATCTGGGGTAACACGCAAGCCACGCTCGACTATCGGGTCGATCCGCAAAATCTGCCGCCCGCGCTGACCGTTCCATGGCCGGGCAGCGGCTATGCGGGATCCGCGGGTTTCACGCCCAGCGATTTCGGGACGGCCTACACCGAGCGCGCAGAAATCTACGACGCTGTGGCGCGCGAAAAGATCACTGGTTTCGCGACCATATCGGGCGACCGTCACAGTTTTTGGGCCGGCTATGCGGCGAAGTCTCTGCCGCCGGCGACGTTCGAACCTGTCGGAGTGGCATTTACGACAGGATCGATTTCCGCGCCTGGAGTCGTTGAGGCCTATGAGCATTCTTTGCCGAAAGATCATCCATTACGATTTCTCTACCTCGCGCAAGTGGGCGGGAACACGAAAATCCAACCTTCGATCAATCTGCTCCTGCGTCACGGCGTTCGCTCCTGTATCGAATATTCGAAGAGCGGCGATCTCACGAAGGCCGTCGCGGCCTCCAATCCGGAGGTGGCGCCCCATATCGAATTCGTGGACATGGGCGGCCACGGCTATTCTATCGTGCGCGCAGGCTCAGATGCGATGGAGGTCGAGTTTGTCTGCATTCCACGGCCGATAGAGCGCAGCTCGACAGACGACGGCGGCCCGTTGCGTTACCGCGTGACTTACCGCGCGGCGCTGTGGCGCGAAGATGAAAAGCCGCAACTGGTGCGCGTCTCGCAGAATGGCGACCTCGGGCTTTCCGCGTGAAGCGCGACGGCCTGTTGCAGAAGATCGACCTGACGACCCGTCGCAGCCGCGCGATGCTTTGTGGCATCGTCGTCTGTTTCGCCATTCTTGGAGGTTTCCCCGCCGCGGCGGCGACCGCCGTCGCGCAATTCCAGGCCCTGCAGCAATCGCTTGTGCACGATCGCAGGCAAAAGGATTGGCGAACCTATCTGGCCGATGCGGAGCGCATGCGGGCGTTCCTCAACGACTCGCCACTGTCCAATCTGGAAGTTGCACGCGCACAGTTGCAACACGGGAACACCGCCGAAGCGGCCAAGGCTGCGAAGCGCTTTGTTGCGATGGGGCAGGTCAGCGGGATTTTGTCGACGCCTTCTTTTGTGCCGCTCAGGCCGGATCTCAACGAGGCGGAGAATGCCAATCGGCAGCCGGTTTTACGCGCAGAGCTTGCCTTCGTGTTTTCGGATCGCAGCTTGCTGCCGGAAGACATCGACTATGATCCCGGGTCCCGGCGTTTCTTCGTTACGTCCATATTGCAGAAGAAGATCGTGACGATAGATGCACGCGGAACAGAGCGGGATTTCGCCGCATCGCCCGAACATTGGCCGATGGTAGCGCTGAAAATAGACCCCAAGCGGCGCACTCTTTGGGCGACCGAGGTGGCATTCGACGGATTCGCGATCGTTCACAAGCCGGATTGGGGACGTTCCATCCTGCTTAAATACGATCTCGATCGGGGTGTGCTTCTTGCGCAGATAGAAGGACCGCGCCACGGCAATCTCGGCGATATGGTTCTCGCGGACAATGGCGATCCGATCGTCTCCGACGGCGACGGTGGCGGGATATATCGGACCCGCGATCGACGCCTGAAGCGCATCGATCGCGGCGACTTCGTTTCGCCTCAGACATTGGCGATTTGCCCGAATTCCACCGCTGCGTTTGTGCCCGATTATGTACGCGGCACGGCGGTCATGGACCTGACGACGGGATCGATCCGCTGGCTCTCGACACAGGGCCGTTATGATCTCGACGGGATCGATGGTCTCTATTGCCGGGATAACGAGCTGGTGGCGACTCAGAACGGGGCGTTGCCAGAGCGCGTGGTCTCGTTCGCGCTCGACAGCACATCGTCCGCCGTCGTTTCACAGCGCGTCATCCAACGGGGCGATTCCCTCGGCGATCCGACCCATGGTGTGTTTATCGGCAGCGAGTTTTATTATATCGCCAATTCGGGCTGGGATTCTCTTGACGAGCGCGGCTCCCTGAAGCCGTCCGCCAGCCTCACTCCGGCACGCATCATGCGGTTGGATTTGTCTAAACAGACGCCAGGAGAAGTCGAATGAGAATCGCTTCAATTCATATATTCCTGCGTCGATCCACCCTCGCGTTTGCCGTTCTTCTATCGGTGTGCCTACCGACCTCGGCCGCGAATCCGATGGCCGATGTCGCCACTCCCTGGCGCACGCTCACGCGTATCGATGTCGATGCCGCTTACAGGTTGTTAAAGGACAACCATCCCGCAGCCGTCGCGGAGGCGGGCGATGCGAAATTCGCGTCGGCGCTCGAAGCTGCACACATAAAGGCGCTGCTGCGCGCAGCGACCGTCACCAACATCGAGGGATACTCGGCGACGCTTGGCGAGTTCGCCAATTCGATGGGTGACGGGCACATCTGGTCGAATCTCAATTTCCTGCCGCGTAGTGTGCAATGGGCCGGGATCGTTGCGGCGAAACGCGGGGCGAACTGGGTTGTCGGCAGCGACGAACCGAAGATCGTCGGCGTGGAACTTGCCGGTGCGCGGATTGTGGGTTGCGACGGCGTGCCGGTCGACGATCTCGCGCGCGACGTGCTTCATTTCCACACGGTCGTTTCGGTGGATGCGATGCAAATCGTCCATGCCGGTTCCCTGCTGGTCGATGAGGGCAACCCCTTCGTGACGCGCCCCCACGCCTGCACATTCGACCAGGGCGGCAAGGAGGAAACGCACACGCTGAACTGGACAAAGATCGGATATACAAAGCTTCACGAGACCTACTGGAAGCATCCCTATGGCCAAGCAGGATTCGGGTTGCGTGCGCTGAACGCGGGCTATTGGATATCCGTTCAAGCGCTTGAGCCCGACGCACAGCCTGTGATCGATGCCGCGAATGCCCAGGCCGACAAGCTGCGCAACGCGCAATTCGTGGTGGTCGACTTGAGGGGCAACGGGGGCGGCGGCGACAGCTATGGCCGCGCGCTCGCCGAAGCGCTTTACGGTTCTGCTTACGCCATGTCGATCCTGGGACCGATGGAGGACTCGGCGGGTGGCTGCACTTCTGTTTTTCGCGCTTCACAGGGCAATATCGAGGCGATCGCGAAGAGTGCGGCGCAATTCCAGCGCGAAGGCTACGCGGAAGGCGCGAAGGGCTATGGCGACGCCGTGCTGGCGATGAAGGCGGCGGCGGCGCGGCGTGAAGCGCTCACCGGTCCGCCGACCTGCCCGGCGAATCCCTCTACTGCAGTTGCGGACGCTTCTGCAAAATCGCTGATGAAAGCGCCGGTCGTGGTGCTGACGGATGCGCTGTGTTTCAGTTCCTGCATCAACACGGTGTGTTTCTTCCGAAAGCTTGGCGCGATCCAGGCCGGCGATATCACCGGCTCCGATACGCACTATTCGGAAGTCCGCGAAATCGTGCTGCCCTCCGGTCTCTCCGTCTTCTCGACTTTGGACGCGATCATGCCGGATGCGCCGCCCCAGATCGGGCCGTTCGCGCCGGATTTCACCTTCACGGGCGATATCGCGGATACCGATGCCGTGCAGCAATGGATCGAGCAGACAGTGCTGCGACCGACGAAGTAACCCGGAATCATGCGGGTTCGATCGCGAAATTCGCTTGACCGGCAATTAGTTTCATATGAAACTATCTGGCAATTTCCACGCGACTTTGGAGGCCGGCCATGGCGAACATCTGGGACAATCCGATGGGCACCGACGGGTTCGAATTCGTCGAATATACCGCGCCCGATGTGCGCCAGCTGCATGCCTATTTCGAGCGCATGGGCTTTCGCGCGGTGGCGCGCCACCGCTCCAAGGATGTGACCTTGTTCCGGCAGGGCGAGGTGAACTTCGTCGTCAATGCGGAACCAGACAGTCATGGCAGCCGCTTCGCCAAGGCGCACGGCCCCTCGGCTTGCGCGATGGCGTTTCGCGTGCATGACGCGCCGGCGGCTTACAAGAAGCTGGTCGATCTGGGCGCGAAGCCGTTCACCAATCACGTCGGGCCGATGGAGCTCAACATTCCGGCTATCGAAGGCATCGGCGGCAGCGTGATCTATCTCGTCGACCGTTACGGCGACCGGTCGATCTACGACGTCGATTTCCTTCCCACCGATTCCGCGAAGGGTTTTGCCCATGAAGGCGCGGGGCTCACTTATATCGACCATGTCACGCACAACGTGTTTCGCGGCAACATGGATCAATGGGCGGGCTTCTACGAGAAGCTCTTCAATTTCCGCGAGATCCGCTATTTCGATATCGAGGGCAAGCTCACCGGTCTCAAGTCGCGCGCAATGACGAGCCCGGACGGGAAAATTCGCATCCCGATCAACGAGTCTTCCGACGACAAATCGCAGATCGCGGAATATCTCGATCTCTATCATGGCGAAGGCATCCAGCACATCGCGCTGAGCACCGACAACATTTATTCGTCGGTCGAAATGCTTGTGAAGAAAGGCATTGCGTTCCAGGACACGCCCGAAACCTATTACGAACGCCTCGACAATCGGATCAAGGGCCATGGCGAAGACGTGGACCGGCTGAAGCGCGACCGCATCCTGATGGACGGCGCGCCGACGGAAGACCAGGGCCTGCTGCTGCAGATATTCACGCAGAACGCCATCGGCCCGATTTTCTTCGAAGTGATCCAGCGCAAGGGCAATGAAGGTTTCGGCGAAGGCAATTTCAAGGCCCTGTTCGAATCGATCGAGGCCGATCAGGTGAAGCGCGGAGTGTTGCAGGCATGAGCGCGAAAAACTGGATCGAATTTCCCCGCATCGAAGGCGAAACCTCGCGTCAGGCCCATGCCGACCTGCCGGCCGGCACATTCGAACGCGAAATCGGCCGCGACGGTTTCTTCGGGCCTGCCGCCCACATCTATCATCGCCATCCGCCTACCGGCTGGACCTCGTTTGAAGGCCCGCTGCGTCCGCGCGCCTTCGATGCGCTGGCCGCGGCCGACCGCGCGAGCGATCCGTTTCTTGGACCGAACCTGTTGTCGAATGCGAGCTGCCGGATCGGAATCTGGGAGTGCCGGAGTGCAATGCCGCACCTTGCGCGCAATTCGGACGGCGACCAGCTTCTGTTCGTCCATGAAGGCGCGGGCGACCTATACTGTGATTTTGGCCATCTCACCTATCGCGACGGCGATTACATCGTCCTGCCGCGCGGTACAATGTGGCGGCTCGTGCCCGCATCGCGCACGGTGTCTCTGACAATCGAAGCGACCAACGGCTCCTACAAACTACCCGAGCGGGGCATTCTGGGGCCGCATGCCTTTTTCGATCCTGCGGCACTCGACACGCCGAAACTCGACGACGCGTTCCGCGCCCAGGCCGATGAGCGCGAATGGAAGGTGCGGATCAAGCGGCGCGGTGCCATCACCACCGTCACCTATCCGTTCAATCCGCTGGATGCCGTGGGCTGGAAGGGCAATCTCGCGCCCGTGAAGCTCAACTGGCGAGATATCCGCCCCGTGATGAGCCACCGCTATCACATTCCGCCTTCAGTGCATTCGACTTTCGTGGCGGATCGCTTTGTGGTCTGCACCTTCGTGCCGCGGCCGATCGAAAGCGATCCCGGTGCGCTCAAAGTGCCATTCTTCCATTCGAACGACGATTACGACGAAGTGATCTTCTATCACCAGGGCGAATTCTTCAGCCGCGACAACATCCGCCCCGGCATGGTGACGTTCCATCCCAACGGCTTTACGCATGGGCCGCATCCGAAGGCGTTCGCGGCCGGTGCCAAAGCGGTCAAGACGATGACCGACGAAGTGGCCGTGATGGTCGATGCACGCGATCCTCTCGACATGAGCGCGGCCGCGGAAGCATCCGAAGATCGCAATTACGCCGACAGCTGGCAGCACAAATGAAGCTCGCCTCTCTTCGCCATGGCCGCGACGGCCAGCTTGTCGTGGTGAGCCGCGATCTCGCGCGTTGCGTGGCCGTACCGCATATTGCGCCGACCCTGCAGCGCGCGATGGACGAATGGGCGCATCTGGCGCCTCGCCTGATGCGCGTCTACGACCTGCTGAACGAGAACGATGCGGATGGCGCCAAGCCGTTCGTCCCTCGCGACTGCGCGTCGCCGTTGCCGCGTGCCTATCAATGGGCGGACGGCTCGGCTTATGTCACCCATGTCGAGTTGGTCCGCAAAGCGCGGGGCGCAGAGATGCCGCCGTCGTTCTGGACCGACCCGCTGATGTATCAGGGTGGCTCGGATTCGTTCGTCGGTCCCTGCGAGTCGATTGCGGCAGCCGAGGAAGCCTGGGGTATCGATTTCGAAGCCGAAGTCGCGGTCATTACCGACGATGTGCCTGCCGGTGTGAGCGCGAGCGGAGCCGAGCATCACGTCAAGCTCCTGATGCTGGTCAACGATGTGAGCCTGCGCAATCTGATCCCGTCCGAACTTGCGAAGAATTTCGGCTTCTTCCAATCGAAGCCCGCTTCGGCATTTTCGCCGGTCGCGGTTACGCCGGACGAACTGGGCGAGGCGTGGTCGGGCGGCAAGGCGCATCTGCCACTTACCGTCGAATTCAACGGCGCGCGCTTCGGCTCGCCCAATGCGGGCGAGGACATGACATTCTCGTTCCCGCAACTGATTGCGCATGCCGCGAGGACACGAGCTTTGGGCGCCGGCACGATAGTGGGCTCGGGCACGGTGTCGAACAAGGACCACGCGCACGGCTCGTGCTGCATTGCCGAACGCCGCACGCTCGAACAATTGGAGCATGGAGAGCCGCGCACGCCTTTCATGAAGTTCGGCGACCGTGTGCACATCGAGATGCTGGATTCGGAGGGGCGTTCCATTTTCGGGGCGATCGATCAGAATGTTGTCCGCTATGAATCCTGAATTTGTCGTCTACGGTTATTTCCGCTCCTCGGCGGCATTTCGCGTGCGCATCGCGCTCAATCTGAAAGGCATCGAGCCGGAATGGAAATTCGTTCATTTGCTAAAGGACGGCGGGCATCAGCATACGGGCAGCTACAAGTCCGTAAATCCGCAGGAATTGATCCCGACGCTCGTGCATGACGGGCACACCATCGGTCAGTCGCTCGCGATCATGGAATACCTGGACGAGATCAAGCCCGAGCCGGCGTTGTTGCCGAAATTGCCCACGGACCGCGCCCGCGTGCGCCAGATCGCCTACGCAATCGCCTGCGATATCCATCCGGTGAACAATCTGCGTGTTTTGCTGCACCTGCGCGACGAATTTGGCGCTTCGGAAGAGAAGCGCGCGGCGTGGCAGCGGCACTGGATTTCGCTGGGCTTTGGGGCAATCGAGACATTGCTCGCAGGCTCGCGGCAGACAGGCAAATATTGCCATGGCGATGCGCCGACGCTCGCCGATATCTGCCTGGTCCCGCAACTTGCCAATGCGCGGCGCGTCAATCTCGATCTGTCGTCCTATCCCACGATCCTGCGCATCGAGCGTACGGCGCTGGAGCATCCCGCTTTTGCGGCGGCCTTACCTGCGGCGCAGCCCGATGCGGAATGATGCGGCGCCCATAGTCGAGCGACGCCTCGATCTCGATCATTTCCTGCCGTATCGGCTCTCTGTGCTCTCGAACCGCGTGTCGAGTGCCATCGCGCGGCAATATTCCGCGCGTTTCGACCTCAATATTCCCGAATGGCGCACCATGGCGGTGCTGGGCGGCACGCCCGGGCTTTCCGCGCGCGAAGTGGCCGCACGCACGGCCATGGACAAGGTCCAGGTGAGCCGCGCGGTCGCAAGCCTGATGAAGAATAAGCGCGTGCAACGGGAGACGGACGGAAAAGACGCGCGCATCACGCGCCTGTCACTCACGCCCAAAGGCCGCGCGATCTACGACCAGGTCGCGCCGCTCGCACTCCACCTTGAAGAATTGTTCCTCAGCGCACTCTCACCCGCTGAAAGAATCTCGCTCGATCATCTGATGACCAAGCTCGCGCGGCAATCGAGTTTGCTCGGCGGAGGATAGACGCGTCTCAACCATCGACGATTAAGATCGCCAGCGCCTTCGGGCCGTGGGCGCCCAATTCCAATGTCTGTTCGATGTCGCCGGTGCGCGACGGGCCGGTGACGAGATTGATCGTGCTAGGGAAATCGCCGCGCGTCTTCACTTTTGCGAGCACTTCTTCCAGATGGGGCAGAATTGAATCCGCACGCAGCACGACGATTTCGAGGCCGGTACGGAAATGCCAGGACGCGGGCGCATCGGGCGCAGATGCGTATGCGAGCGTGCCGGTTTCCGCGATGGCATAGGGCGCGATAGCAAGAGCTGCATCGTCAGGACCAGGCGACGTGGTCTCAAGCGTCAGGCCGGGCGCGGATTGCCAACGAAGTTTGTCTCCCGGCGAGTTCGGCGGCAGATGGATGGCAGCCTGCATGTTGCGACCGCGCAGGATATCGGCGACTGCCGCTGGAACATCGTCCATGCTCTGCAAATGCCGGACCTCCGCAGCCTGCGAGGTTGCGCGCTTCGCAAATTGCGCGACGATGTCGCCATCAATTGCCGCAGGATGGTAGGGCGGCGGCCGGGGTTCGTTGCGCACGCGGCGCAGGCGTATGGCAGAGAGGATTTCGTCGCGGCTGCTCATCTCCGCGCCCGCCACAATTCGTGAAACGTCTGGCCTTTCGGCGCGGGAAAATCGCGCACCGCGAACCAGCCGCGCATCAGAGGCATGGCGTGCACCGTACCGCGCTTTCCGGCGGCAAGCTTCAGGAAGCGCGACAGGAAGCTCGCACCGAGCCGATAAAGACGCGGGTGTTTCGCCGCGAAGGCCCACAGAGAAAGCCCCGCCACCATCGCCTTGGGCGCCAATCCGCTCGCATATTCGCGCGCACGCCAGTGGCGCATGATCCGGGGCAGGGGGATTTTGACGGGGCACACTTCCGCGCAGCGCCCGCAGAAGGTCGACGCATTGGGATGATGGTGCGCGGCGGCAAGCCCCAGAAGATTGGGATTGAGCGCCGCGCCGATGGGCCCGGGATAGGTCGCGCCATAGGCATGGCCGCCCACCGCGCTGTAGATCGGGCAATGATTGAGGCAGGCACTGCAGCGGATGCAGCGAAGCACGTCCTCCGCTTCGGTGCCGATCAGGCGCGTGCGGCCGTTATCCAACAGCACAACATGGAAGTTTTCCGGTCCGTCGGTTTCGCCCGGACCTCGCGGGCCGGCCATGACACTCACATAGCTCGAGATCGCCTGACCCGTCGCCGAACGGGTGAGCAAGCGCAGCAGCACCGACGCATCGTTGAGATCTGGCACGATCTTTTCGATTCCCGTCAGCACGATATGGGTGCGCGGGAGAAGCCGCGTCAGATCGCCGTTACCCTCATTGGTGACGAGCATGGCCGCACCTTCGTGGGCCATGAGAAAATTGGCGCCCGTGATGCCCGCGTCGGCCGCTTCGAAGGATTGCCGCAACATCCGGCGTGCTTCGGCGACAAGTGCATTGCGCTCGGTCAACGGACGGTCGGGATCGAGCGTGGTGTGCGCAGCCCGGAACGACTCCGCGACCTGCTCTTTGCTCAGATGGAATGCCGGCGCGATGATGTGGCTGGGAGGTTCGTGGCGCAGCTGGATGATATATTCGCCAAGATCGGTCTCGACCGGCGAGATGCCGTTCGCTTCAAGAAACGGATTGAGCTCGATCTCTTCACTCACCATGGATTTGCCCTTGGTGACGGTCTTCGCGCCCATTTCGCGCAGGATGGCGAGAATGATCTCGCGCGCTTCTCTCGCGTCGCGAGCCCAATGCACATGACCGCCACGCGCGGTCACGCGGGCTTCGAAGGTCTCCAGCAACGTATCGAGGCGCGACAAGGAATAATCGCGAATGGCGCGCCCCTGCTCGCGCAACGCTTCGAAATCGCCGAAATTTGCCGCGGCGTAGGTACGGCCCAATTGAAAATGCGTCTTGAGGCGGCCAAGCGCGACCTTGAGATTGGGGTCGGCCAGCGCCTCATGCGATGCGGCGGCGAAATTGCGCGGGTCCTGGGTCATGTCCCGGGCTCGCCCAGCGCGGGCTCCCCGCCCATGCCTGCCAGCACTTCCGCCACATGCCGCACACGCAGCGTCTTGCCCTGGCGCTCCATCCGGCCCGCAAGATGCAGCAGGCAACCGAGATCGCCGCCGACCAGAGTTTCGGCACCTGTCTTTTGTGCGTCCGCAATCTTGTCGTCCGCCATGCGTTCGGAGATTTCGGGATATTTGACGGAAAAGAGTCCACCGAAACCGCAGCACACGGCCGTATCGCTCAATTCGACAAGTTCAAAACCTTCGACCGTCGCAAGCAACTTGCGCGGCTCGGCCTTTACATGCATCTCGCGCAGGCTCGAGCACGAGTCGTGATAGCAGGCGCGCGTGGCGCAGGCCGCTTTCACGCCCGCCAGACCCGCGATCTTCGCGAGAAAAGATGTGAGCTCATGCGTCTTCGCCGCGAGTGCGCGCGCTCGCGGCAAATACATCGCGTCCTGCGCCAGCACATCGGGATATTTCTTCAGCATGCCGGCGCAGGAACCGGAAGGCGCCACGATATAGTCGAACGGCTCGAACGCGTCGATCACCTGCCGCGCAATTGCAGCCGCGTCCTTGTCCGCTCCCGCGTTCCAGGCTGGCTGGCCGCAGCAGGTTTGCGCATCAGGCACCGACACCTGACAGCCCGTATCTTCGAGCAACTTCACGGATGCGAATCCAATCTGGGGGCGTACCAGGTCGACGAGACAGGTGACAAACAGGCCGACGCGCGTTCCGGGTTTCATGCCGTACCGCTGCGGCGCGGATCGGGCACGCTCTTCGGCGCGCTGCGTGGGCGTTTGATGCGCGTCTTGGGTGGATTGGGAACGCCTTCACCGAGCGCATAGGTCATGTCGCGCAACGCCGCCATGAAGCCCTGCCGGTCCGCCATGGAGGGCAGCTTGTCGAACGCCACAGGCGCCCCCACGCGCATATGCACTTCGCTGCCGATCTTGTCGTGCACTTCCTTGAACAATAGCGAAAGTCGCAGGGTCACGCTGACATGGCTCGCAATCTGGAACAGCCGGCTGTTCTGCCCGGCGAAAAAAACCGGTGCCACAGGAGCCTTTGCCTGCGTGATAAGCCGCGCAGTAAATGTTTTCCACTCGGTGTCGACGGCACGTTTGTTCCAAAGCTTTGGCGTCGTCGAGACACCGCCCGCCGGAAAAATCACCAAACAGCCGCCGTCGATAAGATGCGCCTTGGCTTCCGCGCGCGACTTGATGTTGGTCTTGAGCGCGTCCTCGGTCTCCGCGAAATCGATCGGCAGCAGATAGGGGCGGATTTCCTCCGCGCGATAGAGCACGGAATTCGTCAGCACGCGAAAATCCTGGCGCACTTTCGACACGAGATGGCAGATGATGACGCCGTCGAGCACGCCGAACGGATGGTTGCACACCACGACAAGCGGGCCTGTCTTCGGCCAGGTGCCGAGGCGGTCTTCATTGTAGGCGAGCTTCAATTCGAGCTTGCGGATGGCGGCATCCCAGAAACTCTCGCCTGGCACGGGATGCGAATGGTGCTCGTCATAGAGATATTTGAGATAGGGCTGGCCCGACATGCGTTCGACCAGCCGGATCACGAAGCGCTTGAGGCGCGGATCGTCGGCCGTGGCGTAGGAGAATGTGTCGATGTCGTCGCTGTCGTCAGCCATGATTCGGATAGAATTGCAGGTTCCGGCGCCCGATTGAAGATACGCGCCGGTTCTTAATCCGCCGTCAAGCCGTAGTTTCATCCAGGAAAAAGCCGCCTTTGCCAAGGACCGTGCGCACTGCGAGGTAAAGCAGGAGCCCCACCGGTCCGACCAGCAAGGTCACAATCAGGCAGGGGATGAGAGCGAGGCGGGGAAATCCCCGTCGGCGTGCGTCTCGCGCTTCCCAGGCGCCCACGAAAAGGTCGAACACAAGGTAGTGAACCCAGCCTGCGGTCAGGGCAAGCGGAGACGAGAATAGCGCCGCCACGCCACGCAGCGAAAAGAAGCTCGCGCCGGCGGGTGCGCCATGCCCCCCGAACACCGCGGTCGATAACAGCCAGATATAAGTCAAACCAAGTAGCACCGGGATCGCCACGGAATGCACGACAATCTGCGTCCCTCGCCAGCCCGGCGCCACGATCAGCAGCAGCCAGAATATGAGTATGCCGTTATTCGCGATGGCGAAGATCGTATCGGGCGTCATACGCCGCTCCTATGTCGGAAAGCGGCGCTTCAGCCACGCGA
>Ga0302324_100009218_pt1 | contig 20688 bp, 18 predicted proteins | sample Palsa_T0_1_FD_201949 | JGI IMG/M metagenome (GOLD analysis project Ga0302324, IMG submission 201949) | Peat permafrost microbial communities from Stordalen Mire near Abisko, Sweden - Palsa_T0_1 | ecosystem: Environmental > Terrestrial > Soil > Palsa > Peat permafrost | place: Sweden: Abisko...
CGCGTGGGCGGCAGGATATTTGCCACCCTCGCCTCCCAAAGCCAGGGCTATGGCAACCTGATGCTCACGCCGGATCAGCAGGCTGCGTTCGTTGCGGAGCTGCCGGGCGTTTTCGTGCCCATTGCCGGCGGATGGGGAAGGAATGGAGCCACCCATATCCGGCTGGCCGCGGCGAATGCGGATGTGCTGGCTGGCGCGCTACGCACGGCGTGGAAGATCCGGATTGAGAAGAACGCCAAGCCGGGCGCGAAGAAAAGCCCGCGGCGGAAAGGGGCGGCCTAAGAGGCCGCTGCAGGCTGCGAGCCTGCCCCACTGACTTCAGTCTTCGCGCATCGCCAGCGTAATGCACTCTTCCAGAGTATCCAACGCGAAATCGCATTGGTCGCGCGTGATCACCAGCGCGGGGCATAGCCGCAGCGTACTGTCGCCCGCGCCGAGAATCAGCAGGCCGCGCTCGAACGCCAGATCCACCACGCGGTCGCGCAGCTCCGGCGCTTTGGCCTTGGACTGCTGGTCGCGCACCAGCTCGATACCCAGCATCAGGCCCAGCCCGCGCACGTCGCCCACAATGGGGAAGCGCGCCGGCCAATCCCGCATGCGCGCCATCAGGTGCGCGCCCATCCGCGCGGCATTATCGATCAGCTCCTGCTCCAGCAGTTCGATGGTCACCAGCGCCGCGGCGCAGGCCACCGGATTGCCGCCGAAAGTGGAGGCGTGCGCGCCCGGGCCCCAGCGCATCAGGTCGGCGCGCGCCACTGTAGCTCCGAGCGGGAGTCCGCTGGCGATGCCCTTGGCCACCGTCATGATGTCGGGCGTCAACTGAAAATGCTGGGAGGCCCACATCTTGCCGGTGCGGCCCATGCCGGATTGCACCTCGTCGCAGACCAGCAGGATGCCATGCCTCCCCGCGATGCGCACCAGCTCATCGAAGAATTTCTGCGGCGGCACGATGTATCCGCCTTCACCCTGCACCGGTTCGATCACGATAGCCGCCACTTCATCGGCCGGCGCGATGGTCTTCAATAACGTGTCTTCGATAAACTTCGCGCACTCCACTGCGCAATTGGCGGGCGTCTGGCCAAACGGGCAGCGATAACAGTTGGGATAAGGGGCGTGCACCACACCGGGCACCAGCGGTCCAAAGCCGCGCCGCTGCACGTCCTTCCGCGCGGTTAGCGACAGCGCGCCCATGGTGCGCCCATGGAAGGAGCCGAAGAAAGCGATGAACTTGTCGCGGCCGGTCGCATAGCGCGCCAGCTTCATGGCCCCTTCGACGGCTTCCGCGCCCGAGTTGCAGAATGAAACGCGCCGCTCCACGCCGCCCGGCGCGAGCGAGCCCAGTTTCTCCGCCAGATCCACCAGGGCTTCGTAATAAAAATCGGTCCCCGACATGTGGATCAGGTTGCCGGCCTGCTCCCGGATGGCCGCCACCACGCGCGGATGGCAGTGGCCGGTGGCCACCACGGCGATGCCTGCATTGAAATCCAGGAAACGGTTGCCGTCCACGTCTTCGAGGATGGCGCCTTCACCACGGCGGGCAACCAGTGGATAGCAGCGCGTGTAGGATGGCGAAACGGAGCGGCGGTCGCGCGCAATCACTTCCTGCGCGCGCGGTCCGGGCAGCGGCCCGCTAAGATGCGGCAGATCGCGCCGCATCGGCCGGATCGCCTCCATTTCCAGATCGGCGAGCTTGGTCATACGCAAACCTCCTTACAACTGAACTCTCTTGGGCCAACAAGTGCAGGCAGAGATATCGCGGGGGTCTAGTCGGAACCAAACAGGCCGGGACGGCAGATGGAGGGCCGGGGGAGCACACCCTATTGTATAACGGAAGTGCAGGGCTTGTGCCTCGCCAACTGTTCGGCCATTCTGGCCTCCGCGAGTCTGCGGCTTTTCGCGGCCAGTTGCAGGATCTGAACGCAGCGCGTGAACTCGCGCTGCAGACGCGCCGAATAGCGGCACAGTTTGTTGAGCAGGTTGGGGCCTTGGAAATCGTGAATGTAAGCGCGCCCCACCGCTGCATCCACCGTGTCTTCGGGCCGCGCGTAGATTTTGACGTTGCGGTTCAGAATCTCAGCCTCAAGGTAGTCGCAGCCCCGTATGCGGCACTCCAGTTCGGCCATGAGTTCGACGATTTTCACTAACCGACCCACGGGCTTCCATTCGTCGCGAAATTCTATAACCGCCATGGCATACCCATCCGGGTCCACCCTGGCAAGCAGTTCGGTAACCATGGCGTGCACTGGCGCGTAGCGCGCGGCCATGCCCTTATCGTTCGCCCAGTTGTTGGGAACGTCTTTCCCGGAATTCCCCATTGTTCTGCCTCCCGATTCGATTGTAATGACCGGGCGCGATACTTGCTATCCGCCGGGGCGCTTTTCTTGCTGGAAGCGGCTGAAATGAAAGGGCGCGTTTTTTTTCCGACCCGTGTGACTCAGATGCGGCATACGATGCTGCCATTTTTCCTCTTCAGTCCTCTCTTTCGGGCCAATCGGGTTCGTTTCGCAAAACGCGTCGGCGGGCCGAGGCCGGAGCGCTTGCGGGGGCGACACTTTGGCGACAGGCGCAAAACGCCGTGTCAGGGTTGCATCCCGTCACGTTTTGCCGCTTCTGTTACAGGCGGGTGCGGTTGCGCGGGGCTCGGGTGACGCGGCGACACTTTGGCGACGGATGCGCAAAACGCTGTATCACGTTGCGTTCCGTCATGTTTTGTCGCTTTGTTACAGGTGGGTGCGGTTGCGCGCCGGTGCTCATCTCCTTTTTGGGTTCGTTTGGCAGATTCATATTGGGTTCGATTGGCAGTTCATGATTCCTAATCCGGTTGGTGCCTTCCTGTGCTTTTTGTAAGTGGTGCCACTCCAGTGAGCGCGACGCACCTTTCCGACTTAATGATGACATGGGATAGTGCGGGAGGCGCGGCGTAGAGGCTGTAGCTTATTGAAGTCATTAGGCAGATATTTCTTGGAAATCTGTGACTGAAAAACCTGTGTCCACTGAAAAGCTACTACAATCGGAGGGTGAGCAAACGACGGATTCTGGTGACGGGCGGCGCGGGATATATCGGGGCACATACCGTCCGGCTGCTGCGCCGGCGCGGATATGAGGTCACGGTGGTGGACGATCTGTCTCGCGGGTACCGCCACAACGTGGCATCCGGCGCGTTCCACCAAATGCGCGTGCAACAGACCGATGCGATAGCCGAGGTGCTGGCGGGCCACGACGCGGTGATTCACTTCGCGGCTTATATCTCGGTAGGCGAATCCATGCGCGTGCCGGAGCTGTACTTCGAAAACAATGTGAGCGGCTCGCTATCGCTGGCTGCCGCCATGCTGCGGGCGGGCTTGAAGCACCTGGTGTTTTCCTCGACCGCCGCCGTGTATGGCATACCGCACGCATCGCCGATCCTGGAGAGCTTCCCGATTGTGCCGGTCAATCCGTATGGCGAATCGAAGGTGATGGTGGAGACCATGCTGCGCTGGTTCGACGCGATGCACGGGCTGCGTAGCGTGTGCCTGCGCTACTTCAATGCCTGCGGGGCGGACCCCGAAGGCGGCCTCGGAGAGGAGCACGATCCGGAAACGCATCTGATCCCGCTCATGTTGCGCGCCGTGGTTACCGGTGAGCCGTTCACGGTGTTTGGCACGGATTACGATACGCCGGACGGCACCTGCATTCGCGATTATATCCACGTGAACGATTTGGCGGAGGCGCATATTCTGGCCGTCGAAGCGCTGCTGGCGGGCGGCGCATCGGACCAGTTCAACGTGGGCACGGGCATCGGGCATTCGGTGCTGGAGATGGTTCGCGGGGTGGAGGAAGTGACTGGACGGAAGGCGCCCTACGTGGTGGGCCCGCGGCGAGAGGGCGATTCTCCGGCGTTGGTGGCGAATGCGGACAAGCTGCGCAGCGTGCTGGGCTGGGAGCCGCGTTTTGCGGGCGTGCACGATATCGTTTCGACGGCGTGGAGGTTCGAAGAGCAGCGAAAACGGAGTTGATCCCCGGCTCAGCCGCGCCCTCCACTATAATGGCCGCATGAAGGTCTCTGCGTGTATTCTTTTCCTTGCTTACCCTATGCTTGCACAATCGCCTTATGACTTACTGCTGAAGGGAGGCCACGTCGTCGACGGCAAAAGCAAGACCAGCGCCATCCTGGACGTGGCCATTGCGGGCGGCAAAATCGCAGCCGTCGCCGCGGATATTCCGGCCGCCAGGGCCGCCAAGGTCGTGGATGTCTCGGGCCTGTATGTCACTCCGGGACTCATCGACATGCATGTGCATGTTTACGCCGGCACCGGACAGCGCGGCGCGTATTGTGGCGACAACAGCGTCTATCCGGATGGCTTCACGTTCCGCTCGGGCGTGACCACCGTGGCCGATGCGGGCAGCTCCGGCTGGCGCAATTTCCCGGACTTCAAGGACCGTGTGATCGACCGCTCCAAGACACGCGTGCTGGCATTCCTCAACATCGTGGGAAAGGGCATGGCGGGCGCCGTCGAGCAGGATCTGACGGAGATGGACCCCAAGGCCGCCGCCGAAATGGCCATGCGTTATAAGGACACCATCGTGGGCATCAAGACGGCGCATTACGCGGGTCCGGAGTGGACACCGGTGGAACACGCTGTGGAGGCCGGAACGCTGGCCAACATCCCGGTGATGGTCGACTTCGGAACGTTCCGGCCCGAGCGCCCGTTTCAAGACCTGGTGCTGCAGAAACTCCGCCCCGGCGACATTTATACGCACACTTATCTGGGCTGGGTGCCTATGTTGGACGACCAGGGGCGCCTGCTCCCATATCTACTCGAAGCCCGCCGAAAGGGCGTGATCTTCGACGTGGGGCATGGCGGCGGCAGCTTTCTGTTCCGGCAGGCGGTGCCTGCGATGCGGCAGGGGTTCGGGCCGGATTCCATCTCCACCGATCTCCACATCGGCAGCATGAACGCGGGTATGAAGGACATGCTGAACGTGATGTCGAAGTTCCTGAACATGGGCATGCCGCTCGATGAAGTGATCCTGCGGTCCACCTGGACACCCGCCCACGAGATCCGCCACGAAGAACTCGGCAACCTCACGGTGGGGACCGCGGCCGACGTCGCGGTGCTGCGTGTCGAGGAAGGCCATTTCGGATTTGTGGATACCTATGGCGCGCGCATGCAGGGGACCCGCAAGCTGGTTTGCGAGCTGACGCTTCGCGATGGCCGCGTGGTGTACGACCTGAATGGCATCACGCGGGAAGACTGGGAGAAGTTGGGCAACTATCTGGCGCAGGGCGACGCCGCTTGGGATGGGACGCTGGCCGGAGAAGTGCGCAAGAGGAAATAGGCTGTAGCGCAACGAGAAGGCACCGTAAAAGCTTGAGCCGCCTGAAAAGGCGGCTGCGGCCAAGATTGGCCGCCCTCCGGTGCAATCTAATGGACCTTGCCGGCGGAGTTCTCAAGAACCACGTTCGAGAGCACCGCAGTATCGATCTTGTCCGGCAGATGTGAGCAAAAGCCGATGCCAGCATAGAAGGGCCCCTCGATATGCAGGCTGATGGGTGGGCCGAACTGGTGCATCGGTTCGCCTTCCAGGCTGACGAAGAGCGCGAAGGAGTCGCCGTGCTTTTCGATGCCGACACGCTTGGCGGCGACGCCGACCAGGCTGTCAGGGCTGGCGCCGCCCGGACGGCCGCGGCCCCCGATGCGGTACTCCATGTCCGTGACGCGGACGTCCTTCTCGGGACGCTGCGCCAGGTGAATCATACCGAGACCGTGTAGGGCGGCGATGGCCTCCTTGGAATCGTCGTCCAGGTCCTGGCGGATGACCAGCATCGCCTTGCGGTCGCCGTAGCCGTTCGGGTCCGGGAAACCGATGTCGGCCGCGAGTGACACGTCGCCGGACATCTTCTTCCACAGATACCGGAACTCGTCGCGCGTATACCAGACGTTATAGCCTGCCGAGTGAATGGTGTACTGTTTCGCGCCGGCGTCGTAACTGGCGCTGCCTGGTAGCAACGCGCTTCCAATGTCGGACTGGCCCTCAAACACGCCGATCGGCGTATCGAAATTCCGGCTGGGCCGGTGAAAGTCCGCCGGTGGCGCTACTTGCACATGTGTTGCGGAACCCGGCTGCGCCCATGCCGGTGCGGTGGCCGTAGGTGTTGCCGGTGCGTTGGGTGCTTGCGCGGGGACCAGGTGCGGCACGGCGCACAGCGTCAGGACCAGCAGTGTGCGCCGGCCGGCGGGTTTCATCGTGAGGCGAATCCGGATCCGCATAACTTCTCCGCTGGAAGCAACGCTCAACGATCATATCAGAGACGCCGCCGAGCATTGGTAGTGCCTGAAAGGTGCGTTTACGATTTTCTGGGAGGGCTTGACGGGTGCGGGCGAGTGTCCATCAGAAGGCAATTATGACACACTTCGCCTAGCGGCAGAAGTGCGGATTTTCTTAGGACGGCGGTTTCAGCGCTGCTGATGCTTGGCGGCTGGCAGCGTTTGACACGCTTTCCGGTGGGCTAGCGGTAGTGTATCAAAACAGCCCCGGAAAGTGCAAGAATTACGTGGCGCGATTACGTGGCGCGATTGCCTATATAAACCATTTATTTACAACATGTAAGTGGCGGAAGCTAGTGGGAGTCGAACCCACCCGCAATACTAAGTACCGCACGGCGGGTTTGAAGCCCGCGCCCAGCACCGGCCAAGATTAGCTTCCGTAGACGATTGTACCGGGTTTGGCTAAACTAACCCCAAGCCCGGCCGGTCCGGCAGCATCAGCTTGCCCTTTTCTACCAGCACCCCCGTGAAGGGATCGTTCGAGATCAGCAGATTGCCGTCCAGGTCCGCGTAGTCCACCAGGGGCGAAAGGTGCGCGGCCGCCGTGACCGAGACGGAGCTCGAAACCATGCAGCCCAGCATGGTTTTCAGGCCCAGCGCCTTGGCCGCCTGGATCATGCGGTGCGCCTCCAGAATGCCGCCCGCCTTATCCAGCTTCACGTTTACGCCGTCGAACGCGCCCACCAGCTTGGGGATGTCCGACGCATGCCGGCAGGCTTCATCCGCGATCAGGGGGACGTGCACGCGGCTATGCACCCAATGCATCTCCTCCATCATCTCGGCGGGCATCGGCTGTTCCACGAACTCGACGCCTTGCCCGGCCAGCCAGTCGATCTTGCGGACGGCCACTTCCTTATCCTTCCATCCTTCGTTGGCGTCCACGCGCAGAGGTTTGTCCGTCGCGCTGCGCACGGCTGCGATGGTGGCTTCGTCGGTGTCCAGGCCCACCTTGATCTTCAGCACCGGAAAGTCGGCCGCCTCCCGCACTTTCTGGCGCGTGGTCTCGGGATTGTCGATGCCAATGGAGAACGTCGTCACCGGCGTATCGCGCGGGTCCAGGCCGAAGTAGCGATAGAGCGGCACGCCCAGCTTCTGTCCCACCCAATCCATCAGCGCGATATCGATGGCCGCCTTGCCGGCCCACTCGCCTTCCACGCGTCCGAACACCTGCTGCATGAGCTTCGAGAACTGCCACGGGTCGGCCGCCGTCAACAAATCGCGCACCGATTCCACGGCTTGGCGCGCGCCTTCCGCGTTCTCGCGATAGCGCACGATGGGCGCGCCTTCGCCGTGGCCCGTAACGCCGTCATTGGTGTAAGCGACGTATAGCGTGTCACGGTAATCGCTCGACGACATCGTGGTGGTCCATGTGTGGCGCAGCTTCAGGCGCTTGATTTCGGTGTGCAGCGTGGCGCGCGGCGCACCGCTCGCGGAGGGCGCCAGCAGCGCGGACCATCCGGCCTGCGCCATGAAGAACTGACGGCGATTCATTTGAGCCTCCTGCAGGCGACCAGCAAGCGCGTCCAGTGCGGATCGCGGAGATCGCAGATCTGGACCACCGGGCGAATCCAGGTGGTCGCGTTGATGAATTTGCCTTCGCCTATATACATGCCGGTGTGTGTGATGCGATCGGCGGAGCCGCCGAAGAAGAGCAGGTCCCCCGGTTTCAGCTCTTCGCGCTTGACCGGGACCACGCCCTTCCATGCGGCCTGCACGTCGGCATCGCGCGGGATCGGCGCGCCCCGCCGGCGGCAGAGCATCTGGGTGAAACCGGAACAATCGTAGCCGAAGCTGGATGTGCCGCCCCAGGTGTACGGCAAGCCCAGGAAGCGGCGGCTCAGTTCAATCGACGCCTCAATGGAGAGCGGCCGGCTATCGAAAGAAACGTCGCCGTGCTGCAGCCATCCGGAGCGATCGTCGGGCAGGCGGACCTGGAGCCAGCGTGGGTTGTCCTCAGGTTCGGATATGACTTCCAGGCGGGTTTCAAACGGTACCGTAATCAGCGGGCGGCGCTTCGAGATGTTGGGCTCGCGATAGATGTTGGCGAACAGGCTTTCGACCCAGGCCACGCGTCCGACGTACGCCGAAGGGTCCGCATAGGGCTTTTCGCCGGCGCCCCGGCGGCGCAGATCCTCGGCCGGCATCCAGCCGGTGTAATCGTCCGGCGTGCGCACATGCAGCCAGCCGGGCCGCGTCTCCACCACGCCTATGTTGGTTCCGTAAATGGCCTGCGACACGACTTCGGCGTCGTCGCTCGGTTGCGCGTACATATTGGCAACGGGCTTAAGGACAACGGCTTCGGGCGCGTCGGCGGCGAGCAGGGCCAGAGCCATAAACAGGTGCATATGTAATGCCGGCCCCGCCGGCAAAGCGTCTTTCTATCCCACTCTCCAGTGTATAATGACGGCCATCGCTGGCTTCGAGTGCGCGTGCGTTTCGGGCTGGCGGACCGACGCGCGCCATCCGCCTGAGGGAGGCTCCAAGCCGCCGAACAGAGGCGACAGTTGTGCGGTGGGCGCACCGGCCAGCGGTTCAAGCGACTCCCGGAGGTTGCGCATAGCGTCCTGGCCGAAGCGCGCCTGCCGGCGCTCCTTGATGGCGGCGAGCAGGTGGCGATAGGCGGCCTGAGCATGGCGACCCTTTGGGAGGGCATTGATATGCTTCACACAGCCAAGCGCCTGTTGCCGCACTCTGCGCAAAACGTCGCCTTCAGAGTTCGGAACGGCCTGCCACGGTTCGGGCACGGCGGCCCGTAATGGGAGTGGCGGTGCGAGAGCATAAGCTTTCGTGTGGCGAGATTAGGTGGCAGTCCCGTGAGTCGCTGACATACCTCCATCACGGCTTGATCGGCGGTACGGGTCCAGAGCGCCCGCCATTCCTCTTCGTCGATCATTGGTCTTTTCCGCAGCGCCAGCACCAAAGAAGTTCCATGGCCCTATAGATCGATCCCACCCATGGTTGTGTCAAGTATATCAATGCCCTTTGATTACCTAGCAGGCGGCCTGTGGCCAGCGAGAGACTCAAGCGGCTAATCGAACAGGCTCAGAACGCGCGCGTACAACTCCTCCACTTCAGCTTCCGAGCGGGCCTCGGCGGCCATGCGGAGGAGCGGCTCGGTATTCGATGCACGCACGTGAATCCAGGCGCCGGCGGGCAGGATCAGCTTGAGCCCGTCGGAGCGGTCGGTTTCGACGCCCGGAAAGCTCTCCTCGAGCGCTTGCATCAGCGAGCCCAGGCGCCCGTGCTCGTAGGCCACCTTGCCGATCTTACGATAGAAGCGCGGCAGGCGGGCGGCCAGCGCGGAGATTGGCTCGCCGGTTTCGGCCATGCGCTCCAGCAGAAAGGCCATGCCGGTATAGCTGTCGCGGCAGAGGTGCACGGCGGGGAAAATGATGCCGCCATTGGACCCCTCGCCGCCGATCACGGCTTTGACGGCCTGCATCATCTCCACCACGTTGGCTTCGCCGACCGGCGTACGATAGACGCGGCGGCCATGTGCGGCGGCCACTTCGTCGATCACCGAAGAAGTCATCAGGTTCACCACCACGTCGCCGGGCAGGCGGCGCAGCGCGGCATCCACGGCCAGCGCCAGCACGTCGTCGTTATCCAGCACGCGGCCGGTTTCGTCTGCCACAGCCAGGCGGTCGCCATCGGGGTCCTGGGCGAAGCCGATTTCGGCGCCGGAGGAGCGCATCAGGTTCGACAGGTCGCCGAGCGTATCGGGGCGCGGTTCGGCGATACGCGGGAACGGCTTGGTGGGATCGACGGAAATGGCGTGCAGGTCGCAGCCCAGGGTATCGCGCAGGAAGCCGACCGTCATCACGGAGCCTGCGCCGTTCACGGCATCCAATGCCACACGGAAGCGGCGCTGGCGAATGCGGGCGGCGTCCACATGGCGCAACACGCGCTCGATGTGCAGGCGCGGGGCGGTGACGTAGTCGCTGGTGGCGCGGCGGATTTCTTCGTTGGTGGCGCGGCGGAAATCGCTCTGATGATAAAGGTCCAGCAGTTCGCCGCGCTCGTAGCTGTTGAAGAAGAGGCCTTCGGAGTTGAAGAGCTTGAGGGCATTATATTCCGGCGGATTGTGCGAGGCGGTGATAGCGATGCCGCCGCGGGCGCGCGTGTCGCCCACGAAGATCTGGATGGTAGGAGTGGGCAGGATGCCGATGTCCACCACATCGCAGCCGGCCGCCAGCAAGCCGCAGGCGACGGCGTGGTGCAGCATCTCGCCGCTCGACCGGGTGTCGCGTCCGACGACGACGCGGCCCGCGCCCACGTAGGTTCCGAAAGCTTGAGCGAAAGCGCAGGCCAGGCCGGGCGTGAGGAAGTCGCCGACCACGCCGCGGATGCCGGAGACGCCGATTTTTAAGAGATGTTCGCGGGGCATGTTTAAAGACCTTGCCTGCTGGTGGGAAGAGCGGTTGGCTTCATGCGAAGCTCCTGACTTCTTCGAGCAGCGATTCGAACAGCTCTTTTGGCGGATCTCCCTGCTGCTCGCAGATCACGCGCACGATCGGTTCGGTCTGGCTAACGCGCACGTGGAACCAGCGGCCGGGCCAATCGACGCGCAGGCCGTCCAGCACGCTCACATGGCCGTCGCTATAGCGCTCGCGCAAATCCATGAGCAGGGCGGGGATGCGTTGCGTGACCAGCGGCACTTGCCCCTTCAGAATCGAATACTTGGGATAAGAGTTCAGGATCTGGCTCAAAGTGCGGCCGCTTTCGTGAAGCATCGAAAGCACGGCCAGCATGGATGCGATGCCGTCGTAGACGAAGCGGAACTGCGGCATCATCACCGCGCCGGTGCCCTCGCCGGCCAGCGCGATTTGTTCCGGGCGGTAGGTTGAAAGCGCGTCGATGGCAGCCTGGCGGCCAACGGGCACGCGCACAACTTTGCCTCCGTGGCGGGCGGCGATTTCTTCCAGCAGCGCCGTGCTGGATATGTTCGCGATGATCAGCTTGCCCGGCGCGCGCGGCAGCAGGTAATCGGCGAGCAGGGGCAAGACCATCTCCTCGGAGACCGGCGTGCCATCTTCGGCGGCCAGCGCCACACGGTCGGAATCCACATCGAAGAGAAAGCCGGCATCCGCAGCCAGTGGTTTCATCAGGGGCGCCAGCTGCAGGGCCACGGCGTCGCGCGTGGTGGATGGGTCGTGGGCGAACCTGACGCCTTCGATCTTTTCGTTGATCAGAATGAATTCGGTCCCGAAGCGCTCGTTGGCGCGGCGCAGAATCAGCGAGGAGGTGCCATTGCAGCAATCCACCAGGACGCGGAATTTGCGCAGGGCGGCGAAGTCGTAGTTGGCGGCAAGGTCGTCGAGATAGCGCTCGATGGCGCGGTCTTCGGGCGTGACGTGGCCGATGTGGGTCCAATCGACGAAGGCGAATTTCTTCAGATGGTAGATGTCGAGCAACTCGCCGGCTTCGGCGGTGGAAAGATAGGTGCCGTCGCGGCCGAAGAATTTCAGCGCGTTCCATTCGGCGCTGTTGTGGCTGGCGCCGATGGAGACCCCGCCGGCAGCATTTCTGCGGCGGATGGAATGCTGGATCACGGGGGTGGGGGCGATGCCCAGATCGATCACGTCGTGGCCACAGGCGAGCAGTCCAGCCAGCAGCCCCTCGCGGATCATGACGCCGCTCGCGCGCGGGTCGCGGCCTACCACCACGGCGCCACCCGGATCGAGGAAGGTACCGAAGGCGGCGGCGAAGTCCAGCACGTGCGAGGCGGTGAGGCCGGAGCCCACTACGCCTCGCAGGCCGACATGGGAAATGCGCAGCGATTTGGCGGCTTGGGTCATTTGTGAATCATGGCACGAGCTTCAGCAGGCCGAAGGCTTGCGGCACGTGAAAGTTGGCTTCGCCGGTCGGCTGCCAGGCGATGAACTTGCGGCCGGGCTCGGGCCCCTGGCAGCGATAGAAATTGACGCGCATCCGGAGGCCGGCCGCGGGCGGGCGGCTATCGATGGAGCGCAGGGGAATGCGCATCTCGCCATACCAGACCTTGTTGCGCGCGTCGATGCGGGCCTTCACCGCAAAGCCGGAATTCCAGCGCCAGCCGCCTTCGGGGAGCGGGTTCACGCGGTCGATATCCAGGTCTACCCATTCGCCTTGCGGGGAGACCTCGAACTCTTTGTAGCGGGTGATACGCTCGAAATCGCTGCCGACGAAGACTTCGGCGACATCCCAGTTCCAAAGCTCGTTCGTTTCGGCGGTTTGGGAGGGATTGGGTTTCAGGTGCAACTCCTGGTAGGGGCAAATGAACAAAAAATAAATGTTGTCGCGCGTCCAGCGGGAGCGGATTTCGGTGCGATGGCCGGGGACGGGTTCGCCGCGCGGACCGTTTTCGGCGAAGACGGCGGGGGCGTTTTTCCACTGGGGGGCCTGTGGGTCGGCGGTCAGGGGAAAATCGGACGCGGCGCGGCGGCTGGCGGCGGTGTCGGGTTCGCGGGCGAGCAGCGTGGAGCAGGCGAGCAGGCAGAACAGGAGAGGTTTCATCAAACTTCTACTATAGCTGGGCATCGGATTTAGCCGTGGGGCAGGCCATCTTTGTTAGTGGCCTGCCGAGTTCGCGGACGCATCGCACCGCGGGTGTCTTTATCCTCTCTTCGCAGGCGCCCGGCGCGGGGATTCCACCGCCGGCTCAGTGGATGGTTTCCAGATATCCGCCGGTGCTGGCGTCCACGAAAATCGAGAAGTTGCTGGTACCCGCCGTCTCCCCCCAAATCACCCGCCAACTGACGTCGGGGAATTTATTGTTGGCTTCCAACAAGAAAATGATCGGCTTGCCGGGGTTCTTCTTGTCGTAGTCGGCGCCCTTCTTCAACGCGGTCTGGTAGGCCTGGTCGGAATCGACCTTTATTGCGGCCATGGGAAAAGGCTTCGCCGCTCCTATGGAATAGCTTTGATCGAACCCGGCAAACACACCCTTATGGAGGTTACCCTCGCCCTCCACCACTGAATAGGTGTAGGCGCGAGCCTTGTTCTGGCTGGCGGAAACGAAGAGGGCCTCCCACGCGGCGGCCTTTCCTGGCTCGGCCTTAACCTCGGCCAGCAAGATGCTGGTGATTCTGACGGGCTGGATGTCGGCCGCCCAGCCGCGGGCGGCGATGTACATCTGCTGCAGAGCTTGACGGCCTGTAACGGGCTCGGGGGGCTTTTCTTCAGCCTTTTTTTGCGGCGCGGAAGTTTCAGTCGAACAACCGGCCAGCAATAGAAGCACGACGGCAGAGGAGACGAGTGTGAACGTTTTCATGGGACCATCCTGAGAAGCCATATTCTAGCAAGGCTTGTAAAGAACTGGGCCACCGATTGTAAAGAACGGCGGCAGCCTGTCGCGCCATCTTGCGCCATCTTGCACAATGTATAATGTGACTAACGAAAGGGGGTGCTCGCATGCCGCAGAGCATCCGGATGCGAAGCTTTGCTGGACTGGCGATCGGGATCGCCATCTCCTTCCAGGTTGTATGGGCGCAGAAAACGGGTGGACCGCCGCCGGTAGCCATCGGAAATACGACCGGGCCCGGGACAGGCCGCTTTCCCCCTGGCACGGCTGGCCAGCCGAACGGGACGGCAGCCGGTTCGCTGGGCGGCGGAATCTATGTGAGCGGCAACGTCATGCTGGACGACGGCACTCCGCCTCCGGATCCGGTGACCATTGAACGCGTGTGCGGCGGGTCGCCACGAGCGCAAGCCTATACGGATCAAAAAGGCCGGTTCAGTTTTCAGATTGGCCAGACCTCCGGGATCATGCAGGACGCCAGCGAAGAAGGGTCCGGCTTACCGGGCGGCGCATCCCGCCCGGTGACCAGCATCGCTAATGGGCCGGGCGCGCAGCCGCAGTTGCCCAGCGAGCCCGACAAGCGGCTGGACAACTGCGACCTGCGCGCGGTGTTGTCCGGTTTTCGCTCAGATACGGTCGGCCTGGAGGGACGGCGCCTCCTGGACGATCCGAACGTGGGTACCATCGTGCTGCACCGGTTGGCGAACGTGGAAGGTTCGGCCGTCAGCGTGACCAGTCTCCAGGCTCCGAAAGAGGCTCGCCAGGCTTACAACAAGGCTCTTCAAGATCTGCGGAAGAACAAACTGCCGGAAGCCGCCAAGGAGCTCCACAAGGCCGTGGACATCTATCCAAACTATGCGGCGGCATGGTACGAACTGGGGCGGATCGAGGCGCAGAACCAAGACAACCAGCAGGCACGGAAGTCCTTTGCGCATGCAGTGGCGGCAGACGCCAAGTTCATCAGCCCATATGCGCAGCTTGCGGAGCTGGAAGCCAAGGCCGAAGACTGGGCCGAACTGGCCGGGACCACCGGCAAGCTGTTGAAACTGGACGCGGTGGATTACCCCATGGCGTACTTCTACAATGCCACCGCCAACCTGAATCTGGGACGCATCGAAGAGGCTGAGAAGAGCGCACGCGCCGGGGAAAAGCTGGATGCGGCGCACCGGTTCCCAAAGCTGGAACAAGTGCTGGCCATGATCCTGGCGCGGGAGAAGGATTATACGGGTGCCGCAGCGCACCTGCGCAGCTATCTGCTGCTGGCGCCGGACGCGGAGGACGCCGCGCGAATGAAGAAACAGCTTGCGGAACTGGAGCGGCTTTCGGGCGCGAACGAGGAAGCCAAGGCCTCGGCGGCGCAGGAATGACGAAAGCGGCGGGCGAAGATCGCGGCAGATGGTTCTTGACTTTCCACACTCCGGTAATTTATTCTAGCCATTCGTTTTGGCGATGCGCCGTGGCGCCTTGACTATGGGAAAAAACTCGCGCGCCGATACCGAAACCGTCGAACGGTTTCTGGATTCGACCCTGGAAAGCGTGGATAACGCTGAAGAAATGGCGTTGCAGGAAGCCGAAAAGGCCGGCGTGCCGGAAGACGACCTGCACAAGATCGCCATGGCCGTGCGGGAATCGATGGTGAACGCTGTAGTGCATGGAAACCGGTATAACGCCCATAAGAAAGTGCGTCTGTCGTTTTCGAAGTCGCCTGCCGAATTCGTGGTGAGGATCGCGGACCAGGGCGAAGGTTTCGATTACGACAATCTGCCGGATCCTCTGGCGCAGGAGAACCTGATGCGGCATTCCGGCCGTGGCATTTTCCTCATCAAGGCTTTCATGGACGACTTTCGGGTGCGCCGCCTGGAACCCGCGGGCACCGAAGTAACTTTGGTAAAGCACCTGGTGTCGAAGTAAGAGATGTTCAGCAATAGGCTCGGTTGCGAGCGAGGAGGCATATTTAAGTGAGTGTAAAGCTAAGCACGAGACAAGTTGGCGACGTGACTGTGGTGGATGTGGCCGGAAGGATCACGTTGGGAGAGGGATCCAGTGCGCTGCGCGATGCGTTGCGCGATATGGTCGGCAAGAACCAGAAAAAGATCCTGTTGAACCTTGGGGATGTCTCCTATATCGACAGCTCGGGGATCGGCGAACTTGTGTCCGGCTTCACCACGGTGACGAACCAGGGCGGCCAACTTAAGCTGCTCAATTTGACCAAGCGGGTTAAAGATCTGCTGCAGATCACCAAGCTGTACACGGTCTTCGACGTACATGACGATGAAGCCGCCGCCGTGCGAAGCTTCGCCTAAATCAAGCCCGTCTGTGGTTGCTGTCCCGGCGCAGGGGCTTATTGGTATGGGGCGATCTGGTCCGCGATTTTGGCGTGGTCGCCTACCACGACTATGGTCATCTGTGACGGAACAAGGTACGTTGCCGCCATGCGTTGGACATCGCCCGGCTGCACTTCCATGACTTTCCGCGTGTAGGTGGAAAGGTAGGATCGGTCGAGCCCCTGCGAATCCACAAAATGCAGTTGCGCGATGATGGCGTCCGGGCTGATGGTGTTGCGCAAAACGAAGAGCCCGGCCAGGTAGTTTTGGATGCCCTCCAGTTCTTTCGCGGACGGCGGATCTTGCTGTAGCCGCCGGATCTCATAGAAAATCTCATCCATCGCCGGTCCCGTTACGTCGGTTGCCACATCGGCGGATTGCAGCCAATAGGCCAGATGCCGGCGGGTGCCGATCTTGCTCGACGGCGAATAGGTGTAGCCCTTGTCTTCGCGAATATTGCTGGTGATGCGGGAGGCGAAGGAACCGCCCAGCAAGGAATCCATGACATCCAGCTGGATGTAATCCGGACTGGACGGCTCGGCTACCGGCAGGCCGATCAGAAGGTTCGACTGGGGGGCTCCGGGCCTGTCGATGAGTTGGAGAGAGCGCGCTTTCACGGGATGCGCAGGCATCCCGGGCGGAGGCGCTCCTTTGGCCCAACCATCGAACGCGTCTTCTATTGCGCCGCGCAGGTCGCCTTCGAGCTTGCCCGCGACATACAGGTGCGTGCGCGCCGCGGCGAAGTTTTTCCGGTAAAACGACTGCGTATCCTCGATCGTGTACCCTTGCAACTGGCTTTCGTCCGGATACACGCGGCCGTAGGGATGATCGGGAAACAGCGTTCCAAGGAAACGCTCGCGAACCAGTGATTCGGGCTGCGACTTCTCGATGGACAGATCCCGCAGGAGATCGGCCGTCAGCCTGGGCAGCTCCGATGCGGGGAGCGCGGCGGCGGTCAGCACCTCCGCCATCAGAGCCACGAATTTCGGTCCAAAATCGGAGAGCGCCACGCCGCCCACCGAGGTGAAGTCGGAACCCGCATGCAGCTCCAACTGTCCACCCATATCGGCGGCCTCCTGCGCGACTTGCTCGGCGGACCGCGTGCGTGTGCCTTCCTTCATAAGCGCGGCATTCAGCTTCGACAACCATACCTGTGCGGCGGATTCGTCGATCGCCCCCGCGCCCACGAACAGGCGCACCGCGACTTTGGGCACGGTCCCGTAAGGGACGATGGTCACTTGCAGGCCATTCGGTAAAGTGAAATCCGTCGTAGCGGGCAGGTGGAAGGGCTTGGGCGGCGGCCCTTGCGGCGGGATTTCCTTGGGGCCGGCGAACACTTCAGTGGACATTTTTGGTTTACTCCTCGGGCGCGTCGTGCCCATCTTGCTCGTCTTGGCCATCTAGCGACATGGTGGCGCCAGGATCGATCAGCAGCACGGTACGGTTGGTTTTGCGCAGATACTCACGTGCAGTGCGCTCCACCAGTTGCGGCGTCACTTTGCGGAATTCCGATTCGAGGGAATCGATCTTGGAAGGGTCGTCGTCGAACAGCGCGTAACACGCCATCAGGTCGGCGCGTCCGAAGCCCCCGAACTGCGTCAAGGTGTCGTAAAGGCTCGACCGCATCTTGGTCACGCTGCGGTCCACCAGGCTTTGGTCCACTGGCTTCGACCGCAGGCTTTCGACCACTTCGTCGATGGCCGACAGGATCCGCCCGGGCTCGACGGTGGCGTCGTGAAAAAGCGCCGCGGTCCACAGCATCGGGCCATCGTAATCGAACATATTGCCCAACTCGTTGATGGCGCCGCCGACCTCGCCCGTGAATCCGTGCTTCTTCACCAACTCCTGGTAGAGCAGGCTGTCGTCGCCTTGCACCAGCATCTGATCGAGCAAACCCATGGCGAAGTATTCCGGCGAATTTCGCGGCGGCATGTGATAGGAGAAAGCCAGGGCCGGACGGTTCGCCAGCGGATCTTTGCGGGTGGCGGTCTTTTCCTCTTCCTGGCGCGGTTCGCTGAGGTCGGGCGGCGTGGGCAAATCGGCCGGGGCGATTGCAGAGAAATACTTCGCGATCATGGCCTGGGCCTGCTCCGGATCGAAATCGCCGACGATCGCCAGCGCCGCGTTGTTGGGCGCGTAGTAGGTCTTGAAGAACGCCTGCACTTCGCTCAGCGTGGCGGCTTTGATGTCCTTCAGTTCGCCATAAAAGTTGTGTGAGTTGTACCAGTTCGAGTTGGCGTATTGTGGCATCCACAGCCAGGGGAACCCACCGTATGGCTGGTTGAGGACGCTGGTTTCCACTTCGTTGACGACCACGTCCTGCTGGTTTTTCAGATTCTCATCTGTGATGGCCAGGCCCTGCATGCGGTCGGCCTCGGCCCAGAGCGCGGTTTCGAGCTTGTTGGACGGTAGCAGCTCGAAGTAGTTGGTGAAATCGAAGCGCGTGGAACCGTTGAGCACGCCTCCGTTCTGCTGCACCAGCCGGATGAATTCCATCTTGCCCAGATTCCGGGAGCCTTGAAACATCATGTGCTCGAACAGGTGCGCAAAGCCGGTGCGATCCTTGGGCTCTACACGAAATCCGATGCGGTAATAGACCGCGGTGACCACCGTCGGCGCCGTCGAATCGGGCGAAAGAATCACGCGCAGGCCGTTGGGTAGTTTGTAATAGGTGATGGGCACGGTGAGATCTCGACGGGGCTCCTCTTTGGCTTACGGTAACACGGCCCGCCTTACCATTGAGAGTGTTGTCAAGGCGCTTTTTCTGGCAATAACATACTTGACATTCCACGCATCTTGTCGCATACTTGGTTTATGGAAACGCCAAACACTCTCCGAGACGCGATGATTTGGTTCGCGGACTTCGAACATTGCCGCGAGTTCATGATCGCGTTGCGCTGGCCGGATGGCGTTGTTAAGTGCCCGCGTTGCGGAGCAGAGAAGCTTAGCTACCTTGCCAAGCAGCGTGTATGGAAATGCTACGCGAAGCATCCCAGCCCCACGTTCACATTGAAGACTGGAACGATCTTCGAGGATTCCCCTATCGGCCTTGAAAAGTGGCTCCCTGCCGCGTGGCTCATCGTTGGGGCAAAAAACGGTATCAGTTCCTACGAAATCCATCGCGGCCTTGGCGTCACTCAGAAGACCGCGTGGTTCATGCTGCACCGCATCCGTCTTGCTATGCAAGACGGGGGTTTTAATATGCTCGCTGGCGAGATCGAAGTCGATGAGACTTTTATTGGCGGCAAGGCCCGCAATATGCACAAGGCCAAGCGAGCGGAGAAGATTCAAGGGCGCGGCGCTCAAGGTAAGGAAATTGTATTCGGCATGGTGGAGCGCGGCGGAGATGTTCGCGTGATGCATGTAGAGAAACGAACGAAGAAAGAACTTCAGAGCGAAATTCGCGAACACATTGAAGCCGGTTCCGCGATCTTCAGCGACGAACTTCTGTCCTACGATGGACCGGAGTCGGACTTTAAACACTCGGTCATCAATCACGCCGTCGAGTACGTAAACGAAAACGTTCACACGAATACGATGGAGAACTTCTGGAGCCTCCTTAAGCGTGGATTGCACGGCACCTACATCAGCGTGGAGCCCTTCCACTTGTTCCGGTACCTCGATGAGCAGGCGTTCCGTTACAACAACCGGAAGGCCACGGACGCCGAACGCTTCGCCGCCGTCATGAAACAGGTTGTTGGACGCCGCGTGACATACAAAGAACTCACGGGCAAGACTCAGGAGGCTGGACGATGAAACCTCCTTCCCGTAAGCGCCAGAATCGCGGGAAACGTATCCGCATTCTACTGGGGAGAGTATGAAGGCTGCACCATTCGACTCAACGCCCGAGTTCCAGCACTTCAAGGAAGTCATGCGTGGCGTCCTTGCCGTTCCGAAGAAACGACTAGATGAACTTGTAGCCAGGGCAAAGGAGGAGTCGCCGCGAAACGGCGATCCGCATGCACCTGGGCAAAAGCGTGTAAAGCGAAAGCGCAGATCATAATTTCTTAGCCATCTTTCTTCTATCCAATAAATCGGTAACCAGTACAGCGATAAAAAACACTCCAAATAAAATTGCGAGCGCTACCATCTGATAGAATGCGGTGCGTGTGGCGTCTCTGCGAGATTCCAAAATGGACACATCCGCTCTATTGAATGCACTCGCGGCAAGGTCTTCCGAACTGGAGCGCTGGGAGTCTATAGATAGTTCTTGGCTACACATCTGGACTGGAATGGTAGTCGTTGGAGTAGCCTTTGAACTTGGAGTAATTTTCTTTGATTTTTGTGAGAATCTCCATGCGTTCCGAAGGGCCACCATCAGATCTCCAGAACGGCCCAGTGTTAAGAAGCTACTATTCGAAGTATTTGCATGCGCGCTAGTTGTGGTGGGCGTATCCGGTGAGTTTTTTGTAGCCAGAGCGACCGAAGATATCGGCACTGAACTGCGCATCATCTCTAACGAGCGAGTCGGCGTCGCGAATAAAGAAGCTGGCGATGCCCGCAAGGAGGCCGCCGATACATCCTTACGCGCCGCGACCTTAGAAAAGGAATCGGTATTGCTGTGGAAGCAACTACTATCCCAGGACCGAAGAGCGAATGTATTAATGAATCCCAACCATCGGCGCCAATTCGTATCTCGCATCCAACAATTTTCCGGCCAGAATTTCGACGTGGTATCTTGCGGCATCAAAGACAGCGAAATAATAAGCTTCTCTATGGCGGTTTGGACCACCCTAGACGGAATAGCCAAATGGAAACTCGGCAAGATAGAAAACAA
>Ga0302324_100009222_pt1 | contig 20684 bp, 18 predicted proteins | sample Palsa_T0_1_FD_201949 | JGI IMG/M metagenome (GOLD analysis project Ga0302324, IMG submission 201949) | Peat permafrost microbial communities from Stordalen Mire near Abisko, Sweden - Palsa_T0_1 | ecosystem: Environmental > Terrestrial > Soil > Palsa > Peat permafrost | place: Sweden: Abisko...
TCCTCGGCGACCCATTCCCAGCCGGCGAAGGTGCCAAAACCGCAATCAACGCCGGCAATAACCCGCTCGCGGTCGCCGATCGCCGCTACCGCGGTCTCGATGCGTTGGGCGACAACTTCCGGATGTTCGACGAGGTTGATCTTGGAATCGATCACGCCCGGAATAAGGATCACGTTATCCGGGAATTTGTGCTTCTTCAGCGCGGCGTATTCGTGCTGGCGGCGCGCGTTGGCGAACTCGATGGAGAGTGCGCCGACTTTGGCCTGATAGAATGCTTGCAGCAGCGGTTCGAGCCCGATGTCGAAGATGTGCGGGCCTTCCCAGTTGCCCCAGCAGATATGCAGCCGGATGCGGTCGCGCGGCAGTCCCTCGATCGCCTTGTTGATCGAAGCGATGTGCAGCTCCGTAAGCTTGACGAATTCGGCGTCAGTTTTGTCCTGGAACAAAAGAACACGTTCCATCGCCAAGTCGGGTGCATCGAGCTGCAGGACAAAGCCGGCATCGACAACTGATTTATATTCGTAATGAAGCTCGCGTGCGATGGCGTTGAGGTAGTCCTCGTAGGTCTTGTAATGGGCGTTAAGCATCGTTGTCGCGACAATGCCGGGCGAGGGTTCGGCAAAGAACATTTCCGTGAACGGCGGCTTGATCGCGTCGGCGTGGCGCTTGAAACGCGCCAGCTCGATTTTGATGGCTTCCTTGTCGGTATATTTGATGTCGGCGATCGCTTCCGGACAGCCGAATACCTTTCCGGTCTTCGGAAGACGCGCCATGAACTTCTGGGTAAACAGCGGCAGCTGAACCCACTCTTGCCCGAAGGGCCGCTTGGATTCACCGCCAAAGCCGGTCATGCGTTTGGGCAGGTAGGTTTGAAAGCCGACGCGGCCCTGCTCGCCGTCATTGGCGACGCTAACGCCGGCCCAGCGCTGCTTCTCCATTACGTAGGCGACGCGGTCGTCGATCATCTTGTCGAGTTTGGCCTTATCGACCTTCTCGCCGGCCTCATCGGCGATCAGCAAGTCGTTAAGCTCGGCACCGCGCGGCAAGCTGCCGGTATGGGTCGTTAGAATGTGATCGGTGCTCTTTTTCATCGCTCCCCTCCCAAATGGAGTTTTGACCGGCTGAACGCCGCTGCGCTGCTTTAATGCGAAGGCTGTATTATGCCAGCCTAGTCTTGCGCGGCGCAAGTCGAAGGGATTTTTGGGTTCGGCAGTGGCATCGAGATGAGTGTGCTGGTTGCTTCTAAAAAGGTCTGATCAGGGCAGTATTCCTTCGCCGCCCAAACAAATGGTCTCGGCCCACTGCCAAAAGGGCCGCGGCCCACAATTAATGACATGACGTTTTTGTGCGATTCCAGCGGTGCCAGAACGCGCTCAGACCTTGGCACCCGCCGCGAAAGCAGAGTATTGTTTGGCTGCACAACGTCATCTCGGCAGTTTCGGCTAATAAGCCGCGCGCCATCCCAAAATCGGGTGAAGCGAAGAGCAGACGAGATGAAAATGGGAGGAGTTTATGCTGTCACCACGCAATCTAACGTTTGGCATATCGACGCTCGCCCTGGCTTTGGCCGTGGCTACGTTCGGTTATGCCGATATCATGAAGGCCAAGCTACATCCTGATAAGAAGGGAACCGTCGCCGACTTCCAGCCGATGGCGAAATTCTGCGGCACGAAGCCGCTCAAGGTCGCGCTGTCGGACGGTTGGGGCGGCAACTATTGGCGCCACATCCAGCGTGTCGAGTTCGAGGATGAAGCTTCGAAGTGCAAGAACATCACCGAAGTCCGTTACACCGACGGCGAATTCAAGCCCGAAAAGCAGATCGCGGATATTGAGGGCCTGATGGCGCAGAAGTTCGACGTTATCGTCGCCTTCCTCGACACCGGTCCGGCGATCCTGAAAGCCACGCGCGAAGCGACCCAAGCCGGTATTGCGACAATTCCGTTCTCGACCGGCGAAGCCTTCCCGGGTCTCGGCAAGGACTACATCGATCGCGTTACCGAAAGCCAGGCCGAGGTCGGTGCACAGGCCGCGGAATGGTTGGCGAAGACGCTTAACGGCAAGGGCAACATCATCATGTTCGGCGGCACGCCGGGCAATCCGATGACGGCGGCTCAAGTTACCGGGTGGAAGCCAGTTTTCGCCAAGTATCCGGGCATCAAGGTTCTGGAAGCCGAACCGGTGCCGACGATGTGGGATCCGGCGGTGGCGCAGCAAAAGACCGCGGCGCTGATTGCCAAGTACCCACAGATCGATGGCATCTATAGCGAGACGGTCGGCCCGATCCGTGCCTTCGTCGCCGCCGGCAAACCGATCCCGGCATATGTCGGCCAGTCGCTCATGGATTTGAGTTGCATTACCGCCGAGCATCCGGAAATGAAGATGATGAGCATCGACGCCCATACCTGGATGGTGCGCAACGCCCTGCGTAAGGCGGTGGCCGCGGCCCAAGGCATGGACAACGACGAGCCGAGCCTCATCACGCTTCCCTTCTCGGAGGACACGACTTCGAAGGATCCGAAGCTGGCATTGAAGTGCGACAAGTCGATGCCGATGGACTCAATCCCGTCGTCGATGTTGACCAAGGAGCTGCAGGTTAAGGCGCTGGGCGGCAAGTAAGACCGTTCGCTTAACGGCGTATCGATCGCCCGGTCCTCGCAGGAGGCCCGGGCGATTTTTTAGGTGCGTCAGGCACGGTGCGACTTGACGCTGTGGTTTGCTTCCTCGACTTTCGCAGGCAATTTTCGGGAGATTGGTCGGGGGATGGGGGCGGGTTGAGACAATGACGGAGCAGAATTCAATCCGTCTGCGGGTTCCCGGACTTGGCAAGGATCTGACCGAGCTGCCGCTTGCGGCCAGGGCTCTGATCGCCACGGCGGTGCTGGTTTTGGTCGGCGGCATCGCGGCGCCCAGTACCGTCAGCGTCGCCGCGATTCTTTCGACCTTGCCGTACTTTGCGATTTTGGCGGTCGCTTCCATCGGACAGCATCTCGTCATCCAGCAGCGAGGGCTCGATCTGTCGACGGCCGGCATCATGTCGTTCGTTGCCGTTGTTGTTACCAAGCTTCCCGATTCGTCCACTGATCCAGCTGTGGTGCTCTTTTTTATTGCCGCGGGTCTTGCCGTCGGCGCGGCGATCGGCGCCGTTACCGGCTTCATCGTCACCTTGCTGCACGTTCCGTCGCTGGTCACTACCATCGGCATGAACGCCATTTTGTTCGGTCTGACCTATTACGTTTCGACCGGAGCGTCGGTTCAGTCGCCGGCCATGATGGTCGCCTTCTTTGTGGGACAGTTTCTGTTTGTGCCGACAATGGTGTGGGTGCTGTTGTTGGTTGCGGGAGCCACGGTGTTGGTTCTCACTTTCACGACGGTCGGACGCCGCTTCATCGCCGTGGGCGTCAATCCGCCGGCCGCACATGCCGTAGGGGTGCCGCTCAAGGTTTACAGCATCCTGACCTATGCGGTCGCAGGCCTGATGTATGCCATCGCGGCCATTATGCTTTCGGGCTATCTGGTTTCGCCGACGGTCTTGTGTGGTTTGCCGTATCTTCTCGGCACCATCGCCGCGGTAGTTGTCGGCGGCAACCCGCTCGGCGGCCTGACCAAAGGAAGCGTGATCGCTACCGTGGTCGGCGCCTTTTTTCTCACTTACCTAGCGCAACTGGTCACGGCACTCGGCTTCGGCGGGTCCGCCGAGGATCTCGCCGACGCGATCATTGTGCTGGGCGGCGTCGCGCTTCCGGAAATTACCCGGCGGCTGCGGCATGCATAGCATCCCGGACAAACTCGAGCCGGGCATCACCGTTCACGTCCCGGTTATGACTCTTGCCGGCATCCGCAAGAGCTTCGGTCCGGTTCAGGCGCTCAAGGGCGTGGACGTTCTGATTACGCCGGGAGAGGTCCATGCCATCGTCGGCGAAAACGGCGCCGGCAAATCGACCCTGATCGGCATTGCTGCCGGCGTGCTGCAGGCCGACGCTGGCGCAATTTATTACGCCGGCAAACATGTCGACGCACCAAGTCCGCGCCGGATGCGCGAGGACGGTATCTCGGTCGTTTACCAGCACCCCGCTTTGGCGAACGATCTGACCGTTTTGGAAAACTTGCAACTTGCGGCGCCGTCGCTGGCAGAAGCCGGTGGCCCGGTCGAAGCCGAGCGCATTCTGAGGCGGATCGCCACCGCCGAGCTGTTGATGCCGCTTAATAAGAGAGTAGGCGAGCTCTCGCTGGCGCAGCGGCATGTGGTCGAGATCGCATGCGCGCTTGCCACCCGTCCCAGGGTTCTGTTTCTCGATGAGCCGACTGAGCCGCTGCAGCAGGCCGACGTGCGCAAGTTGTTCAGCCTAATTGGCGAGTTGAAACGTGATGGCGTCGGCATCGTGTACGTTTCACACCGGCTGCACGAGGTCGACGAATTGGCTGATCGCATCTCGGTGATGCGCGACGGCGAGATCATTGACAGCCGTCCTGCGCAAACAATCACCTCAGCGGAAATCGTTGCGCTCATTGCCGGCCGTCCGCTCGGTCAGATTTTCCCCGCCAAGGGCAAATCGGTGGGTGGTCCGCTTTTTGCTGTTAAAAGTCTGAGCGGGCGTGGTTTCGATCAAATAGATCTGGCGGTCCGTGCCGGTGAGATCGTCGGCCTGGCTGGAATAGAAGGCGAGGGCCAGCGTGAGTTCATTCGTGCTGCCGCGGGAATTGACCGCCGCCACGGCGGTGAAGTGCAGGTCAAGGACGGCAAGATAGCTGGAGATTCTCCCGGCGCTTTTCGCAAAGCCGGCATCGGCTTTATTTCCGACGATCGTCACAGTGAAGGGGTTTTTCTGAATCTGACGTTGCGCGAGAATTTCAGTCTGGGCTTTCTGAGCGATATCTCGCGGTTCGGCATTGTCGATCGCACCGAAGAAGCCGCCAAAGCGAAGAACATCAGCGACAGCTTGCGGGTTCGCGCGGCGTCAATCGAGTCGAAACTTAATGAGCTGTCCGGCGGCAACCAGCAAAAGGCGTTGTTCGGCCGCGAAATCGCGGCGAAACCTACCGTGCTTTTGGTCGACGAACCGACCAAGGGTGTCGACATCGGTGCGCGCGGGGAAATTTATCAACGTCTACGCGTTTTTGCCGAACAGGGCATGGCGGTGCTGGTCTCGTCCTCCGATGGAATTGAGCTAGAGAGCATTTGCGATCGGGTGTTGATCTTCGCGCGCGGACGTATCGTCAACGAGCTTGCAGGTGACGAAGTTACCGACGCCGCCATTACGAGGGCAAACCTCACAGCTACAGTGTCGCGCACGAGCAGGATCGTCGCCGCCAAACGCGAAAGTGCTTGGCGCAGGTTTTATGCCGGCGACCATTTTCCCGCTCTTATTCTGGCGGTGTTGACCCTGATTATTCTCGGGGGCACGGAAGCGCTGAACGGCTATTTTCTATCGGCGTTCAGCATCAAGAGCATTCTGACGTTTCTCAGCATCTTGACGTTTCTTTCTAGCGCGCAGCTGGCGACAGTGCTGGTCGGCAGCATCGATCTTTCCATCGGCCCGCTCGCCGGATTCTGCGTGGTCCTTGCGTCCTTTCTGGCACCCGACGGCGTCGAAAGCGGCCCGCTGGCGGCCGGCGTGCTACTGATCGTCTTGTTCACTTCGGCGTTCGGGTTTTTGCAGGGGCTGTTGATCACCTCGCTCCGCCTTCCGGCCATAGTTGTTACCATCGCAACTTTCATCGGATTGCAGGGACTCTCGCTGCTGCTGCGCCCGGTCGCCGGCGGCACGATCGACGACGCCATTTCCGATATCGCGCAATTTCCGCTCGGCTTGGTACCGGCGGGTCTGGTGCTTGCATTGGCGATGGTGGTGGGCGCCGAGTGGCTCCTTTTTCGGACCGCGTTCGGCAGGAGTTTCCGGGCGGTGGGCTCAAGCGCGCTGGCCAGCCATCGTTTGGGAATCGACAGCCGGCGCCTGACTTGGCTCGCTTTTGTTATCTCCGGATTTCTGACCGGTATCGGCGGCCTTATGCTGGCCGGCCAAGTCGGTATCGGCTCGCCGTCGACCGGCACCGATTACACCTTGATGAGCATCACGGTGGTGGTTTTAGGCGGCGCCAGCGTGGCCGGCGGCCGCGGCTCGTTCATCAGCACGTTCTTTGGCGCGGCCCTGGTGCAAGCGACATCGAGCGCCTCTTCTTTTATCGATGCCAATTCCTCGGTGCATTACGCGGTCATTGGCACGCTTACTTTGCTAGCCGCGATCTTTTTCAGTGCTGCGCGACGCCGCGCCGCAAGCGCGTAACTTCGCTCCGGCAGCCCAACTTTCTCCTCGATGTTATCGTTTCGTGGCGGGCCGTTGCACGGCCGCGTGGCGGTAACAGCTCACCAGATGATCGTTGACCATGCCGACCGCCTGCATAAAGGCATAGACAATGGTCGGACCGCAGAACTTGAAGCCCCGCTGCGCAAGTTCCTTTGACATCGCCCGCGACGTCGCGGTTTCAGCAGGAATTTGGCGGATAGTGCGATAGTTGTTGATCTTCGGCTTGCCCTCGACGAAACCCCAAAGCAGCTTTGAGAAGCCGGGACCATCCTCCATGATCTTGAGCCAGGCTTTAGCAGAGAGGACGGTGCCTTCGATTTTCGCGCGGTTGCGGACAATGCCGGCGTCCTGCATCAATCGCTCGACCTTGGCCGGGCGGTAACGCGCGATTTTTTCAGGCGAGAACTCGTCAAACGCGCGACGGAAGTTCTTCCGCTTGCGCAGAATCGTGATCCAGGACAGGCCAGCCTGAAAGCCGTCGAGCACAAGCTTCTCGTATAGCGCGCGATCGTCGAATTCGGGTACGCCCCATTCCTCGTCGTGATAGGCGATATAGAGCGCATCGTCCTTCGGCCATGGACAACGGACGAGATTGGAATTTTCGCTCATTCGGCAGCTTTAACGGTGTCGGGCACCGCAAAATGCGCCCAGTCGGGCTTGAGCGGTTCAATGGAGATTCCGGCGGCGACAAGCGGCTCGCCCTCTCTTAACGCCTCGGCCATCCGGTCGATCCGCAACAGCGCGAGGCCATGGCCTCCGCTCGCAGAGCCCATGGTGCCGATTTGACGTTGGCCGGAGGTGATCGGCTCACCGAGTTGCGGGCTGGCGCCGCGATAGCGGACAGGCAGGACCCGCGTGCGAGCGATCCCTCTATGCTCCATGCGAGAGACCACCTCTTGGCCGACGTAACAGCCTTTGGCGAAATCGACGCCGCCGAGCTGATCCATATCGGCCTCATGTGGGAAGGCATCCCCGTATTTGAAATCGGCACCGCCGCGCGGAATAGCTAGAGCAATGCGCTGCGCTTCATATTCACTGGCGTCGACCACAATCGCGCCAAGATCGGCTGCGGCGTCAACTGTGCGGTGAGGCGGCAGCATGACGCGCAACCCGAGTGCGCCTAGCCGCGGATCTGAATAGGCCAGGCCGAGAGCTGTCGTCCCGGTACCATCCCATGCAGCCACCACGCCGAGCACCTCTGAGACATTCTCGATGATGACCCGCGAACGCAGCTTGTAGAGGTTGAGCTTGTCGACCAAAGGTTTGGCAAGATCGCTGGGCACGTCGAGGAAAAACCCGCCGCCAGCCTGCAGTGGCGCCTCAACGATAATGAAATCGGTGAAGATTTTACCTTGCGGAGACAAGAGCGCACCGAAACGGGCCGTTCCGGGCGTAAGCGTGAGAATGTTGGCGGTGAGCAGGTCGTGGAGGAAAGTGCGCGCATCGTCGCCGGCAACCTTGACGACGCCGCGGTCCGGCAGAAGAGCGGCTTTCATTCGAGCGGACGTTTCGGCCATGCCGACAAGCTAAGGCGCGGCCCGGCTCGGCTCAAGGGTGCGGATAAGCGAAACTATTATTGCCGCGACAATTCGACGGAAAACTCGCCATTGCTGATGCGCGGGGCGAGGCCCGCGGCATAGCGCGCAGTCGCTTCTTCTCCGTATGTGGAGATCAGTTCGGCGAGTGCGAGAAACAGCGCGGTCTGCGCCAAGCAATCGCCTTCAATCCCCTGGTGTTGCGCTTCGGTCCAGGCGTCTTGCAAATAAGCAAGCGCGAGCCGCTTCTGGTCCTCATCGGCGACGGTGCCCCGTGCCGCCAAAGTCGACGTTACGAAACTCATTGGAATTCACAGATCGCCGCAGCCCGGCGCCATCCCTGCCCAGAGAAATGACGTTAGCACGCCAAGATTGCCCGCAAGCTTGAACCTCAGGGAAGGGTTAATGCGGCTAGTGGTCCGATTCTGACATTCGCATCCGGTTCCGGTATGCGTTCATGCGAATGTTAGAATCAAAGGACCACTAGCAATTTTCAATCCCACTGGCGGCTCAATTGGCGTAGCGGGCGGTGATTTCGCGCGCGATTTTGGCGCCTTCCTCGAGGTAACGCCTAATGGCGAAATCGGCGGCCGGAGTGCAGGTGCGATAGCTCTGCTCGAACGCGCGGTAACCCCGATTAAAGCTCGCGATCATCTGCTCGTGCCGCTCGCCGGCCGGCGCTTCGGCGTCGATCAGAGATTGCGCTTCCATGCGCCATTTTTGGCCCTCGTTGGAGCCGCAAATGCCGCGCAGGAAATGCAACGACCCGAGGATCTCGGAAAGTCGCTGCAAGTCTCGATCATAGGGGATTGGGCCCGGTGGAGTTGGAGGCGCACTTTGAGTTTGTCCCGGCGGCTGGCTGGATGGTTGCGCCCTCGGCTGCACTTGAGGCTGCGGCTTCGGCGGGCTCACCGGCGAAATCAGAGTCTGGGCGCGCGCATGCCCGGCGGCGAAGCAAAAGGAGAGTGAAAGCGCGATGAGAATTCGCAGCATGGGGCCTGGTTCAATGATAATGATCGAACGGTGCGCCACCAAGTCCAAAGCTGCGGCGTAGCTGAGGTCGCTGCTTACGAGCTCGCACCCATCTTCTCCCAAGCGGTGGTTACGATTTCGGCTAATCCCTCGGTCGTTGCAAGACCGGAAAGCTCCGACGGCTTAAGCCATCGCGCCTCAGCCAGTTCCTCGTTCAGCATTATTTCGCGGGCAAGCCAACGTGCGGCGAACGGCAAAATCACGAAGTGCCGCTCGACACGTCCGTTCGCGTCGCGGCTGATGACTTGGCGATAGCCAACAAGCGTCAGCGGCTCGATTTCAAGACCGGTCTCCTCGCGGACCTCGCGTATCGCCGCCTCGGCAAGTGTCTCGCCGAGTTCGACCACGCCTCCGGGAAGCGTGAAGAGACCCGCAGCCGGCGGTTGCGCGCGCCGGACAATAAGCAGGCGGTCGTCACGGAACACGGCTGCGCTCACCGCGACATACGGCCGCGCCGGATATGTTCGTTGTTGCGTGCTGACGCCGGTCAAGAGCCGCCCCCAATGTCCGTTATCGAAAAGAAGCGCATGAGGGTTATGCCTTCGTGTGTAGGTTTGCTGTTGACCGCCATACGTGCGGGATAAATTACCACGCGGCGGCCCGATGCCGCTAAGCCGTAATCGCGGTCTCCGAGCCGGGGTCCGATTAATATTTGCCAACGACACCTTCAGCTTTCAGCCATGGCGAAGGTGCGAAGTTGCGGCCGGGTGGCGATGTCTCGAACTCTGATGGAGGAGTTGTCGTGGCCAGCCTGAGAATAACTGCCGTCGCACTTGGCTTGGTTGGATCGAGTTTCGCGATCAGCGAAGCATCGGCCGCAATGCCGGCGAACGGACTAGCGCCTGCCGAGAAGCAAATCTCGGCAGGCGTCCAAGATGTAGGGTTTGTCTGCGGACCCTACCGCTGTTGGTGGCGTCCGGGTCCCTATTGGCGAGGCCATTACTGGGGATATGCCCCGGGCGGCTGGCATGGATGGGGATGGCGGCGGTGGCATCGCTGGTGATAGCGCTGCCAACTGATTAATCGGCAAACGCCGCGTTGAAAAACCTGCGCCACGGCCGGGCAAAACCTGGCCGTGGACCGGCTAGAGAACCTTGCCGGGATTGAGTATATTGTTTGGATCGAGCAGGTATTTGATCTTGCGCATAAGGTCGAGCGCGATCGGGTCTTTCACGCTCGGCAGCAGATCGCGCTTCATTACGCCGACGCCGTGCTCGGCCGAGATCGAACCGCCAAACTTTTTCACGACCGCAAAAACCGCTGCGTTCACCTCGTTCCAGCGCGCGAGAAACTCTGCGCGGTCGGCGCCGACCGGCTGGCTGACATTGTAGTGGATATTACCATCGCCAAGGTGACCGAAGGGCACTGGGCGGGCTTCGGGAAGAAGCGCTGCGACAGCGGCGTTTGCCTCGGCAATGAAATCCGGCACTGCGGCGACCGGCACGGAAACGTCGTGTTTGATCGAGCCGCCTTCATGGCGCTGCACTTCCCCAAACATTTCCCGCAGCCGCCAAAACAGCTTTGCTTGTTCGAGACTGTCAGCGATGGCCGCGTCGAGCACGAGACCCCCGTTGAGCCCCTCAGTGAGAATCTCCTCGAGCAACTCCCGCGAGCCAGTTTTGCTTTGCGACGACAGCTCGACGAGGACGTACCAGGGATAAGGCTTCTGCAGCGGATCGCGGGATCCGGCGGCGTGGCGTAGGACCATTTCGATTCCCAGGCGCGTCATCAGCTCGAAGCCGGTGACCCCGCCAGCGGCGCGCTCATTAGCGATCGCAAGCAGGGCGAGGGCGGCTTGCGCGCTCGGCAAGCCAACGAAGGCAGTTTCAATCGCGCGCGGCCGCGGCACGAGACGCAGCACGGCCGCCGTGATTACCCCCAAAGTTCCTTCGGCGCCGACGAACAGGTTTTTCAGGTCGTAGCCGGTATTGTCCTTTTTCAGCTTGTTCAGGTTGTCGAGAATGCGGCCGTCGGCAAGCACGACCTCGACGCCGAGCACGTGAGATCGCGCGACGCCGTAAGCGAGCGCGGCGGTGCCGCCGGCGTTGGTCGACAGATTGCCGCCAATTGTGCAGCTGCCTTCCGACGGCAGCAGTTGAGGATAGAGCCGATCCACCGCGGCTGCGGCTTCGCGTGCGCGCTGCAAGGTTACACCGGCTTCGCAGGTTAGCGTGTTCGAACCGGGATCGACTTCACGAATGTGATCTAGCCGCGTGAGGGAAAGAACGATCTCGTTGTTGAACGCAATCTGTCCGCCGACCAGACCAGTATTGCCGCCCTGCGGCACGATGGGCGTCGAAGTCTCGTTGGCAAGCTTGAGAATCTGCGACACCTCGGCAACCGAAGCTGGCCGCAGCACCATCGGCGTATGCCCGCGGTACAGATCCCGCATTTCAACGACATAAGGCGTCTGCGCCTGCGGATCGGTAAGGGCGTATTTCTCGCCGACGATCGCGGCGAAACGCGCGAGTAGGGCAGCCGGAGCCGACGGCGATCTATCGAACATTGGCGGCCCGCTGCGAAAGGTTCGAATGATACCGGCGGAGAATCACGGGGCCTTCACCGGACGTGGAGCCGCCGCGCGGGCGAGCCGGTCGTTGATGGCCTCGCCAAGACCTTCGGCGGGTATGGGCACGATCGCGATGCTGCTGGCGCCCAATGCATCGAGTGCGCGCAAGTGCGAGAAAAGATTGGCGGCCGCCTCGATGAGATCGCCTCGCGCAGAGAGATTCAGTACTTTTTCCGCTGTCTTGCCGCCCGTGGGAAGTTCTCTGCCGAATGCGAGCAGCACCTCTCCGGGAGCAACGCGATCGGCGTTGAGCCGCAAGCGCGTGCGCGGCGCGTAATGCGAAGGAAGCATTCCCGGTGCGAGCGGTGCATCTTTGCCGCCAACGAAATCGGATGGGGCATAGGCGAGCTTTTGCCCCAATACACGTTCGATGGCCGCTCGGGGCACGCCGCCGGGCCGCAGCAAAATGGGCTCTTCAAGGCAGGCGATGATGGTCGATTCCACGCCAACCGGAGTGGCGCCGCCGTCGACAATCAAGTCGATGCGTCCGGCTAAATCCGCTTGCACGTGTTCCGCACGCGTCGGTGAAACGTGGCCGGAGCGATTTGCCGACGGCGCGACCACCGGCTTGCCAAAACTCGCGAGAATGTTCCTGGCGACCTCGTGGTCGGGGATGCGGACCGCGATGGTATCGAGGCCCGCGGTGGCAAGCTCGGCCACGCGGCACCTAGCGGCCTTGGGCAAGACCATGGTGAGAGGGCCCGGCCAAAAGGCTTTGGCCAGCCGTGCCGCCTTGGCATTGAGCTTGCCCAGCGCCTGCGCCGCCTTCAGATCAACTACGTGGGCGATAAGCGGATTAAACGCGGGGCGTCCCTTGGCCTCGTAAAGACGGGCCACAGCGCGGCCGTTGGTCGCGTCCGCGCCAAGCCCGTAGACGGTCTCCGTCGGGAACGCGACTAAGCCGCCAGCGGCAAGCAGGCGCGTCGCCTCCTCGACCGCCGCGGCGCCAGCCTTCAGGACGGGTGTTTTCAGCGGGACTGTCATCACATTCCTACCACACTTAAATAGCGGAAATGGCGCCTGCTTGCAGCCCCGCAGGGCGAAATGTATAAGCGCCGCCTTGTATCGGAGTGTAGCGCAGTCTGGTAGCGCACCTCGTTCGGGACGAGGGGGTCGCAGGTTCAAATCCTGCCACTCCGACCAACCGCCACATTTCCTCTTCAGCAGGCGGCTGGCGGATGCGGCTTTATCGGTAGCAAGCTCCGCGATCTGAAATAGAGCGTGTCATGCCACAGAATATCACCACCGGCTTCCGCGCCTTAGTCGATGCCGCGGAGCGTGAAATCGAAACGCTGCCGATTGAGAAGGCTTTGAGCCTTCATGGCAGCGCCAACGTGGTTTTTGTCGACATCCGCGATATCCGTGAGCTCGATCGCGAAGGACGGATGCCCGGCGCATTTCACTGCCCGCGCGGCATGCTCGAGTTCTGGATTGATCCCGCGAGCCCTTACCACAAAAAGATTTTCGCGGAAGACAAGCGCTTTGTCTTCTTTTGCGCTGGCGGCTGGCGGTCCGCGCTCGCGGCACAAACGGCGGCGCGAATGGGGTTGCGCCCGGTAGCGCACATTGAAGGCGGGTTTGGCGCCTGGCGGAAGGCCGACGGCCCCATAGAAACGCGGACCGAAAAATAAGTTCCGCTTACCAGCATCGTAGAGGCGACGGCTAACGGGCATTGCAGCGCCGTCGTGGCGCGCGCTGGAATTACAAATATCTCGATTTGATATCGGCCGTCGTTTCGACTCCGATCCGATCGAAGTTGGCCGCAAGCCAAGCGTCCATGCGTTCGCGGCCAAGGTCAAAGAGGTGCGTCAGGAATTTCCAATCGGCGTTCATTTTGCTCGAACCGGAGAGCTCCCTGATAATATCCTCGGCTTCGATCAAGTGAATGAACATACGTTTGCCGCCGGCGAGTTTGCCCTCGTCGATAAGCTGAGTGACGTAAGCGACCGCGCGCATTTCCCGCATCAGTGATGAATTAAAGCTGATCTCTTGCATACGATTGAGGATCGCGCGGGAATTGGTCGGGAGTTCGGGACGCTCGGTTGGCGTCAGGTGAACCAAGAGGACGTCCGGCGCTTGGCAGCCATAGATCACGGGAAAAATGGCTGGGTTGCCCATGAACCCGCCATCCCAATATGCGTCGCCGTCGATTACCGGCGCCCGCATCATGAATGGCAGGCAAGCCGAAGCGAGCACGTGCTCGGCGGTGATGTCCTTGTTGGTGAAGACTCCGACCTTTCCGGTACGCACGTTGGTCGCGCACAGGAAAACTTTGATCACTTGTTGTGTGCGTACCAGTTCGAAATCGACCACTTCGTTGAGCAAGTCCCGCATCGGGTTCATGTCGAACGGATTGAGCTGATAGGGCGACATGAAGCGGCTGATGATGTCAACCACCACGTAGCCGGGCGAGTGTTCCAGGCCGAAATTCGGGTTCATCTTGTCAAAGAACGAGGGCGCAATGATGCTGGTCGATGTTGTGTCCGACATCTTCTTCCAGAAGGTCTGCATCAACTCCTTCGCTCCAGCGCGGCCGCCTCGCGCAAGCCCGTCGGCGAGCAGAACGGCATTTACGCCGCCGGCGCTTGTCGCGGTGACGCCGTCGAAACCTATCCGCTCATCATCGAGCAGGCGATCGATCGCACCCCATGTAAACGCGCCGTGACTGCCGCCGCCCTGAAGCGCTAAATTGAGGATTTTCTCCCCGGCAAGCGGTGCGCTGGCCTTAAGTTCAGCGGACTTAGGTTGCGCGGTCATGACTAGCCCCCCACGAAATCTCTATTAGCCCAATTCGTTGGCGACAACTTTAGCACCGCCTTCCTGAAGGCACTATTGCCAATTCGGACCCCCAGCGACGTACTCATTAGGGCGGCGCGGACCAGAAACGACGCCGATTCAAGGGGCTGTCGTCGGGGCGAGCCTAGCGGGCTTGCAAGCCGTACAAATGCGGTTAACCGAAGTTGCGGATTCGCGTCATTTCAGTTTGCGAATGAGTTCGGTTTTTTCGTGCAGGGTGTCGCGTACATAAAGCAGGTTGACCGCGGCGAAGATGACGACCGCCATAGGGGCGGCAAAAATGATTGCAACCGTGCCGAACAGATAAGTCAATCCGGCGATGCCTAGAAGCATAACGGCAGGGGGAATCGAGACCATTCGGTGTTGGACGAGCGGCGCGATGATCTGTCCCTCGATCTGATGAATGATCAAATAAGCCACCAACGTCCACAGCGTGAGTTCAGGGCTTTTTGTGAGTGCAACGAGAATTGCGGGGATGGCGGCAAGAATCGGCCCCAGATAGGGTATGAATTCGCCAATGCCGGCGATCAGGCCGAGCGCCAGCGAAGACGGGACGCCGATCAGCCACACGGCAAACGTCACCAGCGCTCCAATCAACACCATCTGGATAAGTTGCCCAAGGAGCCAAAGCCGTAACGCTTCGCCGACGCCGTCGATGATTTCGGCGGCGCGAACATGCTGGGCGGGCGGAAACAACCAGATGAGCCCTTTTCGATAAAGCCTCGGCTGCGCCGCCAGATAAATTCCGCTGATCACCATGATGATCAGAGCTTCGAGAAAGCTCGTACTCACCCGCAATACGCCGGAAAGAACGCCGGTGACGGAAATACTGTCGCCGGAGAAGTGCTGGAGAAGGAAATTGCCAACTTCCGACCCGCGCAGGCTGGACTGTATTTCGGTGCTCGCGGAAGTCGCCCGCTGCAGGACGTCCTGAAATTCGCCGGTGATGCGCGTGCCGAACAAATAGCCGGTGCCGCCGATGACGAACAACACGAGCAGCCCGGAAACCAAAAGCGCCAACGGCTCAGGCATCGATAGCCAACGCATGAACGGCTGCGCGCCGAGCCGCAGCAGCATGGCAAGAATAATGGCGCCGAATACGACGAGTATGAGATCGAACAAATACCAGATCAAAACAGGAATGAGCGCCACCGCGACCACGAGCAGCGCCAGTTTCAACGTCTCAGCGTAGGTTCTCGTCGTCACGCCGCGATCTCCGGCTGTCTGGTCGTGCAAACGTGGCGTCCGTCGCCATAACGACGCGCCATTGGTACACCGTTGCAGGCCAAGGGGCAGACGCCCGACAACAAGGGTTTTAGCGGTCGCGCCTTGGTTACGCCAGCAGCAAGCGGGCGCGTTGCGCAGAAGCCCGGATGAGGAGGTGCTGCGCAGAGCAGTGTCTCGCCGAGCCACGCGAGTCGGAACCATTGCGGACGGCGTTTTTCCCTGATTAGTGGTGGCTAAATGAGCACCCGGATCACCATCCGCAGGCCCGACGACTGGCACTTGCATGTTCGCGACGGCGAGATGCTCAAAGCGGTATTGCCGTATTCGGCAAAAGATTTCGGGCGTGCCGTTCTGATGCCGAATCTCGTTCCGCCGGTATGCACCACACGAGACGGGGTGGGCTATCGCGCGCGCGTTGAAGCCGCGCTCCCTGCCGGTTCGCGCTTCAAACCGCTGATGACCCGCTATCTCACCGATCAAACCGATCCCGACGATGTCGAACGCGGCTTCCGCGAAGGTGTGTTCGCGGCGGTTAAGCTCTACCCTGCAAACGCCACGACCAACTCCTCAGCTGGCGTGACCGATTACCGCAATGTCTTCCCGGTGTTTGAGCGCATGGAGAAAATCGACATGCCGCTCTTGATGCACGGTGAAGAGGTCGCCGACGACGTCGATATTTTCGATCGTGAGGCGGCTTTCATCGATCGCCGGCTGTCCAAATGGACGAAGCAATTTCCCGCGCTGCGCATGGTGCTCGAACATTTGTCGTCAAAAACCGGCGCCGAATTCGTGGCAAGTGCGGCCCCGCAAGTCGCAGGAACTATTACGCCTTATCACCTCAATCTCACGCGCACGGATTGGCTTGGGGGCGGGCTGAAGCCAATGATGTACGCCATGCCGGTCATCAAAGCCGCGGCCGATCGAGAGGCGTTGCGCAAAGCGGCAACCTCGGGTGCGCCATGTTACTTTCTCGGTACAGATTCCGCGCCGCACCCGTTCGCTAGGAAGATTGCGGTCAGCTCCGTGCCGGGCATCTTTAACGCTCCGGTGGCGCTTGCGACCTACGCACAGGTGTTTGAAGAAGAAGGCGCACTCGACAAGCTCGAGGCTTTTGCTTCGCTAAACGGACCGAGGCATTATCGCTTGCCGCCGAACGAGGATAGGATTGTGCTGGAAAAATCGCCGTGGACCGCGCCGGTGGAAATCAAGGTTTCCGGCGCGGATGAGCGGGCGCTCCTTTATCGCGGCGGCGAAACCATCGCCTGGCGAGTGAGCGAGGAGGTCCGATGAGTGGATTCGCCGACAAGAAGTCGATCGCCGAACTGACGTCGAAAATGCTCATCGAGGTAGAGGCGGTTCGGTTTATGGCCGACAAGCCTTTTATCTTTACCTCCGGCTGGGCAAGCCCGGTCTACACCGATTGTCGGCGGCTCATCTCATTCCCGCGGGTGCGGCGGACGTTGATCGACTTCGGGGCGGCGACAATCGAGCGCGATGCCGGCTTCGAGCAATTCGACGCCGTGGCCGGCGGCGAAACCGCGGGCATACCTTTTGCCGCGTGGATGGCCGACAAGCTGATGTTGCCGATGCAATATGTGCGCAAGAAGCCGAAGGGTTTCGGACGCAACGCTCAGATCGAGGGGCATATCGAACCCGGCGACCGGGTGCTGCTGGTCGAGGACATGACGACCGACGGCCGCAGCAAGGTCAATTTTTGCGAGGCTCTGCGCAGCGCCGGTGCAGTCGTTGAGCATTGTTTCGTCGTGTTCTTCTACGACATCTTTCCTGAGGGCAAAAAGATCTTGAGCGACCTCGGCGTCACACTGCACGCTCTTGCGACCTGGTGGGACGTCCTGGAAGCCGCCAAGAGCAGCGGCAAGTTCGACAAAGCCAAGCTTAAGGAAGCTGAGAAGTTCATGAAGGATCCGGCGGGCTGGTCGAAAGCGCATGGCGGCGCCGCTCAGGCGGAATAAGAATCAAGCCTGCGAATGTCTGCGAGCGCCTATGCGTGAGCAAGTAGCCGACGTAATTGTGGTGGGCGCGGGTAATGCCGCGTTCTGCGCGGCACTCGCCGCGCGTGAACGCGGCGCGAAAGTACTTATGCTGGAAGCCGCGCCCGAGGAAGAATCTGGCGGTAACAGCCGCTTCACCGCCGGGTCAATCCGCGTGGCGTATGACGGCGTCGACGACATCAAAACACTTGTGCCCGATCTCACGCCGGCGGAAATCGAGACGACGGATTTTGGCGCTTATACCAAAGCGCAATTTTTCGACGATATGTCCCGCGTGACGCAACATCGCGCCGATCCTGATCTGGTCGAGGCGTTGGTCAACAATAGCTTCGCAACGCTTGACTGGATGCGCCAGAACGGCGTGCGTATGATCCCGATTTACGGCCGGCAGGCGTTCAAGGTGAATGGGCGCTTCAAGTTTTGGGGCGGGCTGACAGTCGAATCGGTCGGCGGCGGCCCTGGCTTGATAGGCATGCTGACGGCTGCCGCAGGTCGCCGCGGCATCGAGGTTCACTATCGCTCGCGTGCGCTCGACTTGCTCTACGACGGCGCGACCGTCGGCGGGGTGCGCGTGCGCCGCGGCGGCATAACCGAAGAATTACGCGCCGGCGCAGTGGTGCTTGCCTGTGGTGGTTTCGAAGCCAATGCGGAATGGCGGACGCGTTATCTCGGCCCGGGATGGGATCTCGCCAAGGTGAGAGGCTCGCGTTTCAACACCGGTGATGGCATTCGCATGGCGCTCGATATCGGAGCTAGTCCTCGGGGAAACTGGTCGGGCTGTCACGCCGTGCAATGGGAGATGAACGCTCCCGAATTCGGCGATCTTGCGGTCGGCGATCAGTTTCAGAAGCATTCCTATCCATTCGGGATATTGGTCAATGCCACCGGCAGACGTTTCGTCGACGAGGGCGCGGACTTTCGCAACTATACGTATGCCAAATATGGGAGGGTGGTGCTGGAACAGCCGGGTCAGTTCGCCTGGCAGGTTTTTGATCAAAAAGTAAAACACCTACTTCGCGACGAATACAAAATACGCCAGATCACCAAGGTGACGGCTAACAGCATCGAAGAATTCGCGCAAAAGCTCGATGGAGTGAACGCGACGGAATTCGTCAAAACCGTCGCGGAATGGAACGCGGCGGTATGCACCGACGCGCCGTTTAACCCGAACATCAAGGACGGCCGCAGCACAAGGGGTCTCGCCATCAACAAAAGCAACTGGGCGAATACGCTCGACGCGCCCCCGTTTGAAGGCTATGCGGTCACTTGTGGCGTCACCTTCACGTTCGGCGGCCTGCGCGCTAATACTGACGCGGCGGTGCTTAGCACCGATTACCAGCCGATTAATGGGCTTTACGCAGCAGGCGAACTCGTTGGCGGCCTGTTCTATTTCAATTATCCGGGCGGTACGGGACTCATGTCCGGCGCCGTGTTCGGCAGAATCGCGGGCTATTCCGCGGCGGATGCAATCGCCGGGCATCGACGCGTCGGCTCCAACCGCCGGTGAACCTTATGGCAAATAGCAGCGCCTGGCCGACAGAATTGCGCCTGCGCAAGGATCGCAAGATTCTTGTTGTCAGTTTCGATCAGGGAGACAGCTACGAGCTTCCGGCAGAATATCTGCGCATCCGCAGTCCCAGCGCCGAAGTGCAGGGTCATTCGCCGGCTGAACGGCGCGTCGTTCCCGGCAAGCGCGACGTCCAAATCAGCGAACTGCATCCGGTCGGGAACTACGCCGTGCGGCTTGTGTTCGACGATCTGCACTCAACCGGCATTTTCACTTGGGACTACCTATTGGAACTCGCGCGCAACCATGAAACCTATTGGAGCGAATATCTCGGCGAATTGCAGCAAAAGAGACTTTCTCGCGCTCCGGGCTGAATGCAATGCGAAGCCACAGCGCCCAACCGGCGTCGTAACGATCGGTCAACTTCGCTTTGGCATCATCGCCGAAGTGTCGGGGTGGGGCGTAATGATGGGGCGCCTGCCGACACGTGAACGGCCTTGGCCCCACTCCCTCGGGACCGAGGCCGTTCGTCTATCGGGGCCCTTCCCAACTTAGCGGCGAATCGGGCTTGGACCGCCCTTCGAGGCTTAGCGGTTCATTGTTCGTGGTTTATCAATTGCAAAGGGGCCCTAGGCAGTGAAACGGCGGACTTCGAGTATGCAGCCACGATCAACAAATTGCCGCAAGGCTGCGCTTTGCTTGCGTCCAAAGGGTGGGGGTGGGACCGAGATGCTCGGCGGCTCATGCCCAAACGCGGACATGAAGCGGCGGCAATTCATCAAGTTTATTGGCGGTGTGGCGGCGATGTGCCCGCTGCCTCTGCCCATGGCGTGGCGTTTTGCCGCCGGTGCGCAGGACCCTGCCGGCGTCGCGCAAAGTGGTGTTCGCCAAGTCGCTCGGACCGGTCAGGCCAACGAGATAGGCCAAGTCGGCACTCTGCAGGGTGAGGCATCGGTCACGCGGGGGAATACGGCGGCGGTCGCCCTGAAGATCCAGGATTCCATCTTTAAGAACGACGTTCTCTCGACTGGCGCCAATTCCGCGTTGGGCATCACATTCGACGATCAAACGACCTTTAGCCTGTCCGCCAACACGCGCATTGTGGTCAACGAGTTCGTTTATGAGGAGAACGGCCAAACCAACGCGGCGTCTATCGCGGTCGGGGTCGGAACGGCTGCTTTTGTGGCAAGTCTCGTCGCCAAGACTGGCACGATGAAGATCACGACGCCGGTCGCGACGCTTGGAATTCGTGGCACGACCGGCGTGGTCGACGTTCCACAAGGGGCCGCCGCGGCCGGAACCGAGGAACCGCGCATCAAACTTTATCCGGACACGGATGGCCACGTCGGTCAGATCGACGTTTTCAACCTGCAAGGCGGCCGTCTTGGTACCCTGAATCAGGGTGCAAGCGCATTTGCGTTGCGGGCGGGAGCCGGCGGCAGATTTGAGGCGGTACCGTTTCAGATTCCGCCGCAGGAAGCGGCACGCGACCGCGGCGTTCTGCAACGGTTGTTTGCTGCGCACAATATCGGCCGACGGATGGCGCGGGAGCGTCTGCGCGCTCGCGGATTTAATCACCAGCGGTTCAACCACAATCCGCATGGCGGCGGTGAACACCCGCAGGGCCGCGGAAACGGGTCCCGCCGCGGACGCCGCTAGCCTCGTCGAATGGAGTGAGCTCGAGTGCCCTTTGCGCCTCGCCGC
>Ga0302324_100009224_pt1 | contig 20677 bp, 25 predicted proteins | sample Palsa_T0_1_FD_201949 | JGI IMG/M metagenome (GOLD analysis project Ga0302324, IMG submission 201949) | Peat permafrost microbial communities from Stordalen Mire near Abisko, Sweden - Palsa_T0_1 | ecosystem: Environmental > Terrestrial > Soil > Palsa > Peat permafrost | place: Sweden: Abisko...
CCTGAACTGCCCGGTAGTAGGTGACCGCCTACGGCAGCTGCCCGTCACCATCCCGGCCGGACGGGTCGTGCGAGCGCCATGGTCGCGTCCCGCGCGGCGCGTGTAGGAATGCGCCCCGAGAGAGCGCCTCGTACCCAGTCGGAAGGCAGAGGTCAGGTGGTCGTATGTGGGAGTTCGTCAGTCAGAGGCTTCGTTCGGCCAGCGGGTGGCCGGCGTGACCACCATGCCGACGCCCGGCACGGACACTAGGTAGCCCGATCTGGCGAGCCAAGCGTGAGCGCGCGCGGCGGTCTCCCGGGCGATACCGAACCGTTCGGCGAGCTGATTGCGGGACGGGACCGCATTACCGGGCATCCACTGCCCCGCCCTGATCTCAGCCTCGATGACCCGCGCGACCTGGAGGTACCGCGGAATTCCCGAGAGGTCGTCAAGATCATCTGGCACACTGGTCACCCTAGTTGACCAGGTGGAACGGGTGACCTATAGCGTGGACCAGGTGGACCAGGTGGACTAGTATTGAACTCATGACCGAAGTGACCAGCCTCCCGACCCCCTACGACGCTGTCAGGGTCGCGACGTTCCTGGCCGAGCATCTGTCGTGGTCGGCTTTCTGGGACAAACGCCACGGCGTTTGGCGCGTCTCGGAGAACGACCCGAACTCCGACCTGTACGCCGAGAGCCGCGATGCGGACACCGTGATCCGTTACATGAGCGCCCACGCCTGAGATGCACTGGCCCTGTCAGTCTGCGGCTTCCCAGTCGGCGGACCGATCGGCGGCGCGTTCGAGGATCCACTCAGATGGCTGGATTTCGGGTTTGGGCGGCTGCAAGATCGCTCCGGCGGCTGGTGCTGGCCAGGGTGGGAAGGCCTGGCCGAGGTCGCCGTAGTCGGGGTCTTCGGACGGGATGGTCAGGCTCTGCCTTTCGCGAGCTTGCTGGCGAACGTGTGGCACTGGACGGCTAGGTCTTTGATCCACTGGCCCGTTTCCCGGATCTGCTCCCCGGTGCTCGGGGTGAGTTCGTCGCGCTGGGCTTGTGTGACGCGCGGGGGTTCGGCGGATCGCAGCGGCGGGTACTGGCGGCTGGGGTGACGGCGGCGGAGTTCGGCGTCGGCGGCCACAGCTAGGTGCCGCTGGGCGCGTGTGGCGGTGTCCCAGTCGGCCCGGTCGGCCATGACGGCGGCGAAGGTGGTCTCGCGTTCGGCGTAGATGTCGTGCAGGGCCCGGTAGCTGGCGGCCAGTTCCTGCTGCCGGCTGGCTTGCTCGTGCTGGCCGCGGCGCTGGGCGGCCTGGGCCTCGGCGGGAGCGCGAATGCCGCCCAGGCGGGCGTGGCGGGCGCCGGTGCGGACCTGGCGGAGCTCATCGCCGACCCATCTCGGCGCCCAGGCGGTCTCGAGGGGGTAGGTGTCGCGCAGGTGCAGCAGCGTCCCGTCTGGCATGCCGCGCACGTCGGGACCGTCGGCGGGACCGAGGGCGGCTAGGGCCTCGTGCCAGGCGGCCCGCATGTCGGGGGCGGCGGCGACGGGGGTTCGGGTCCGATCGGGTCGGCGGGGTGGTGGTGGCCGGAGAGTTCCCGCCAGGCGCCGAGGGAGCTGGCCCGCCGCTGCCAGTCCAGCCGGTCCAGCGGGTGTCCGGGGATCGGGCCCAGAGCGTTGATTGCCCAGGGCAGGGCGCCGTCGGCGGCGTGCTCGCCGATCCGGTCTTTGCGCGCGTCCATCATCACGGCGATCTCGGCGGCGTAGGCGCGGCGTCCGGGATCGGCGATGGCGGGGACCTGCTCGGACCACGGGCCTTCGGCCGCGGCGGCCGATACCGCGGCGGCCACCTGCTCCTCGCTGGCCACGTCGGCGGCGAGGTAGGTAACGCCTTTGATCTGGGGCGCGGGTCATGTCAAGGTCGAGGCCGAACACGCGGGCTCCCTGCTCAGCCAGCCCGGTGGCAGTAGCCGCGCCGAGCCCGGAGGCGGCGCCGGTGACGATGGCCGAGGTGTCGGACATCCGCATAGGTCTCCTGTCGGTAGAGACACCCCTGGTCTGGCGCGGTTATAGGTGCGGTTGTTGCCTGCACGGGCAACGGTGACCCGCGTGACGACGGCAACCGGGTGACGGAGGATGTCTGGACGAGGCGCTCAGTCCGGCGTCTGTCGTCACAGCACGCGGATGGGTCACTGGCGCGGCTTTGACCCTTGCGGTGCGGCTGGGCAGTTGGCCTCGGCCCAGGCGATCACGTCGGCGGCGAGGTGTGATCCGGTGAGCGCGTCGATTTCCCTGATTCCTGTGGGGCTGGTGACGTTCACCTCGGTGAGCAGGCCGCCGATGACGTCGATGCCGGCGAAGACGAGCCCGTTCTCGCGCAGCAGTGGTGCGAGCCGGCCGCAGATGACGCGATCCCGTTCGGTGACCGAGTCGGCGACCGGGAGTGCGCCGGTGGCCATGTTGCACCGGAAGTCGTCCGGGCCGGCGACCCGGCGGACGACCCCGACCGGCTCGCCGTCAAGGACGATGACGCGCCGGTCTCCGTCACTTGCGGCGGCGATCCACCGCTGGACGACGACCTGGCTGCGCCCGCGGTCGGTGGCGTTGTCCAGCAGGGAGCGCAGGTTGGGGTCGGCGGGGTCGAGGATGAGGACGCCGCGGCCGCCCATCCAGTCCGTGGGCTTGAGCACGGCTCGTCCCCAGTCGGCTACGACGGCTCGTATCTCCTGCCGGTCGGCGCTGACCAGGGTGGGCGGCCCGAGTTCCGGCGCGCGGAGTGCGAACAGCTTCTCGTTGGCGTTGCGTACCCCGGCCGGCGAGTTGACCAGCAGCGTCCGGCGCGGGTCGACGAGGTCGAGCAGGTAGGTGGCGCGCAGGTAGTTGGCATCGACGGGCGGGTCGGTGCGCATGAAGACGGCGGCCGCGTTGTTGAGCGGGTACCGTACGGCCGCGCCGGGCGCGTACCATTCTCGGTCCGCTATCCACTTGCCGTCGTGCAGCACGGCCGGCCGCAGCGTGACCGGTGTGCAGCGGGCAGCCGGCACGCCGTCGCGGAAACCCAGCTCCCCCGCCGTGGTGACAAGGACACGATGGCCGCGCAGTTGCGCGGCCTCCATCAGCGCGACGCTGGTGTCGTGGGCGGGCAGCAGGCCGGAGATCTCGTCGGTGACGAACACCATGTCCGCGGACTGGCCGGCCTCGCGGCGGTCTGCGGCGGAAATCGGTGCCGTCGTCATCGTCCCTGTCCTGTCCACGCGGGTGCCAGCGTATCGGCCGACGGCCACAGGCTCGTATCGGGACCGGGAACTACCCGGCCGGGCAGGGTTCCCGCGGGCGGCAGGCAGGCTCCCCAGACGGCGATTGTCCCGTCCGCGTGCCGGGGCGCGCGAAGGTGCTCGCTCAGGTCGGACCAGCCGGTCCAGGTGAGGATGCTGAGCACCGGACCGAGCGGGGCAAGTTCCTGCTCGCGGCGGGCAGCCGGTGAGCCGGCCGCGTGCAGCAGCAGGGCGGTTCCCGGGAGCCGCCATCCCATCCGGTGCGCAGTGTCGTCCGGGACATGGCCGCCGAGCAGCAGCGTGGCGCCCGCGTCCACGAGGGCGCCGATGCGGGCGAGCGAGCGGTTGCGTACCGGGTCAGTCGGCAGCGGGGCGGGGCTGGTGGCCGCGAGGCGGGCGAGGACAGCCGGCAGGACCGCCGCCGGCGTGTCCCGGTGCACGGCGAGCAGCGGTAGGCCGAACGGGCCGCTGTGCACCCGGACGCCGGCCGCTACCGCAGCGGCGGCGGCATCGGCGTCAGGCTGGTCAGGCCCGATCACGCAGAAGTTTCCGCCGCCGTTCACCGCGTGCAGCGGCACTCCGGTGCGTTGCCCGGCCCGGCGTGCGTGCTCGATGGTTCGTTCGCCGCCGCGTACGTACAGCGCGGCGAGGTCCCGGCGGCTGAACAGCTCGGCGCCAACATCGGTGCCGGTGCCCTGGACGATGTTGACTACTCCGGGGGGCAGGCCACAGTCCTGCGCCAGCCGGGCGAACGCGACCGCGCTGAGCGGCCCGCGCAGCGACGGCTTGACTACCACCGTGTTTCCGCGCAGCAGGGCGGGCAGCGTGCTCGTCACCACGTCCGTGAGCGGCAGCCCCCAGCACAGCACGTGCCCGGTCACCCCGGCGCTCCGGGCGCCGTCCTGCGGGGTGCCGTGACTGAGGATGGCGCGGGCGGCGGCGATCGTGGCGCTCACCGCTGCGAATGAGTCGTCGAAGGAGAGGCCGGTCTCCCGGCTCTGCAGCAGGGCTAGTGGCTCGCGGTTGGCGTTGAGGCTGTCCACCAGGGTCAGCAGCAGCCTCGTGCGGGCGAGTTCCCTGGACCAGGTGCCGCCGAGGGCGGTCCTGGCGGTGGCGACCGCGCGGTCGACGTCGAAGCGGGACGACAGGGGGACGACCGTGGTGACGGTGCTGTCGGCCGGATTGCGGATCTCGAAGTCATAGGGCGCGGCCGGGAAGACCCATTTCCCGCCGATGAAGTTGCGGCCGAAGTGCCCGTCGCCGGCCAGGATGGCGGTAAGCGGCTGATCTAGTGTCGCGGCGTTCATCGTGCCCTCGCGCTTTTCGTCGTTGGTCATGGTCGCGGTCTTGGTCCGGCGGTGAGTCAGGCGATGAAGCGGTCGAAGAAGGTCCGGTCGGCGACCGCCGTCCCCTGGCGGACCAGGCGGCGCAGGGTCGCGTCGATCATCGGTGCCGGGCCGGCGATGTACAGGTCGTGCCCGCTGAGGTCGGGCCGGTCGGTGGCGAGGTGGTCCAGCGCCAGGCCGGCCCGCAGCGGCCCGAGCTCCGGGTGCTCGTCTTGGTCCTGGCCTGTCTCCACCACCGGCACGATGAGGACGCCGCGGTCGCGCAGCGCCGTCAGGCGCGCGGCCAGCACCAGGTCCTGCGCCTGCCGGACGCCCACGTAGACCTCGACCGTGTGGCCGCCCGCGGCGGCCAGCTCCTCGGCGATAGCGAGGACCGGCGCCAGCCCGGTGCCTCCGGCCAGGCAGGCGGCCGGGCGTGTGGCCGGCAGCCGCGCGTAGGCCCGGCCGTAGGGCCCCTCCACCGTGACCGGCAGCGCGCGCCACTGGGGGGCGAACAGCCACCGGCTCCCGGCACCGCCCGGCTTGGCACGGATCAGCAGCTCAAGCCGCCGCGGGTCGCCGAGGCAGGCCGGGCGGCTCATCGAGTAGGCGCGCCGCACCCCGTCGCTGAACTCGATGATGACGAACTGGCCGGCCAGGTAGGGCAGGTCCCCCCCGGCCTCGACGATGAACTGGGCGGTGTCGTCGGTGAGCATCTCCCGCTTGCTCACCTGTCCGGGCAGGCGGCGGGGGCGCGGCTCGGCCGCGGCGCCGGTGACGGCGGATTGCGGTGCGCGCACCTGGCACGGGCCGTCCGGGAGGGACTGGCACATCAGGATGCGGTTGCCGCGCCGCCGGTCACGCTCGGTCAGTCCCGGTGCCTGCGGCCACCGCGGTGTCACCGAGCCGCTGACCAGCTGCGCCCGGCAGGAGCCGCAGCCGCCGCTGGCGCACTCGTACGTCAGCGGCACCCCGGCCCGCAGCCCGGCGAGCAGGATCGTCTCGCCGGGCTGGCACGGGACCAGGGGACCGGTCTCGCCGATGGCGACGACCGGTGCCGTTCCGGGCATCGCGGCGGTCACCCGGCCGACGCCGCGAGCCCTGCCCCCTCGAGGAGGGCCGTCCACTCGGCGCGGATGCTGCCGGCGATCTCGGCCTGGCGCCGGGTGTCGGACGGGGCGAGCAGACGAGCACCCCCGTCGATCATCGCGTGGCCGAGCGGCGCGAACTCGGCCACCAGGGCCTGCACGACATCCTCATTGCCGGGGTCGGCTCCGACCAGGAACTTGACGAGCGCCGTGGTCCACCGCTGACTGCGCTGGGCGTCCAGCCACAGGTTGTCGGCGATGAGCGCGTCCAGCCTGGCCCCGGTCAGCTCTGCCTGCCGGCTGAACTGGCGCAGCAGGATCAGGTCGCCGACCGGCTTGATCACCAGGTTGGTGACGGCCAGCGCACGGTCCCAGTCGAACTCGACTAGGGCGAGCTCGACCGCCTTGCGCAGCGGCTGCCAGTCGGCGTCGCCCTCCCAGGTCTGCCGCTCGCCGGCGGTGAAGTCCCGGTCGGGGTAGGTGAGCTGCAGCTGCTTGGTCCGGTACGCGGTGAGCTGGACGCGGCGCAGCTGGTCGGCGGTCTGGAAGACGGCGCAGTTGGACACGTAGCTGCCCGGCGCGAGCTGCTGCACGTAGGCCGACAGCAGCTGCAGGCCGTGCGCGAAGTAGCGGCCCGGGGTCAGCACCCGCCGCAGCAGCCCGAGCGCCTCGCCGCTCAGCGACGCGTCGTACCCGAGCCCGTCGAACTCCTCGAGCAGTCCCTCGACGTAGGTTTCCTGGTCGTCCTGGCCAGCCACGTAGGTGGCGTAGGTGACGGAGTCGGGGTCGCGGAACGCGTCCCAGTCCGGCACGGTCAGCTTCGTCGCGTCGCGGTGCGTGCGCAGCCACACGTTGCCGTGCACCTCGGGCCCCATCTCCAGCGGCACCGGGCCGGTGGTGTGGTTCAGGTTGTGCGTGACGACCTCGTACTCAGTCGGCCGGCGGCCAAGGTCGCCGAAGGCGCTCCAGGTCTTCAGCCCGCGCGCGCGGGACCGCGGTACGGCCTTGGGTTTTGCCTGCGTCATCGCACTGCTCCCGCCTTGGTGGCATTCTGCTGGTAGAACCACACGTACTCATCGGTACGGGTCTTGAGCCGCCCCTTGAACGACGGCATGTCGATCTCCAGCGCGGCCAGCTGGTAGGGCCCGCCCAGCGCGGCTTGGAGGCTTGCCAGGGTGAGCCGGCACTCCCCGACCGTGTGGATGCGGATGTAGTCGTCACGGTCGAGGACGAGCACGTCCTTATCCGGATTGTCCGCCGCGACCGCCTCGATGACCGCCTCGGCGAGGTTGCCGGCCCGGATGACCGGCCCGACGAGATCGTCGACGATCTCGTCGGCCGGGTCCATTTCCAATACCGCCATGATTACCCTCGGCTTTCTGGGACTTTCCTAGTGGATGCCGGGCGGCCGGTCAGCCGGACCGGGATGTCATCCGGGCGCACAGCCGCACCCGTACCATGCCGTCGTCGCCGACCTGGACGTCATGCCTGGTGAGCCGCTCGCCCATGGGGTTGATGCTCTCGCCGGTGGTGACGTCGAACTGCCATTCGTGAGCCCGGCAGGTGAGCTTGCGGCCTTCCAGCTCGCCCTCGACGAGGGAGAAGCTCTGGTGCGGACAGATTCCGTCGAAGGCGTGGACCTGCCCGTTCACCTTGACGAGGAGCACTTCGGCGTCACCGATGTCGTACGCCTCCATGTCCCCGTCCCACAGCGCCGATTCCTCTGTCAGCTCGACGTACTCGCTGCCGGGAACCTCGTCAGGCATCGGCCGGCTCCCGGAAGCGGACGTCGACCCACTGCAGGGGCAGCAGTTGCCGTTCGGCGAGGACGGCACCGAATGTGAGTGACGGGTCGAGCACCTCCCCGTCGAGCAGCACGTCGTAGGCCGCCGGCCCGGCCGGCCGGGGAAGGCGGTGCCCGACGGTGAACGATGCGACCTTCTCGGCCACCACGTCCATGGTGTCGTCGGTGTCCACCGCGACCAGGTGCGGAACGAAGTCACCGACGAAGCGGCCGGTGATGGGGAACGCTGCCATAGCGCTATCTCCTTTGACTGTGCCTGCGGTCGCGCGCGGCCGGGTCAGCCGGCCGCGGTGGCCGGGGCCGCGTAATCGGCGGCCCACCGGTACTGGTAAACGTCGTCGCCCATGACGTCGGGGGTGAGGCCCATGTAGCCGAGGGCGCCGCCGAGGTCGGGCGGCAGGATCTGGCCGCCGATGAACCGGTCGACGAAGTTCTGGTGCCCGGCGTACCGCTCGGGGTCCTGTTCGAAGCACCACTGCGAGATCCCGGAGTCGAACTGGTACAGCCGGCCCTGGTAGACCAGCTGGTGCGGGGCGAGGTCGTGCCTGGACATCGCGGAGCCCAGCGGCAGCTGGGTGAGGTTGCACAGCGACGGGAGGGTGGCCGGCAGCGTCGCCTCGACGTGACCTTCGTTGACGTTCTTGATGATCTCGTCCCACAGGACGCCCCAGTTGTCTTCCCACGTGGGGTACTTCTCGTTGAGCCACTCGCGCTCGTCCTTGGACACGCCGGCGTTCGGCTTCCAGAACAGCGTCGGCCGCCAGTACCAGGTGCCGATGTGCATGGCGTGGTGGCCGTTGTCGAGCGAGTGCAGGAACTGGTCCCAGTACCAGGGCTTCTTCAGCCCGTAGTCCTCCAGGATGCGCTCGTGGTGGTTGACGATCCACTCGAGCATGAACTCCTTGAACGACATCTTGCGCTGGTCCAGCGGCGTGTAGTAGTCCATCGCCGGACCGGTCAGGGTCTGGAAGAGCCGGGTGGAGCGCCAGAACGCCACGTCGATTGCCTTCTGCGCCCGCTCCGGGTCGTGCTCGACCAGCACCGCGAGCGTCGGGAAGCCTTGCTGGGCGTGCCGGGCCTCGTCGGTCTGGATGGAGGACAGCAGGTTGGACCAGTTGATGTCACCGGCGGCCATCGCGTCGGCGGCCAGCGCGACGAACTGGATGTTGGTGAAGCCGTGCTCGACCGTCAGGCTGGTGGCCAGGGCGGCTTCGACGCAGTCGGCGTTCAGCATCGCGTCGTCGAAGAAGTTCTTGACCGCGAGCACGCCCCACTCGTTGGTGTGGAAGGCTTTCTGGGTCCAGTCGAAGCGCGGGTCGTGTTTGAGCAGGTCGTGGGAGAAGCGCATGTCGAGCTGGGTGTGCCGGGTCTCGTCCAGCATCCCGAAGACGCCGAGGTTGCGCCATTTGGGCGAGGGCGCGAAGCGGCAGAAGCGGCTCTGCATGGTGACGGCCATGTGCTCGACGAAGCACGTGGTGCCCATGTGCAGGTGTGATGCCGCGACGTGCGCCGGGTCGAGCTTCTCGTAGCTGCCGGACCGGGCCAGCGCGGTGCTGACCGCCTTGACTCCTGTCTCCTTCTCCCGCTGGATTCGCACGTAGTCGCGGTAGGAGACGCGGAACGGCTCCTCCCACGCTTGCCACGCGTCGGCGGGGATGTCTTCCACGCCGCTCCAGGTCGCCGGGAACGCCGCATCCGGTTGGACGTAGGACAGCGTCCAGTCGAGGTCGCGTGATGTCTCGTACCAGTCGTCTCGGTTCAGTAGCATCAGATGATCCCTTCGGTCGAATGCGCTTGTTGCCGTCGTCGGCGGTTCCGTGTCAGCGCTTGACCCGCAGCACGGAGATGTCGGTGTAAGTGAGGAGCCCGTGCAGCGACGACTCGACTCCGAGCCCGGACTGCTTGATGCCGCCGAATGGCACGTCCGGGGAGAGCATGGGATGCTGGTTGACCCACACGGTCCCGGCCTCCAGGCGCTCGGCGACCCTGACGGCCCGTTCCTCGTCGGCTGACCAGACCGAGGCGCCGAGACCGAGCTCGCTGGCGTTCGCCCGCTTCACCGCCTCGTCGAGGTCGCTGTAGGTCAGGATCGGCAGCACCGGCCCGAACTGCTCCTCGGACACCAGGGGCATGTCGTCGGTGACATTCCTGACCAGGGTCACCGGGTGGAAGTAGCCCGGGCCCTCGGGGGCCTTGCCGCGGAAATAGGCGTCGGCGCCCGCGTCCTGCGCCGCCAGCAGCAGCGAGACCACCCGGTCGTACTGCGCCTTGTTCTGGATGGGGCCCATGTCGACCCCTTCCTGCGTGCCGTCGCCCACTACCACGTCAGCGGCGACGGCGGCAAGCGCGTCCTCGACGGCCGGGGCGAGGCTCTCCGGCAGGTAGAGCCGCTTGAGGCCGGCGCATACCTGGCCGCAGTTGGACAGGCCCGCCCAGTACAGGTCGGAGGCGATGACGGCCGGGTCGGCGTCTTCCAGCACGATGCCCGCGTCGTTGCCGCCGAGTTCCAGGGTGAGCCGCTTCAGCGTTGGCGCGGAGCTGGCCATGATGGCCTTGCCGGTGCGCTCGGACCCGGTGAACGAGATCTTGCCGATGGCCGGGTGGGTGGTGAGGGCGCGGCCGAGCTCGTCGCCGCCGGCCAGCACCTCGAGTACGCCCGGTGGCAGCACCTGCTGGGCGAGCTCGCCGAGGCGCAGCGTGGCCACCGGGGTGTACGGCGAGGGTTTGACGATGACCGTGTTCCCGGTCACCAGCGCCGGGCCGATCTTCCACATCGCCAGCAGCAGCGGGTAGTTCCACGCGGTGATGGCGCCCACGACGCCGATCGGGACGCGGCGGATCTCGATGCGCTCGCCGGAGTCGTCCCGCACCACCTCGACGGGGATCTGCAGGCAGGCGTAGTTCTCCCAGTAACGCAGGCCGGACCCGATCTCGCCGCGGGCCTTCGCCACCGGCTTGCCCTGCTCCAGGGTCATCAGCAGGGCAAGCTCGTCGATGTTGTCGCGCACCACGTCGACCAGGCGCAGCAGGACCCGCTGCCGTTCCTCGATCGGGGTCGCCCGCCACCGCCCGGCAGCAGCCCTGGCCTTTTCGACGGCGAGGTCGAGATCGGCCGCGGACGCCGCGGGGACCGTCTTGAACACAGCTGCGGTCGCCGGGTTGATGACAGGCAGCTCGGCGGCGGACGCGTCTGGCGATGTCATGGGGTCATGCCTTTCATAGGGTGCAGGTAGATCCTTCGGCGGGCTCCCCGCCGCCGGGTCCGGGCCGGAACAGCGTCTTGAACTGTTCCTTGTCGTACTCGTTCTTGCGGGCCTTGGCCTCGCGGGTGTCGTCGATACGGACCTTGGCCGACGGCCGCTGGCTGATCGCCGCAATCCAGCGGGTGACGTGCGGGTAGTCGGCGACGTCCACGCCGTGTCCGGCCGCCACCCGGGTCCACGGGTAGCAGGCGATGTCGGCGATGGAGAACTCGTCCGCCAGGTACTCGTGTTCCGCCAGCCGGTCGTTCAGCACCCCGTACAGCCGCTTCACCTCGGTGACGTATCGTCCGGTGGCGTAGTCGTCGGTGATGCCTTGCTGCCTGGCGTAGTTGAGGAAGTGCCCGGCCTGGCCGGCCATCGGCCCGTGGTTGGCGACCTGCCAGGCTGTCCAGCAGGTCGCCTCCCAGCGGCGCCCGGGGTCGGCGGGGAGCAGCCGGCCTGTCTTGTCGGCCAGGTAGAGCAGGATGGCAGCGGACTCGAACAGCCGCAGCGGACGGCCGCCGGGGCCGTCATGGTCCACGATGGCCGGCACCTTGCCGTTCGGGTTGACCTGCTGGTACTCCTCGCTAAACTGGTCCCCGGCGGTAATGTCGGTCCACTTGATCTCGTACGGCAGCCCCAGCTCCTCGATCGCGATCAGCACCTTCCGGACGTTCGGGCTGGTGTAGTAGTAGAGGTCAATCACGGGACGTGCCTGCTTCCTGCTCTGGCGGATGGGGCCTGGTCAGACGCCAAACTCGGCCTGCATACGGTCGAGGTAGGCCACGAGATTCGGCTTGGTCTGCACGTATCCCGTGCCCGGCCAGGGGTGCGGCTGCAGCGCGATGTGCTTCAGCGTCGAGTACACCGATGCGTCGAGTGAGCGGAGCCGGTCGCCGGTGAAGTACTTCTTGTTGTCCAGGTAGTCCGACAGCGCGTCGATGTCGGCGCGGAAGAACACCTGGACTACTTCCGATGTGCGGCGGCCCATGCCCTGGCCGTTGAACTCGTCGAGGATGCGCTGGCGGAACGCGTCGAGCGCGGCGCGCAGCTCCGGGCCGACCTCGGCACCCTGGACGATGTAGGGGATGTAGGTCTCCCAGCCCTCGTCGAGGCGCCAGCGGGGCTCGATGATGCCGCTCCAGTACAGGTGCTCCTCGACCAGCCGGTTCCAGGCCAGGTTGTTGGCCGCCTCCGGCCTGGACAGGTCGGCGTCGAGCTTGTCGCCGTACTTCTCCTTGAAGTAGGCGATGATCGTGTTGGAGTCGGCCACCTTGGTCCCGTCGCCGTCGATGATGTACGGCAGCTTGCCGGTCGGCGAGTCCTGGTCCAGCGTGGCCAGGTCCTGCGTCTTGTGCTGGAACTCCAGGCCGGTGAAGGTCATGTAGTTGATGACCTTGGTGACGTACGGGCTGATGTCCGGCACGCCGAAGGCGGGGACGTACCCGTAGATGGTGATCATTGCGCGGATCCCTTCTGCAGCAACAGTGGTGATAGGGAGAGGTCGGACCGGGGTAGCGGCGACTTCCTACCAGGGCAGGAAGTCGCCGTTCGAGTGCTGGAACCGGCCCGAAGTGGCCGGGGTCAGCTGATCGATGTCCCTGATCAGGCCGGCTGCGGCCTGGTCAGGGGTGATGTAGTCGAAGTTGCCCGGGTAGTCCTTGGTGAGAGCGGTCGCGACCATGCCCGGGTGCAGCGCGAGCACGCTGATGCCCTGCTTGGACAGGTCGTGGTGCAGGTTGAGCACGACCATGTTCGCGCCGGCCTTGGAGACGCGGTACGCGTACATGCCGCCAGAGCCGTTGTCGGTCAGCGAGCCGACCCGGCTGGTGAGGATGCCCACCTTGGAGCCGGAGTGCAGCAGCCCGCGCAGTGCTTCCACGGTCCGCAGCGGGCCCAGGGTGTTGATCTCCAGTTCCCGGCGGAACTCGTCGTAGTCGATGGAGCCCAGCTCGTCGAGTCCGAGCACGCCCGCGACGTGGAAGATGACGTCGAGCGAGGTGCCGTCGGCGGACAGCTTCGCCGCCAGCGCGTCCACCGACGGCTGGGAGGTGACGTCCACGTCGCCCACGACGGTCACGCCCAGTGCGGCAAGCTCGTCGTTGCCGGCCAGGCACGCGGCGATCACGCTGTCGCCTCGCTCGTGCAGTTGGCGGGCGATGGCGTGGGCGATGCCCCGGTCTGCCCCGACGACTAGAACGGTGGCCACTTACTTCTCCTTTGCTTCACACGCGGTCTCACGCGGGTGCGTTTTCAGGCGGGTACCGTGACGTGCTCGGTCCCGATGACTCCACGCTCGGCCAGGCCGGCCCGGGCCGCCTCGTCGTAGCCGATCTCGGCGAGGACCTCGGCGTTGTGCTCGCCGAGCTTGGGGGCCCCGCGGGGGATGTCCGGCACGGTGTCGCTGAACCGGGACGGCACCCGTGCCTGGCGCAGCCGCCCGGCCACCGGGTGCTCGTACTCGAAGATGATGCCTGCGGCCTGCACCTGGGGGTGCTCGATGACCTGGGCTCGGGTGAGCGTCGGCGCGGCGGGCACGTCGAACTCGGTCATCAGTTCCATCCACTGCGCGGTGGTCTTGCCGCTGAGCGCCGACTGGACCAGCTCAAGCCGCTCGTTGATATGGTCGGAGCGGCCGACCGGCGTGGCGAAGCGCTCGTCCTCGGTCCACTCCGGGTGCCCCAGCGCCTTGCACAGGGCCTGCCACTCGGCGTTGCTGTTGGTCGCGATCGTCATGTACCCGTCAGCGGTCTGGTAGATCAGGTCGATGAAGCTCCCGCCTTTCTCGACCGGGACCGGCTTGTCGGCGAAGGTGTAGGCGCCCATGTCAGACGCCCACAGGAACGACAGCACGCTCTCCAGCATCGAAAGCCGGACATGCTGGCCCCGGCCGGTCCGCTCCCGCGCCAACAGGGCGGCCGTGATCGCCTGGGATGCCACGACGGCGCTGAGCTTGTCGGGCAGGATGGTCCGCACCAGGCGCGGCCGCTCGGAGTCAGATCCCGCCTGGATCGTGGTCAGGCCGGTCAGGGCCTGGATCAGCGGGTCGTAGACCCGCTGGTGCGCGTCCGGGCCGCGCTCGCCGAACCCGCTCATCGACAGGTACACCAGCCGCGGGTTGACCGCCGACAGGTCCTCATAGCCGATCCCCAGCCGCTCGACAACGCCCGGGCGGAAATTCTGGATCACCCCGTCAGCCGTGCCCACCAGCCGCTTGAGGACCTCGACGCCCTCGGCCGACTTCAGGTTCAGGGTCACCGACCGCTTCGACCGGTTCACGTTGACGAACATCGCCGACATGTCCCCGGACCTGTTCGGCAGCGACCGGACATGGTCCCCCTTGCCGGGCACCTCCACCTTGACAACGTCCGCCCCCTGGTCGCCCAGGATGTCGGCCGCCCAGGGGCCCGACATCATCGAGGACAGATCGACGACCCGTATCCCGGCCAGCGGTCCACTCATCAGTTCATCCACCTCATCGTTCTCGAACGGCCCGGCCAGCAGGCGTGACCGGGGCCTTACTGGGCCGAAGCGCTGTGACCCAGCTAACAAGGACAGAATCACCGTAGATCTAATTATCTTAGGGGTCAACTACTTGATCCTGATCTGTTTCGACGTTACCGTTCGGGCAAAGCGAGAGGAAGCCGCCCATGCCCAGCACCAGGCGCATGCTCACCGACGCCGCCGCCGAGCACCTGTGCGCGCTGATGTTCGAGCCTTCCGAGCAGCGCATCGGCCTGGAACTGGAATGGCCGGTGCACTGCGGCGAAGACGTTACCGCGCGCCCGGCACCGGGCGTCATGCGGCGGGCCGCGCAGGCCGAGCTGCCGTACGGCAGCCGGATCACCTTCGAGCCCGGCGGCCAGGTGGAGCTGTCCTCGGCCCCCCAGCGCTGCGTCGCGGACGCCCTGGAGGCGGTCCGCGCCGACGAGCAGGCCCTGCGGTCAGAACTCGCCGCACTCGGCCTGGCCGCCGAGACAATGGCAGTCGACGACCGCCGCCCTCCGCTACGCGTTCTTGACCATGGCCGCTACGCCGCGATGGAGGCGTTCTTCGCCGCCCAGGGCGGCGCCGCCCAGGGGGGCGCCGGCCGTTGGATGATGTGCAACACCGCGGGGCTGCAGGTGAACATCAGCCACGACAGCGACGACCCGTCCGAGCGGTGGAGGACCATGCACCTGATCGCGCCGACCCTGATCGCAGCGTTCGCCAACTCCCCGGGGACCTCGCAGGACGGCACCCGCTGGGCCTCCGTGCGGCAGGGGATCTGGTGGTCAATCGACCAGGCACGGACGCGGCCGGTGCGAACGGACATGGCGCCCGGCCGCGCCTGGCTGGATTACGCGCTGGCGGCCGATGTCATGTTCGTCAACGGCCACGGCCCCTGGGGCCCCGACGGCATGGCAATCCCCCCGGGCCTGCCGTTCGGCGGGTGGATGGCCAACGGCCATGACATCGGCTGGCCCACGCCCGGCGACCTGCAGTACCACCTGTCGACTCTGTTCCCGCCAGTCCGCCCCCGGGGCTGGCTTGAGCTGCGCGTCCTCGACGCTCTTCCCGAGTGGATCCGCGAAGTCGCCGCGCTCGTCGTCGCCGCGGCCTGCACCAGGGAGGCGGGCCGGGAACTGCGCAACAGGATCACGCCGCCGTCCCGGCCCTCGTGGCGGGACGCGGCGCGCTATGGTCTGCGCCACCCTGAGTTCCTCGCGGCGGCACGCGAACTGTTCACAGTCGCGCAGGAGAACCTGGGCCGGGTCAGTGACCGCGCCGGGCACGCCGCCCTGGTCGAGGGCTACCGGCGCGAGTACGTCGAGGCAGGCCGCATGCCCGGCGACGACCTCGCGCGCCAGGTGGACCTCAGGCCTTCAGTCTCTCTGCCGCCCGCCCTGGCCAGCAAGTGACCACGACCAGAACCTGCCCACGGCCGCCCGTCCGATCCTTCAGATAGGCCCGCCCCGGTCCTTCTGTTCGCACGGTCCCGGCGGCTCAAACCGGGCAAGCAGCCGCTTCAGGATCCGGACCAGTTCCTTCTGATCCCCAGGGGTCAGGTCATCGAGCAGCGCTGCTTCGTGCGCCATCAGGTCGGCCAGGATGGAATCGATCAGTTTAACGCCGGCCGGTGTCAGCTGGACATCGATGCGGCGCCGGTCCTCGCTGTGGATGTACCGGGACACCAGGCCTGCCCGCTCGAGCTTCTCCAGCCGCTGGGAGACGCCGCCCGAGCTGATCAGCGAGTGATGGGTAAGCTCGCCCGCCGTCATCCGGAAAGGCGGCCCCGAGCGCCGCAGCATCGCCAGCACGTCAAGCGTCACGCGGTCGGTACCGTGCTCGGCCAGCCGCTCCTTGCGCGCCTGCTCCAGATGGCGGCCGACACGCCAGATACGCGAGATGATGCCGACGGAACTGACGTCTACGTCCGGACGCTCCCTGCGCCAGGCAGCCTCGATCCGGTCGATCGCATCCTCGCCGAGAACGGCCTCAACTGCCTTGTCGGCCTTATGAACTCGCGGCGGCCCCGGCACCGGCCGGCCACCTGTCCGCGCGTTCCCCATTCGGAGCACTCCGTCCACTGCCCGGCAGAAAACTCACTCAAGACTAAGTAATTTCAGTGCTAACAATACAGCAGGAGCTCTTATAGTGGTCCGCGCGACTACGCTCACGCGGGCGGGTCGCTCGCCGGATCGGGCCTTGTTCAGGTCTCGGTCATAACCACCTGTTCGCCGGAGAGTAACCCCAGTCGACCGGCTGAAGTCGCCCAACCGTCAGAGGACGACAGTCGATCCACGGAGATCCTGATCCCCGCCTGCGGTCAGGGTCCGGAGGCCGATGCGGCCGAGCTGCCGCTCAGTCTGCATCGAAGTTGACACCCTTGCGGGTACGGCCGGCAAGCTTTCAGCATCCGGGAGTCACGTTAGGGCCTTGCGCCTAGCTCTTCCGGCGGATGGGGGAAGACGCACGTGCCGTCGAAAGACACCGCATCCGCGAGGTAGAACCTCTGATCCTGGGGAACGGACGAGCCGCTCGGACCCGCCCCGCCCTCTTCCGGCCCCGCCTCATCCACCTGGGAGGTGCTAACGCTGTCATCTCGATGCAACTCGCTCATTGCCGACCTCATCTGGAACTGGCCCACTCGAAGCACTGACTTCGGGCAGGGACCACCGTGTCCGGCTGTAATGCCCAGGCCACGCCATAGTTAACTTACCCCTAAGTTAATTAGAAGTCTAGAGTTGCACGTCCGCGGCACTGCGTCGCCCGGCATGCGGAAAGCATGACACCACCGGCGGGTCCTGCGGCGCCGAACCCGGCCCGGCCAGATTCATTATGCTATTTTTCTTAGACCTAAGAAACAATCAGGCGATACAGAGGCGCTGTCATGGACGGCAGCTTCGGCGCGGCCCGTCTGCCGGACGCCTTGCCCTCGAAGACCTGCATGGCCCTGGTCTCCGCACATGTACCACTCCACGGGAAGTCCCGCGTGTACCCGGCACCTCCGGGTACTTGCACCGCGCAGCCCGTCTACCGTGCCGTGGCCGACCGCATAGTGGCCGGCATCACCGGCGCCTCGGAGACGAGTCTCATCCGCAAACCTAGCTGACGAAGGTGAGCAATACCTAGCCTGCTCACAGAGGAGCGCAACCGCCTGTCGGACGGGCTGACCCGCCGAGCGCAGGGCTCGTTCGCAGCCCCCAGCCACCAACGCGCCGCCGCAGCGGCCAAGAACGGCCTGTTCGGCGACGAGATCGTGCCGGATGACTGTGCGCACGCAAGAGCGAGACCGAGGTGAGAAGAAACGGCCCGCCAGAACGGGAATTCGCAGCTAGCGTGCCGTCTTCGCAGGTGGTGGCAGGTGTTGGGTTCGAACCAACGTAGCCTGAGCCGACGGTTTCACAGCCCGCTCCCTCCACCCGAGACACAAGCCACTGACCTGCGGAAATGCGTTACGAGGCAGGATCTTGGGTCGCCGCCGTCCGCTACGACCAGGCGACGGCAGGCAACGGAGGCCACGTCATCCTGTGGAAGTGCGACGGCGCGTCCGGCGAGACCTGGACGCACAACAGAAGCGGCGAGTACGTGCTGAAGGCCAACGGGCTGTGCCTGGACGATCCGGCGTACTCCACCCGCAACGGAACGCAGCTCGAGGCCTACCGCTGCGATAACGCTTCTAACCAGCACTGGAGCCTGCCGTAGCTAGCCGAATAGCAGCACAGCAAAGCCCCGGTCCTGGCGAGCCGGGGCTTTGCCGTTATCAATGCACCTGCAGCGTCCGCTCTAGGTGCGTCCGCACCGACTCGTAAATCGCGCCGGACATCAGCTCGTCAGCTTGCGCCAGGCTGCCCCGTCGGACCTCGGTGAGCTCGCGGTCATCCCGGATCCCGGGATCCTTGAGCGCCTCCCGGATCTGGGCCGTGGTCTCGGCCGCAAGCGTCGCTGCCACATATACAATCCGGCGGCCGGTCTGCGGGTGGACCCTGTTGCCGATAACGCTGGTAGCGCGGATGCGGAACCCAGTCTCCTCCCACGTCTCACGCACGGCTGCTTCTTCAGGGCCTTCCCCGGTCTCGATCTTCCCGGCAGGGACGTCCCCGGCGGATTCCCGTCCCGGCGCCTGCCGATCAGCACTCCGACATCGCTGGCGACCACCTCGGCGTTCTCCGACGCGGTGCTCACCGGCAGCGCCTGACGAGATCACGAATCGCCTGTTTCACCAGGTCGGAATCGTCGAGGTGAACGAAGTGCCCGGCCGTCTCCGCGTAGAGATGCTCGGCGGCGGACGAGTGTGGGTCGTGTCCCCCTCGGCCTGCAACCCCTACATCTGCGGGTGGCACTCTCACTCCGGGGACGCGCTGGTAACAGGAATAATTGACCTCCGCCTGCGCACGTTGCATAGGGGTCAGTATTCACGCGACGCCGACAGGCGCGGCAGCGGTGGTGGTGCAGACGAACTTTACTGATTGACCAGAAGCCACAGTGGGGTGAAGACGTGCCCGCCAGGGATGTCCTCGCCCGGGTGGCGTCAAGGCCGCAATCGAGATCGTCCTGCCTCATCGCCATGCGCTCGCATCACCGGATTCCTCGACCCCCAGCCACCGTAGACCCTGACCTTTCAGGCTCTGTAAAGACGCGCGCCGGTTTGCGTGACAGCAGCCCCGCTACGTTCGACCGCCACGGCCGGGCGTCTCGTCGCCTGGAACTGGCGAAGGGCCAGTATTCGAACCCTCCGGAATTCTCCGGGATGATCATGGGATGCCGGCGGACCGTAAGGCTGGAGCAGGCTGGGCAGTCCGTGATCTGGCGGCATCCGTTCCGCTCCACGCTGGCTGCTGCCGACAGGCATGGTTCCCAGCGGATCAGCGTGGCTTCCTTCTGTACTGTATTGCCGATGGTGAAGGAATCAGGGGGTGGAGCGTGTGGGTGCTACCTTGCGGGACCTGCGCGCGCTCCGTTACGACCCCCTGGGCATGCGAAGCAGGGTGCACGGCGCACGACGTTCCAGTCCGCGCTGGAACAGTGCGAGCAGTTCGCGCTTGACGTGCGGGAACGTGACCTGGCCTGGCTGGATAGCGTGTGGCCGATCACGCCGAATCCACGCGATTGCAGTACGGGCTGGAACGCGCGGTCGCGCTGGCAGGTCTTGTGCCGGGAGGTCCCCGGTGGCACGTTAGCTCAAACTGGAGAGCAGAGGACTCTTTATCCCCTGGTTGGCGTTCGAGTCTCTGGTGGCGAACCCGTCCTGAACTGGTGTTATGACCGTTAGGGTCCCTCGTGAAGCCCGTTTCGGAGCCATGTTTGCTCCACGTTTGCTCGTCAGTCCGACCTAGTCGTCCGGGTCGGCTAGCACGTCCGGCGCGGCCCCTGCCGATGGTTATACCCGGCGTTACATCTGGCGGAAGGCGCAGGAGAGAGCTCGCTGCTGATGCGGCCACAGGGGGAGCGGCCGGCTGCCTCGCTGGCCGGATGGCCGAGGCTGATCAGGTCGGCTGCTGTCCTGTCTCCGGTAAAGTCGGCCCTGTCTCGGTGATTCCGGCCATTACTGCCCGGGTCTCACTCCTGTCGGCCCGATCCACGCCCGCGTGATCTCGGCGGCCAGCCAGTGCCCGCGGATCTCGGCCTCGGCGACGACGGTCATGCCATTGCACGGGCGGAGCGGTCGGCGCCCCGGGTAAGCAGGAACGCGGTGACATCGCCGTGCAGCGGCCCGCCGGTCTGGACGTGGCCGTCGTGCTCGACATCGATTGCGTGGCGGAGCAGGGTCCACCTGTAGCCGTCGTCGTCGAGGAGGTCTCTCAGCCGCGGCAGTCTTCTGCTCGACCGCGAGGTGACCTATCCGGTGGACTTCGACGCGGCCAGGTGCGAAGATGCCCCATGCGTGGCTCGTCGATCGGAAATGGTAACCCGGTCTCGGCGACACTCGACCTGACCGGCAAGGGACGGTTCACTGTCGTCACTGCCCTGACAGGCCAGTCGTGGGCTGCGGCTGTCGCAGCCATGTCCCGGCAGTACCTGACCTACTGGATCGCCCAGGGGGAAGGATGCCAGCAGATCCGCCGTGACCTACCGTAAGGAGTGTGTGGGCTGTAATGCGATGGCGGCGGGCCGTGCGGGAGCACCCGTACGTGACGGATGCTGTCATCGCTGCCGTGCTGTACGCGCTGATGCTGATGACGCCCGCCATTGCTCCTCAGCGGGCCGCGTCATTGTCGGCGGACTACGTCGTGGCCGGGGCTGTCGTCTGCGGGGCGCTGGCGTTCCGGCGCCGCTGGCCGCTATGGGTGCTGTTGGTCACCGTAGCGGGCGCGCTGGTGCGCACGGTGCTGGAGCGCAGTGGTGCGGCCGGCAGCCCGTTCCTGGTGGCCTCCTCGCTGGCCGTGTTCACCTTTGCGCTGACCAGCCGCCGGAGTGCCGGGCTGGCCGGAGGCGCGATCACGGCGCTGGTGCTGTTTTGCGGCGACGGGCTGTGGGTCCCCGGCT
>Ga0302324_100009225_pt1 | contig 20677 bp, 20 predicted proteins | sample Palsa_T0_1_FD_201949 | JGI IMG/M metagenome (GOLD analysis project Ga0302324, IMG submission 201949) | Peat permafrost microbial communities from Stordalen Mire near Abisko, Sweden - Palsa_T0_1 | ecosystem: Environmental > Terrestrial > Soil > Palsa > Peat permafrost | place: Sweden: Abisko...
AACACTACCGGAGGCCTGTCCCATGGAAGTTACTCGACGCGCAACGCTTCCACTGGCTCGATCATGGTGGCGCGGCGGGCGGGGATATAGCTGGCCAGCAGCGCGGCGGCGGCCAAGACCAAAGACACGGCGCAGTAAGTCGTGGGGTCTAGCGGACTCACTTCGAACAATAACGTCTTCATGAGATGGGTCAGTCCCGCGGCGGCGGCCAGGCCGCAGGCCACGCCTATGGCCGTCAGCAGCAGTCCTTCGCGCACGAACATCTGCAGCACCGACTGTTGCGGCGCGCCGAGCGCGATGCGGATGCCGATTTCGCGGGTGCGCTGCGACACGGTGTAAGAGACGACTCCATAGATGCCCACGATGCCGAGCAGCAGCGCCATGGCCGCGGCAATGCTCAGCATCACGAGCGTGAAGGCGGTACGGGCCATGGAGCGGTCATAGATTTCCTTCACCGTCCGCACGTTGGCGATGGGCAGGTCGGGGTTCACGGACCAGACGGCGCGGCGAACTGTGTTCAGGAAACTCGCGGAACCGGTGCGGCTGCCGCGGATGGCGAAGGCCTGGCCGCGCTGGGCCATTAAGGGCTTGCCCCAGAATTCGCGCACCAGTATGGGCCAGTAAACAGTGGCGGTCGCCTTCTGGTCCACACCGTCGTCGCGCTCATTGCCGACCACGCCAACAACCTCGCGCCATGGTCCCTTGGGGTTTTCACGGATCTGTTTACCGAGCGCGGCGGCGGGATAGCGCCAGAGCTCGCGCGCCAGCGCCTCGGAAACCAGGACGACTGGACGGGTCTTGTAAATATCGGTCCAGGTGAGGTCACGGCCGGCCAGAAGAGGATTCCCCATGGCCTTGAAAAAGCCGGGTGAAACGAACTTAAAGCGGCGAATGGGCGGGATTTGGCCCTCGGTATAGGTCCTGTCGGCGGCGAAGATTGCGTCGTTACTGTTGTTGCCATCCATGGTGATGCCGTTTGCCAGACCGACCGACGCGACGCCGGGAATAGCCGCGACTTTCTCCAGCATGTTTTGGTAGGTCCGCACGGCCTGTTCGGGTTTGGGAACCTCCGCCTCGGGGACGGAAACATAGAAGGTGAGAATCTGTTCGGGTTGCGTGAATCCCGGCGCCACGTGCTTCAAGGCCCGGACGGTGCGAATCATGAGGCCGGAACCGATCAGCAGAACCAGCGCCAGAGCAACCTGCACGACCACCAGGACGCGGCGCGCGCTGTGGCGTTCGCGGCCATCGCTGGAGTTGCGTCCGCCCTGGCGGAGGGCGGCGTTCAGGCGGGGGCCCGCATACTTGAACACAGGTATCAGGCCGAACAGCAGGCCGGCCGCGAGCGAGATCGCCAGCGTGAAGAGTAGGACCGCCGGATCGATGGAGATCTCTTCTAGGCGCGGCAGGCTGGCAGGTCCGGTGGCGGCCAGCACTTTGAGCGCGGCGTAGGCCAGACCCACGCCCAGCGCGCCTCCGGCGGCTCCCAGCGCCACGCTTTCGAAAAGCAGCTCACGGGCGATGCGCGACCAGCCCGCGCCCAAAGCGGCCCGGATGGCGAGTTCCTGCTGGCGGCCTTCGGCGCGCACCAGCATCAGGTTCGCCACGTTGGCGCAGGCGATGAACAAGACCACCCCGATAGTGGCCATCAAAACCCACAACACCTTGCCGATGTCGCCGATTACGTCCGCTTTCAAAGGCCGGACGCTCGGTCCGAAGCGAGCCTCCCGGAACATCCTGATGCTGGCGCCGGGGAACGGCGGGAATTTGTCGAGCATGATGGGGAGCATGCGCGCAACATCCGCATTGGCTTGCGCCAGCGTGGCTCCGGGCTTGAGGCGCGCTACGGCCTGGTAACTGAAATTGCCGATGAAGACCTTGGCGCGGTCGAGTTGCAGCGGGGCGATCACCGCGGCTGCGGAGTCCATGAAGCGGAAAGGTGGCGGCATGATGCCGATGATCTCGCTGGCCTCGCCGTCAACGATAATACGGCTGCCGATTACGGATGGGTCGCCGCCGAATTTACGTTGCCAGTAGCCGTAGGTCAGGATCACGGTCTTGGGGCTGCCGGGCGAATCGTCTTTGCGCGAGAACCAGCGGCCGCGAACTGGCTGTTCGCCAAGGATGGGCAGCACGCCATCGGTAACTTCCAGGGCGTCGACTTGCTCGGGCTCGCGGGCGCCCGTGACGCTGACGGAATCGCGGCGCCAGATGCCGACATCCTGGAAAACCCGGCTTTCTTCACGGAAGGTGAAATAAGTGGAGGGAGAGGCATTCAATTCCTGGAGGCCTTCGAGGTGCGTTGTTTCCCAGATTGCGACGAGGCGGCCGGGATCGGGGTAGGGGAGGGGCTTCAGCAGGATGCCGTTCAGGACGCTGAATATGGCGGTATTGGCGCCAATGCCGATGGCCAGGGTGACGAGGGTGATGACGGTAAACATCGGCGAGCGGGCCAGACGGCGCAGGATGGGTTTCATGGGGCCTCGTATATTAATACGATTGAACGGGGCGAGAGTTCCGGAATCTCTTAAACGGGCCGCGAGGCCTGTCCCACTTAGTGGGTCATGGCGTAGACTACGTAGTTCACTCCGATGCGGATGGCCAGCGCGGAGAACCTCTCGGGATAGCGGGGCGCGTCGGCCCACTCCCAGGCGTCGCCCAGGTCGGAGTTGTAGGAGATAGCCACCATGATCCGGCCCTGGTCGTCGTAGATGCCGCGCCAGTGCGCGCCGATGCCGTTGTTCTTATAGCCAAAACGCAGATGCGCTTCGCCGGGCACCTGGTAGCGTTCGTCGAGATCGTAGACGGTGTGAAAGATGGCGTCCTTATCTTCAATTTCGACGATGGGGCGATCGGGGAAGACGCGCTTGATGCGTTGCTCGAACATCTCCCACTCGAAGGTTCCGTGGAAATCGTCGGCCATGAAGAAGCCGCCGCGCAGCAGGTATTCGCGCAGTTCCTTGGCCTGGGCGTCGGTGAGGCCCCATTCGCCGACCTGGACGGCATAGAGCCATGGCCAATCGTAGGCGTCGCCTTCGTCGAGATTGACGGGCTGCTCGACGGAGCGCACCTGGATGCGGGTCAAACGGCGGAGAGCCTGGGAGAAGTGGCGGTCGGCGCGGGGGTAATCCTGGGTCCACAACGAGAGGCCCTCGCGCCAGTCGCCATCGAAGCGGTCGCCGTAGCCGTCGTTGGGACCGGGCGGGTACATGAGGCGGGCGAAGGCCCATTCGCCGTTCTGGTTCCAGTCCGGGGGGGTTTCGAAGTTCTCGTATTCGACGCCGGGAAACTGACGGAAGGGGCGCTGGAAAGCGTAGAGCGCGGCGAGGGAGGCGACAGCCAATCCCGCTCGGTACAGCGTCTTCCGGAAAGCCATAAGTACGCCTGTTCCGAGGATAGCACTGGGGACTGGCCTCTGCTATCACTGGGCTACACCAGTGAATCAACGCGCCGAGATGAGTCCCTTCGCTGCGGGGACGGTTGGTGCTTGACTCGAATCGGCAGTTCGCAGCCTCGCCGTACCCGCCGGGACGTCCAACTGCGAATTGACGATCTGGTCCCAGGTGATTTCCTGGCCTGAGTAGGCCGATTCGCGGACCATGATGGCGGTGAGCGTGTTCTCTGCGATGGGCAGCGAGTAATTCAAGTATGGTCCGTCGCCGCGGATGCTGCGGATCATGTTGTGTGTTCCTGAACGTTGGGATTGATCCCCGGGGTGGTAGTTGTGTGCCTGCGCGCCAGGGCTGCTATGCGGCTTTGGCCAGGCGGGGCGCTATCTCCTGCACCCTAGCCCGCGGCGGGTCGACAAAAATTTCGAGCAGGGCGGAACGGACACGCAGGTAACGCCGACATTCGGAGCAGCTACACTGGGCATTACGGGCGCTGTGGCCGATGAGGTATTCCAGTTGTTCGCGCAGAATGTCACACTCGTCGGCGGGTTCCGGAATCCGCTGCAGTTCAATTTGTGGGGCCATCGCATCACCTCCGTACTCACCTTGATAGATGTATGGGGGCCGAAATAGGGTCCGTCCACTTCTGTAAATGAATGTGAGTTTCGGATTACTAAAGTTTCATCCGCGATCGGCCGATGCCATACAGTATGGAAGATCCGCCGGATATGGAATTGATGGCCAATCGCTTCAACCGGTTGGTGAAGGAACTCCGGGACGGGGAGGTGCGCCGCACCTCGTTTCAGCCCTGGGAGGTCCATCTGCTGTTGGACTTACAGGCGTGCCAGCTGACACCCTCGCGCCGGGACGAAGCGTTGCTCCGCTACCAACGGGCGGTGCAAAAACAACTGGGCCGCCGGGAGGTACCGCCGGTCAGATTCGCGGATTTCGTGGGGCGGCGGGCGCGCGGACCAGTATTGGTCCCGCCGCAATCAGTGCCCGCTCAAAACCCGGCGTCCCTCCATCCTTAACGTGCCGCCCAGCACCATTCGGATGGCTTCGCTATAGATGCGGTGCTCCTGTTTCAGGATGCGCGCCGACAGCGTTTCGACGTTATCGCCGTCGAGCACCGGCACGGCCGCCTGCACCAGGATGGGGCCGGCATCCAGGTATTCGTCCACGAAGTGTACCGTGCAGCCCGTCACCTTGACGCCATGTTCCAGCGCCTGGTGCTGCGCGTCGAGGCCCGGAAATGAGGGCAGCAGCGAGGGATGAATGTTCAGCACGCGGCCCGGAAACTCGCGGATGAACCCGGCGCTGAGCAAGCGCATGTATCCGGCCAGGCATACCAAGTCGACGGCGTGCTTCTTCAGCTCTTCGACGAGCATGCCGTCGTAGATATTACGGTCCAGGCCCTTGGACGGGATACATACCGCGGGCAAGCCGCGCTGCCGGGCGGCCTCCAACCCCCGCACTTCCGGACGGTTGGAGAGAACGATGGCGATTTCGGCAGGGAGGGTTCCGGCGGCCACGTTATCGGCGATGGCTTCGAAATTGGAACCGCGCCCCGAAAGCAGAATGCCCACGCGCTTCACCTGTACACCACCCGCGGCCCGCGGCCCTTTTGCGGAACGACCTGGCCGGCAGTGAAGAAAGGCTCGCCCAGCTTGCGCAGCACGTTTTCAGCGCGGCGGAGCTGGGCACCCGGCACGGCCAGAAGCATGCCGATGCCCAGATTGAAGGTGCGCCGGTAATCGTCTTCCGGCAGCTTACCCAGCCGCCGCAGCAACTCGAAAATCGGCGGGATGGTCCACGCGCCGGTGTCGATTTGGGCGGCCAGCCCCGCGGGCAGCATGCGGGGCGTATTATCGGTGAGGCCGCCGCCGGTGATGTGCGCCGCGCCGCGCAGCAGGCCCCGGTCCGCCAGGGCGCGAATCGGCTTCAAATAGCTGCGATGCACCTGGAGCAGCGCATCGGCCACGGTTGTGCCCAGTTCCGGTACGAGAGTCGAGGGGACGTAGCCGGCGACTTCGAAGAGCAGCTTGCGCGCCAGAGAGTATCCATTTGTATGCAGCCCGGTGGAGGGCAGGCCGAGGAGCACGTCGCTGGCGCGGATGCGCTTGCCCGTAAGCAGCGCACGCCGCTCGGCTGCGCCCACGATGAAGCCCGCCAAGTCGTATTCGCCGGGCGCATAGAGGCCGGGCATTTCGGCGGTTTCGCCGCCGATCAGGGCGCAGCCGTTGCGGCGGCAGCCGCGCGCGAGGCCCGCCACCACCTGCGCGGCGACGCTGGCTTCCAGCTTGCCGGTCGCGAAATAATCCAGGAAGAACAGGGGCGTGGCGCCTTGCACGGCGATATCGTTGACGCAGTGGTTGACCAGATCCTCGCCCACGGTATCGTGGCGGCCGGTGAGGAAGGCGATTTTGATCTTGGTGCCCACACCATCGGCGGAACTGATGAGCACGGGCTTCTTCCATCCGGCGAGCGAGTAGCATGCGCCGAAGCTGCCGATATCGGTGAGCACGCCTCGGGTGAACGTGCCGCGCGCCAGCTTGCGGATGGAAGAAACGGCGCGATCCGCCTCATCGATATTGACCCCGGCATCCTGGTAGCGCATGTACGGAATTCATAGTATAGCGGCAGGGCCGGGTGGAGAGTACGGCTACAGGCGAACGCCAGCTTACGTGGCGAGGCAACTCCCGCTCTTGACGCCTGGGTTTGCGCCGATTACGATCTCCGCCGCATCGCTCTTCGCCATAACCGGTAGCTGTTCCATGTTCTGCTCTCCAGCGCGCGCGCTCACTTCTTTCTTTACGCGCGCAAATAGGTCGTTCATCTTGATACATCCTCCCTTCTCTGTCAAGCAATCGATCAGACTTGAGGTAAAGATTCCGTGTCCGGCGCTCTCGTAAGAGCGTTCCTTTTCTCCGCAGGCGCTCAGAATATACCGGCCGGCGCCGGCTCGCAGGCGGTCAAAATCGGCTTTAGAGAGCGAGGCAGCCGCCAAGCTCGCGCCGCTGTGGCAAGTATCGAACATCACGACCGTTCGCTGGGCTACGCAGCGCGTGCTGACGATGCCCGACACCTCGACCATCGCCAGCGCAGTGCCAAAGATTTGATCGCGGCTGGTGATGTCGGTGTCATAGGTATCGATGTAGCTGACCTGCCGCAGATCGTCACTGCGCGACGAGCCATGGGTGGAGATATAGACCAAAACGACATCTTCGGGTTTGGCTTTGGCGGCGTTAGTGTTCAAGCGCGTCTTGATCGCGGCGGTGGTGGCCTGGGCATCGATCAACTGAAAAACGATGCCGTCGCGCTGGGGCTGGCGCGGGCGGAGGCAGGCGCCGTGGGTTCGCATTCGGTCCATTATCGCCGCCGGGAAGAGGCACCGTTTGACGCGACGGCGTCAGGGCGCCATCGGCGGTGCCGACCAGCACGGGCCTCTTCCATCCGGCGAGCAAGTAGCATGCGCCGAACGTGCCGATATCGGTGAGCACGCCGCGGGTAAAGGTGCCGCGCGCCGGCTTGCGTATGGATGAGACGGCGCGATCCGCCTCATCAATGTCGACCCCAGCATCCTGGTAGCGCATGTACGGAATTCATAGTATAGCGGCAGGGCGCGTCTTTCGGTCCGAGGGCCGCCGGCGCACGGCCAATTCCTTGGAGGGATCCAGTCCGCGATCTTCGCGAGCTATCCAAGCATGCATCGCGGCGACGAGTTCGGACGCGCGGGATGTTGGATCTCCAGCCCGCCCCAGTACGTCCTGAACGCGGAGCGCGCGATAGTGCCGGCGCCATCACCGAGTACCCCGTGCCCACGCCCGACAGTCAGCCGGGATCTATCACCGTGGGTCCCGATGGCGCTCTTTGGTTCACCGAACACGCAGACAACCGGATCGGACGCATCACACTGGCGGGCGCCATTACGGAATATCTCGTGCCCACTGCCGCGTCCGCCCCCATGGTGGCCGAGAGCGGCCCCGATGGCGCTGTTTGGTTCACTGAGTATTATGGCGACAAGATCGGGCGCATCAATACGCCTTCGACTAACTAGTGTAGTGCGCCCATCGGTCATTTCTTCGGCGTCATTGAAGGTATTTGCTTTTGATATGTATCTGCCTGTATGATTACATGCAGGCATGAAACCATCGCCCGTCGGCCCTTCCGCCACCGTCTTCGGCGGCGCAAACGCCAGCTTGTCTCCCGTCTCAAAATTCCTCCCGATGCCCTCCCCGGCTCGCTCGCCCTGACCCACCGCCGTTGCGGCAAGCCTTCCTGTCACTGTACCGCCGGCCAGGGTCACCCCCTCTGGTCGCTCACCTTCATGATCCAGGGCAAAAAGCGGGTCGAGCATATTCCCCAACGGTGGGTCGATGCGGTTCGTCGACGCGTGGACCACGGCCGGGAGTTCAAAAAGGTGTTGGCGGAAGTGCTCGTGTTGAACGCTGAACTCCTCGTCCTCGAGCGGAAACAGCCTCCGCGCAACAGCAGCCAGAAGCGCACTCCGAATTGAAGATCGGCATGCCGAGAGCGCCCAAAGTATTGGTTAACGGCTGAGCAGCAGGACGACTTTGAGCGCTTCGCGCGCAGCCGAACCCTGGCGGCCCGCTTGGTCCAGCGGGCTCAGATCGTCTTGCAGGCCGCCGTCGGCAAAGCCGACGTCGAGATCGCCCAGACTTTGGACATCACCCGTCAAACGGCGGGCCTCTGGCGACGGCGATTCCTAGATCGAGGGATCGCCGGGATGGAGAAAGACGCTCCGCGCTTGGGACGTCCCCGAATCATTGCGGCCAGCAAGATTGATGAGATCGTGTCGCCGACCAGACGCCTGCCAATGCCACTCACTGGAGTACGCGCACGTAGGCGGAGGTGGCCGCCGTCAGTGCTTCTACCGTGGGCCGCATCTGGCGGGCGCACGGCCTCAAACCGCAGCGGGTGAAGACCTTCACGCTGAGCAACGATCGCCACTTCGCGGAAAAGCTGGAAGATGTGGTCAGTCTCTATCTGCACCCTCCCGACGACGCGATCATCCTGTCAGTTGACGAAAAATGTCAGATCCAAGCTCTGGATCGCACCCAGCCTGGACTGGCCCGGAAAAAGGGCCGTTTTGGAACCATGACCCACGACTACAAGCGGCATGGAACCACTACTCTGTTTGCCGCCATGAACACCCAAGACGGAACCGTGATCGACGCCTGCATGCCCACCCACGATCGTTGGGATTGGATTCGGTCTACTCGGCCCACAAGGCCCCAGAGGTGCAGCAGTGGCTCACTCGTCACAAGCGCTTTCACGTGCACTGCGTCCCCGCCGGCTCTTCCTGGCTGAACATGGTCGACCGCTTCTTTCGCGATCTGACGGTGAAGCGTATCCGGCGTGGCGTCTGTCATAGCAGACCACATCCCGGCCAGAGTCGATCTCTTCTTCAAGTCGCCTGACGCGCCTGCCGATATCGGCGTCGGCCAACCACCACTTTGCCCACTACACTCCCAATTGGAGCAACAACCATTCCTCCGAGGCAGGTCAAAACTGCGAAGCCCGCCGATCCGAAGATGAATGTTAAAGGGTTTCTGGCGCACTACACTAACTAGCCGATAGCGATTGCCGTGACTCCCGACTGTGCGTTGTACTGCGCCACGAGCTGCTGGACTTCGGTCAGGGTAATCGTCGGCTGCAAGTCCGTTCGGGCCACCATCCACGTCGTGGATTGAAATGGAGTGACTGGGGTCACCGACACGAACCGCTCATTCGGCAGTAATGCGCGGATCGGGATTGCCAGCGTCACCGCGTTTGCGGGCGCGGCTGTAACCTGTTGATCTTGCACCCAGGACGGCAGCATCGTAGGGGGGGTTCCGTAATTGGAAACCGCCATCCAATGTCCAGGTGCTCCGACGCCATCGGCATTCTGGATTACGATTAACGTCTCCGCGAAATCGATGACGATGGAGCCGTAAGGCCCTGCCCCAGATATTGCGATGCCCCACATCCGCCGTGTCTCGGTCCCATAGTTCACGCCGACCATGCCCTGGGGAGTGTTATCGACTACGGTCAGGGTTGCGCCCGGATACAGCGGGGCGAGTGCGTTCGCTAGCGTCTGCGCATCGGCTTGCATGCAGAGCTCGCCAACGGGCACCGGGCCAAGAGGGCCGTATGGACCCTGCTGCTCTGCGACCGTAGGCACCGACACATAGGCGGGGTAGTTGTATGCGCCCGGCAAGTTGACGGCCCCCGCCGCCGGTGCCGGCACAGCCAACTCGACCGTGTAAGCGGGGGGCGCTGCCGCATCGAACATCAAGTACGGCTGGCCGCTAGGCGCCGGATCGGCCCACCCCTTGATTGGCAAAGCCGGATTGAACGGCGGAGCTTGGTTGTCTGTAGACGCCATATAAGCAGATCGGGAGGCATAATTCGTAAACAAGTACAGGTCGGAAATCGGATACTGCAGCAAGTCGGGCTGCGCCGGTGTCGTTAACATAAGAGTCTCTCCTTTTTGTTTGTTTTCTCAAGCGGGTTGCCAAGGTATCCGCGCCCCGCGGTGCCGGGGTGTTGCGGAATTGGGGCAAGGCCGGTACCGCAGGCATTGGCGCGGGCGGGACGGGGCGTCCCGCGCGTCCAATCGTGTGCATGATTCTACTTCCGCCTCTAAAATTAGCTGAGGCGCATCACCACCCGGAACCGCGGCGTACACGGTCGCGGTTTGCTTACCTGAGCCCACACTAGCACTGCGGCGCCGGGAACTGAGGGGAGCAATGCACAGTCTATGTTTGTTTTCAAGGAGATGGAAGCGAGCGCAGGCGTGTGATCGGTAGAGGTTTCTTCGGCTTGCGGCCTGCGAGTTTGCGCTGGCGAACTTGTGTTCGGGCCGCAAACTGATGAAACGAAAGCCGCCTGAAGGGCCTGGAGCTTCGGCGATTCGACTGGCGAGCTGCTGTCCGGGCCGCACCTGATGAAACTGATCGGTGAACTAAACCGCAAGCCCAGTGTGGGTTCTTTACTGGGGTTTGTTTGGCGGGTGAGGGAACTTCGGGGAGCGGAAAGCTGGCGTGGGGTGGGTGCGGGATGTCTTGGGGCGCTGCTGGGCCGCCAGGAAATGCGTGTATGCCGTGCTTGGGAGCGTCCCAGGGGTCACTCGGGTGGCAGCCAGAGGAGTGCGGAGTGGGCGCAAACTTCCAGCGAGCCCTGCCTGGAAGGCAGCGCGTGGCATGGTCACGGCAGCGGTGCACGGCAGCGATAAGGGCCATGAGCTATCCATCCGGAGGCTAGGCAGCACCGCGGCACACCCCGTCGGCACCCGCAACGAGCGCAGCCCGAGATCCTCCTCTATGAAGTAGACGTAGTAGTGCAGGCATTTGCCGTCGCCCGGCTTCAGATACGTCTTGTGGGTCTTTTTGTCGCACCAGGGCTTGTAGCTGCCGCACTGCTCCATTGCCGAGAGGATGCAGACTAAACCTGGATGCTCGCCACGCTTCTCCGGAATCGCTTTTACGCGATCTTCCTTGCGGAAATTTTCCGACTCCGCACAAATTCGATCTCGATGGAGTTTTCGGCCGCGATTCCTTTCATGTTTTTGCGGAGGGCCTCGCGCAATGGCTCGGCCCACTTGGGACAGTCGAAGAACCGGAGTTGGTGCTGGTAAGAGTAGCCGGTCATCCCGCTGGCGTAGCACCACCCAGGCACGGTCTCCTGGATAATGATCCGGTCGTAGCAGGATAGAACCCCAGCGATCTGATCTTTGTGCCGCTCCGTTAACCGTTCGACGCCCATTCCGGCATCGTAGCGAATTTTCCTGTTTGGTTCCGGCTACACCGGGCTAGGGAATATCCAGTTTACTGCTCGAACCGCAGGCAGGTCCTGCCGACGTAAATCTCGTCACCCGCGCAGAGGCGCTCGCCGCGCCGGTTACCGGCCGGCACTTCGATGGACCGGCCTTCGCGGAAGATGCGCGTGCCGAATTCGCTTTCGTCGTCGCAGATGCGATATTGGCCCGACGGGCGGTCAAAGCGGATGTGCGCGTGCGCGCGGGAGACCGTGGCATTCGCGTCGTCGCCGCCTTCTTCGAAGACTATGTCGTTGCGGCGCACGATGCGCTGCCGGCTGTCGGTGAGTTCTTGCATGCGTCCTATGTTGATGCGCGGTTTCTCGATCGCGTAATTCTCCTGCGCCGCCTTCCCGCGCACGACCACCAGCCGCCCTGGTGTCGGTTCCGTTTCGGGCGCCGGGGCCGGTGCGGGCGGCGATGCTGGTGCTGGAGCCGATGGATTCTCGCGGATGGCGTACGCAATCTCGAAGCCCTTGGGGCCTTCCTCGACTGTCTCCACATCCACCGCAAAACCCGCCGGCAGCGCGCATTGCGCGCCTTGCAGCGACTCGCGGATATCGCTCTCCAACCGGCGATCCTGGGCGAACGCCGCCTGAAACAGCGCGCGGCGCTCCGGCTCCGGGGACACCAGCCGCACTTTCAGATAGTTGTAAGGGAACAGGCGCTGGCCGCGCTGCACGGTTTGGATCTTGCCTTCGATTTCTTCGAGTATTGCCCGATGCACCAGCAGCAACTCATCCGACTGGGCGGGACCGAACGCCCGCTCGGTCCATTTGCGGAAGGCGCGCTCGATGGTCTTCTCCACTTCCGAAAAGAAACTCATGGCTGTCTCCCCGCTCCGGGCTTTTGTCCAATCAGGCCCAGACTTTGCGCCGCGGTCACCAGCGCGGCGGCCGCCGGAGCCGCATAGGTGCCGCCATATCGGCCGTTCTCGATCAACACCGCGAACGCGATGCGCCTGCCGGCGGGATACGGCGCGAACCCGATGAACCAGGCGTGCGAAGGCGCGTTGCCGAGCTCCGCCGTGCCGGTCTTGCCCGCGATTTGCACGGGCGCATCGGCTGCGCGCCGGCCGGTGCCCTGGGTCACTACTTCGCGCATGAAGCGGGAAAGCGTAGCGGCTACGTCCGCGCCGATCGCCGCTTGCGGCGCCAGGGTGCGGTCGTTGCTATCGTCGGCGATCCAGCGGCCTTGCGGCAGTTGGCCGCCATTGGCGATGGCCGCCGACACGCGCGCCAGTTGGAATGGCGACGCGACGACTTGCCCTTGCCCGTAAGACGATTGCGGCAGCGACTTGCGCAATTGCTGCGCGGTGGCCGGCGACCCCATGGAAATACCCAGCAAGCTGCCAGTATCGAGTAACTGCTGCGCGCCGACGTTGTAAGCGCCTAGCTGCGCGAAGTAAGCGTTACAGGAGACGATCACGGCGCGCTCCATGTCGATGGTGCCGTGCGGCGATGTATCCTCTATATCGTCGCGGATGGGGCGGTTGAAGCCGCGCACGTAGTTACCGACGCGGCCGTCCGGCAGGCGGATGCAGGAGTAAGTCTGCTTAGCCAACTGCGGATCGCTGCGCAGCGCCGCCATGGCGGTGACTAACTTGAAAGTGGAACCCGGCGGATAGAGACCGTAACGCGCGCGGTCCAGATACGGATTGGCCGTATCGTCCGTGACTTCGGCCGGCGGAGAGTCGCCCGGCCCGATGGGCGGCAGCGGATAGCTGACTGCCGCCAGCAGATCCCCGGTTGCCGGATCGAGTACCACGGCAGCTCCTTTGTCCTGCCCAGCCTGGCGCAACGCGGCTTTCAGGATTTCGCCGGCGCGCACCTGCAGCCGCGCATCGAGCGACATGCGGACGTCCCGCTTGCGGTCCAGCACGCGGCGGACGGCGGGGTCGTTCGGCTCGTACCGGTGGCGCAGCAGCGGGACCAACTCACGCAGGTCGTAGCGCACGACGCGCTCCATTTTGCCGGTCTTGGGATTCTCGACATCCACCAGGGTGGGCCGGTCGTCATAACCGCGCAGCCGCGTGGCCGAGTCACGCTCCACGAACGAAGTATTGCCCGCGCCCCAGCGAATCCGCGTGCGCAGGTCGCCCAGCAGGTGGAAAGTCAGGCCTTCGAAAGGATAGTGGCGGCTCTCGGTGCGCGAGCAGGCTTGATCGATGTTGATGCCGAGCTGCTGGTATTGCGCGCGATGCTTCTCCAGTTCGTCCCAACTGCTGGTGGCCAGCGGCAGGCCGTTGCGGTCGTAGATGCTGCCCTTGGGAATGTTGCGCTCGATCTCCTGGAATCGCGGATTGTATTGGTAGCGGCGCGCGCCGTCGGCCTGCACCACGAGAGTTCCCTCGCCCATGATGGCGGCGCTGTGCAGCACCTGCACATAGGCGGCCTTGCCAACTATGATCAGGGCCAACGCTCCCAGTGCCAGGCCGGCGGCTTCGACGGGCGCGCGGAAAGGCGCGTTGCGCTGCGGATCGGCGGCGTGCCGGCTGGAGATGGAGATCAGCATGGCGAAGACGAAGAAATTCGCCAGCATGGACGATCGGCCGTAGCTTAGGAAGGGCGTCACGACTCCGGAAAGCGGCAGCACGCCCAGCGACCCGCCCGCGATCAACAGGATCTGCAGCGCCATGGCCGCGCCCAGCCCCGCGGCCAGGAAGAACTCGTAGTCGCTGCGCGCGCGCAAGGCGATGCGGGCCGCGCGATACAGGATGACCACGTATACCGCGAACACCGCAGCCACACCCAGGAAACCCCACTCTTCGCCCAGCGCCGAGAGGATCAAATCCGTGTGCGCGGCCGGAACGAGGGCCGGATCGCCCAATCCCGGCCCGACGCCCCAGAAGCCGCCCGTCGCATATGCCCACAGCGATTGCGCCAGTTGATCGCCGCCGTGGATCACGTTGTTCCAAGGCGATGCCCACATGGAGACGCGCTCATATACGGTGTGGGGGACGCGCACGAGATAGCCCCCCACGAATCCGGCCAGCAGAAACAGGAGGCCGGCGGCGGCGATCAGCGTGTCCTTGCGCGCGATTGAGTACAGCGCCAGGAAAAGGCAGGTGAAGATCATCGCCGGTCTCATATCTTTTTGCAAGAAGAAGAACAGCAGCGAAAGCGCCACGCACGCGAATATGGGAACGGTGTATTCGAGAGGCGGGACGCCGCCGAGGCGGTTGAAGAGCGCCAAGCGGGGGCGCTGCTCGCGAGTGTGGCGCAGGATGTCCCAACGCTGCGCGAAGTAGCCGGCCAAGAACAGAATCAGCAGAATGCGGATCAGCTCGACGGGTTGAAATCCGAACAGGTTGACTTTGGCGTCGCTGGTGCCGGGACCGTAGCCGAAGACGATCAGCAGGGCCGAGAGCGCGAAGCTGGCCAGCAGCGGCACGAAGCTGAGCTTGCCCAGCAGGCGCTCGTAATCGAAGGCGCTGGCGATGGCCAGCAGGACGCATCCGGCGGCGGCGCCTTGCGCGAAATCCACGAAGAGCAGGCTGTCGCGCACGGGATCGCGGAGGCTGACCATCAAATTCAGGCCCAAGCCGGTGAGCAGCATGATGGAGGGCAGCAGCAGGTTGTCGCCGGGGAAAGCGCGCACGCTCCACCAAAGGTGCGCGGCCCAGAATGCCGCAAAGAACACTACGATCCAGATGAGGAAGGCGCGGCGGAACTGCGCGGGACGGCGCACTACGAACGAAGGCTTCAATTGGCGGAATTGTTCGCCGGTCAGCAGGGCATGGCGTCCGCGGTAGGATTTCAGGCCGCGCGTCGCTTCGACTTCCGCGTCGGATACGCGCAGCCGGGCGATTGCGCCCGCGTTTGGCAGGGCGCCCGAGGCGTCGTAGATCCGGCGCGCAACGAATTGCCGCTCGGCGGGTTCGGTGAAGATGCCCAGGTAAGGCAGCAGGTCCTCGCGCGCGGTGAGATCGTTGAGGTTCAGCAGTTGCTTGTTGGCGAGGCCCGTTTCGATTTCGGCGAATGACCGGGTTTTGGCGCGGTAGACCAGGAAGAAGCCGAGGAGCAGCGTGAGCGAACCGGCCAGCATCCAGATGGCTTCGCGGCGACGACAGACGATGCTGCTCCAGAGATTCGGGAGCCGCCCTCCGTGCGACGCGGGTGCTCTTTCCGTTGCCCTGCTGCGTGTTACTGCCATCGCGAGTCCAACTTATGATTCTAAGCCGTGGCGCAACCGGTGGGTGATCGGCTCCGGCTTGGCCCGCGTTTTTCCAAGGGTTTCGTAGAGTACCAAACGGTCGAAACCCGAGGCTCTGTGTGCGTGGACGAATGCGTGGTCGATCCACAAAACCCCGCATTGCTTCAACGGCTTGAGCGTGATACGGCCAAGTGGAAAGGTCTCCGCTGCGGCATTCGCAATTTCTTCAGCGCTCAATTCTCCCTCGTCCGGACCGGGGCGCATACAAAAGCGTCTTTGTTATATTGAATTTCTGTTTCCGGTCAGGGGAAGTTTGCTATGCAGCACATTGAGAAGACTGTATTCCTCAGTTATCGCCGCACTTATTTCCCTTGGGCGCTGAATATTTTCCAGAACCCGACGCACCACGGCTATGATGTATTATTCGATTACACCGGCCTCGGGAGCGGAGATTTCGAGCCTGTGATCCTCGAAAACATAACTGCGCGGGCACATTTTCTTGTTCTCCTCACGCCATCGGCGCTAGAGAACTGCGACGACCCGGCTGACTGGTTGCGTCGTGAAATCCAGACCGCTCTGACCAGCAGGCGCAATATCGTCCCGCTCATGCTGGACGGATTTGATTTCGGAAGCCCACGAATCGCAAATCAACTCACCGGCGCCATCGCCGCGCTCAAGCACTACAACGGCCTAAGCATTCCGCCGGAGTACTTCATGGAGGCGATGAAAAAGCTGCGAAACAAATTCCTTCGTGTGTCCTTAGATTCGGTATCGCACCTGGCATCGCCGCTGGCACGGCGAGCCGCTGCGGAACAACAAATTGCGGCTGCCGCCGTCCTGGCATTCCGAGAAGAGGAACTGACGGCGCAGCAATGGGCCGAGCGACGACTTGCCGCTCTCGATGTTGACGAACGACTGCGCTTCTACACGGAAGCCATCCGGCTCAAGCCCGACTACGCCGCCGCACTCTACAGCCGGGGCAATGCACGCCGTGCCAAGGGCGATCTGGAAGGAGCGCTACAGGATTATACCGAAGCTATCCGGCCGGCCTACCGCTTTCCCAAAGCCCTCGCGCAGTACCGAACAGTCGAAATATTTCTTTGCAGTACCGCTTGACAAGTACCCTGGCGGGCCATAAATTGGTACAAGTGCCGGAAACGATCCTGATACAGGGGCGGACCATTCCGTACACCCGAGGCTCTGTGTGCGTGGACGAATGCGTGCTCGATCCCCAAAATCCCCGCATTCAGTTCCTGGTGGGGCAGCGGGCGGGGGCCGTCAGCGAGAGGGATCTGGACGAACTGATCTGGGAAAAGGAGGCCGTGAAGGCGCTCGGCCAATCGATTTTTCAGAATGGCGGGGTATACGAGGCGGTAATCGTTGAACGCAAGGACCAGGGCTTTCTCGTTAGGGAGGGCAACTGCCGCACGGTCGCCTGCCGGCGTCTGCTTGACCAGCACCCTAAGGACGGTCGCTTTAGGATGATGCCGGCCATGATCTTCGACGTGGATCTCACCGAAGAGGATCTCGCCGTTCTGCTGGCGGATATGCACGTCAGCGGGAAGATCCGATGGGACGCGTACGAGCAGGCGAAGCACGTCTCCGACCTCTTCCACGTCTACGGAAAAACCTATGAATGGTTGAGCAACCACCTCCGCCTCAGCAAAGGCAAGATCAAGGAGCTGCTGGATACTTATCAGGCAACGGCGGAATACTTGAGCCTGCACCCCGAGCCAGTCAACGTGAAGAAGTTCGCGGTATTTCACGAAGTGATAAAAAAGAAAGAACTGCGGCAGCGCTTCAAGGAGGATTCGCGTTTCAAGCAGTCCTTCCATAAGTGGATCAGCCAGGAGCGCATCAACGACTCGAAGCAGGTGCGGGATCTGCCCATCATCCTGGCCAACTCCGAGGCAGCTAAGGCCCTGGAACAAACGGGCTTTGAAGACGCACAAAAAGTACTCGTGCGGGAGGACCCTTCGCTCCGCAGCGATGCCTTCCTGGCGATCAAACAAGCTACCGAAAAAATCAAGACATTGCCGGCGGACGACATTCAGGATCTGAAGTCCGGAAATCCTCAGAAGATCGCCATGATGCGCAATCTCTACCGCGCTCTTGAGGATGTCGCGGCTCTTGCGGGTGTTAAACTGTGACGGCGGACGGGCGCGCGATTGTGCAACAGCGGAACGGAGGACACGAGTGACATTCGAAGCGGGATTTGCAGATGCGGAACGTGCGGCGGCCGGCACGGCAAAGGTGGTTGCGACTCTTGCGGCAGCCGTGCGGCAGCTTCAAAAAGGCGCCTTGGAAGGCGACCTCTCCAAGATCCGGAAGGCATCGGAGCGGCTATCGACAGCCCTGGAATCCACGCGGCAGGAGGTTGGCAACGCCAGGTCGGCTTGGCCGTTCAGCCCGGAGGAAGAGGAGAAATACTTGAAGGAGTCCTTTGCCGCCGAAGTTATCGAAGCGGTGAGCAGGGACGGTCTTCAAGTCCAGCAGCGCGATGAGGGGATCGTCGTATTCCCCTCCATTCTGCGCATCCTCCCGACGGACCGGGCGGTCAGAATCAATCGGGCGAAGGTGCAGGGAATCCGCCCTACGCGGCTGGCGAGAGTCCTGAAGGCTATTCAATCCAGAAAACCCAAAGCCACGACCGAGCATTTTCTGGAAGTGCTGCAGCGGGCGTATCGCCTGCTGGCGGGAGCGGATTACGGGAAGACCGTCGCGCTTTCGAGCATTTACGATACTTTGACCCTGCTGCCGGGGTCGAGCGCCGCATACGACCAGACGGACTTTGTGCGCGATCTTTTCCTGCTGGACCGGAGCGGCATCCGGAAAACGAGGTCCGGCATCGCATACTCCCTTCCCGCCGCCACGGGCACAAAGAAAGCCAGGGGCACCTATTCCTTCATTGCGCCAGACGGCGAAACCGTGACATATTATGGAATTCGATTCAGCGAGGTACCCGAGTGACGCCTTCCATCGAACTTTCCGAATGGCTCAATTTTGTTGACGCAGAGTACCTGCAAAACTTCGTGCGCGATGGCGGCTCCGCGATCAAGTTCGCCGTGCCGCTCGACGATACGTTGCGGCCGGACATATTCGACGGGCTGACGGGCTTGGCCACGCAGGCGGGTTACTCGGTGGTCAAGATCAGCGCCGCGGAAACCAGAATTCACATGATCGATGAAATCTTCTTTCGGACCGCCGAGCAGGTGCCATGGCAGGTTCTTAGCAGGAGATTCGTCGCCAAGCTGGCGGCCGAGGCGGGTTACTTATGGGCCGACGATGGGGACAACGATGGGGACAGCCCGTTGTATGCCCGGCTCGCTGAGAAAAACCAGATGGACCCGCAGATGCTGTTGCTGGACCTAAAGAAGGCGATCGGGAACAAGGTACTCAAAGACCGGACATTATCCGGCGATTTTCGGGTCGCCATGACACATCTCTGCATAGCCGAATTATCCGGCGGGCAGGACGGGGCGACCACAGTCAAGATTCTGACGGATTGGCTGACGGGGCACAACAAAGCCATGAGCGCCGTCAAGCCGTATCATATCTTTCGCAGGATCAATCGCACTACGGCCCGCTTTTTCTTCGAATCGATGGTCCGATGGTCCAGACTGACCGCATACCCCGGTATCGTGGCTCTCCTGGACGCCCAGCGCGTCACGCTGGCACACAAGAATCCCGACCTCGGTCTGTTTTATAGCAAGGCGGCGGTGCTGGACACCTATGAGTTGCTGCGCCAGTTCATCGATGGAGCTGGCAACCTGGAGGGCTTCCTGATGGTTGTGGTACCGGATTTCGCCTTCCTGGAGGACCACAGCCGGGGCATCAGCGCGTATGAGGCCCTGAAGTTCAGGGTTTTCGATGAGATACACGATAGAAATCTCGTGAACCCAATGGCGTCGCTAGCCCGCATTGCAGCGGCCAATTGAGGGGAGCAACAGACATGCAGACCGATCGACAGATGCTCTACCGGCGCGCTCTTGAGGCGTTGCGAAACGGGGTGCCAAACCGGCACGCCGTGAGCGTGTTGGGTTGCCATCAGCCGGAGGCCGAGGAAGCATTCTCCGAGCGGCTGGCTTCCGTGCGGAGCGCCGCCCAGATGGGCAAGCAGGTTGCCGGCCTTCTGGTCGAGGGCGGATTTGGCGCAGGCAAATCGCATCTGTTGGACTACCTGGAGCACGCGGCGGGATCGAAGAACTTTGTGACCAGCCGGATTGCGATCAGCAAGGAAACACCGCTCTTCGATCCTTCCAAAGTCCTGCTCGCAGCCATTGACGGCGCTTCCGCTCCAGGGATGAAAGGCGAGGCGATTCGTGAAATTGCCCTTCGATTGCAGTCCGGAGCCCCGGAGTACCGCGAGTTCTTCGACTGGGCCCATAGCCCTTCCAGCGGTCTTAGCCAGGTTTTTGCGGCGACCATCCTGCTGCACGAAAAACTGAACAACGATCCGGAAATGGTTGACGAGATCGCCAACTTCTGGTCGGGCGAGCGTCTGGCGGTCAGCCGGATCAGGCAGGGACTCAAACAGATAAACTGTTCGGAAGTGTACTCGCTGAAGCCGGTAAAGATCAAGGAACTGGCGGTGCAACGGTTCTTGTTTGCGTCCCGCATGATTCTGACCGCCGGTTACGCGGGGTGGATATTGTTGATCGACGAGGTCGAGCTGGTGGGTCGTTATAGCTTGTTGCAGCGCGGCAGATCCTACGCCGAATTGGCGCGTTGGATGGGTAAAGTGAAGAGCGCCACGATTCCGGGACTTATGGCGGTCGCGGCAATTACGGACGATTTCGGCCTTGCGGTGTTGCAGGAAAAGAGCGACCGCGACACAGTTGGGGCACGACTACGGGCGAAGGGAAGCGATGAGTATCTCAATCTAGCGGCCCGCGCCGATACCGGGATGCGCCTGATCGAGCGTGAGGCGCTCACACTCCAGCCGCCCGACGATCTCGTTTTGGGCCACACCTACGGACGGCTCCAGGAGATCCACGGCGAGGCTTACGGATGGGACCCGCCCGAGATTCCGTGGGCGGCTGCATCCGTGACGCGCCAGATGCGCTCGTATGTCCGGCGATGGGTTAACGAGTGGGACCTCAGGAGGCTATATCCGGGAGCGGAGATTAGCACCAGCGAGGAACTGGAAATTGGGCCCACGTACGAACAGGACGAGAGTTTGGAGCAGCCATCGGAAGACGCGGAAGGCGGGCTGTAACGGGCCTCCCCGGAGCACCTTGTGGGGCGGGCAATTTTGCCCGCAGCCGCTTTTCAGGCGGCTTGCCGCACTGCCAGCTATCCTACGGCCCGGGCA
>Ga0302324_100009226_pt1 | contig 20676 bp, 16 predicted proteins | sample Palsa_T0_1_FD_201949 | JGI IMG/M metagenome (GOLD analysis project Ga0302324, IMG submission 201949) | Peat permafrost microbial communities from Stordalen Mire near Abisko, Sweden - Palsa_T0_1 | ecosystem: Environmental > Terrestrial > Soil > Palsa > Peat permafrost | place: Sweden: Abisko...
TCGCGACCCGGGCCACCCCATAGTTCAGTATGGTGGCGATCGACGCTTTGGAGTTCTGCGTCAGGCCCACCACCTGTTTGAAGTTGCCGGCGCTCAAGGCGGGCACCAGCTCATCCCACAAGCTGCGATTGCGAAAGGTCTCGCGGGTCAGGTACACGTACCGCTCGATGGCGATCGATACCCCGACCACGAATATCAAGGCCAGGGGGTAGAGGAACACTCCGCCGTCCTTGAAGAAATTGACCACCGAATTCATGAAATTCATCTGCGCGCTCCTAAAAAATGCCTTCCGCTCCGAACTTAAGATTCAACCAGATTCTGTACAATTAGCAGCGGACTTACTTCTCACCCTGCTGCGCCGGCTTGGGCGGTGCACCATTTTGAGACCCCTCTGCTTGCACCGCGTGGTAATAAATCACCTCGCGTTTGAATACGTCCCGATCGACGGGTGCAAGAATTTCATCTACCAGGCTATTCATCGGCTTGGCCAGATCGCCTATATCCGATTTCTTCCACGGGACGATATACATGACCTTGGGCTGCTCACGGTCGCCCGTGACGGTCGCCGTCCCCAGGTCGATCCGATCGGTCTTGGAAGCTGATTTCTGGCCCGATCCTGAGCCCGGCACGGCGTGGTCAGCCGAGGTCCGGGCGGCGGTGGCGGGGTGGCCGGAAGACGGCGTGGCGGCCGCGGGAGGCGGGCCCCCAGCGGCGGGATTTGTCGCAGCCGAGCGGTCCGTGGCCTCGGGGTTTACCGGACTCGAAGTATCGGCGCGCGGCTCCCCCGCCTCGGATTGCGCAGTCGCCTTGGACGGCTTGCCCGTGGGAGCAGGCGTCGCCGCGGACGGCGCCGGTGCGTCGGACCCGGGGGGCACTGCGGGTGAAGCCGGCTGTTGCGCCACCGCGGTCGCCGATACGGCGCAACATAGGGCTATTGCACTCAAGATCTTGGCTACGCTGTTCATGCGGCCTCCTTCTGGGGCGTCGGCGGCGGCGGTGTCGCCGGCGGCGGTGCCGTTTCCGGTGCTGACGTCGGTGCCGTCACCGGCGGCGACGCCGTTTCCGGCGCCGCTGTGGGTGTCAATGTCGAGGCCGGCGCCCGTGCCGGCGCTCCGGTGCGCTTGCGCAATTCCGCCAGCCAGCCGGTGACCTGTTTATTCTCACCGGCAATTTCCACGTAGCGCTCGAACTGCTCGAGCGCCTTTTGCGGCTGCGCAAGGTACAGATCGTAGAGCACGCCCAGGTTCAGATGCGCCGGAGCGTAGTTCGGATCAGCGGCTATCGTACGCTGATAAGCCGCCTCGGCTTCCGTGAATTTACCCAGCTTGCGCTCGACGATACCCAGTTCATTGCCGGCCACCACATTGGTCGGACTATTTTCGAGTGCGGTCTTGAAAGCAGCCTCTGCTTCGGGCAGACGCGAATCGCGCATATACAGCAGTCCTAAATTCAGCTGCGGTCCCGTCAATTGAGGATAGCCGGCGACCAGTTGCTGGAACTCCAACTCCGCGTCGGTATTGCGCCCCGATTTCATGAGCTGCAGTGCCTGCGCATATTGCTGTGCCGCACGCTCGGGGATGGGGGCGGAGTCGGATGCAGCGCCGGCACCTGACGCCGCGGTGCCGGATTCCGCGGCGGTGTGCTGGTCTTTCGCAGGCGCGCTCGACGCCCGCGGCGGCGCGCTCTGACAGGCAGCGAGCAGCGCCAGCGCGCTCACGCTAACGAATCGATTCGACCAGCTGCTCACCGATCTCCACCTTGCCGTAACGGCCTGGATTGAGTTGTGCCAGCGCGGCAAAGCTCTTCTGCACCCACTCATCGTAGGTACCGTCCTTGGTGCGCGCCGCGTTCACTTCATGCAATTTGATCGCCTTTTCCTCGAACGGAAAAGCCTGCTCCTCGAGCAATACGTCGTACTGCTCCAATTCGTCCTTGTTCAGGTTTTTCGGCCGCTCCGAGCTCATCAGGTCCTTGCCCAATTGACGATACAACTCGGCGCTCTCGAAGGTCGCCGCGGTCGTGACGTCGGCCACCTGGTAGTCGGCCGCCTGCTCGTAGGCTTTGAGCGCAGCCTCCATGGACTTGCGTTTCTCGGCCAGCGATTTCTTGAGCGGCACCACGAGTTTTATGCGCTTGAATTCCTCGCGCAGCGGGATTGCCAAGGTCAAGGTGGCCTTCGCCGCCAAGGCCCGGCTGCGATCCGTGCGCGCCGCGCCCGCGGCACGATCCGCGGCGATGATGTCCTTCAGCCAATAATCCCGAGCCGTCGTATCGCCGGCTTTTTCGGCCATCAAGCTCAATTTGTTGCGTGCCTCCATCGCCGGATTCAGCGGCTGAGGGAAATGCTTGACGAAGGCCTCGAGCATCGCGTGCGATTTCGCCGTGTCGCCCGATTTGTCGTACAAATCGGCCGCCTGCAGAGTGGCTTCACGCTGCACGTCCGGCGCTTCGCCCGGCGCCTGGGAAATTCGTTCGAACTCCGCGGCCGCCTGCCCGGGATGATTCGATTCCGCGTAGGCCACCGCAAGATCGCGTGTGACATCGGCCTGCAGTGGACTTTGCGGGAAATTGCGGCGAAATCCCTCCAACACCACCACGGCCCGATCCCATTGCTTGTCCTTGATGAGCAGCGCCGCCGCATCGAATTCCGCATTCGCCCGAGCCTTCGAGGCGGGCGCCAACGCCGACACGCGCAGGAAATCATCCACCGCGGCTGTATTGTCGCCGGCCTTGCTCTTCTGTTCGCCCTGCTTATAGATCGATGCGGCCAGCCGTTCCACTATGACGGGGCGCTCGGGGTCGTTGGCGGGCATCAGAGTCTGCGCGTGGGTATAGGCGGTCTCCGCCTTGTCGAACACGCCCTGATCGAAGTTCGAATTGCCGATCACCGTCCAGGCGACGCGTTGCTGGGTGGCATCCACGGGGGGCTGGCGGGCCAGCAGCGCCTCGGACGCCGCGACCGCCCGCGGATAATCCTTGGCCGCATACAGATCCGTGGCGGCCCGCGTCAGCACCTTCGCGCTCTCCGGATGCTCCGGGAAGGTCTGCGCGAATTTCAGCGAGCTGTCGACACCGCGGTTGTGAACGGCGGCCTTGGCCTCGCCGCTCAAAGTCTCTTCCTGCTTGCCGTAAGCGACGATCGCAGCATAGCCCGCTGCCGCGGCTTTCTCATGTTTGCCGTAGTGATAAGCCGTGCTCTCGTATTCCTTCGCCGCCTCCTCATATTGCTTGCTCTCGAACAAGGTGTCGGCGAGCAGGAAATTGGTGACGGCCGAATCCGGATCGTCCGGGAAGGAAGTGAGGTAACTGTGGTACCACTTCGCCGCCTCCTGATAATCCGCCACATTCTTGGTGCGCTGGGCCTGGGCGTGGTAGTACTGCGCCACGTCCTTGAGATTGGTTTTGAGTTCGGCCACGACTTTGGGTTCGTTCTTGACCTCTCGACCCTGCCAGTACGCGGTGCCGAAGGCATAGTCCTCGACGAACTCCTTCTTGCCCTGCAGCACGAGCTGCGGGAAACCGCCCTTCTGGTAAGCCTCGATCGCCTGCATCTCCAGCAGCGGCGCTTTCTCATTGTTGCGATCCTGCGAAACGAAAGCTCGGTAGCTGTCGGCCGCGTCCGTGTAGCGCTCCTTCTCCATATAGAGATCCCCCAGGCGCGCATACAGAAGATACGAATACGGCCGCGGCGGCCGGCCGGGCGGCGTGTGGCGTTTGACGAACTCGTCGACGGTTTTCGGGCCTTCCAGATAGGAGAAGGTGATGCTCATGACCCGAAAAGTGTCCTCCACCAATTCGCGGTTCGGCCGGCTCAGGGTCTCGAGCTCGATCAGCTCGTTCGGATCGCGCTTCGACACCAGCACCGAATCGAGCACGCCTGCGAAAGAATCCAAGCTGCGCTCGTTCTCGCCCTGCTTGAACAGCGACCAGCCGTGCTTGTAAAGGCTCTGGTTGTAGAACGGGGACGACGTCCCGATCTTGATGACCGCTTCGTACGCCGTCTGCGCCGGGGGATACGCCTTGTCCGAGAACAACAATTCGCCGCGCCGAAACTGTGCTTCGTCGATGTAATGGCTGTTCGGATAGCTGGCCACCAGCCGATCCAAGGACGCCAGCGCCTTGTCAGGCTGAGCGTTGAGTTCGTAGGCGCGCGCGAGCTGGTAGAGCACCGAGTCGTTGCGCTCGTACTTCGGATAGGTTTTCAGCAAGGCGGAATACAAATCAATGGCTTCCGTGGCGCGCAAGCCCTCGTTGGTCACGAGTTCGCGTTCGATGCGCTCGGACTCGGAGCTCTCGAGGTTGAGGTCTCCGAGGCGCCGCAACGCTTCGGCGCGCAGCGCGGCATCGCCGGCATTGAGGTCGAGAAAGCGCCGATAGCTGTCCATGGTCTTCTTGTCGTCGACGTTCTTCGGCGGTTCGGTGTTGACGTCCACCTGCTGGCCTTCGAGATCCTTGATGGTCGGCGGATTCTGATTCGCGGCATGGCCCAGGCCCGCCAGCAGCGCCGTGGCCAGTGCCGCCGCGCCCACTGCACCGCGTACGCCGCTCGGCGCGGAGGGTGCGCGGGCCCCTCCGCACATGGCGAGTGCGCGCCTCCCCCTCGATATGGCGGGTACGCGCTTCGTCACGGCTTTGCCGCCTTCGGCTTATTGTTCGTGGCGTCGTAAATCGCCGCCAGCTCGTAGCGCGCCTGAATCTGGTAGGTCGCGATGCGGGCCTTCTGGCCCTCGAGTTCGCTGATGGCGAGCGCCTGTAGAAACCGATTCTGCTGTCCCGATACCTCGGCGAGACGTTGCTGCAATCCATCCATCCGGGCTCGTATGGCCGCGATTCGCCCGCCATAGGCACCGGTATTGGCCGGCACTCCGGCCCGCGCCTGCTTCACCAGCACCGCCCGCTTCTGTGTTTCCTTGAGTTCAGCTTCGAGTTCCTTGACCGAGCGCCGTTCGTTCCACAGCCTGGCTTTGAAGCTCGACGACAGCCGCCAGTACATCACGCCCTTCATCAAGCGCAGCTTCTCCCTCATCTCGGCCAGATCCGGGTCGTCCGGGTGCGCCGCCCCCGTGTTCGACGAAAGATAGTCCTCGATGCGCTTCAATCTAGTCCAGGTGCGCTGCTCCTCGGGTGTCCCCAAGGCCGCGACGTCGCTGGACCTTTCGATTTCGTTGATGCGTGATTCGAAATCCACGCGCTTTTGCGTCAACCCTTCGAGATCGGTCGCCGCCATGACGGCATCGGCCTTCGGCACACGCTCGTTGTATGCCTCTTGGCGGGTATCCAGCATGTCGTCGAAGGCGGATACGTCTTCGCGCCAGGCCTCCAGATTGCGGCTCATGAAGTTGAGTTCACGATAATTCTTCAGGCCTTCCTGAAACTCGTTGCTCGCCAACAGCGCATACAAATAGCGCGACTCGGGAGCATTCGGCAGAGTCGTGAGCTGCCAATACCAAGTCAATGTGTCTTTTTTGTCGTCATCCAGCAGGCGGTCGAGCAAATGTCCATTGCGGATCTGCTCGATCGAGTCGTCGATGAGCTTGAGCTCCGTATCGAAGGACTCGATGGCGGTGTTGTAGTACTCGGCAGCCTGACCCGTCGCTGACAATTGATTGTAAGCGTAGGGCACCGTGAGAAAGGACTCCTGGACCGCCGAGTCGAGCAAGCTGCGCTTGCGCAGAGTCAGCCATGGCACCAGCGCGCGTTTGAATTCACCCATTCCGGCGTCCGCCCAGCCGACGCCGAGCAACGCCTTGCTCGAGAAAGGGCCCTCGAGGCGTATGCGCTCCAGGATGGGTTTGGCATCTGCCGGCCGCTTCGCCTGCAACAGCGCGAATCCCAGCGCCAGATTGGCCTTGTCCTTGAGCGACAATAGCTCCTCGCTGCGGGTCTCCATGCGCCCCACATGGTCGAGATAGCGGATGGCGTCGGCGAGCCGGTCCTTGCGCACCAGAGCCACACCCAAGTTGAATTGCGCGTAGGCGGTCCAATCGGGGGGGCCATGCCAATTGCTCAGCGCCGCAATGGCGTCGTCGTACCGATCCTGCCGCATCATCAGCTGCGCCAGCAGCATGTAGCGCTCGGCGCTGATGCGCGGATCGACTTTGTCCGAGACTTGGCGCAGGGCACGCTCGGACTCCTGCAGGTAGCCGCGCTGATACCAGACCTTTCCCAGATAGAACCAGGCCTTGTTGCGCACCGCTTCGGAGGTGTTTTGGTTCAGCAGCGCTTCGAAAATCTTGCCGGCTTCGACATGCTCGCCCAGGGACAGATACAAGCCGCCCAGCAGAAGCTCCGCTTCGCCCTGAGTGTGCGGGATGCGGTCGAGCTGCCGCGCCGCAAGCAGGCGTGTAATCGAATCGAAATAATCGTCTTGAAAGAAGTAGAAAAGCACGTCGCCGTAATGCAGGTCTTTCACGTCCTGCGGCGGCAGGCCGTCGGGATCCGGCTTGATGTTCTTGGCATACGCCACCGCCGGCGGCAGCGCCAGCAGCAACCCGCTCAGGATGAACGGCCGGAGTTTGTTACTCACGCGTTGCACGCATTATTCCCAATCTTTGATCAGAAACTCTGGCTGATGCTTGGCTACCCGGTCCGTGATCTTGAGTTCCAGATACTTGGCGCCCACGCCCTTATCGAAGGTAATCGTCGCGCCGCGCTTGTAATCCCGCTCCTGCGGGCCCTTGCCCGTGAAAAACGCCACCAGTTCATGCTTGCCGACTTTCAAATTGCCCAGATAGATTTGCTGCACGCCGCCCTTGAGCAGGGCATCCGCCTCGCGCGCCGTGTACAAGTAGTTCTTCACCTCCTTGTTGTCGATCTTGATGGTTACGGAATCCAGGGCAAAAAACGCGCCGACGTCCATGGATACGTACAAGGCAACCTGGGTGTTGGCGGGGAACAGCAGTTCCTCCTCCAGCACGAATAAATCCTTGTTCAGATCGATGACATCCTTCTTCAGCCCCTGCACTTCCTGATCCAGAGTCTCGAAGTCGGCGGGCGGCGCAGCGGCCGGCGCAGTGCCCGCGGCGGTAGCCGCAGCGGGAGGCGGTGCGGCGGACGTGGGCGTCGCGGTAGCAGGTGTGGCAGCAGCGGGCGCTGCGGCAGCCGCTGTGGCAGTAGCGGGTGTGGTAGCAGCGGCCGCTGTGGCGGCAGGTGCCGCGCCGGCCGGCGAAGACACCGCCACCGCGCCCCAGGCACAGGCCAGCAGGGCCCCGCGCACGATGATCGACACAACTCGATACTTGGAATTCATAGACCGACCTATTGCTTACTCGCGCAGCAATTCGCGAATGTGATCAAGATAAGCGCGCTCGTCGCCACGCTTGAAGCCGACGTTGGTGTACCGTACGACGCCCGCGCGATCCACCAGGATCGTCATGGGCATTTTCTGCAGCAAGTACTCCCGGCCGATATCGGAACCGGTGTCGAACATGATGGGATATGACACTTTCATGGCGCCCGCAAATTCGCGCGCATGGACCAGGTCCTCGTCGACGGACACTCCGAGCACCACCAAACCGGCGCGCTCATAAGTGGTGTTGATTCGATCGAGCGCCGGCATCTCCTGCCGCGAGTCGCCGGCCCACCGTGCCCAAAAATTCACCAATACCACCTGGCCGCGAAATTCGGACATGCGCAGGTTACTGCCGTCCATCGCCTTCAGCACGAAGTCGGGCGCCTCCTTGCCCAGCAGGGTCGGCGGCGCTGCCGCGATCGACGGCACGGCGGATGCGGCACAGAGAATCAGGCATCCGGCGAGCAATGCTCTATGCATGCGGCGAGCGCCTCACCGCAACAGTCTTGAGCTGATGGTTTTCGAGACCCGCCCGCAGCACGGCGATGAATTTTTCACTCTGGTAACCCGCTGTCCTAGACCTTGAGTTCTTCAAAGGCCACCTTATGCAAAATCGCAGATGCCGGCCCCAGTGTCAACGCAACACCAGGCCGCACGCGAGATTTCTGTATGACTTAGCGCACATTCGTGGAAATTAGTCGAAATTCCCGAATGCGCGGTAAGCAGGGCTACCCAACGCAACTTCGGGGGCGCCGGCCCAATTCATTACAAGCGACCCGCTTCTACGTAACAACCCTGTCTCTGGTTTGAGACAAGGCGCCAGCCCGCGATCAACCGGGAACTTTGCCGTTCACCAGGCTGGCGAGGGGTTGATAGGAAATCAACGACTGTAGAGCGGAACCGGTGCCCAGCGTGTTGTTCAAGTTCGGCGCGGGATACAGGCTGGGAAAAGTCGACGCGGCTGAGGCGTTGTGGAGCGCCATATAGTTCAGAACCACGATCTGCACCAGGTTGAAGACATTGTTGCCCGCGGGGCTGCTGGTCGTATTCTGCGAGCCGTCCGGATTGCAATAGCCCAGCTGCAGGCTCATTTCCGGATTGCTCTGCGCGGGTTGGGGCTTGGCCTTGGGATCGTAGACCAAGAAATAGCTTGCCGAGACATTTTGGTTGTCGCCGGTCCATACGCACTTGCCACGGCCGGCCGCGGAGTCGTCGATCATGCCGTTGCTCGCCAGCGAGCCGTCGCTGAAGATATAAATCATCACCGGGCTGCCGACACGCGCGGCATATTCCAAACAGGCGCCGATGCACTGGCCTGCCGAATAATCCCGCGTCTCGCCGGTGGCGCGCTCGCCCGTGTGATAGTCGAAGCCATCGAGTTGGATGGTGCCGGCCGCCGCATCGCCGTCGATCACCAGCTTCATGACGGCGGCGGTCTTCCGAAAGTCGGAATTGCCCTGGTATTGAGCCGTCGAGAATATTCCGCTCGAACCGACGATATTCGGATCGACGTCGGGATTGATTGCGGCGGGGCTGGGATACCTGTTGAGCAGGTAGGCGGCCTTGGTGTAGGCGCAGGCCTGGGTTCCGCTCGGCCCCAACGCAAGCGCATTGGCGTTCGCCACCGTGGGGGCACCGCCCGGAAGGCCGCTTCCATAGGCGGTGACCATCGGGTACTTGGCGTCGCTGATGCGCTTCATCGACATCAGCACATTGGTGACGTCGGTCGGTACCGTGATCGGCCCGGTTGGATTGGGGAGCAAGGTGCTCAGCTGTCCGGTGTTGACCAAACCCTGCGAATCGGTGGAGTCCGCGATCTTGGTGGGCTGAGCGGCAATATTGATCATGTTCGGCGGCGCCACCGAGTTGCCGCCGGAAACCGAACTTTCGGAGCCGATCAGGTTCAGCAAGGCGCCCCGCGCGCCCACCTGGTAAATGCCGTACATCGGATTGTGAGGATTGTTGCTGGTGTCGTTCTGCGAGAGCGCCGGAATCACCGTGCCTGTGGTATTGGCCATGGCCGACGGGGTCGACACGACGCTCTTCATGCCGCGCAGGTGGGCGCTGTCGGAATGGAAACGCAGCCCGAATGTGCTGTCCACGAAGCTTCCGGTGCTGCTGGAATTGGGCACCATCGTGCCCGGCAAACCCAGCTTGTTGTAGCCCGCCACGCTCAGAAAATCCAGCTGGCCGCCGGGGCCTCCGACCAGAACATTCGATCCCAGAATATTGCCGCCGCCCGACAGGTCGAAGCAGATGAAAGGAATCAAGCCCGCGCCCGCCGTGATCCCGCAGGCGGTGATCGCATTCTGAATATCGGTCGGCAGCGTCGGCGAAGCGGCCTGCGCGGCCCGCGGGTCGGCGAGCAGGCTGATAAGCGGCGGCATGAGCACCGTCGCACCGCCCGTCATGAAACTCTGCGCAATGAATTGCCTGCGTGTCGTCGGCCGCGGGTGATCTTGATGGCGGAGCGGTTCGTGCAGTCCCAGGCCCTTGGGTAATTTCCCGGATATCTTGCGCATGTGTAGCCTCTTCGTTTCGTCTTGCTTAATTGATCGACATGTCGGCGCTGCCGAACGCCGCGGCGCAGGCCGCGGCGGTCACTGCCATGACGCGCGCCTGGTTGGTGCAGGGGCTGCTGCCGTTGCAGAGAATGCCGATCAGGTTGGTGAGCTCGGTCGTGACCGTCGACGCTGCCGGCTGGCTCGACATGCCGACCGCCGGCATCTGGCCGGAAATGCTGGTACCGAGCACCCGCGCCGCAAGCGCGCTGGCGACCAGACCGGTTTGCGCGGGGAAGGTCGAGCCGCTGAATGTCACGCCCGGAAACATCTGCGCCGCCAGCGACGGGGTATTGACCATGGTATTGCAGTATTGAATCGCGAGCTGCGCGATACCGACCTGGTTGGCGGCCGAGAAGGCTTCCAGAGTCGGCACCGAAGGCAGTTGCTGCTGCACGCCGCCCGGCATGCTCGGCGTGCCCTGATACGTGGCGCTCACCAAGGCATTGGTGACCGGCACCCCGGTGAGGGCCGCCAGTGTCGAATTGACGGATGCAAAGGTACGCACACCGACATCGGCCACCACCGGTCCGAGCGGCATCGGCGGCGCCGTATACTGGGCCTGCGGGATCGGGTAGGACTGACTACCGAGCGTGTCGAATTGCAGGAAGAAAACGTCGGTGAGCGGCCCGCTTTCCAGGCCGACGACGGTGCCGACGTTCGACAGCACTTCGCCCTGGGCAGTGTAATTCGCCGCAGTGATCGAGCCGCTCAGCGGCACATAGGCCTGGCCCACCTGCGGGATCCCACCGTTGATGCCGATGCGCATGCCCGCGATGGGAATGCTGCCGGGCTTGGCCGTCGGATCCAAGGAAATGAACGTCGGCTGGTAGAAGAGATAGCCGTAGCTATCGTACTGACTGACCGTGAACTCGATATAGGACTGGGGCACGCCCGTCTGGCTCGCCACGTTGAACAGCAGGTAGTAGCGCTGGCCGACGCCGGCGTTGTAGTTCTGCAGGACTTGCGCGGCGCTCATGGCGCGACTGTGGATGGCCACGAACTTGATCAACCCCTGCCAGGAATCGTCGCCGGACACTTCATTGCCCAGTACCAGGGCAAAGGTGCTGTCCCAGTTGGAGATGGTGCCGCCCTTCTGCGGATCTGCCACGTTCATATTCACGCCGTTGACGTAGATCTGGCGTCCGTTCACCGGATCGTAGGTCAGCACCACATGCTGCAAGGAAGCCTGCAGCACCATCGCAGCGTCCGGGGTCATCAGCTGCGGCATGCCGTTGAGATCCGAATTCGAGCTGCGCAACATGAAGTCATAGTCTTGATTGGTCTGGCCGAGCGTGAAATTGCGCGTCGTGTCGCCGCCCGAGTAGCTCACCATGAAGGAATTTTTGACGGCGACGAGGGCCGGCGCGACCCAGGCCTCGACCGAGAACTCGCCGGTGGCCTGAATCAGAGTGAAGAGCTTCGAGCTCGCGGCCGTATTCGCCTGTGCCTTGCCGCCGGCGCCCATGGTGATGCCCCAGCCGCCGGCCCAGGTCACATTGCCGCTGATGGTCAGATCTGCCTCAGGATCGACGCCGCTGGTGTCGTAGGCCACATACCCCGTACCGGTTTGGAATTCGTACTTGGCGATGGTGTCCGCGTCGTAGCGGTTCGCGCCGCTCGCCACCGTGCCTTGAGTCAGCGTCAGAGCGCCGCTGACGACGTACGAGGGGTTGATGCTGGTCGGGGCCAGGCTCTGTGCGAACGCCTGAATTTGGGCCAGCATGAGCAGCGCGTCCGTGGCGCAGTTGCTCCAGCAATTGTGATTGTCGATGGCGAGGCGCTGATAGAAGCGCGAATTCGTGCCGCAGGCCGGAGGCGCCGTGCCGGCGATGAAAGGCGAGCACCCGGTGAAGTCGATTTTCGGTATGGCAGCCTGGTAATCGACGAGGATCTGGCTCACCGGTCCCGCAAAATAGGGCGCCTGCGGCGCCGATGCATTCGGCGAATGACAGCCGGAGCAATACTGTCCGGTCAGCGTATATATGGTGTTCTGGTACTCGGTCGGGTCCGCCGGGAAATTCAAGCTCTGTCCCACCGATTGCATGGGCGGCGCCGTCAGCTGTACCTGGGTGGAGGACGTTGCGCCGGTGGCGCTCGCCCAGTTGCTGATCCATGTCGTCAAGATCTGACCGCAGGCACTGCTGTCCGCCAGCCAGCAATTGTGGCCGCCGCTCACCTTGGTCACGATGAGCGACTGGGAGGGCGAGGCCAGATTGACGACGGTATTGGCCTGCGTGTAAGCAAGGTTCACATTGTCGCTGCGCGCGAAATTGGGCATCTGTGCCGGCGAGGTCGAGTTGTGGCATTGGCCGCAGCGGTTCTGGGCGCGCACATTGCTCCAGAAACTGACCTGGAAGGCCTGGATATCGGCTGTTGCCGCCGCGGGCCCCGTATAAGCGTTGGCCGTACTGCTCGACACCCCGGCTCCGGGGGTGGCCGTCGTCGGAGAACTGGCGCCGCTGCAGGCGCCCAAGGCCAGGGACGCCGCGAGGACGAGTAGACCGGTTATGCGTGTCAGGTTCATGCTCAATTCCCCATGCAGTAGGCGGCGCTCTGCGCGAAGACCTGCCGCAAGTTGTAACCACTTTGGAATGAGGTGATCATCCCGTTGACCGCGGAGAGGTCGGCGGAGCTGCTGGGCGCGCGCAGGCACACATCCTTGAACACCCGGGTCACTTGGCAGCTGGCGAATGCCTGGCTGCTCGCGAGTTCCATCCCCAGAGATTTGGCGCCGTTGCCGCTGCCGCCGCCTGGGGCCCAGCCCAAGACCTGATTCGGTCCGGTACGCCACCGGTTTTGCCAGCTATCGTCCGGAGTCACGAAGCCTTGCGGGAAATTCGTGTTGTTGATGAAGTACTTGGGCTGCACCTGCCCGGCCGTGTACACAATCTGTCCGACGGGCCAGGCGGTCGCCCCGATTTCGCTCGCGGGGTAGGTAAAGTTGTAATAGGCGAAGGCCTGAGCCATCGGGTCCATGCCGCTATGGCAGCCGATGCAGTTGGTCAGGAACAAGGTGCTGACCCCGCCCGGGCTGCGGGTCACGTCCTGGCGGATCCGGTCCGGCGGTCGGGTGGTGTCCATGACCAAAGGCAGGTCATTGCACAGATGGTTCATGACGGTGAAGCGGAACATCGCGCGATTCGTGCCATTGACGAAGAAGGCCATGGCGGCACCGCGAGTCGTCATCACGCCGGCGGTGGCCGCCGACGGGATGCCGGTGATCGAGGACTGAGTGGTCGGGGTCAAGGCCGTGAACAGATCGACGTTGTCGTCATCCATCGTCTGATACAGGTTGTTGTTCGCCGGCGAGTACGCCGGCAGGCTGTAGGCGGACGTGGCGCTGGCATTCGCGATGTACACCAGATCGGCGCTGAGCAATTGATTGAACGGGACGTTGTCGCGCACCATGCCGACCACCGTCGCGGTGTAGTCGTTGAGCGGCACGAACACCGATTGATCGCGATTGGTCCAGGGAGCCGCCAGGTTGCGGATGGTGTAGTTGTAGAACGCCGGGTCGTTGGTCGCCATGAGCGCGGCGCTGACGGCATCCGTGCCCATCATCGAAGCGAGCACGGTGGCCGAAGGCGGCACGCCGGCGATGCGGTTGTAGATTCGCGCGGCCTGATTGGCGTTGGGGTTGGCTGCAAACGCCGCCGTGCCGACCAGCGCCAGCGCGGCGGCAAGCGCGCCCGCACGCACACCGGAGGTCATACGGCGCGGCTCCGTCGCCGCATCGCCCACAATTTGACGCATTGGTTGATCCATCCCGTTCTTCATGTTCACATCCACTGGCGTGAGTTGCTTTTTTACTCGGCGCGAATATACCCAGCACGAAAGCCTTCAAGTAATGTCTCATCCGCACGACGTCGGTAATTCGCGACATATCGACCGGCCTCCGCTCGCCTATATCCTGAGGCTGGGATTTGCGCACCATCCGTCGAGACGCACAGAGAAACGGATGCAGGCAAGTTCTTCTGTGAGTGCGTTAACAGAATGCGCACGAACATCGAACGAAGATGCACATGTGAGACAAATTAAGTTCAATACTGCGGTCCGCCGGACCCGAGGTCGGCCACCGCACCCATCGTTGAATATGGATAGCCGACAAATGATCACTTCTCGGATGCGTGAACCCCGTCACGTTTTGCTCAAGCTGGCGGCGCTGGCGCTCTGCCTGCCGATGTTCGCGATACTGGGATGCACCGCCGCTTCGAGCGGGCACGCTCCGGGCGTGGCGGGCGGCGAAACTTTGACTCCGGGCATCACCAATTTTCCTCTCGCCTACATCAAGCGCCCGGCACCGGTGGCGAACGCGAAGGTATCCGCAAACGACATCCCTCCGACCGACATCGATGTGCTCGACCTGATCACCTCCACGCCGGGCGGCGATTTGTACATTCGCAACCAGGCCAATGCCGCCGGCGCCGAAGTCAACGTCACGGGCTCCCTCACCCAAGGCATGGGCGACGTCCGCGACCTGGACGTATCGCCGGACGGATCCACGATCGTGTTCTCGCTGCGCCTGCCGTTGAATCCCAATATGGCCAACACGAATGTCAAACAACCCAATTGGCATATCTATACGTACAACGCCACGACGAAAGTCGTCACGCAACTGACCAATGACGACATCACGAGCGGCCATGACGTCGGCGCGCACTATCTGCCGGATGGACGCATCGTGTTCACATCGACGCGCCAACTCGCGACGCAATCCATCCTGCTGGACGAAAACCGCCCCCAATACCAGGCCGTGACCGACAACGGCCCGCAGCAACAGGCCATATTTCTGCTGCATGTCATGAACGGCGACGGCACCAACATGCATCAGATCAGCTTCAATACCAACCACGACTTCGATCCGTCGGTACTGAGCAACGGCCAGATCGTGTTTTCGCGCTGGGAACTCACCAACGGCGCCAATCAGGTCAGCCTCTATCAGACCAATCCGGACGGCTCGGGACTGCAGCTCTTATATGGCGCCAACAGCCACGCCACCGGGGTGAACAGTGCCGGCACGAACAACAACGTCATTCAATTCCTGAATGCACGGCAGCGAAACGACGGCTCGCTGCTCGCCATCGTGCGGCCCTTGCTGGGCACGCAGCAGGGCGGCGATATCGTGGACATCAATACGGCCGGTTTCGTTGAAATCCACCAGCCCTCCACTCCGAGCGGCGCCCCCGGCACGGGGCAGGCCAGCGCGACGACCTTGGGAATCACCACGGACGCGAACAAGCCCTCGCTCGGCGGTAGGTTCTACTCCGCCTATCCGCTGTACGACGGTACCAACCGTATGCTGGTGAGCTGGTCCCCCTGCCTGGTGCTGGTCGCCGGCGCAACCGAGGTCTGCAACGGCTCGAACACCTCGGGTGCCAATGTGCAGATGGCCCCTCCCGAGTACACGCTTTGGGTCTACGACTTCGACGCCGGCACGCTGGGCCCGGTGTTGAGCGCCGCTGCGGGAACGATGATCGTCGAACCCGTGATCTTGCAGGCGCGCACGCCGGCTCCCACCGACATCCCGGACGGCGCCGGCGGCATACCGGATACGGTTCCGGCGACGAGCGCGGCTCAAACCGCGGCGCAGAACCTGGCCACCAACCAGGTCGGCGTGCTGGATATCAGCAGCGTCTATGACATCGACGGCGTCGATACCGCAAATCCGAACATAGCCGGCGTGGCGAATCCCAGCCAGGCAGCCTTCTATGGGCGGCCCTACCGCTTCATCAGAATCGAAAAGGCCGTGGAAATTCCCGGCATGACGGTGCGCAAACTGAATGGCTCCGCGTTCGGACCCCTGGGCAGAGCTCAGGGCATGCGGGAGATCCTCGGCTATGCGCCCATCCAGCCGGACGGGTCCGTCCAGATCCAGGTTCCGGCGGATGTCCCCTTCATTGTCGACATCGTCGACGTGAACGCAAGACGCGTCCAGACGCTGGCGACCCATACCAGCTGGCTGCAGCTGCTGCCGGGTGAAACCAAATCCTGCAACGGCTGCCACAGCACGGCCGACAAGACCTCGCACGGCCGCTCGGGGTTGACCAACCCGGTCAACGCCGGCGCGCCGACCACTGGGCAGCCGTTCCCGAGCACCAATCCCTCGCTTTTCGCCAACGCCGGCGAAACCATGGCGCAAACCCTGGCGCGGATCACCTGCGATCCGGCAAGCGGCGTGGCTTGCTCGCAGATCCTGAGCACCGACGTGATCTACAGCCCGGTCTGGACCACCGGCGTGACCCTGGCCGGAGTGCCGGCGGACACACCGATCTCCTATCTATATTCGGAGCTCAATTCGCCGCCGCCCACCCTCGCGGACAGCGCGAATTGCGCCCCGTGGACCGCGTTCTGCCGCGCCACCATCGAGTACTACCCGAACATGCCGCCGCTGAATTTGGGCCAGCTGCAGCCGATTTGGAACTTCTCGACGCGGACGGCGACCGTCAACGGCGTGCCGAACACCCCGGTGGTCTGCGTGACCTGCCACAATCCCGAGAATGCGGCAGCGAATGCCATTCAATTACCCGGGGGCAATTTGGATTTGACCGGCGGCACCTCGACCGTCGACACCACCGTCGTCACCTCCTATGAGCAGCTGCTGTTCCCTCGCGACGAAGAGGCGATTATCATGGGCGTGTTGCAAGATGTAACGGTACCCGAGCCGGGTCCGCCCGATCCGGTCACGGGTTTGCCGACCACTATCATGGTTCCGGTGCCATTGACAGCGCCGGTGGTAGCCGGCAGTGCGGCCGGATCGGCGGCGAAATTTCTGAGCTCGTTTGACGTTAACGGCGGTAATCCGAACAACCTGGTACCGGACCACACAGGCTACTTGACGCCCGCGGAGTTGCGTTTGATCTCTGAATGGCTGGATATCGGCGCACAGTACTTCAACGACCCGTTCGTCGCGCCGGTTGCGAACTGAAATTCAAGATGCGTCCACTGCTCGCGCTGATGCTGTTGCTGCAGGCATTTCATAGCACTCTTGCGCATGCCGCGGAACGCCACCTCGAACTCGTCGTCACTCAGCCCTACCTCGAAATGCACTCGGGGCCAGGGCGAGGATTCCCGGTCGTGTACGTGGCGGAGCGCGACGAACTCATCACGGTGCTTTACAGCCGTACGGAGTGGTACAAGATACGCGCACCGCACGGACAGGAAGGCTGGGTGCGGCGCACGGACTTGGCGCTCACCACGCTTACGTCGGGAGAGCCGGCGCCGATACCCCCCTATCCGGTTTTTTCGACGCATCAATGGGAAGTGGGCGCCGGTTACGGCGTCTACAACCGGCAGAACCTCGTCACCGCCTACGCAGATTATTCGCTCACCGACAGCATCGACGCCGAGTTCGTCGTGCAGCAAGCCCTGGGCACGCTCGACAACCGATACGTCACGACGATCGGCCTGCGGCACACCTTCGTGCCGGAGTGGAAGTGGTTCTCGCCCACGGCCGGCCTCGGGACCGGCTACCAATACATCGAGGACAAGGTTCCGCCGGCCCCGCTCGAGAAGAGCAACCAAATGGCCTACGTCTCGTTGGGCGCTCGGGGATTCATCACCAGGCGATTCATGTGGCGCGCCGATTGGCGGCACTACGTCGTCTTCAATAATTTGAATGTGAGCGAGGAACTGGAAGAATGGAAACTCGGCTTTGCAGTGTTCTTTTAGCGGCCGCGCTGCTGGCCGGCTGCAGCTGGTTCCATCGCGGCGAACAGGCGCCGACTCAAATCGTCGCCGAGGAGCCGCAGGGAGAACCCGCGGTCATCGAACCGCAGGTCAATCGCCGCGAAGTGAAGACTCCGAAGATCAAGGCCAAGGACTTCGAAGTCGGCGCCTACTTCGGCGCCCTGAGCATCGAGGACTTCGGCACCAATCCGATCTACGGCATCCGCGCCGCCTATCATGTGTCCGAGGATATTTTCCTGGAAGGATTTGCGGCCTATTCCAAGGCGGGCCAGAGCAGCCTCGAGGAAGTTTTCCCGCAAATTACCGTGCTCAGCAACTCTGGGAGACAGTTCACGTACTACGACCTGGACGTGGGCTACAACGTACTGCCCGGCGAGATATTTCTCGGCCGGGGCCATGCGTTCAACTCGGCTCTCTACGTCACGGTCGGCATAGGCGATGTGAAGTTTGCCAGTCAGGACCAATTCGCACTGAACTTCGGAGTGGGCACTCGCATTCTGATCACCGATTGGCTCGCCCTGCACATGGACGTCAGGGATCACGTGTTCGAGTCGGATTTGTTCGGCGTGGACAAGAACGTCCATAACATCGAGGCCACTCTCGGTTTGACCACATTTTTCTGAGGAGAGATCCATGCAAAGCACTACCGCAAAACTCTTGAAACGCTGCGCCCTGGCGGCTGTCTTCATCGCGGCCACCGGATTCGCGGCCGACGCGGGCGGACCCGCACCCGCATTTACGCTCACCACCCTGGAGGGTGCGCCGGGCGCCTTGAGCCAGTACAAGGGCCAGGTCGTCATGGTGAACTTCTGGGCGACCTGGTGCGGACCCTGCCAGCAGGAAATGCCGCTGCTGGACCAGATGTACAAAAAATACAAGCCGGCCGGCTTCACTCTGATCGGCGTGAACGTGGACAAAGAGGCTCCTGCCGTCAAAGAGCTCCTGGCGCGCAAGCCGGTCAGTTTCCCGGTTCTGCTCGATCCGGCGAATCAGGTCAGCAAGGCCTACCATGTCGATGAGATGCCGAGTTCGGTGATCATCGACCGCAAGGGCGAGATTCGCTACATCCACCGCGGTTACCGGCCCGGCGATGAGAATGAATATCAGGACCGCATTCGCCAGCTCATACGGGAGTAGCCGATGATCCGCCTCCGCTGTCTGAGTTTGATCGGCGCCATGCTATTCCTGAACGCCTGCGGCGGCATTCAGCCCTGGGTCAAGCCCTATGAACGCGACCGCTTGGCGGACCCCATCATGGCGTGGGACCGCGACCCGATCTCCACGGCCTACATGGATCATATCCGTGAGACCCGGGAAGGATCGCGAGGCGCCACTGGCAGTGGGGGCGGCGGTTGCGGCTGCAATTGACGAAGATGACTCCGCGGAACCGCATTTTGGCCCGAATCGCCGTGGCCACGGCGCTGCTCCTGGTGCGCGCCACCAGCGCGGACGTGCTGCCGGACGATCGGGCCGATCTTTTCTACAGCAAGTACAGCGGCGGCGGGATGGACATCACCGGCGAGTCCGTGTCGGTGCACAAGAACATCACGGACAACTTCGCGCTCGAAGGCAATTATTTCATCGACAAGGTGAGCGGCGCCTCCGTGGATGTCTTGAGTCAGGCGAGCCAGATCAAGGACGAGCGCAAGCAAAAGACCATCACGGCCGAATTCATCCACGACAAGACCACGTATACGGCCTCCTACATCAACAGCGCGGAGAGAGACTACATCTCCAATACCGTGAGCTTTTCCCTGAGCCAGAGCATGTTCGGGGATCTGACGACATTGAATCTGGGCTGGTCGCACACCCACGACACCGTCGGCGAAAACGACGGCACCGCCTTGGTTCCCATCATTACCTGGCTGGGGCACGCAGAAGACACCAGCTACTCTGTGGGACTGTCGCAGATTTTCACCAAGAATCTGATCGTCGGCGCGACTCTCCAGGTCATCACCGACGACGGCTATCTGGCCAACCCGTATCGATCCATTACCTATCTCGACCCAACCAGTGCCAAGGGCTACAGTTTGGCAAGCCAGGTCTATCCCGACACGCGCACCAGCACCGCGGTTCAAACGCAGGCGAAGTACTATCTGCCTTACCGGGCCGCGGTCACGGGTTCGTACCGGTACTTTCGCGATACCTGGGGCCTCATAGGCAATACCTACGAACTCGACTACACCCATCCCATCGCCAATGTATGGACTCTGGAGGGGAGATTCCGCTTCTATAAACAGAATCACGCAAATTTCTACAGCAATGAATTCCCGTTCGCCGACGCCCAGAATTTCCTGGCCCGGGACCAGGATCTGGCGGCGTCGGAAAACACCACCATCGGCGCAAAGGCCACTTACGCATTCCTGACCGACGGCTGGAAGATGTTCAAGCGCGGCACCGTCACCCTGGACATCAGCCGCATTCAATTCCATTATCTGGACTTCACCGATATCAAGGACTATCCAGACAGGCTGCCGAACAATGCGCCTCTGTATCAATTCGACGCCACCGTCTTGCAGGTTTATATGTCGATGTACTTCTGATCCGAACAGGGGGCCAGCTTGAACGACCGAAATTGCCGCAACCGTGCGGTCACCCGACGGGTGGTCATGAAGAATCTCGCGATTGCCGCCGGAGTCGCGGCCGCCCTGCCATCCCGCCAGGCATGGAGCGCGGAGCCGCAGCGTCTAGACGTCAAGGACCCGGCCGCCATCGCCCAGGGCTATGTCGTGAACGTCTCCCAAGTCGACCCCAAGAAGTACCCGCAGTATGCGCAGGGGCAGAGCTGCGAGAACTGCCTGCAGTTGCAGGGAACCGCGGGAAACACCTACCGCCCCTGCAGCCTATTCCCCGGCAAACTGGTCTCGGTCAGCGGCTGGTGCAAAGGCTGGACCGCTGAAATGTAAGCGTCCCGGACACGCACGCCGACCGCAGGAAAATCGACGAAGAAGCCGTCGATCCCGCGACGCAAATACCGCTGGATTTCGGCTTCGAGGTCGCCATGCGCCGCCGCCGGGCCGCCGCTGCGCAAATCCTCGGGAAGAAACTCATTCTCGGCGCGAAAAGTCCACACATGGACTTTAAGATTCACCGCGTGCGCCGCGCGGATGCCTTCGGCCGTTGCCAGCTCCTTCG